>Ga0208735_100018_pt1 | contig 147533 bp, 142 predicted proteins | sample Subbio12Aug_8Aab_FD_184829 | JGI IMG/M metagenome (GOLD analysis project Ga0208735, IMG submission 184829) | Serpentinite rock and fluid subsurface biosphere microbial communities from McLaughlin Reserve, California, USA - CR12Aug_8Aab (SPAdes) | ecosystem: Environmental > Terrestrial > Deep... | reverse complement strand
CGCCGCCACCACTGCCGCCCCCGGTCGCAGCACTTCCGCCCGCGCCCTTCTGTCCACCGACTCCAGCACCTTGCGCATCACCACCGCTGCCGCCACCGGTCGCGGCACTTCCACCCGCGCCCTTCTGTCCACCGACTCCAGCACCTTGCGCATCACCACCGCTGCCGCCACCGGTCGCGGCACTTCCACCCGCGCCCTTCTGTCCGCTCGTTCCACCAGCGCCTTGCGCTCCACCACTTCCACCGCCGGTCGCAGCACTTCCGCCGGCACCTTTCTGTCCACCGACTCCGCCAGCGCCTTGCGCGCCACCACTTCCACCGCCGGCCGCGGCACCTCCGCCCGCGCCCTTCTGGCCGCCTGTTCCGCCACCACCTTGCGCGCCGCCGGTGCCGCCGCCCTTCTTGCTTTCACCCGGGCGAAGATTGTCGGCGAGATTCTCGATCAGCCGATTCCATTCGGCCTGTTCGGTTTGGCGAACGCTCGCATCATTCTGCGCTTGTTCGCTTGGGCGATATTCAAACGGTCCGCGAGAACCGCGTTCGCGAAGCTGCCGCACAAACTCCCGCTCGACATAAGTAAGTTCTTTGTCGTCCCCGCCGTCAGCCGGTCCTTTGGAAGCCCCATCACCTTTCTTCTTTTGATTCTTTTCGGCGTCCTTCGCAGCCTGCTTCTGCTTTTCTTTCTGTGTGTCCTTGCCGGCGCCGTCCTTTGACTGACCGTCTTTCGAGGCGTCCTTTTTCTGATCGGCAGTCTTCTGTTCGTCCTTCTTCCTGGCATCCTGTGCGCCGGACGAACCACCGTCTCCACCGTCGCCTCCGGAGCCGCCGACCGGCGAATAGCGGCCCTGAATATCGTTCTTGGAGTAGCCCTTCGATGGCGGGCCTACGCGGCCGACGGGTCCGAACGCGCGCAGATAAGGCCGCGGGCCGCCCGTCGGCGCCGGATTAGGAAGGATCAACGACGGGTCCGGCGCGCTGAAGTCGTAATTGCTGCGGTCCAAGCCCGTGGCCGTGGTGCTCTTACCCGGCTCGAATATCTGCTGCGCGGAAACACCGCCCGTCAGAAAAGCAAGCAGCGTCAGAAGGAAGAGATAGGACTTCTTCTGTGGCGCAGGGCTTCTCATTCACAGCAACTCGAACTGGTAGAGCGGCCCGTGCGACGTCATATAGAAGAGAAAGTTCGTTGCCTGCCCGATCGCGTTTTTCGGAACGGAAAACTTCAGGTTTCCGAAATAGATTTTATCCTGGCTCGTTTTCGCCAGCGATCCTTCAATCGGCAGCGCTTCATCATAGAGCCAGTCGATCTGTGCGCCGTTGCCTTGCGGCTTGAATACCGCGAGCCCGATCCAGTCGAAGTCCAGCCTGTCCCGCTCGATCGCTGACCGCATGCCGGGATTGATCTCGACACGGAGAAAATTCAACTCGAAGGAATAGTTTGCGCCTTCGTCGCGGCAGGTTACGACGCCGGTGATCAATACCCATCCGGCATTCTTGTTCGCGACCTGCAACGGTTCGCCCTGCGGCTTTCCCGGACACGAACCTACGATACCTCCACCCTGACGCAGCCAGTACGATTGCACCTGCGCGACCGCCGATTCCCATGGGAGCAGCAACAAACCGAATGAAATTGCCGCCGCCGCGATGGCGACGCGGCGAGGAATATATGAGCGAAGAAAAGCAGCAAAGCCTGCAGGCATCTGTCTTATTCGCAATGGCGTATGATCATATGTCTTAAGGCTTTAGCCTACCGAACCGTGACCGCGCCGTCATCCGTAATCTGGATCGTCGCCGCGCGGACGCGAGGCGTATTGTTCTGCAGCATTTTTTTCGGCAACGATTTCATCCCGTTACGCTCGTAGACGACGCCGGATACCTCCACGCTCTGGCCCGACGCACGCCGCAGCGCGTAGTCGATGTGATAACTGCCGGGTTTTGCCTGAGGATCGATCCAGACCGCGATGCCGGAGCCGAACACGACCGGCGTTCGAAGCTGCGCCTTGGACTTCGGGAAATCGCGGCCGCTTCGATTGGTCTTCGCCCAGAAGAACTCGTTGTTGTCGGCGTCGATGACGTGAAGATTGACCGCCTCGCTCGACTGCCACCTGACCTGCACCATCAGAAAATTCTTTGCCAGCTCCGCGCGGCATTGCTTCGTCTCGTTGTGACAGCGATTGAGCTGCATGATCTCCTCACGCGCCTTCAACGCCTGAAGCTCCTGCTTCTTCTCCTGCTCCTGGAGCTTTCGAACATTCTCCTTTTCGCTCTTGAGATTCTTCTCCGCCTGCTCGAGCGACGCCTTGGCTTCCTCAAGTTCCTTGGTGACGTCTTTCTTGTAGTAGGGATAGAGAATGATTGCGCACATGATGAACGCGCCGAGCGCGGACGCAAAAAGATCCAGCACGGAGATGCTGAAAACTTCTATGTTGCGGTCGGGGCGGCGCATGTCTGGCTGGCTCTAGGACGACGGACAGGCTGATACGAATTGAATTGTCGTCGAGCCGTCGGTGTTTACCTCCAGCATCGTCACGTCTTCATGGGTTCTGGCCCCTGATGTCGCAATCTTCATATTCCTATCGACCAGGCATCTCCTGCCACCGCTGCGATCGATGACCCATCCTCTGATCTTTGCGGCTTCCACGCCGGGCCTGCAGCTGAAGAGTTCGTAGCTGATTTTGTAGAGGCCGCTTTCGGCTTCGGGGTTCTGCCATATCTCGAGGCCGGGACCGTCCGTCATATCGAGACTCAGTTGTCCTTTGGAGTTCGGGAAGGTGGTGAAGGAGTCGTTCTTGGCCGCGTGATAGAATTTCTGCCCGCGCGGATCGACAATATAGAAGTCCACGTCGCAGCGTTCGTCCCATTCAATCCCTACGATCAGGAATGTTTTTCCGAGCTGCGCCTTGCATGCGCTCTCCTGCTTCTTGCAAAGCTCCATTCCATCCGCAGCCTTGGCGCCCTGCTTGATGTCTTCTAGCTGCTTGAAGACGATTTCCTGATGCTTCTTCTTCATATCGCTCGCCTTCTTGGTCTCATCGGCTGCGACTTTGATGTCGGTCTTCGTTTTCTGCAGTTGTTGATGCTGGTTGTAGAAGGGAAACAGAATGATCGAGATCAGGATGAAAGCGCCGAGCGCCGACGCCAGCAGATCGATCACCGAGATGCTGAAGACTTCGATATTGCGGCTTGGCCTGCGCATCGGGACAAATCCGGAAGCCGCTAGGCGAACAACAGGTAAAGCACGCTACCGGCGACCGCGGCTGCCATCGCGGCACCAAGTATTCGCAGCCGAAAGCGTCCGGACTTTTCCGCCTTGTCCGCCAGCGCCTGCGGCGACGCGAGCATGACCGTGCAGTTATCCTGATTGTCCTTGTTCCGCTGCTCGACCGCGCCCAGCAAAGCCTGCGCTACCGCTTCCGAACCGTTGCGTGCGTTCCGGCCGATTTCGCCGGCGATATCCTTTTCATCGAGCGTCAACAGACCATCGGAGGCGAGGAGGACGAGATCGTTCTCGTGCAACGCAATCGGCGTATCCTGACAATCGACGATCTCGACCGGATGTCCGTTCAATGCGGATTGCAGCATGTTGCCGCTGACCTTGGCGCCCTCGCGCGCCAGCGCACGAAGCGAGTGATCCTCATTGAGCCGGTAGAGACCGGCGCCGCGATAAAGCCAGAGCGGGGAATCGCCGACGCTTATCCACGCAACGCCATCGCGGGACAGATAGGCCGCGACAAGGGTCGTACCCATGCTTTCCCGCTCGGGACTGTCGCGCTGCTCGGCGGCTATCCGCGCATTTGCGCGTTCGAGCGCCGCTTCGAACGCCTGGCGCAATCCCATCCCGGCCGACCGCGCAACGACGAATGCGGATGCGAACCCCTCTACCGCAAGCTTGCTTGCCAATCCTCCCGCGGCGTGGCCGCCCATTCCATCGGCCAGGAGAAGCAGCCATGCTTTCTCAGCGGGCAACCAGACCGAAGCGAAGGAGTCCTGTTGCTCGCTGCGCCGGCCCTGTATCGCCGCGCCAAAAACGGAGGACTGCCCGCGAGGCGGATTGGTCACTGCGCTCACGACCAGCTGAATTCGGGACCGCAAAAGGGAACGAATTGCAGATGCGTGTCGCCTACTCTGATCTTCTCGCCGCCTTGCAGCGGCATCACGCCGAGAACGACCTTGCCTTCGACATAAGTAAGATTTCGGACTTCGCCGTTCTGCACGAAGAATTGCCGCGCTTCGGGTTCGTAGACGATGACGGCATGCCGCTCGCGTGAAATCTTGTCGTCGCCGAAGTCCAGCCTAATCTGCTGGCCAGCGCCTCGGCCGATTGCGTTGGCGCCGGCGCCGATCTCCACCGAATTTCCTTTGCCGGGGCCTTCCAGCACGACCACCCAGCCGACGACGGGATCCGAGGAACGATCCGTCACCGCTCTGCTGCTTTCCGCGGCCGGTTCCGAACGGCCTTTCGGCACATTGAAGAGTCTCGTCCGCTCGTCGTCGCCGGACGCCCGCGGCTCTCCCCGCGCTTGCCGCCGGCTTTCGTCCCGCGCAGGCCAGGACAGCCTGCCGCGGCCAGAGTCTGGCCGGGAAACCTTGCCCGCATGTTCGTCCGAGCCATCGGAGGACGCGCCTTGGCGAAGCCTGTCGACGTCCAGCGTGATCGGATCGTCCGGCAAGGCCGTGGACTTCTTTACGGTAATCGTTTTCTCGGTGTCCGGAAGATTCTCGTCGCCGGATGGCTTGTTCTTGTCGCCGCCTGATCCGAAAAATTTCTTGATCATCGCTAGCTTCCCTCCCGCGATTCCGAACCCCGTCCGGATCCTTAAGTCTTGCCGGATCGGTTCCGGCCGTTGCTATTTCACGACGTAAAGACGATTGATCAGATTATCGAGACAGTACTGGGCCGCGAGATTGAGCGCGTGCTCCTCTTTCGACTGCACGATATTCTGAAACAGAAGCACAATGCCGGTCATCACCAGCGCGAGAAAGGTGGCGTCGAAGGATACCGCCAGACGCGAGGTCACCGTCGTCAAGAGCGTAGGATCCTGCATGCGGCCCGGCTCGCCCGCGTAGCTCAAAGCGAGGCCGATGCCGATAACCGTGCCGATGAAGCCGAGCGTCGGCATCAGCCAGGTCAGGTAGCGCAGCATGTTGTAGCGCAGGTCGATCTCGTGGACGAACATTTCGACGCTCGTATTCAAGAGCGACGCCGACTGATCGATCGAGGAACTGGTCTGGAACTGCAAAATGCACCGCTCGATCAGGCGCGGCAGAAAACACTTGCGGGCACCGGGACTGTTGCGGACGTTGCGATAAATTTCCTTCAGATCGTCGGCCTGCAGGACGGTGGTGTCGTCCTCTGGCAGGTACTTCTGATGCAGTTGGCTCGACTCCGCTGTCGCGGTGACATAGCGGACATAGACTTCGCCCAGCGCCCCGAAAAAGGCGATCCACATGATGTTCTGCACGGTCAGCGGATACGGCGACTGCCCGCCATGGCCGAGGATCATCGCGGCGGCGTGGCTTGGCGCCAGAAGCAGATGGAGGATCGCAATGACAACGACCCCGATACCAATTGCGATAAGCGCAATAATATGCCTGCGTCCTTCGAGCGTGGAGATTTTCGCTTCGCTATTCACGTTCAGCTCTTGATAATTTCGCCGGTTGTGGGATTTCTTTTCACCTTGACCTTTGCCGCCGCTGCCTTGGCTTCCTTCAGGAGCTTCTCGATCGTGGTGACATACTCGCCGAGACGCACCTCATCCTCGGCGCGCACCTTCGCGCGAACGAAGCGCCGCCAGCCGCCCTTCACGCGCACATAGCTGCCGCCGCTGCTGTCGGTATCGCTGATGAGATAGACGCCATCGCTCTGCGGCTCGATCTTGCCGTGCCAGCGCGAAACGGTTTTGTCGTCGATGACAATCCGGCAGGCCGGGTCGCGTCCGATAGTAAATTCGCTCATGGCGTCAGGCCCAAAAAAACAAATTGCTAGAGGCCTGAACTCGATGGCTGCAATCAAGCGATTGCGACGGGCTTGCACTGCAAGTGCGATCTTACGCCCGTACCACGACATCGCATCGTCAAGTTAAAAGCTGAGATTCCCGCGCCCTGCGCGATGCGACCTTTTCCGACCCCCGGAAAGCAATGTATCTCCGTAATCTTACTATCGGGCCGGGCTTATACAAGAGGCTGACCGGCAACACGCGAGGCGCGTAAAAACCTCCGACTTGCGGAATGCATATGCACATCTTGTCAGTTCAGGGTCAGCGTCCAGGTGAAGTCTTCAAACTGAGTCCGCTCGAAGAATCCTTCGAGTCTTTCGTCCTGGCGGCAGGTGTAGCCGGTCGTGTTGGCGCGCTCGAAGGCGGCATTGCTCACGCAAAACCGGATCGCGTTGCCGCGCCAGCCGATGTTGCCGCCATATTGTTTCGCCATGTAGTAAAGCCTGCCCTTGACCCATCTGCCGACGTTCATGCACTGGCCGGGATCGGGCTGATACCAGCCGATGACCATGAACCTGTCCGAATTCGGATCTTTTCTGCCGGCAATTGCAACCGAAACCTTGAAGTTTGCGCGGTTGCAGACCGTGAACCAGAAGAATTTGTCTTCGTATTCAAGTTTGGAAATCTTCGCCTGCGCTTCGGCTCTGAATTCGCAAAGGCTACAGGAGTTCACGTACTGATTTAGCGAACTGAGGTTGTTGCCCGCGCTGTAGTAATTATTGCGCTCGCGCTCTCGCATTGTCTGGCGATCGGCCTCTGCCTGAAGCCGGCTGACCTCTTCGCGGGCGAGATCCCTGTACGTGCAAAGCCTGCAGGACGCGATGTAATCGTTCAAGCGCGCGATGTTCCCGCGCGCGGCGCGGTAGGTGCTGTCCTCGGTGGCGGCGTTCTTCTGCTGATTGAGAAGCGTCGTCGCGCGTTCGCGCAATACGGGCGAACAACCCGGGCCGCAGTCTTTCAGGAATTTTTCGAGATCCGGAATTCTGGTGCCGGCGCCCGACAACTGCCGCTCGAACTGTTGGTGCTGTTTCAATTCTCTTATCCGCGCTTCCGCCTTGTCGCGCGAAAAGCAGAATACCGAACAGTTCTTGAGATAAGCCGCGACGGATTCCTCGCTGTGCTGCGCGGCAAGATAAGCGCTCTCGTCACGCTTGAAGAGACCGAACGCGCCAAGCAGAAGCAAAAGCGCGACGCCGGAGCCGATCGCAACATTGCGCCACAGCACCGGGTTAACCTTTGGCGCCTCCTTTTTCTCTTCCTCCGGAGCGACCCACTTCGCGGACGCCTTGATGAAGTCGTCTGCGGACGCGATCGTGACATGCGAATTATCGGGAAGCGCATTGACGATTTTCTCGCCGATCTCGAACGTCGAGAATTCCGGATTCCCTTTTGTGCTGTGGATTCCGAAATAATGCGGCTTCGCTCGCCAGCTCGCGTTGTCCTTCACCGAGAACCCGAGATATTTCCCTGGCGGTGTTACGAAGAAGGACAATTCCAGAACGTCGGCATCGACGCTTTTCGGAAGCTCGATGACTGCGCGATCCTTGCCGATCCGTTTGATCTGGGGCGACGACTGCGGCTGTACGCCGGGCTTTCCCGCGGCACCGAGCGCTTCGCGCACCGCCTTGATCGATGCGGGCCGTTCCGACTCTTCGATCTTCAGCATCCAGTCGATTGCGCCAAGCAGCGAAGGATCATAGGCGCCCTCGGCCGCGGTCGATGCGGGAACGAGCGAATCCTTACGCAGGCGGCGGAGCGAATCGACTGGCGCCTTGCCGGTGACGCAGCGGTACATCACGGCGCCGAGCGCATAGATATCGGTCCATGGACCCTGCTCACCGCCGACACCGAATTGCTCGGGCGGCGTGTAGCCGGGGGTCGCGATCGCGGTCACGCTGCGGCTGTGCCGGCTAGCAAAATCGCGCGCCGCACCGAAGTCGATCAGGACCGGCGCGCCGTCACCGCGCAGCATGATGTTGCTCGGCTTGATATCGCGGTGAAGGATTGCGCGATCGTGGACGTATTCGAGGCCGTCGAGAATTTTCGAGAGGATCGCCCGCAACTCGGGCTCGGGAATCGGCCCCTTGCTCAGGCGCTGCCCGAGCGTGCTGCCCTCTTCATAGTCCTGAACGATGTAGCCGGTGCCCTGATGCTCGAAGAAGCGGCGAACCCTGATGACGTTGTTGTGCTTGATGCGCGCGACCAGACGCGCTTCCTCGAGAAACGTCTTCAGTCCGGCTTCGAAATCGGCGTTGCTGCTTGCGGATTTCGGACGAACCGTCGCGCTAGAAACCCGAACTGCGAGATCGTTCGGGAGATATTCCTTGATCGCCACCTGCTCCTGCAGGTGCGTATCCAGCGCCAGATAGGTAATGCCGAAACCGCCGTGTCCGAGTACCTCAAGAATCTCGAACTCGAAAAGCTTGGTGCCTTTCGCCAGCGCAAAATAGTGCGACTTATCCGACGATGGCTCTTTTGCTTCCTCGCCCGCGTCTTGCGGCGAGCGATCCTCATCTTCGGCGCTCACGAGACAGCCTCAATACTCAGAACATTTCAAAAGGATAAGTAAGTTGGCCAGACAAGTAAAATGCTGTCCGCAAGGCAGGGCGCTCTTCTTAAGTGCAGGAAAATGCAGCCGTCCCGATGCGGATGCCGCATTAGGGGGATCGAACGCGACCCATACATCCGTCTGCGGCGGCGGCAGGTTAAGCGGCGGCCCGGCAGGATTAGGAAGCGCTGCGGAGCAAACGGAGTGTTCCGCCGCCAGATATAAGAATAAGGTGAATGTGCTGGCGGAGAGAGAGGGATTCGAACCCTCGATACGGTTTCCCGTATACACGCTTTCCAAGCGTGCGCCTTCAACCACTCGGCCACCTCTCCGGAGCGCGACGGCATAATACGGGCGGGCGTCGATAACAAGGACGGCTTGGGCTCGCGGACGGAAAAGAGAACCGGGCTGCCTCCGGGATCGATCCGCTCGCGAGTCTTTGATCCGGGACCCGGGTGCCGGATCGGACTAAGCCGACCTATATTCCGGTCAGAAACTGGGAGATCGAACGATGCTCTTCTTCCGCAAAAGCCTCGAAATTCCCTCCGCAAACGCGGCACTGCCGGGCCGCGCGAACCCGATCCCGACCGCCGAAACCCATTTTGTCCTGAAAACCCCGATCAAGGGGCCGTATCCCGCCGGCGCCAGGCAGGCGATCTTCGGTCTTGGTTGTTTCTGGGGCGCGGAGCGCAAGTTCTGGGAACTGCCGGGCGTCTTTACGACGGTTGTCGGCTACGCCGCCGGTCACACGCCGAACGCGACCTATGAAGAAGTGTGCTCGGGACGAACCGGGCACAACGAGGTCGTGCTCGTGGTTTACGACCCCAGCAAGATTTCTTTCGAGCAGCTCCTGAAAACCTTCTGGGAGAGCCACGACCCGACGCAGGGCATGCGCCAAGGCAATGACGTGGGTACCCAATACCGCTCCGGGATCTATGTTTCCGACCCGGCGCAGCGAAAGGCGGCGCTTGCCTCAAAGGCGGAGTACGAAGCCGCACTGAAAGCCAAGGGCTATGGCGCGATCACGACCGAGATTCTGGACGCGCCGGAGTTCTATTTCGCCGAGGCCTACCACCAGCAGTACCTGGCAAAGAACCCGATGGGCTATTGCGGGCTCGGCGGCACGGGTGTCGCCTGCCAGATCGGCACCGGCGTCGGCGCGAACGCTTCCTAGCCCGCTTGCAAGAATCCGCCCCGCCGTGGCATCGATTGCGTCATGAAGAAGAACGAAACACGGTCGACACCCTCGCCCGAAGGCTGGCTGGAGTGGCTTATCTTTCAAAGCCGCTGGATCATGGCGCCCATCTATCTGGGCCTGATCATTTCGCTGTTCGTGCTTCTGTTCAAATTCTTTCAGGAGCTCATTCATTTCATCGCCATCGCGGTCCCTTCGTCGGAGGCCGACATCATTCTCGGCGTACTCGCTTTGATCGATCTTTCGCTGACCGCGAACCTCGTCCTGATCGTGATCTTCTCCGGCTACGAGAACTTCGTCTCGAAGATCGATCCGGCTGGCCACCCGGACTGGCCGGAGTGGATGACGCAGATCGATTTTTCGGGGCTAAAGCAGAAACTGTTCGCGTCGATCGTCGCGATTTCAGCGGTGCAGGTGCTGAAAGCCTTCATGAAGCTCGGCAATGTTCCGGATGGCGCTTCCGGCGCGAGCACCGATCGTTACCTGTTCTGGCTCGTCGGCATCCATGTGGTTTTCGTGCTTTCGGGTCTGGCGCTCGCATGGAGCGACAAGATCTCGGACCACAAGAAGGATGCCGCTCACTAGCCGGCCATCAGACTTTGAAATACTGCCGGTACCAGTCCACGAATTTTCCGACACCTTCCTCGATCTTCGTCTCGGGACGATAGCCGGTCAGCTTGCCGAGCAGATCCGCGCTCGCGAAGGTGTCGCGCACGTCGCCCGGCTGCATCGGCATCAGATTGCGGATCGCTTTCCTGCCGAGCTTCGCCTCGATCGCATCGATGAACTTCGTGAGCTCGATGGGCGCACCCCCGCCGATGTTCACGACTCGATAGGGCGCTGCCGGGCTCAGCGTATCGGTTGCGTCGGTCGAAGCCCCGCGTTCGGGAATGACCGGCACCAGCCGCACGATCGACTCCACGAGATCATCGATGAACGTGAAATCGCGCGACATGCGCCCTTCGCCATAGACGTCGATCGGCTTTCCCTTCAGCGTCGCATCGACGAACTTGAACAGCGCCATGTCAGGCCGGCCCCACGGGCCGTAGACCGTGAAAAAGCGGAACGCGGTCGTCGGGATCGCGAACAGATGCGAATAGCTGTGCGCCATCACTTCGCCCGCTTTCTTGGTCGCGGCGTAGAGCGTCAGCGGATGATCCGCACGGTCGGTCTCGCGAAAGGGCATGGAAGTATTCGCGCCATAGACCGAGCTGGTCGATGCGAACATGAAGTGCTTGGGCGGCGACGGCCGCATGACTTCGAGCAGATTAAAGGTGCCGTCGACGTTCGAGCGCACATAGGCGTCCGGGTTCTCCAGGCTGTAGCGAACGCCGGCCTGCGCCGCGAGGTGCACGATCACGTCGGGCTTCGCCGCGGCATGTATTTCCGCGATCAACTCGCCGTCTTCCAGATGCGCGATGTGCGCGGTGAAGCGGTTCGAGCCCGCAAGAATGGCGTGACGCTTCTTCTTCAGCTCGACGTCATAATAGGGTGTGAGCGCGTCGATGCCCTGCACCTCGTGGCCGTCTGCGAGAAGTCTTTTTGCGAGGTGAAAGCCGATGAAGCCCGCGGTGCCGGTGATCAGGAAGCGCATCGGAACATTCGCCGGGTCTGAGAAAGGAATGGCGCACCCGACACGATTCGAACGTGTGACCTTTGCCTTCGGAGGGCAACGCTCTATCCAGCTGAGCTACGGGTGCTTGCGTTTCCAGATATCCGATTGGGGCGGCTATCGCAACGCGCGGCCGGGGCCTGCCAAAAGTGCCCGCAAACGCTGCGAGATTTGGCTTTCGGGGTCGCTCAGCGGATCGAGCACGGTGAAATGGTTTGCGCCCGCGACCTCGCGATAGGCGGTCTCGGCGCCGCGCGCTTTCCATTCTTCCGCAACCGTGCGGCTCTGGCGCAGATATTCGGAGCTTTCCGCGCCGCCGACCCAGGCGTCGAGCACGCGGCTACCCGATAGCGGCCAATAGAGCGGCGAGTTTCGCACTGCCTCCGCTTCGTCGAGCGCAAGCGCGTTGTTCACGCTGGTCGGCACCAGCGGCACGAGATCGAACAGGCCTGATATCGAGAGCCCCGAGGGCACGAGATCTTCGGGCGCGGCCGCATCGTATTTCTTCCACTCGGTCGCAAGCAGACACGCAGTGAGATGGCCGCCCGCGGAATGACCGCTCGCAACGATCCGCCGTCCATAGCGCTTCCATAAAAAGAGCGCTGACGCACGAACCTGCTCGATAATTTCGCCGAGCCTGACCTGGGGACAAAGATCGTAGCCGCAGAGCGCGAACGCGATGCCGTTCTTGTTCGCCGCTTTCGCGAGATGGCTGAAGAACGTCGGATCGAACGCCTGCCAGTATCCGCCATGAACAAAGAGCGCGAGCGGCGCATCGCGCGTGCTGCCGGGCCAGAAGATGTCCATCGTCTGACGCGCGCTCGCGCCGTAAGCGACACCCAGCTCGGCGGCCGCATGAGAAGCCCGATAGGCCGCAGCCGCTTCCTTCCATCCCGCGATGATGCCGGGATGCTCCGGCACGCGGGCGCGGTTGTTGTATTCGGATTCGTAATCGATCAGCGTCATGCCCGCGAGATTGCGGGAATAGCGGAAAGCAAACAAGGGCGGCCAAGAAGACCACCCTTGTCTTTGCTACGCAGTACCCTAGTTCACCGGCGCCGGCTTGATCTGCATGCGAAGCGTGTCTTCGACGACCTGGTCGAAGGAGTCTTTCTTCGCATTGGCCGGGCGCTTCTTGCGCTCGGCATCGGCATAGACGTCGCGCTTGCGGACAAGCTCGGTCAGCTTTTCGTCGAGCGCCTTGCGCTCGGCGCTCTGCTTTTCGAGTTCGGCCTTGCGCGCAGCAGGCGAGAGCTTTTGCAGGCTTTCCGGAAGCTCCGCTTCCGGCACGCTTTCGAGCTTCACGCGGCCGGCTGCGGTGTCGGCTACGAGATCGCCGTCGGTCGAGACCACGCCACCACGGACCTTGTTCTGGTAGACCGCCATATCCGTCGCCGTCGATGACGGCGCGGCCGTGAAATTGCTGACGCGCTCCTCGACTTTCATGCGCTGCACGCGCTTGCCGTAAGGCAGCACGGTTTTGTTCAGCCGGATCTGCAGTTCCAGAATTTCGCGGTCATAAGGCGTCTCGATAATGAGCGCGACGCCACCGCTTTGCGGAATCGGAATGTATTTGCCGTCGCCAAGCTGCGCGATCTCGCGCCAGAAGCGCTCGGTGTCGCGCGCGGAGCCAGCCTGTACGGCGTTCACGATGATGCCGCGTGCCCGCGCATCCTTGAGAATCTCGGGGTACTTGCGGTCCTGCGCATAATCCATGTGCGGCGGGGCATCGCCGACCAGAAACACGATGCGGCGCACATGCTTGTCCTGCGTCCAGTTGAGTTTCGTCACGGCTACGTCCAGCGCTTCATTGACGCTTTCCGCCCAGTCGCCGCCGCCCTGCGCACGGAATTTCAGCAACTCCGCATAGAGCCCCTGAATGTCGGTGGTCAGGTCGAACTTCCGGGTTACGTATTCGTCGCCGATGTCGCGATAGGCGACCAGCGCCATCCGCACTTCGGCGTCCGGATTGGTGTCCACGATCGATGTCGCCATCGACCAGATCTTGCGCTTCGCATTCTCGATCAGCCCGCTCATCGAGCCGGTGGTATCGAGCACGAAGGCGACTTCAACGACCGGCTTTTGCGCGTAAGCCGGCTGCGCCGGGAACGGCGCGACCAGCCCCGCTATCAAAGCGAGATAAACAAGTGTCATTCGCATGAAACCCTCTCCCAAAGGAATCCAAACTGCGCGCGGATGCTCATGGCGGATGCGGGCCGAAGGGAGATGGAACCGCGGCGCAGAGCGGGCGCGGTTGTGGCAAAATTCGCGGCGACTCAGGTAAAGAGTGCTGCCGGAGTTTTTCGCGATTTCGAAGTGTGCGGACAATTGCTAGGGTGCGATCCGCAATGACGACAATTCCCGTCCCGGCGCCGCCGCTTTTCGGCCAAAACAATTTCGAGCCCGCGCGAAGAATTTGCCGCGGGACGATTCGGCTCCTACATGCGATGGGCTACGCTTCGACCGTCGAACTGCCGCTGCCGTCCGGCAGGCGCGCGGATGTCGTAGCCGTCGGCCCGTCGGGCGAGATTTGGATCGTCGAAGTGAAGTCTTGCCTTGCCGACTTCCGCACGGATCAGAAGTGGGAAGAGTATCGCGCGCATTGCGACCGGCTCTTTTTCGCGGTCGATTGCGATTTTCCGCAGGAAGTGATCCCGGAAGAAGCCGGCCTCATGGTGGTCGATGGTTACGGCGGCGCGATCCTGCGCGAAGCGCCCGCGCATCCGCTCGTAGCCGCTTCACGCAAAGCGGTGATGCTCCGAATCGCGCGCATTTCGTCGTCGCGGCTTGCCGCGATCAACGATCCGAAAATACAGTCCGAATTGTTCTGAAGATCAGCGCGGCGCGCGCTTCGCCAGAATGCGCTGGAGCGTCCGGCGATGCATGTTCAGACGCCGCGCGGTTTCCGAAACGTTGCGCTCGCAAAGCTCGTAGACGCGCTGGATGTGCTCCCAGCGCACGCGGTCGGCCGACATCGGCTTCTCTGGAGGAGGCGCTTTCTCGCCGCCCGTTGCGGTCAGCGCCGCGTAAATGTCGTCCGCATCGACCGGTTTTGCGAGGTAATCGACCGCACCGAGCTTGATCGCGGTGACCGCCGTCGCGATGTTGCCGTAGCCGGTGAGCACGATGCCGCGCGCCTCGGGACGCTTCTCCTTCAGCGCGGAAATCACGTCGAGGCCGTTGCCGTCGCCAAGACGCATGTCGACGACCGCGTAAGCCGGCGGGTTCTCTTTCACCCGCGCTAGGCCGTCAGCGATACTATCGGCGGTTGAAACCTCGAAGCCGCGGCCTTCCATGGCGCGTGCTAGCCGCTCCAGGAACGGCTTGTCGTCATCGACAATCAGAAGTTGCTTGTCGGTACCAAGGCCGTTGGCGGTGGCTTCGGCCATCGAAAATTGCTCCATGTCTCACGCTCAGCGCCGAAACGCTGCTTTACTGCCCGCTTGTGGGTATAATAGGCGGGTTAGGCCGTTGCCTGCGACATTTAGTGCTCCGGGGTGCGGATGGCAAGTGAAGGTACAGGCTCGCCCTCTGCACGCGCGGCGGTTGTATCGCCGAATGCTTCAAGCGCTTCTCTCAGCCAGTGCATTCGGACCATCGCGCCGGTCTGCGGCAAGGCGCGGTTTTCCGCGCGCAAAGTTCCGCCGCCGCGTTCGAGGAGCGTTTTCGCGATGAAGAAGCCGAGACCGAGGCCGCCTTCTTCTTCGCCCTTGCTCCTGCGCAAGATGCTTTGCCCGCGTGCACGAAGATAAGGCTCGCCGATACGCCCGAGAATTTCCGGTGCGAAGCCGGGCCCGTCGTCCGAAACCGTAATATTCACCTCGTACTCGTCCCAGTTCGCGTCGATCAGTACTTTCTCTTTCGCAAAATCCGCAGCGTTTTCGATGATGCTCTCCAGTCCGTAGAGGATCGCAGGATTGCGTGCGACGACCGGCTCGCGCGAACGATCGCCGGGCAGACGAATTTCGAACTCGATATCGAAATCGCGTAGCGGAGACACGACTTCTTCAATCAGATGCGAAAGCGTAATGCGGTCGAAGGGTGCCAATCCCGACTCCAGCGAACTCAACGTGCGCAAAATCGTGCGGCAGCGCTCGGTCTGCTGACGCAGCAGTTTGATGTCGGCGCGATGCGGAGAATTTTCCGGCATCGCGCGCTCGAGTTCGCGGACTACGAGCGCGATGGTCGCAAGCGGCGTGCCGAGTTCGTGCGCCGCCGCCGCGGCCAACCCGTCGATCGCGGAGATTTGCTGTTCGCGCGCGAGCACCAGTTCGGTCGCCGCAAGCGCGTCCGAGAGCTTTCGCGTCTCGTCGGCGACCCGCCATGCATAGGCGCCGATGAACACCACCGAGATCATGATCGAAGCCCAGATGCCCGCGATATAGGCGGTCGGCAGGACAATCGGTTCCCCGCGCCAGGGCAGCGGATGGGAATGTACCGCCAGGGCGCTCGCAACGGCGATGACGAGCCCGCCGAGCAGAACCGTCGTACGCGGCTTCAGCGCCATCGCGGAAATCAGCACCGGCGCAAGGAAGAGCACGCTGAACGGATTGACCAGCCCACCCGTGAGATAAAGCAGCATCGCAAGCTGCATAATGTCGAAGGCGAGCAGCGCACCCGCCTCCTTGTCGGAGAGGCGGTAGGTCGGGCCATAGCCGAGCCTGAGCGCGATGTTCACGGCCGCGGTGATGCCGACGACCGCAAAAGCCGGGATCGCGGGCAGCGAGAAATCGAGCCCCCATTCCACGATGGCAAGGGCGATCGTCTGCCCGGCGACGGCAAGCCAGCGCAGGTTGATCAACGCGCTGAGGCTAAGGCCGAAGTGGTGCGGACCAGGTATGCGGGCCAGAGAGAACGCCATGCGTTACTATTCCAGACGTTTCGGGCGCATGGAAACGAGAATTTCCGGGCGGCATCGCCGCATTTCGGCTAGAAGCCCCCGCTACAGGATCGCGATCCGAAAGTACCCGCGCCCGCCACGCACATGAACGTCAATGTCCCGCCGCCTCCGGCGATCGAAGCCGACCGCCTGACCAAACGCTACGGCGAAGCCGTGGCGGTGGACGGCATTTCTTTCGCGCTGCCGGCCGGAACGGTGACCGGGCTGCTCGGCGGCAACGGTGCCGGCAAGACCACGACCATCGGCATGATCATGTCGCTGGTGGCGCCGACCTCCGGCCGCGTGAGCGTGCTTGGACACGACATGGCGCGCGACGCCTACCGTGTGCTGCACCGGATGAATTTCGAGAGCCCCTATGTCGATCTTCCGCACCGGCTGACCGTGCGGCAGAATCTCTCCGTGTTCGGCAGACTATACGGGGTGAGAAACGTCTCGGAGCGCATCGCGCTGCTTGCCGCCGATCTCGACCTGAAAGACTTCATCGACCGGGCCTCGGGAAAGCTGTCCGCGGGACAGAAGACGCGCGTGGCGCTCGCCAAGGCGCTCATCAACGAACCCGACGTGCTCATTCTCGACGAGCCCACCGCCTCGCTCGATCCCGATACCGCCGACTGGATTCGCGGGCACCTCGAGCGCTACCGCGCGAAGCACAATGCAACCATCCTGCTTGCCTCGCACAACATGGCCGAAGTCGAGCGTCTCTGCGACCGCGTGATCATGATGAAGCGCGGCAAGATCGTCGACGACGACGCGCCCGCGAAGCTCCTCGCGCGCTACGGCCGCCGCAACCTCGAAGAAGTGTTCCTCGACGTCGCCCGCGGACGGAGCGGCGCCGAGAAGGAAGCCGCAGAATGATCGCGACCTCGCCTTCGTTTTCTTTCGCGCGCATCTTCGCAATGGTGATGCGTCACTGGTATCTCCTGCGTTCGTCCTGGCCACGGCTGCTCGAATTGATCTACTGGCCGCTCGTACAGATGGTGATGTGGGGTTTCCTGCAAAGCTTCATGGCGAAGCAAACCGGCGCGCTCGCGATGGCCGCGGGCACGTTTCTCGCCGCGGTGTTGCTGTGGGACATCCTGTTTCGCGGGCAGCTCGGCTTTTCGTTCTCGTTCCTCGAAGAAATGTGGTCGCGCAATCTCGCGAACCTCATGATCTCGCCGCTCAGGCCGGTCGAGTTCGTGCTGTCGATGATTGCGATGAGCGTGATCCGGCTCATCATCGGCGTCGTGCCGGTGACGTTCCTGGCGATGTATTTCTTCGGTTTCAATCTCTGGGGGCTCGGCATCGCGCTCGGCGCGTTCTTCGCTAACCTCCTCCTGACGAGCTGGGCCATCGGCCTGATCTGTGCGGGTCTTGTGTTGCGCAACGGCATGGGCGCGGAGGGCCTGACCTGGTCGATCATGTTCCTGTTCCTGCCCTTGACCTGCGTCTACTACCCGGTGGCGACACTGCCGGTCTGGCTGCAACCGGTTTCCTGGATGCTCCCGCCAACCGCCGTGTTCGAAGGCATGCGTTCGCTCGTGCTCGAAAACACTTTTCGCGCGGACCTCATGCTCTGGTCGTTCGGATTGAACGTGATCTGGATCGCGCTCGCCGGCTGGGCCTTCATGCGGCTGATGCAATCGTCGAAGCGCGCAGGCTCGCTCTTGAGCGTCGGCGAGTAACGATCCCGATTTGACCTGACCAAAAAAACGTCACAGGGTCCCGCGCCGCAACAAACTGCGGTGAAAGGGCCTTATTTGATGCCGATCGGCGAATTCGGACGCGCGCCGGACACCTCCGAGCAGAATAGCGGGCCCTCGTTCGCAAGCCCGCTCTACTGGTTCTACGAGTGGGGGCAGGCAGCGCTCAACCCTTCGCGCGCGCTCGCGGATGCGACGCGTCTCTATTTCAAGAATCCGATCAACCCGCTCTCCCTGACCGAATTCGGAAAGAACATGGCGGCAGCGGCCGAAGTCTTCGAGCGCACGACGCGCCGCTACAGCAAGCCCGAATGGGGCATCGAAACCACCCTCGTCGGCGGCGAGCGCGTGCCGGTCTCGATCCGCACGGTATGGGAGCGGCCGTTCTGCAAGCTCCTGCATTTCGAGCGGCACTTCGAACACGTGCCAAAACGCCCGCAGCCGCGGCTCCTGATCGTCGCGCCGATGTCGGGGCATTACGCGACGCTGCTTCGCGGCACCGTCGAAGCCTTCCTGCCGAACCACGAGGTCTACATCACCGACTGGATCGATGCGCGGATGGTTCCGCTCACGGAAGGTGCGTTCGATCTCGACGATTACATCGACTACGTGATCAGCATGTTCCACTGGCTCGGCATCGGCGCGCATGTGATCGGCGTGTGCCAGCCTTCGGTGCCCGTGCTTGCCGCCGTCGCGCGGATGGAAGCCGAGAACGATCCCTATGTGCCTTTCACCATGACGCTGATGGGCGGGCCGATCGACACGCGCAGGAATCCGACCGCGGTGAACCGGCTCGCAGAAGAGCGCGGCATGAACTGGTTCCGCACGCACGTGATTACCAAGGTGCCGTTTCCGCATCCGGGATTCATGCGCGAGGTCTATCCGGGATTCCTGCAACTCGGCGGCTTCATCGGCATGAACCTCGACCGCCACGTCGAGGCGCATCGCGAACTGTTCAATCATCTCGTCGAGGGCGACGGCGATTCCGCGGGAAAGCACCGGGAGTTCTACGACGAGTATCTCGCGGTGATGGATCTGACCGCCGAGTTCTATTTGCAGACCGTCGACAGGGTTTTCGTCCGCCACGACCTGCCGAACGGAACTTTCAGGCACCGCGACAAGTTGGTGAACCCGTCGCTGATCCGCCGGACGGCGCTGCTCACCATCGAGGGCGAGAACGACGACATCTCCGGCATCGGCCAGACGCAGGCGACGCACGATCTCTGCACGAACATTCCGGAGAGCAAGAAAGTTCACTACATGCAGCCGAAAGTCGGCCATTACGGTGTATTCAACGGCTCCCGTTTCCGCGCGGAGATCGCGCCGCGCATCTCGGACTTCGTGCTTTCGAACAACGCGAACTACGCCGACGGCTCGAGCGCCTCATCCCGCGCAAAACCGCGCAACGGCGCGTGATTTCTTCCCGGCTTGCCTAAATTCGCCATCGGCGCTTGCCTGACTGGCATGTCAGGCGAATCAGCGTGATGCGGATGCGGATCCTCAATTTCCTGAACCGGCAGCAGAAACCGCCGGCGCAGAAGATAAGCGTCTTCTGCGGCGAGCAGAGCTATGATCTTGCGATCGTCCGCCATCCGCGTGCCCGGCGCTATACGATCCGTGTGCGCGAAGCCTATCGCGATGTCGTGTTGACGATGCCGATACGCGGCAATCTCGCCGACGCCCGCATCTTCGCGCAGAAGCACGTCACCTGGATCGCATCGAAGGTCGCGCGGCTGCCCGATATCGTGCCCTTCTCGGATGGCGAGATCATTCCGTTCAGGGGCACGCCGCACCGGATCGTGCACCGGCCGCAGGCGCGCGGAACCGTCTGGGTCGGACAAGATGACAGCGGGAATGCGTCGATCTTTGTCGCCGGCAATGCCGCGCATGTTTCGCGCCGGGTAACCGATTTCTTGAAGCGCGAAGCAAAGAAGGCCTTGACCGAAGCGAGCCGCGCCTATGCCGCGAAGATCGGCGTCACCATCGGCAGGATCGGCTTGCGCGACTCCGCTTCGCGCTGGGGATCGTGCTCCGAGAGCGGATCGCTCTCCTATTCGTGGCGGTTAATCCTCACGCCGGAATTCGTGCTCGATTATCTCGCCGCGCACGAGATCGCGCATCGAATCGAACTCAATCACTCCGGCCGCTTCTGGAAGCTGCTCGATTCGATGACGCCCGACCGCGTGCGTGCGGAAGCATGGCTCGGCGCCCACGGCAATGGCCTGCACCGCTACGGCAACGTGCGAAGCTAGAATGCGCGCGCGTTTAGCTTTTTGTGCGTGATCCTTTCCGAAAACCGCTTCACACTTTTCGGGGATTACGCTTTTAGTTTCTGCGAATACCGAACAGGCGGTCGAGGAACCAGCCATCCATGCCACGGTCTGCCTGCCGCTCGTCCTGAAGCCGGTCATTGCGTACGTCGGCGGGCGGCACCAGCGGGCCGTCGCGATAGTCCTGGCCCGCACCCGGAAGATCGATCACCTGCAAATTCTGGTGCGCGGCGCGCATGAACTTGTTCCACACATCCACCGGCATGTTGCTGCCGGAGGCGCGCTTGGTCGGCGAGGAATCGTCGTTGCCAAGCCATACGCCGGTGACGAGCGCGCCGGTGTAGCCGACGAACCAGGCATCGCGGAATTCCTGGCTGGTGCCGGTCTTGCCGGCCGCAGGCCAGTTCGGAATCGAGGCACGTTTCGCGGTTCCGGTCGCAAGCGTCTCCTGCAACATCTGGTTCATCTGGGCGACGTGCTGCGAAGCGATCACGCGGCCATGGCCCGGCTGCGAACGCAAGTACAATATCTTGCCCTTGGCATCGCGCACCCGCGCGATCACGTGCGGGATGACGCCGATACCGCCGTTCGCGAAGGGCGCGTAGGCGCCGGTTAGCTCGAGCACGGAAACCTCCGAGGTGCCGAGCGCGAGCGAAGCATTCGGCTTCAGTTCCGAAACGACACCGAGACGTTGCGCGACCTTCGCGACCGCAGCCGGCCCGACTTCGAGCGCAAGCCTCACCGCAACCGTGTTCAGTGACATGGCAAGCGCGGTCTGGAGCGACACCGGGCCATAATACTGCTGCGTGAAATTTTCCGGCCGCCAGCCGCGCACCTGAATCGGCGCGTCGTCGCGCACCGTATCCGGCGTCAACCCGCGCTCGAGTGCCGCGAGATAGACAAACGGCTTGAACGCCGAGCCCGGCTGGCGTTTCGCCGAAACCGCGCGGTTGAACTGGCTGTCGCTGTAGTTGAGGCCGCCGACCAGCGCACGCACCGCGCCGTTCGGGTCCATCGCGACCAGCGCGCCCTGCATGACGCCGAATTTCTCGCCGTTCTTCGCAAGCTCTTCCGAAAGCGCGCGTTCGGCTGCGGCCTGCAGGGTCACGTCGATCGTGGTCTGCACGGTGATATCGACGTCGAACTGACCCGCGTAGTCGTTCAGCGCATCCATCACCCAGTCGGCGATGTAGCCCGACGAACCGGGGCTGCGGCTGCTTGCAATCTTCGGCGGCCGGCTCAGCGCGATCTTCTGCATTTCCGCGGTGATGTAGCCCGCCTCTTCCATCGCGCCGAGCACGACGCGGGAGCGCTGCAACGCGAGTTCGGGATTGCGCGTCGGCGCCAAACGGGACGGTGAACGCACGAGACCCGCAAGCATCGCAGCTTCGGAAAGCGTCACCGCGCGCGCGGACTTTCCGAAGTAGCGCTGCGCGGCCGCCTCGACGCCATAGGCGCCGGAGCCGAAGTACACGCGATTGAGATACAGTTCGAGGATCTGCGCCTTCGAGTATTTCACCTCGAGCCAGACCGCGAGGATCACTTCCTGCAATTTCCGCTCGAACGTGCGGTCCTGCGTAAGAAACAGATTCTTCGCGAGTTGTTGTGTCAGCGTCGAGCCGCCTTCGCGCAGGCGCCCGCGCATCAGGTTCACGAACACCGCGCGCGTGATGCCGATCGGATCGAGGCCGAAGTGATAGTAGAAGCGGCGGTCCTCGATCGAGACGAACGCCTGCGGCAGATATTTCGGCAAGGCCGAGAGCGGCATTTCCTTGCCCGCCATCTCGCCGCGCACCGCAATCACCTTGTTGTCGAGCCCGACAATCGTGATCGTCGGCGGGCGTTTCGGCACCACGAGCGTCTGGATCGGAGGAAGTTTCGTGAACTGCCATGCGATCAGCGCGGAAAAAGCGAAGCCGCCCCACAGCGCCAGCACGAACATCCAGTAGAAGAAGCGGCCGAACGGCCCGCGGCCGCCGCGCCGGCGGCGTTTGCCGCTGCGCTGCGAGCGGCCGGAGCCGTTATGCGAACCGCTTGCACGGTCACGCGAACTCAGGCGCAGGTCGAGCCGCGCCTCGCGATCGGTCATCCGGGGTTCGCGGCGCTTCGAGCGCCCGCCGAGCCAGCCCATATATAAAGAGCCTCGCTGCACGCACGCGAACGCAGACCGCGCGCGTTAAGGAGTCTTAAAGGGCCTGCTTTAAGGCGAAGTTAAGCCGGGGCTCTCGGCCGCTAGCGCGCGGCAGCGGCCTTGCGCGGCTTTTCCTCGAGCGCTTCGCGTTCGAACACTGCAAGTAACGCGCGTTTGATCGAAGCCTGCCGCTGCGGCGAGGCGATCTTCGCGCCCATCAGGTCCGTCACATAAAAAACGTCCACCGCCCGCTCGCCGAAAGTGGCGACGTGCGCCGACGCAATGTTCAGATTGAGCCGGGAGATCGTGTTGGTGAGATCGTAAAGAAGTCCCGGGCGGTCGAGGCCCGTCACTTCGATCACGGTGTGGCGATCCGACCAGGTGTTATTGACGCTGACTTCCGGCTGCAGGCGGAACGGCTTGATGCGCGCCTTCGGCTGGCGTTTCGCCACGATCTCCGGAAGCTGCATCGAGCCCCTCAACGCCTGCTCGATGCTTGCGGCGATCCGCTGCGCGCGGCGGATTTCGTCCTCGTCGAGGTCGAACTCGCGCGAGATCGAAATCGTATCGAGTGCGTAGCCGTCGGTCGTCGTGTTGATCTGTGCGTCCACGATGTTGCCGCCCGCGGCGGCGCAGGCGCCTGCGATGATCGACAAGAGCCGCGGATGATCCGGCGTGAATAAATTCAGTTCGGTGACCGCGCGCGCGGGGTCCGTGCGCACCGAGGTGGCGACCGCCTTGCCGGCGGCTTCCGCCTCGCGAATGAACTTCGCATGCTCGATCTTGCGCGCGAGATCCACCTTCAACCAGTAGGGCGGATAGTGGCGGAGGATGTAGCGATCGAGCTCCTGCACGTTGCCGTTTCCAAGCGCTGAGCGGAATTCCGCCTGTGCCATCTCCACGCGCCGGGTGCGGTTCACTTCCGAGAAACCGCCGGTGAGCACCGGCTCGGTCTCGTAATAGAGCGTACGCATCAGCTGCGACTTCCAGCCGTTCCACACGCCGGGACCGACCGCGCGAATGTCGGCGGTCGTCAGAATCGTGAGCATCTTCAGACGCTCGAGATTCTGCACGACGGCGGCGAAATCCTCGATGGTCTTGCGATCCGAAAGATCGCGCGATTGCGCGATCGTGGACATCGTCAGGTGCTGCTCGATCAGCCACGCGATCGTCTCGGTATCGGCCTGCGAAAGCCCGATGCGCGGGCAGAACTTGCGCGCGACCTTCGCACCCGCGATCGAATGGTCTTCCGGTCTTCCCTTGGCGATATCGTGCAGGAACAGCGCGATATAAAGCAACTCGCGGTTCGCAATCCCCTTCATCAGTTCGTTGGCAACCCCGTACTCGGGGTTGGTACCGCGCTCGATCTCCGCGAGCACGCCGATGCAGCGGATGAGGTGCTCGTCCACCGTGTAGTGATGATAGAGATTGAACTGCATCATCGCGACGACATGCCCGAACTCGGGCACGAAGCGGCCAAGCACGCCGGCTTCGTTCATCTTGCGCAGCACGATCTCCGGTGCATGTTTTGAAGACACGATTTCGCGAAACAGCTTGTTTGCGTCCTTATCGGCGCGCAGCTCGGCATCGATCAGCTTCAGCGAAGAGCGGGCAAGCCGCAACGCGTCGGGGTGGAACTCGAGATCGTGCTGGTCGGCGATATGAAAGAGCCGCAGCAGATTGATCGGATTCTTCTGAAACACCTTTTCGTTCGCGACGTTCACGCGCTCGGTGTCGATCACGAAGTCCGGGAAATCCTTGACCGGCTTCTTTTTTCGGCGCGCGAAGCGCGAGATCACGCGAGTCAGCGCGGGCGCGCTTTTCACGTGGATCTCCTCAAGCTCCGCGCAGACGATGCCGGTGAGATCGCCGACATCCTTCGCCACGAGGAAGTAGTGCTTCATGAAGCGCTCGACGTCGCGCTGGCCGGGATGATCGGTGTAGCCGAGGCGCCGCGCCATCTCTTCCTGCACTTCGAAAGAGAGCCGCTCCTCCGCGCGCCCGGTGAGGAAATGCAGATGGCAGCGCACCGCCCACAGGAAATCCGCGCAGCGGCGGAACAGCGCGCGTTCGGCCTTCGTGAACAGTCCCTTGCCTACGAGTTCCTCGACGTCGCGCACGCGATAGACGTATTTGCCGATCCAGTTCAGCGTGTGCAGGTCGCGCAATCCGCCCTTGCCGTCCTTCACGTTCGGCTCGACGAGATAGCGGGACTGACCGACGCGCTTGTGGCGGTCGTCGCGCTCGGCGAGTTTCGCGGCGACGAAATCGGCAGCGGTGCCCTGCACCACTTCCTTGTCGAACCGCGTCTGAAATTCCGCGAACAGTTCGTCGTCGCCGACAAGCCGCCGCGCCTCCAGGAGCGCGGTGCGGATCGTCATGTCGGCGCGGCCCTGCCTGATGCACTCGTCGACCGAGCGGGTCGCATGGCCGACTTTGAGACCCATATCCCACAGCGCGTAAAGGATCGCCTCCGCGACGCTCTCGCCCCATGCGGTCTGCTTGTAGGGAAGCAGGAACAGGAGATCGATGTCCGAGCCCGGCGCAAGCAAGCCGCGGCCATAACCGCCGACCGCGACCACCGTCATGCGCTCGGATGAAGAAGGATTCTCGGATCGGTAGAGCTGCTCCGCCGCGACCTCGTAGGCGAGCGTGATGATCGAATCCATCAGCCGCGAAAGCGCCTCTGCGCAGCCGCGGCCCGGCAAACCGCCGAGCAGCTTCTTCTCGGCATTCTCGCGGCCTTCATTCATCGCCGCCTTCAGCCGCTGGGTCAGCGCAGCGCGAATGTCCGCGAGGCGGCCCTCATGAGCCGCCGACAGACCGGCAAGCTCCTCGCGGAGCTTCGCCACATTGATGAGATCCGCCTGACCGGGCTTGCCCCGGCGGCGGCGTTTGGCTGCGCGCGACATATCGAGGGAATAGCGAGAAATCCTGCTGTCCCGAATATCTGATTGCTTCGATTCCGTCACCGTGGACGGCGATTATATTACTGTAAGAATATGTATATATATTCTATTGACAGATGATCCACGTATGATCGATGGTATTCCATGAAATTCACGGATTTTCTAAGGGGTATCCAAATGAACTTCGTTTCTCGCTTCGGCCGCATCGCGATTGCCGTTGCCGCCGCTCTCGCCTTCACCGGCGCCGCCAAGGCCCAAGTGACCGAAATCCGCATCGACTGGGCGACCTACAACCCAGTCTCGATCATTCTGAAAAACCAGGGTCTGCTCGAGAAAGAACTCGAGAAGGACGGCATCAAGGTTCGCTGGGTGCAGTCGGCGGGCTCGAACAAGGCACTCGAATTTCTGAACGCCGGCTCGATCGATTTCGGTTCAACCGCAGGTTCGGCCGCACTGGTCGCCAAGATCAACGGCAACCCGATCAAATCGATCTATGTCTATTCGCGTCCGGAATGGACCGCGCTCGTCACCGGCGCGAAGTCGGACATCAAGACGGTCGCAGATCTCAAGGGCAAGTCGGTCGCGGTCACGCGCGGCACCGATCCGCACATCTTCCTCGTGCGAGCGCTCGCGGAAGCCGGTCTCACCGACAAGGACGTACGCTTCATGCTGTTGCAGCATGCCGACGGCCGTCTCGCGCTTTCGCGCGGCGACGTGCAGGCCTGGGCCGGTCTCGACCCGATGATGGCATCCGCCGAACTCGATGAAGGCGCGAAGCTGTTCTATCGCAAGCCGGAGGCGAACACCTGGGGCATCCTGAACGTGCGCGAAGAATTTGCGAACAAACATCCGCAGCTCGTGCAGCGCGTATTGAAAGTCTACGAACAGGGCCGCCGCTGGGCACTCGCCAATCCGGATCAGGTAGCGAAGGCGCTCGCCGAAGCCGCAAAGATTCCGGAGAACGTCGCCCAGAAGCAGCTCAAAGAGCGCACCGAGCTGACGCATAGCGCGATCGGAAAGCCGCAGCGCGATTCCATCCTCGCGGCCGGTATCGCCCTCCAGAAAGCGGGCGTGATCGACGCGAAGGTCAACGTACAGCAGGTGTTAAACGATCTCATTGACGAGCGTTTCAACGCCACACTCTCGAACTGATCGCGGATCGCTGTTAATGAGCGTCATGGACGCTATCCAGGAAAGAGACGCCGCCCAAGAGGCGGCGTCTCCCGTTACTTCCGTGCCCGTTGCGAAATCCCGCTTCGGCGCGAAGTTCGCGCTCGGCATTCTGCTCCCGGTCGCGCTCGCCGCCGGATGGGAGATCGCGGTCGCATCGGGACTGGCGCAAGGGCGGCTGATGCCGCCACCGAGCCGGCTCTTCAAAACGCTTTACGATCTCGCAATCACCGGCGAACTCTGGCGGCACATCTTTGCGACACTCGCGCGCGTTGCTGCCGGCTTCGCGCTCGGCACGATCGTGGGCACACTGGTCGGCGCGCTTGCGGGCGCATCGCGTCTCGCGAAAGACATCGTCGATCCGACGCTGCAGGGATTGCGCTCGGTGCCTTCGATCGCATGGGTTCCGCTGTTCATTCTCTGGCTCGGAATTTTCGAGGAATCCAAGATCGCGCTGATCGCGGTCGGCTGCTTCTTCCCGGTTTATCTCGGCGTGTTCGGCGCCATCGCTTCCGTCGACCGCAAGACGGTTGAGGTCGGCCGCATGTTCCGGCTTTCCCAGTTTCAACTGGTGCGGCGGATTCTGCTGCCTGCGATTCTACCCGCTTACATCCTCGCGCTTCGCCAAGGTCTCGGGCTCGGCTGGATGTTCGTGGTCGCGGCCGAATTCATGGGTGCTTCCGAAGGTCTCGGCTACCTCCTCGTCGACGGCCAACAGCTCGGCAAGCCGGACCAGATTTTAGCCGCGATCCTCACCTTCGCGATTCTCGGCAAGATCACAGACGGCCTGCTTGCCGCCGCCAGCGCGCCGCTTCTCACCTGGCAGGACGCGTTCGCGCCCAAAAACTAGATCAGCGATAAACCAACAAGAACCGGATCATGCTCAACATTCAATCGGTCGACAAAGTTTATCCCAACGGCACGCGTGCGCTCGACCGTGTCGGCCTCAACGTCGAACAAGGCGAGATCGTCGCCGTTGTCGGCGGATCGGGCTGCGGCAAGAGCACGCTGCTGCGTCTCGTTGCCGGCCTCGATCCCGCGACGCGCGGCAGGGTCGAACTCGACGGCGAAACGATTTCCGCGCCACATGAATGCGTCGGCCTGATCTTTCAGGAGCCGCGGCTGTTGCCATGGCTGACGGTCGCGGGAAATGTCGGCTTCGGTATCTCGCACCTGCCGAAAGCGAAACGCGAGCGGATCGTTGGCGAAGTGCTGTTGCGCGTGGGCCTTGCCGACTATGCCGAGCGCTGGCCGCGCGAATTGTCCGGCGGACAGGCGCAGCGGGTCGCAATCGCGCGCGCGCTCGCGCCGCGCCCGAAAGTTCTGCTGCTGGATGAGCCGTTCTCCGCGCTCGACGCTTTCACGCGCGCGAGCCTGCACGAGCACGTGCTCGACCTTTGGCGCGCGTTCAAGCCGACACTCGTACTGGTCACGCATGACGTGGAAGAGGCCGCCTATCTTGCAGATCGCGTCGTCGTCATGCGTCCGCGTCCGGGACGGATTTCTTCGGTATTCGAACTCGATCTCAAGCGCCCGCGCGACCGCTACGGCCCCGAACTCGAGGCCGCGAAGCGGCGCATTCTGAATGCGCTCGACCAGAGCTTGCGCGAACGCACCGCGGGCGATGAACTGGTGCCCGCCGCCGCGATCTGACATAAGGCGGCAACAAAAATCCGGAGGAAGATCAGATGGACGCAGCAGAACTCCGCTCGCTTCAGGCGCCGATCAAGGACAAATACAAGACCGACCCGGACGCCGCCGTCATCACGCTGAAGGCAAACGGCACGCTCGATGACGGGATTTCATGCAAGGTCGAAACCGGCCGCGCGCTCCAGATCGCCGGGCTGCATCCGGCTACCGGCGGTTCGGGCCGCGAACTCTGCTCCGGCGACATGCTGCTCGAAGCGCTGGTCGCCTGCGCGGGCGTCACGCTGAAGGCGGTTGCAACCGCGATCGAGATTCCGCTGAAATCCGGCAAGGTTTCCGCCGAAGGCGATCTCGACTTCCGTGGCACGCTTGGAGTCGCGAAAGAAGCGCCCGTCGGCTTTCGCGAGATTCGCTTGCGCTTCGACGTCGAAACCGACGCGCCGCAGGAAAAGCTCGATCAGCTCCTGAAGCTCACCGAGCGCTATTGCGTGGTCTATCAGACCATCAAGGCCGGGCCGAAGGTCGACGTGTCGCTGAAGAGCGTCTAAAAGGCCTCGCCGCTTTCAATACAGGCGGTTGAGAATATCAGCTGTCTGCATGTCTCCTGAAGTATTTTACTGGCTGACGATCGCCGTGAAGATGGCGATCGGCGCCTCCGTCGTGATCGCCGCAACGCTTGCTGCCGAGCGTGCAGGCCCGCTCATCGGCGCATTGGTCGCGACCCTTCCGGTTTCCGCGGGGCCTTCCTATTTCTTCCTCGCGTTCGAACAGGACGCCCAGTTTTTCTCGCAGAGCGCGCTCGGCAGTCTTTTGCTCAACGCTTCGACTGCGCTCTATGCCACGACCTACGTCCTGTTATCGCAACGGCATCCGTTCATCGTCTGCGTGCCAGCGGCAATGATCGTCTGGCTCGGTTCGTTCTTTTTATTTTCGCATTTCATCAAAAGCGGAGCGACAGCCGCGCTCCTGAATATCGCCGTCTTCGCGGTGTGCTTCATGCTCGTGCGCCGCTACCGCTACGCGCGTATGCCGAAAATCAAGCTGCGCTGGTACGACTTCGCGTTCCGCGCGGGACTGGTCGGTACGTTGATCGGGATCATCCTGCTTCTGAATTCAGTGATGGGCCCGATCTTCACCGGCGCGCTTGCAGCTTTTCCGATCGTATTCACGAGCATGATGCTGATCCTGCATCAGCGCTACGGCGGGCCCGCCTGCGCAGCGGTGATGGCGAACGGGATCACCGGGCTCATCGGCTTCGGCATCGCAGCCTATGTCCTGCATGTCTCGGTGCTCTCGCTCGGTGTGCCGCTCGCACTCACCGTCGCGCTTGGTATCACGGTCGCGTGGAACTTAAGCGTGTTTGCGCTGCGCGGGAAACTCCGCGCCTAACGATCTCGCAGAATGTTCTTCAGCTTGTAGAGCGCTTCCATCGCCTCCTTCGGCGACATCTCGTCGGGGTGCATCGCGTCGAGTGCCGCACCAAGAGCATCGGTCTTGGCCGGAGCATCCGCCGATGCCGCGCGCAGTGCCTTGACGTCGCGCAGTGCCTTGATGTTCTGAAACAGCGGCAGATCGTCGAAACCGGAAAGCGGTTTCGCGCGCTGCTCGGATTCCAGTTCCGCAAGCACGACACGCGCACGCTCGATCACGCTATGCGGCAGTCCTGCGAGTTTTGCGACCTGAATGCCATAGGAACGGTCGGCGGTGCCGCGCACGACTTCGTGCAGGAAGATAACGTCGTTCTCCCATTCCTTCACCCGAACCGTCGCGTTCACCTGTCTCGGCAGGCGCGCGGCAAGCGCGGTGAGTTCGTGGAAGTGGGTCGCGAACAAGCCGCGGCATTGGTTCACTTCATGCAGATGCTCGAGCGTAGCCCAGGCGATGGAAAGACCGTCGAAGGTCGCAGTCCCCCGCCCGATCTCGTCGAGGATTACGAGCGAACGCGCAGTCGCCTGATGCAGAATCGCCGCGGTCTCCACCATCTCGACCATGAAGGTCGAACGGCCGCGCGCAAGATCGTCGGCGGCGCCTACGCGCGAGAACAGCCGATCGACGATGCCGATCTTCGCGGACTTCGCCGGAACAAAAGAACCCGTCTGCGAGAGGATCGCGAGAATCGCATTCTGGCGCAGGAAGGTCGACTTGCCCGCCATATTCGGGCCGGTGACGAGCCAGATCGCGCCGGCGCTCGCGCCCGCAGGCGGCGATAGCGAACAGTCGTTCGGAACGAACGGCCCGCCGTCGTGCAAGATCGCAGCTTCGACCACCGGATGACGCCCGCCTTCGATCTCGAAGGCGAGCGAATCATCGATCTCGGGCCGCACCCAGTTCGATTCCGCCGCGCGCTCGGCGAGCGCTCCGGCGACGTCGATCTCGGCCAAGGCATTTGCGACCATCTCAAGGAGCGAGGCGGATTGCAGCACGCGCGCGGCAAGTTCTGCGAATACGCCTAGCTCGATCTGGATCGCGCGGTCGCCGGCCGACGCAATCTTCGATTCCAGTTCGCCAAGCTCGGCAGTCGAGAAGCGCATCGCGCCCGCCATCGACTGCCGATGAATGAAACGCTCGCGCGACTTCGAGTTCAGGATCTTCTCGCCATGCTGGCTCGGCACCTCGACGAAGAAGCCGAGCACGTTGTTGTATTTTACTTTGAGCGACTTGATCTGGGTTTCGTCGGCGTAGCTCTGCTGCAAGCCCGCGATCACGCCGCGCGCCTCGTCGCGCAAATTTCGCGCAGCGTCGAGGTCTTGATTGTAGCCCTCCCGCACGAAGCCGCCGTCGCGCTTCGAGAGCGGCAGCTCGTCGGCAAGCGCTTTGGCGATCGCATCGCGAAGTCCGCGATCCGGCGCACCCATCGCCTGCGCGGCAAGCGCAATCTCGTCCGGTACGCCGTCCGAACTTTTCAAAACCGTGGCAAGCGCGAAGGCCGCGCTCAGGGCCTGGCCGATCGCCGCAAGATCGCGCGGTCCTCCGCGATCGAGCGCAATGCGAGAAAGCGAGCGCGAAAGATCGGGCGCGGCCGCCAACGCCTTCCTGATTTCCGCGCGCAATGTCCAGTGTTCGAAAAAGTATTCGACGCTGTCGAGGCGGCGCGCGATCTCCTTTGCTCCGCAAAGCGGGCTCGCGAGGCGGCGCGCGAGCATGCGCGCGCCTGCTGCCGTCACGGTGCGGTCAATCGCGGACAAGAGACTGCCGCGCGCATCGCCGCCCATCGTGCGTAATAATTCGAGATTGTTGCGGGTCGCGGCGTCGATCTGCATGACGCCGGCAGCATGCTCGCGCGCAGGCGGAGACAGCGCCGGGCGCGAAGCCAGTTGCGTCCGCTCGATATAGGTTGCCGCCGCGGCTGCGGCGGATAGTTCGAGCCGCGAGAACGTGCCGAAGGATTCCGAAGTCGCGACATTGAAGAAGGCAGCTAACCTGCGTTCGGCGGTCGCGCTTTCGAACAGCTCTTTCGGCATCGGCGTGACGTTCGCAAGCGAGCGCCAGTAGGATTTCAGCTCGGGATCGTCATAGAGCGTATCGGACAGCAGCAATTCGCCGGGCTCGATCCGGGCGATCTCGGCGGAAAGACGCATCTGGTCGCATTCGGCAACGCGAAACTCCCCCGTGGAAATATCGAGCCATGCGAGACCGAAATTCGCTTCGTCTTCCGAGGACTTCGTGCGCGAAACGGCCATCAGCCAGTTGTTGCGCTTGGCATCGAGCAGCGTGTCTTCGGTGAGCGTCCCGGGCGTCACGAGCCGCACGACCCCCCGCTTCACGACCGACTTCGCGCCGCGCTTCTTCGCTTCCGCTGGATCCTCGGTCTGTTCGCATACGGCGACGCGAAAGCCCTGCGCGATGAGGCGGTGCAGGTACTCGTCGGAGCGCTCCACCGGAACGCCGCACATCGGGATGTCCTGGCCCTGATGCCTGCCACGTTTCGTGAGCACGATACCGAGCGCGCGAGACGCTTTCTCGGCGTCCTCGAAAAAGAGTTCGTAGAAGTCACCCATCCGGTAGAACAGAAGACAGTCCGGATTGGCGGACTTGATCTCGATATACTGCTCCATCATCGGCGTGACGCGCTGGTTCGCGTCAGGCGCCGTTTCCGGAACCGCTTCGATTTCGGGGAGCAAAGGTGCCGCGTTCTGCATCGCGCGGGCAGACTAGCAGAGCAACCCGGGCCCTTGCAGGCGCGAGCGGCAGTTATCCCTGCTCTTCAATCCGTTGATACAACTCGCGTTTCGCGGCCTTCAGCACGGCGTCGGAACCTGCACCGTCGGCAAGGCGCGCGTTGATGAGCGCACCGACCATCATCGCCACAAAGGCGCTCGCGCGCTCCTTGGTATTTTCGCCCTTGAGGTAACGGGCGACGAGCATCACGAGCCGTTCGCGTCCCGCCTGCAAGGCGGCGCGCGCCGGGCTTTCGCGATTGCCGACCTCACCCCCGAGCGCAGCGAGCGCGCAGCCCGATCCCGGGTTGTCGCGGTGGCGGCGCGACAGATAGCGATCGATGATCGTTCTCAGTTCTTCGCCCGGGGCCGCTTTTTCCGCGGCCGCACGCAGGCTCCCGCCCGGCTCGGTGAAGGAATACCGGCAGGCCTCGTCGATCAGCGCGTCCTTGGAAGAGAAATGCTTGTAGAAGCCGCCATGCGTCATGCCCGCGGCGTCCATCAGTTCGGCGACGCCGACGGCAGCGAGCCCGCGTTCGCGAAACAGCTTCGCGGCGACGGCGACAATACGCTCGCGATTTTCGGCGGCGGCTTCTCTCGAATTGCGCAACTTCCTGTCTCAGCCATGCATTCCGTGAATAGATGATGACTATCATCTAATTATTGACGCGGCAAGCGGCGCATGAGATTGGGCAAACAGCAGAGGAAACCGCCCATGAGCATGGAAGCAGCAATCGCCGCGAAGCCCGCCCGGCTCGAAGGCAGAACCCTTCTCTTTTTTCTCACGCTGCTCGCAGCCCTCGGCATGCTCGCGACCAACATGTACCTCGCGTCTTTCCCGTCGCTCGGAAAAGATCTCGCGGCGACACCGGCACAGGTGAAGCTTACGCTCACCGTATTCCTGCTCGGCTTCGCTGCCGGCCAACTCGTCATCGGCCCGCTCTCGGACAAGCTCGGCCGCCGCGCGCTGCTCCTGTCCGGCCTCGCGCTCTATGCCCTGACCAGCGCGCTCATTGCCGCCGCCGTCAATATCGAGTGGATGCTCGGTCTTCGCGTAGCGCAGGCAGTTGCCGCCTGCACCGGCTCGGTGCTCGCACGCGCGGTCGCACGAGATCTGTTCGAAGGCGACGAATTGACCCGTTCGCTGGGTTTCGTCACTACGATGGTCGCCGCAGCGCCCGGCTTCTCGCCATTGATCGGCGGCCTCATCGAAGCCTTCTTCGGTTGGCGCGCAACGTTCGCGCTGCTTGCGATCGTGGGCGTCCTCGCAGCCGTCATCGTGTGGCTGCGCGTTCCCGAAACCCATCATGCACGCGACACCGCGCCGGGCATCCGTCAGGCTTTCGGAAGTTACTTCACGCTGCTCGCGAGGCGGGACTTCATCGTGCCGACGCTGGCAACGACCTGCGCGATGGCCGGACTGTTCGCTTTCTTCGCGTCAGCGCCGGGTATTTTCATCGAGCGCTATGGCGTCCCGCCCGTGCTGTTCGGTCTGATTCCCTGCGTGACTGTGTTCGCAGTCTTTGCCGGCGGCTTCAGCGCGCCGCGGCTTGCGAAAAAATGGCCGGGCTATCGTCCGATTGTTTTCGGACTCGTGATGATGCTGATCGGCTCTTCCGCGATCCTCGCACTCTCGATCGCGGGCGATCCGGGAATGTTCGCCGTACTCGGCGTACTTCTGTTCTTTCTGTTCGGAATGGGCGTCGTCAATCCGCTCTCGACGGTTTTCGCGCTCCGGCCGTTTCCGGAAAAGGCGGGAGCGGCCTCGGCTCTGATCGGCTTCTTCCAGATGGCCGGCGGCGCATTCGGCACGATGCTTCTGGGTCTGTTGCCCTACCCCGTGCTGCCGGGGCTGCCGATCGTGATGGCCGGAGGCGCAATCCTCGGCCTGATTGTCGTGCTGACAGGACGAAAAAACTCATAAAACGACCGGTCTTAGTCTTTTTTCTTCTCCGTCAATGACTTGAGCCCGTAGCAGTCGCGGCGCTATGGTCCCGGCCCCGGCACACATCCGGGCCCAGGGAGTAGAGTATGACTGAGAAGAAGAGCCGCAGTGCGCGGCCGACATTTACCGATCAGGAAGCGCTGCAGTTTCATTCGTCCGGACGGCCCGGAAAGCTCGAAGTCGTCGCGACCAAGCCGATGGCGACCCAGCGCGATCTCTCGCTCGCCTACTCCCCCGGCGTCGCCGTACCCGTACTTGCCATTGCCGAAGATCCGAGCCGCGCCTTCGATTACACCGTGAAGGGCAACCTTGTCGGCGTGATTTCGAACGGCACCGCGATTCTCGGTCTCGGAAACCTTGGCGCGCTTGCCTCGAAGCCCGTGATGGAAGGCAAGGCCGTTCTCTTCAAGCGCTTCGCCGACATCGACGCCTTCGACATTGAAATGAACACCGAAGATCCGGACGAATTCATCAATGCGGTGAAGCCGATGGGCGTCACCTTCGGCGGCATCAACCTCGAGGACATCAAGGCGCCGGAGTGCTTCATCATCGAGCAGCGCCTGCGCGAGATGCTCGACATCCCCGTATTCCATGACGACCAGCACGGCACCGCGATCATCGCTGCCGCCGGCATCATCAATGCGCTGCACCTTACGGGCCGCGACATCAAGAAGGCGAAACTCGTCGTGAACGGCGCCGGCGCATCCGGCATCGCCTGTGTCGAGTTGCTCAAGTCGCTCGGCATGCATCCGAACAACGTGATCCTCTGCGACACCAAGGGCGTGATCTACAAGGGCCGCACCGAGGGCATGAACCAGTGGAAATCGGCACACGCCGCCGATACCAAGGCGCGCACGCTGAAAGACGCCTTTGTGGGCGCGGACATCGCTTTTGGCCTCTCGCAGAAGGGCGCCTTCACCGCCGACATGGTGAAATCGATGGCGCCGAATCCGGTGATCTTCGCTATGGCGAACCCAGATCCGGAAATCACGGTCGAGGAAGTGGCGCAGATCCGCGAAGACGCGATCATGGCCACCGGCCGTTCCGACTACCCGAACCAGATCAACAACGTCTTGGGCTTCCCTTATATCTTCCGTGGCGCGCTCGACGTGCGCGCGACCACGATCAACATGGAAATGAAGATCGCGGCCGCTCAGGCGCTTGCAGAACTCGCGCGCGAGGACGTGCCCGACGAAGTCGCCGCGGCCTACGGCCAGCGTCCGAAATTCGGTCCGGACTATCTGATCCCTGTGCCGTTCGATCCGCGGCTGATCTCTCACGTGCCGCCGGCGGTTGCGAAAGCCGCGATGGATACCGGCGTTGCGCGCCGTCCGATCATCGACATGGAGGCCTACGCACAGCAGCTCCGCAATCGGCGCGATCCGATCGCGGGCGTGTTGCAGCAGGTATATGAGCGGCTCCGCCGCCAGCCGAAGAAGGTTGTGTTCGCTGAAGGCGAAGAAGAGCAGGTCATCCGCGCGGCGGTAAGCTTCGTCTCGCGCGGCCTCGGCACGGCAATCCTCGTCGGCCGCGAGGCGCGCGTGAAGGAAACCGCCAAGCTCGCGGGCGTCGAGATTCCCGAAGGCGTCGAGATTCACAACGCCGCACTCTCGAAGCGCACCACCGATTACGCGAACTATCTCTACGAGCGCCTGCAACGCGAAGGCCATCTCTACCGCGACTGCCTGCGGCTCGTGAACAACGACCGCAATCACTTCGCGGCCTGTATGGTCGCGCTGGGTGACGGCGATGCGATGGTTTCCGGCGTCACCCGCAACTATTCGGTCGTGCTCGAGGACGTGCGGCGCGTGATCGATCCGAAGCCGGGCCATCGCGTGATGGGCGTGTCGCTCGTGATCTCGCGCGGCCGCACGGTGCTGATCGCAGATACCGCGGTCACCGAACTGCCGAACGCGGAAGAACTCGCCGAAATCGCCGTCGAGGCCGCAGGCGTCGCACGCCGCCTCGGCTACGAGCCGAGGGTTGCAATGCTCGCGTTTTCGAGCTTCGGCCATCCGCCCGGAGAGCGCACGCAGCATGTGAAGGATGCGGTGAAGCTTCTGCATCAGCGCAAGGTCGATTTCGAAGTCGACGGCGAAATGGCCGCCGACGTCGCGCTGAACCGTGATCTCGCCGCCGCCTATCCGTTCAGCCGCCTCACCGGATCTGCGAACGTGCTCGTGATGCCGGCATTCCACTCAGCGGCGATTTCGACCAAGCTTTTGCAGGAATTGGGCGGCGCCACCGTGATCGGCCCGCTGCTTGTCGGTCTCGACCGCTCGGTGCAGATCGTGCCGTTGTCCGCGAAAGACTCCGACCTCGTGAACATGGCGGCAATCGCCGCGTACAATGTGAGCGGGTAAGCACCTGCGCTTGTAGATCTAAATTTCGTCGTGGCCGGCTTGTCACTCAAGCCGGGCTTGCCCGGCATCGGCCTATTCAAATGCCCAAGTCGGCTAAAGCCGACTTGGGGGCCGGGCATGACGACTAAGAGGTTACTTCAGCAGCCCGCTCTCGCTTGCGAGATCGCGGAGATTTTTCGCAGGCCGCGCGCCGATATGCGAAATGATCTCGGCGGCGCAAAGCGCACCCAGCTTCAGCGAATTCGTGTGCGGCATGTCGTTCGCGAAACCGTAAAGGAAGCCGGCCGCGAACAGATCGCCCGCGCCCGTGGTATCGACCACGCGCTCGACCGGAAATGCCGGAACGGCATCGATGGTGTCCTTGGTTACGACCATGGCGCCCTTCTCGCTTCTTGTCACGACGGCGATACCCGCGTCCTTGCGAAGCGCTTCCACCGCAGCATCGAAATCGCCGGTTTCGTACAGGCTCTTCAATTCGGCTTCGTTCGCGAACAACAGATCGACGGTCTTGTTGCGAATGAGCAGGAGAAATTCCTTGCGATAGCGATCGACGCAGAACGCATCCGAGAGCGTCAGCGCAACCGTGCGGCCGCTCTCATGCGCGATCCCCGCCGCCTTGACGAACGCTTCCTTCGCCTGCTTCGGATCCCAGAGATAGCCCTCGAGATAAAGCACTTTCGCCGAGCGGATTTCATCGGAAGAAATGTCGCCAGGTGAAAGATCCTGTGCCGCACCGAGATAGGTGTTCATCGTCCGCTGGCCGTCCGGGGTCACCAGAATATAGCAGCGCGCGGTCGAAGGGCCTTCTGTTGCGAGCGGCGTCGTGTACGCAACGCCGGAAGCGCGGATGTCGCGCGCGAAGGTGTGGCCGAGTTCGTCGTCTTTCACCTTGCCGATAAAGGCCGCTTTACCACCGAGCATGGCGACGCCGACGATCGTGTTCGCCGCCGATCCGCCGGAGCATTCGATCACCGGACCCATGGCGTTATAAATCGCCTCGGCCCGCTTTTCGTCGATCAGCGACATCGATCCTTTCGGCATCTTCTGCCGTGCGAGAAAATCGTCGTCGGAATGAGAAAGAACGTCGACAATCGCATTGCCGATGCCGATGACGTCGTAGCGCGTTGCGGACATGAATATCTCCCCGGTCGGCGCACCGGGTAGCAAAGCCCGGCGGCGCCCGCAATGTTGGGCCGGTTATTTCCCTCCCAAGCCCTTGCTAGCCCGCGCGCGGCCGTGTCATGACGCGGCCCGCGATATTCTAAGGGATCAGACAGATGGCCGCCTTCCACCAGCGGGTATTCTCCGGCGTTCAACCCACCGGAAACCTCCACCTCGGCAATTATCTCGGCGCAATCAAGCGCTTCGTCGAATTGCAGGCGCAACACGAATGCGTCTACTGCGTGGTCGATCTTCACGCGATCACGGTCTGGCAGGAGCCGGAGGAACTTACGCGCAACATCCGCGAAGTGACCGCCGCCTTCATCGCCTGCGGCATCGATCCGAAAAAGCACATCGTATTCAACCAGAGCCAGGTCTCGGGACATGCCGAGCTTGCCTGGATATTCAATTGCGTGGCGCGTCTCGGCTGGCTCAACCGCATGACGCAGTTCAAGGAGAAGGCCGGCAAGGACCGCGAGAACGCTTCAGTCGGTCTCTACGCCTATCCGAACCTGATGGCCGCGGACATTCTCGTCTATCGCGCGACCCACGTGCCGGTCGGCGAAGACCAGAAGCAGCACCTCGAGCTTTGCCGCGACATCGCGCAGAAGTTCAACAACGACTTCGGCAAAAGGATCAGCGATCTCGGTTTCGGGGACGCCTATTTTCCGCTGACCGAGCCGCTGATCTCCGGTCCCGCGACGCGGGTGATGTCGCTCCGCGACGGCACCAAGAAAATGTCGAAGTCGGACGCCTCCGACAATTCGCGCATCAATCTTACCGACGACGCCGATACGATCGCGCAGAAATTCCGCAAGGCGAAAACCGACCCGCATCCGTTTCCATCCGACATCAAGGAAATGGAACAGCGCCCCGAAGCGGATAATCTCGCCGGCATCTACGCAGCACTCGCCGACACGACGGCCGAGAACGTAGTGAAAGAATTTGCGGGCGCGCAGTTTTCGAAGTTCAAGGAAGCGCTGACCGAACTCGCGGTGACGAAGCTCGGCCCGATCGGCGCGGAAATGAAGCGGCTCACCGCCGACCCCGGCCATATCGATCAGGTTCTCGCCGACGGCGCGTCACGGGCGCGCGTGATCGCGAATCAGACCATGAAAGAAGTCGGCAAAATCGTCGGCTTCGTCGGCTCCTCGACCTGACGCGCCGCTAGAACAACAGGCCGCTTGGCCGCGCGGCATTCGCGTGGCAGGCTCCGCCGTCAACCGGAATTGCGAAATGCCCCGCACGCGACAGAGTTTCGAGTCCGGCCATCATCGAAAATTTCTCGTCGTCATCGACGAAACGCCCGAATGCGACCGCGCAGTCTATTACGCGAGCCGCCGCGCCGTACGCACGGGCGGAAAGCTCGTGATGCTTGCCGTGATCTCGACCGGCGAAGCGAACCAGCAGTGGCTCGGAGTCGGCGAATTGATGCGCGCGGAAGCCCGCGACGAGGTCGAGAAGCGCCTCGATCATTTCGCCGCGCGGGCGCGGCACCTCGCGGGGGTCGATGCGGAACTGGTGATCCGCGAAGGCGGCAAGGCCGAGGAAATCCAGAAGCTGATCGACGAGGACCCGGATATCGGCGTGCTCGTGCTTGCGGCCGGAACCGGCAACCAGGGGCCGGGGCCCTTGGTCTCCTCGCTCGCAAGCTCGCGTTCGGTGACCATGACCATTCCGATCACGATCGTGCCGGGCCAGCTCACCGACGAAGAACTCGACGCCCTGGCGTAGTCCGCCTGGCATATAGGCATTGCGCGGGGTCCCTTCCGAAAACCCGCCAGAGCACCTACATTACCGGGCAGTCACGCCGATTTGGCCTGAAGGAGGCCGGTAGCATGTTCATCCAGACCGAAACCACGCCCAATCCGGCGACGCTGAAGTTCCTTCCGGGCAAGGCGGTGCTGCCGCAGGGCACGCTCGATCTGCGCACCAAGGAAGAGGCCGCGCGCTCCCCGCTCGCGGCGAAGCTCTTCGAAATCCCGCAGGTCTCCGGCGTGTTTTTCGCGCAGGATTTCATCACCGTGACCAAGTCCGAGGGCGAATGGCAGCATCTGAAGCCTGCGATCCTCGGCGCGATCATGGAACACTATCTTTCCGGCGAGACGATCCTGAAGACGGGCGCTTCGCAGATGACTTCGGCAGACGAGGAGTTCTTCGACGCCGATGACGCTTCGACCGTCGCGACGATCAAGGAGCTGATCGAAACGCGTGTCCGCCCGGCCGTCGCGAACGACGGCGGCGACATCACCTTCCGCGGCTATAAAGACGGCATCGTATTCCTGAATATGAAGGGCGCCTGTGCCGGCTGCCCTTCCTCGACCGCGACCCTCAAGAACGGCATCGAAAACCTGCTCCGGCATTTCGTGCCGGACGTGCAGGAAGTCCGGCCGATGTGATGATAGCGGGCCGCCTTTATCGGGCGGCCCGTTTCATTTAAGACGCATGCGCCGCCGCTCTCCGGATTGCGCCGTCCATGAAAATCCTTGCAATCGACACCGCGCTCGACGCCTGCCAGGCAGCGGTATTCGATTCCGGCACGGAGAAGCTGCTCGCGAACTTTTCTCTCGACATGCGGCGGGGCCATGCCGAAGCGCTCATTCCGCTGATCGATGAGGCGATGAAAACGGCGCGGCTCGATTTTTCCGCGATCGACCGGATCGCGACCACTGTTGGGCCGGGCAGCTACACGGGTCTTCGGGTCTGCATCTCCGCCGCGAAAGGACTCGCGCTCGCTTCAGGCAAGCCAACCATCGGCATCTCCACGCTCGCAGCACTCAGCGCGCCTGTGATTGCGGAAGACCCCGCCGTACCGGTCGTCTCCGCCATCGATGCGCGCCACGGCAATGTCTATTTTCACATGGCGGGAGCCGGCCAGCGCGTGCTGCTGAGCCCGCGTTGCACATCGCTCGACGAAGCGATCCGAACGATTACCGCAGGTCCCACCCGCATCACCGGCCCTGCCGCGGAGCTGCTTGCATCATACTGGCCGCGGCAGACCGGCGCCGCGCCGGTCTCAGTCAATGTCCGCACGAAGCCGAGCATCGAATGGGTGGCAAGGCTTGCAGCCACGGCCGACCCGGTGCGTGCGCCGGCAAAGCCGCTTTATCTGCGTGCGCCTGACGTGACGCCGCAGACTTCGCATCACGTCGCGCGGCGATGATCGGAAAACTCGCAGACTTCTTCCGGCGGGCCGAGCCCGCATTCCTCGACGCGCGGCCCGGCGACGCGGCGGCGCTCGCAGCACTGCATCGCATTTCTTTCCGCCACGGCTGGAGCGAGAGCGAATTCGAGCGGCTGCTCGCCGATCGCGCAGCCATCGCGCACGTGGCGCGGGCCAACGGCGGACGCGGCGCCGTCGTCGGCTTCGTGCTGTCCCATCGCGTCGAGAACGAAGCGGAAATATTCCTTGTCGCGCTTGCGCCCGGCGAGCGCGGGCACGGAACGGCGACGAAACTGCTTTCAAAACATCTGAGCCGGCTTGCCGCGGCGGGCGTTTCGCGCGTCTTTCTGGAGGTCGATGAAGGAAACGCCCAGGCGCGGAAGTTGTATGCGCGCGCGGGGTTCAGCCAAGTCGGCCGCCGCGCCGGGTATTATCGTAATCCCGAGGGCAATGCTGCCGCGCTCGTGCTCGGCCGTGATCTTGCCGGGTAAGCGCGGGTGGACGCGCGTAGGCCTGCCGCTTAGAGTCCGTGCCGGAATGAACGAGGCCTAGAAATTGACGAACGGCAAGGATATTTCCGCGATCGAACAGGCCTGCGCGGCCAGAGGCATGCGCATGACCGAACAGCGCCGCGTGATCGCGCGCGTACTCGGCGCATCGCAGGATCATCCCGATGTCGAGGAACTCTATCGCCGCGCGTCCGCGATCGACGACAAGATTTCGATTTCCACCGTCTATCGCACCGTCAAACTCTTCGAGGACGCTGGCATCATCGAGCGCCACGATTTCCGTGAAGGCCGCTCGCGCTACGAACAGGTGCCGGACGAGCACCACGACCACCTGATCGACGTGAATAGCGGAACCGTCATCGAGTTCCGTTCCGAGGAAATCGAGCGGCTCCAGGAAGAGATTGCGCGGCGTCACGGCTTCAAGCTCGTCGGCCACCGGCTCGAGCTCTATGCGGTACGCCTGAAGGGCAAGACCTCGTAACATCATGGGCTTCGCGTATCGAACGACGATGTTCGTTCTCGTTCTCGCGGCGACGCTTCCGCTGCAGTGGCTCGCACTGAAGCTGAAGCTGCCGCTCTTGCGAACGCTGCCGGTCTGGTTTCACCGCACGGTACTGAAAATACTGAACATCAGGGTTGAAGTGCTCGGCGTGCCGTCGGAACAGAACCGGCCGCTGCTGTTCGTTTCCAATCACGCGTCCTGGCTCGACATCGTGGTGCTCGGCTCAACCGGCCCGCTCTGCTTCATCGCGAAAAGCGAAATTGCGAACTGGCCGCTGTTCGGCACCTTCGCGCGGCTGCAACGCTCGATCTTCGTCGACCGCTCCAGACGTCACGGCACCGGACAGGTAAACAAGTCGATCGCAAGGACGCTTTCGGGCGGCGATCCGGTCGTGCTGTTCGGCGAAGGAACCTCAAGCGACGGCAACCGGGTTTTGCAGTTCCGTTCCGCGCTGCTCGGCGGATTGCGCGACGCAATGGAAGAGAATGGCCGCGGTTTCGTGCAGCCGGTCGCGATCGCCTATCGCAAGTTTCATGGAATCCCGATGGGCCGCCGGCATCGCGAAGTTGCCGCCTGGTACGGGGATATGGACCTCTTGCCGCACCTTCTGCGCGTGCTCAAAGAGGGGGCCATCGACGTTACCGTCGCCTTCGGCAAGGTCATGGAAGTGGCCCACGAGGACGACCGCAAGACCTTGTCCCGCAACGTGGAATCGACCGTCCGGACCCTCGCTTCCCTGTCTCTGGCAGGCCGTCCGGAACTGCTTACGGATTTCGTTTGCTTGGCCGGGGAAAGACGCTAAGACTTTCCAACATGCCAATTCAGGGTGAACTGCCTTGCCGCCGCAACCTAAGCGGGAGGCCGCGCGTTCCACTTCCGGCGCGATGAGCGAAAGCCGCAAGGTCCATATCAAATCGTTCGGCTGCCAGATGAACGTCTACGACGCGCGTCGTATGGCGGACACGCTGGCGCGCGACGGTTACGCCGAAACGGCGTCAGCCGAGGAAGCCGACCTTATTATTCTGAACACCTGCCATATCCGCGAGAAGGCGGTCGAGAAGGTCTATTCCGAACTGGGACGGCTCCGCGAAATGCGCGAGGAGGCCGCGCTGCACGGCCGCAAGCCGATGATCGCGGTCGCAGGTTGTGTCGCGCAGGCCGAAGGCAAGGAAATCATCCGCCGCGCGCCTTCGGTCCGTGTCGTGGTCGGGCCGCAGAACATCCACCGCATCTCCGAACTCGTTGCGCGCGCAAAAGATGGCGAAGCGGTCGTCGATACCGAATTCGCGGTCGAGGATAAGTTCGAGCAGCTTGCCGCACCAAAGCCCGAGATCACGCGTGCGCGCGGAATTTCCGCGTTCGTGACCGTGCAGGAAGGCTGCGACAAGTTCTGCACGTTCTGCGTCGTGCCCTACACGCGCGGCAACGAGGCCTCGCGTTCGCCTGAACGCATTCTTTCGGAAGCGGAAGGACTGATCGCGCAGGGCGTGAAGGAAATCACGCTGATCGGCCAGAACGTGAACGCCTATCACGGGCGCGGCACCGACGGCCGCGAATGGACGCTGCCGAGGCTGGTCGCAAGGCTCGCGGAAATTCCGGAGCTCATGCGCATCCGCTACACGACCAGCCATCCGCGCGACATGGACGGCGAACTGATCGAGGCGCATCGCGATATCGAGAAGCTGATGCCGTTCCTGCATCTGCCGGTGCAATCCGGTTCCGACCGCATGCTCGAAGAGATGAACCGCAAGCATACGCGCGCGGATTACCTGCGGATCATCGAACGCGCGCGCAAAGCAAGGCCGGACATGGCGTTCTCGTCCGACTTCATTGTCGGTTTCCCCGGGGAAACCGATCAGGATTTCGAAGATACGCTCGCGCTCGTCCGCGAAGTCGGCTACGCGCACTGCTTCACCTTTAAATACAGCCCGCGGCCGGGAACGCCCGCTGCGGAGATGGCGGGGCAGATCCCGGAAGATGTGAAGACCGAGCGGCTCTATCGCCTGCAGGAACTGATCGAGGCGCAGCAGCACGAATTCAATCTGTCCTGCGTCGGAAAAGAACTCGACGTCCTCTTCGAGAAACCGGGACGTCACGAGGGCCAAATCGTCGGGCGGTCGCCTTATTTGCAGCCCGTGCCGGTAATCGCGCCGAAATCGATTATCGGTTCGGTGGCGCGCGTGCGCATCAACGAACTGCGAACCTACAGCCTGATCGGCGAACTGCTCGACGGGTCGCAAAGCGAAACGCCACGGCCGGGACAATCCTTTTCGACGGAGGCCCCTGCACTTGCGTAATCTCGGTCCCGAAGCCGGCAAAAAGGCCCCGTGGGAGCGCTCTAGCGAAAGCAGCGCGGGCCTCATGGTCGCGTTCGATGATAATCGTCTGGCTTCCGTGCTGTTCGGGCGTTACGGCGAGAATCTCGCGCTGATCGAGCGCCGTCTCGGTGTCGCCATCGACCAGCGCGGCAATCATGTTTCGATCGACGGGCCGCGCGACGCCTGCGAGAAGGCGCGCAAGACGCTCGAAGGATTATATGACGAACTGCGAGCAGGGCGCGACGTGACCACCGGAGACGTGGAAGGCGCGCTGCGGGCGGCACAGACGCAGACTTCCCTGTTCGACGACGAAGCGCCAGCCGAGAAAACTTCGTTCGACGACATCCGTCTGCGGAAACGCGCGGTGCGGGCGCGCACCCAGGCGCAGGATACTTATATCCGCGCGATGAAGCGGCACACGCTCGTTTTCGGCATCGGGCCCGCAGGCACGGGCAAGACCTGGCTCGCGGTCGCAAATGCCGTCCATCTCTACGAGCGCCGCGAAGTCGACCGCATCGTGCTTTCGCGTCCCGCCGTCGAGGCCGGCGAACGGCTCGGCTTTCTCCCCGGCGACATGCGCGAAAAGGTCGATCCGTACCTGCGCCCGATGTACGACGCGCTTTACGATCTCATGGACCGCGCGCTGGTGGAACGCGCACTGCAAACCGGCGAGATTGAGATCGCGCCGCTCGCCTTCATGCGCGGCCGCACGCTCGCGAACGCCGCGATCATTCTGGACGAAGCGCAGAATACGACGCCGATGCAGATGAAGATGTTCCTGACGCGGCTCGGCGAACATTCCCGGATGATCGTGACCGGGGATCCCTCGCAGATCGACCTGCCGCAAGGCCAAAGCTCAGGCCTCGTCGAAGCGACGGCGCTGCTTTCCGGCGTCGAGGACATTGCGCAGATCAAATTCACCGGCGCGGATGTGGTGCGGCATGAACTCGTCGGCCGCATCGTCGCCGCCTATGACAAGGCCGACGAGAACAAGAAGAAGGGCAGAAGCACTTGAGTTTCGCCATTGATATATCCGCGGAGTCGGAGGGCTGGTCGAAGGTTTCCGGCGTCGAAGAACTCGTGCGGCGGGCGGCGGAAGCCACCATGCTCGACAACGACGCGCCGCCTTCGGAAATTTCCGTTGTGCTTTCGGATGACGAACACATCCGCGAACTGAACAAACACCACCGCGGCATGGACAAGCCCACGAACGTGCTCTCGTTTCCGGCCGCGCGCATGAAGGCGCCCGCGGGCGGCACGCGTATGCTCGGCGACGTGGTGATCGCATTCGAAACGGTGGAGCGCGAAGCGGCCGAGGAAACCAAATCCTTCGGCGATCATCTTTCGCATCTCGTCGTGCATGGCGTGCTGCATCTCCTCGGCTACGACCACGAGGACGACGAAGAAGCCGAGATCATGGAAGCGCGTGAGCGGAAAATTCTCTCGAAACTCGGCATCCCCGATCCCTACGCGGAACGCGGCGAACCCGCAAAACGCTCATGAGCGACAGCGGCGACAGAGGTAGCGGCATCGAGAACGGCGACAAGCCGTCGCTGCTCGAACGTGCGCTTTCGAAGCTCGGCCTCTCCCGCAAGAAATCCATCCGCACCGACCTCGAAGAGGTGCTCGCGGAAGCGTCCGACCCGAAGGCGAAGACCGAACCCGAGTTTACGCCCGCCGAGCAGAACATGCTGCAGAACGTGCTCGCGCTTCGCGAACGCCGCGTATCCGACGTGATGATCGCGCGCGCGGAGATGGTCGCGGTGAAGCAGGACATTCCGATCGGGCAATTGCTGCAAACTTTCGCGAAGGCCGGCCATTCGCGTCTCGTCGTCTACGGCGAAACGCTCGACGAGCCGACCGGCATGGTGCACATCCGCGACCTCGTCTCTTATCTCACCGCGCAGGCAGCTGCGGTGCAGAAAAGCAAGCGCACGCGCCGCAAATTCGATCCGAAGTCGATCGATCTCGCAGAGCCGCTCTCCGCCACCAAGATCATCCGCCGCATCCTCTACGTGCCGCCGTCAATGCCTGCCGCCGATCTCCTCGTGAAGATGCAGGCGACGCGCATTCATCTTGCGCTCGTCATCGACGAATACGGCGGCACCGACGGCCTCGTATCGATCGAGGATATTGTCGAGGAGATCGTTGGCGAGATCGAGGACGAGCACGATATCGAGGAGAAACGCATCGTCGCGCTCGGCGACGGCAGCTTCCTCGCCGATGCCAGGGCCTCGCTGCCGGAAACGGTGGAAGCGATCGGGGAAGGCTTCGATCCGGGCGCTTCTGCGGACGAAGTCGATACGCTGGGCGGTCTTCTGGTAACCCTCGCCGCGCGCGTGCCGATCCGGAACGAGATCCTGCGCGGGCCCGGCGATTACGACTTCGAGATCATCGATGCCGACCCGCGCCGGGTGAAGCGCGTGCGCATTTTCCGGCGCCCGCCCGACCCGCCCAAGCGCGAGCGCAAACGCAAACCGAAATCCGTCGTGAATGCTCCGGCCATGCAGAATACCGAAGCAGAGCCGGCAGCGCCTGCGGACATGGACAACCGCAATGCGAGCAGCTAACCCGCGAGCATGACTCTCGCCGGTCTAGCGAATCGCGCGGTTCTCTCCTGGGGCTGGAAACGGCGCGGAATCGCATTCGCAAGCGGCGCAGTTTCGGCGCTCGCGATGGCGCCATTCAATCTCTGGCCGGTTCTCGCCGTCACATTCCCTGTTCTGGTCTGGCTGCTCGACGGCTCGGGCGCAGGCAGACGCGGGCTCGCCGCTGCATTCGGCGCAGGCTGGTGGTTCGGCTTCGGTTATTTCGTAGCCGGCCTGTACTGGATCGGCATGGCGCTGTTTGTCGAAGCCGACAAATTCGCGTGGCTCCTGCCGTTTGCAGTGCTCGGTATTCCGGCTGGGCTCGCGCTCTTCACCGGGTTCGGCGCGCTGATCGCCCGCGCGATGTGGACGACGGGACCGCTTCGCATTCTCGCTTTCGCAGCCGGATTGGGAATTTCGGAGTGGCTGCGCGGAACGATCCTCACCGGTTTCCCGTGGAACAGCTTCGGTTACGCGCTGACTGGGATGCTTCCGTTCGCGCAAGCCGCGTCGCTGGTCGGTCTCTGGGGTCTCACGCTGCTTTCGCTTGCGATCTTCGCGTCGCCCGCAACGATCGCGGATGCACGCGACCGCACGCAGCATCGGTGGTTGCCTTTGATCCTGTCCGCGCTCGCGCTGTTCCTGCTCGGCGCATACGGCTGGCACCGGCTTTCGAACAACGAAGTCGCAGACGTCGAGGGCGTCCGGCTTCGCCTGATGCAGCCAAACATTTCGCAGAACCTGAAGTGGCAGCCGGAGCAGCGCCCCGCGGTGATGCGCCGCTACCTGACGCTCAGCGATCAGGCGACCGCGCCGAATCGTCAGGGCGTGAAGGACGTCACACATCTGATCTGGCCGGAGTCCGCGTTTCCGTTTTTTCTCGACCGCGAACCGCAGGCGCTCGCGCAGATCGGCGAACTGCTTCCGCCCGGCGTATCGCTGATTACGGGTGCGATCAGGCTGGATGCGCCGCTGCCGGGATCGCAGCAGCCGCGCGTCTTCAATTCGATCCGCGTGCTCAACGACAACGGCTCCATCATCGCGACCTACGACAAGCTCTATCTCGTGCCGTTCGGAGAATTTCTGCCGTTCCAGACTTTGCTGGAAAGCATCGGACTTAAACAACTCACTCGCGTACGCGGCGGGTTTACCGCAGCAGCACGGCGTCAGGCGCTGAACATTCCGGGCCTGCCGCCCGCGGCACCCTTGATCTGCTACGAGGCGATCTATCCGGGTTACGTTTTGCCCGAGGGACCGCGTCCGCGGTGGATCCTGAATCTCACGAACGACGCATGGTTCGGGATCACGCCGGGGCCACACCAGCATTTCGCACAAGCAAGGCTGCGCGCGATCGAAGAGGGATTGCCGCTGGTGCGGGTCGCGAACAACGGCATCTCGGCAATCGTGGACCCACTTGGCCGGATCGTTCGCTACTTACCGCTCGGTAGCGACGGACTGATCGACGGCGCTTTGCCGCAGCCGCTCGGCGAGACCCTGTATGCGAAGCACCGGAACGGGCCTGCTTTGCTGTTAACGCTCTTCTTCACGATCGGCGCACTTATCGGGAGAAGAAGAATGCCCGCCCGCCGCGCATAGTCCGGCGCGCCTGCCTCGATGCCGCAAGCGCTTCCTTCCCCGCGATCATGGTAGTAGCTTGCCGCCAACCGTTGGAAGGCTGATGACAAAGAAAACGCCGAACCCGATCGACCGGCATGTCGGCAGCCGCGTGCGCATGCGGCGCATGATGATTTCGATGAGTCAGGAAAAGCTCGGCGAGCGGCTCGGAATCACGTTCCAGCAGGTCCAGAAATACGAGAAAGGTACGAACCGGATCGGTGCGAGCCGCCTGCATCAGATTGCGAGCATCCTCGGGGTCCCCGTCGCTTTCTTCTATGAGGACATGCCGGGCGGAGAAGCTACCGCCGGCTTCGGAGAGACCGGCAACCCGGTCTACATCTCCGAATTCATGGCCAGCCCCGAAGGTCTTTCGCTCGCGAAGGCCTTCATGAAGGTGAGCGATCCGAAGGTGCGCAGGCGGATCGTCGATCTTGTCGAGGCGATGGTCGCGGCCAGCCAAACCGAAGGAAAATAGGGTTCAGGCCCTGTCTTTTCGCGCCATTCCGGGGCATTCGCCCAATTAGCCCACACCTTGACCCTGCTTGGCATGGCTGCGAGAACCCTTGCCGCGAAGTACAGCCCCGTCTGTATTTTCAAAAGATTTCACGCTGCCGCGCAGGAGTTTATCGGTGTCTCTAAAGAACTATATCTTCACGAGTGAATCAGTCTCCGAAGGCCACCCGGACAAGGTTTGCGACCGCATCTCCGACGAGATCGTCGATCAGTTCTTCAAAGCTGATCCGATGGCGAAGGTCGCGTGCGAAACGCTCGTCACCACGAATCTGATCGTGCTCGCCGGCGAAGTGCGCATGGCGAAGAGCGCGGCCGGTCCGAAGGAAATCATGAGCAAGACCGGCAAGGTCAACAAGGCGCTTGCCGAGAAGATTGCCCGCGCGGCCGTGAAAGACATCGGCTATGCGCAGAAGGGCTTCCACTGGAAGAATGCGAAAGTGCAGGTTCACCTGCACGGACAGTCCGCCGACATCGCGCAGGGCGTTGAAGCGGCCGGCAACAAGGACGAAGGTGCCGGCGACCAGGGCATCATGTTCGGCTACGCGACGAACGAAACGCCGGAACTGATGCCGGCACCGCTCCAGTACTCGCACAACGTCTTGAAGCTCATGGCCGCCGACCGTCACTCCGGCAAGCAGAAGCTGTTCGAGCCGGATGCGAAAAGCCAGTTCACGCTGCAATACGAGAACGGCAAGCCGGTGAAGTGCACCGCAGTCGTCGTCTCGACGCAGCACAAGGAAAAGGACGGCAAGAAGGTTCTTGAGTCCGGCGACATCAAGGAACTCGTGTTGCCTTATATCCGCAAGGTTCTGCCGGAAGGCTGGATGCCGCCGCTCGATCAGGTTTACGTGAACCCGACCGGCCGTTTCGTCATCGGCGGTCCTGACGGCGACTCGGGCCTCACCGGCCGCAAAATCATCGTCGATACTTACGGCGGCGCGGCTCCGCATGGCGGCGGCGCGTTCTCCGGCAAGGATCCGTCGAAGGTCGACCGCTCGGCTGCTTATGCCGCGCGCTACCTCGCGAAGAACGTAGTCGCTGCCGGCCTCGCCGACCGCTGCACGATCCAGTTGTCCTACGCGATCGGCGTCGCGCATCCGTTGTCTGTCTATGTGAACACCGACGGCACCGGCAAAGCCGACGAGCAGAAGATCGCAAAGGTTCTTCAGGAACTGATGAGCCTCACGCCGCGCGGCATCCGCACGCACCTGAAGCTGAACAAGCCGATTTATGCGCGCACTGCCGCTTACGGCCACTTCGGCCGTCAGCCGGACAAGGACGGCGGCTTCTCCTGGGAGAAGACCGATCTCGCGGACAAGCTCCGCAGCGCCTTCTGATGAAAGAGACAAGCGCCGCGCACCAGCGCGGCGCTTTTTTCGGCCGCCGCAAAGGTCATAAGCTGCGCAAGCAGCAGGCTGAACTTTACGAAGAACTCCTTCCGAAATTGTCGATCGACATCGCGCAGCCGGCGCCGCGCAATCTGGCATCTTTATTCCCGTTCGAACCTGGAAAGCTGCAACTCGAAATCGGTTTCGGCGGCGGCGAACACCTGCTGCACGAAGCGCGCGCGCATCCTTCCACCGGCTTCATCGGCTGCGAGCCGTTCATCAACGGCATGGCGAAGATGCTTGCGGCGATCTCGAACGAAAAGATTCCGAACATCCGCCTGCATGCGGGCGATGCGCTCTATCTCTTGGAATGGTTACCGGCGGACGTCCTCGACCGTATCGACATCCTCTATGCCGATCCCTGGCCGAAGAAGCGGCACTGGAAGCGGCGCTTCATTTCCGACGAGAACGTCGCGCGGTTTGGTCGCGTGTTGAAGCCGGGCGGCATCCTGCGCTTCGCAAGCGACATCGACACCTATGTCGAGTGGACGCTCGTACGCTTCCTGAAAAGCCCGGATTTTCTCTGGCTTGCCGAGAAGGCCGACGACTGGCGGCTCGCCTGGCCGGGCTGGCCGGGCACCCGCTACGAGCAAAAAGCGCTGCGGGAGGGCCGGAAACCGGCCTATCTCGAGTTCCGGCGGGTCTGAATAAACCTTGCGATTCCGGGGATCGGCGCTATATTCCCGGCCAATCAACAACATCTCAGAACGGTCCAAGGGCCGATGATGAGAGTGGGGACCGGACCGGCCCCCGCTCCTTTTCCCGTTTCTTGCCGGTCATGTGACGCCGAATGCAGTTGGACGCCGACCAGTTTGAACCGCGCCTTGTCATGGAACAGGGCATTGCCGCGCGTATTGCTGCGGCGATCGAGCCTGCGCTTGGCACGTTCGGCTTCCGGCTCGTGCGCGTGAAGGTCACGGGCCGGGACGGGGGCACGCTGCAGGTCATGGCCGAACGCCCGGACGGCAGCTTCACGATCGACGACTGCGAGACCGCGAGCCGCGCGCTTTCGCCGATTCTCGACGTCGAAGACCCGATCCAGGCCGCCTATCGGCTCGAAGTGTCCTCGCCCGGCATCGATCGCCCGCTGGTGCGCCGCTCCGACATCGAGCGCGCGGTCGGACACGAGGCGAAATTCGAAATGACGATGATGGTCGACGGACGCAAGCGCTTCCGCGGCATCATCGAAGGCATCGAGAACGAAGCCGTAAAACTGAAAAGCACGGACGACAAGGACGACGCGCTCTTGCCGCTCAACGAAATCGCCGACGCGAAGCTCGTCTTGACCGACGCTTTGATCGAAGAAGCGCTTCGCCGCGACAAGCAGGCGGGCGAAACCACCGAACCCGCGGAAGAAGATTCTGCGCCGAAGAACCGAAAACACCCGGCCAAGCGCCGGGCATCACGCTAACGGAGAACGCCACCATGGCCGTCGCCGCAAATAAACTCGAACTCCTCCAGATCGCCGACGCGGTCGCACGCGAAAAATCGATCGAACGCGTCATCGTGATCGCCGCGATGGAAGACGCGATCGCGAAGGCCGCACGCTCGCGCTATGGCGCGGAAACCGACGTGCACGCCGAGATCAACCCGAAGACCGGCGAGCTTCGTCTTTCGCGCCACATGATGGTGGTCGAGAAGGTCGAGAATCCCGCGATCGAGATGACGCTGGAAGACGCGCGCCGCCACAACCCGGCGGCCCAGATCGGCGACACCATCGCCGACACCTTGCCGCCGCTCGAATACGGCCGCATCGCCGCGCAATCCGCAAAGCAGGTGATCGTACAGAAGGTGCGCGAAGCCGAGCGCGACCGCCAATACGCCGAATACAAGGATCGCATCGGCGAGATCGTGAACGGTGTCGTGAAGCGCGTCGAATACGGCAACGCCGTACTCGACCTCGGCAAGGGCGAAGCGGTGATCCGCCGCGACGAACTGTTGCCGCGCGAAACCTTCAGGAACGGCGACCGCGTCCGCGCCTATATCTATGACGTACGCCGCGAGCCTCGCGGCCCGCAGATCTTCCTCTCCCGTACGCATCCGCAGTTCATGGCGAAACTGTTCACGCAGGAAGTGCCGGAAATCTACGACGGAATCATCGAGATCAAGGCGGTCGCCCGCGATCCGGGCTCGCGCGCCAAGATTGCAGTCGTTTCGCGCGACTCCTCGGTTGATCCGGTCGGCGCCTGCGTCGGCATGCGCGGCTCGCGCGTGCAGGCGGTGGTGAACGAGCTTGCCGGCGAGAAGATCGACATCATTCCCTGGTCGCAGGATGTCGCGACTTTCGTCGTGAACGCACTTGCGCCGGCGGAAGTCGTGAAGGTCGTGCTCGACGAGGTGCGCGAGCGGATCGAAGTCGTCGTGCCCGACGCGCAGCTTTCGCTCGCGATCGGCCGCCGCGGCCAGAACGTCCGCCTTGCCTCCCAGCTCACCGACTGGGACATCGACATTCTCACCGAAGCGGAAGAGAGCGAGCGCCGCCAGAAGGAGTTCGCGGAACGCTCGAAGATGTTCATGGACAGCCTCGACGTCGACGAGACGGTCGCGCAGTTGCTTTCGTCCGAAGGTTTCACTTCGGTCGAAGACCTTGCCTTCGTTCCGATCGACGAACTCGCCGACATCGAGGGCTTCGACGGCGATACCGCGGCCGAACTGCAAGCCCGCGCTAAGGAATTTCTCGACCAGATCGAGAAGGAACTCGACGACAAGCGCAAGGCGCTTGGCGTCAAGGACGAACTCGCCGAGGTTCCCGGCGTGACCACCAAGATGATGGTCGCGCTTGGCGAAAACGATGTGAAGACCGTCGAGGATCTCGCGGGCTGTGCGACCGACGATCTGGTCGGCTGGACCGAACGCAAGGACGGTGAGACGCAGCGTCACGCCGGATTCCTCGAGGGTTTCGATCTCGACCGCGACGCGGCGGAAGCGCTGATCATGCAGGCGCGCGTCAAGGCGGGCTGGATCGACGAAGCGGCGCTTGCACCGGCACAGGCTGAGGAAGCCGAAGCCGAAGAAGCGCAAAGCTAAGGAGTATGGATGCTCGCGCAAATGGAAGACATGGAAACGGACGAAGGGCTCGCCGCCGCGCGGCGGGCCCCTGTGCGGACATGTCTGGCCACGCGCGAGATTGTCCCGATCGAGCGGATGATCCGCTTCGTCGCGGCACCCGACGGCACGGTGGTCCCGGATCTTGCGCGTAACCTCCCGGGACGTGGAGCCTGGGTTACCGCTTCACGGGATGCGATCGGGAAAGCGGTCACGCAGAAAGCTTTCTCGCGAGCCTTCCGCGGCAAAGCGCAGGCCGACGAGAAGCTGCTTGCGCTGGTCGATCATCTGATCGAACGGTCGGCGCTCGAAGCGCTCTCGCTCGCGAACAAGGCCGGCCGAATCGTCACAGGGAACGCGAAAGTGGAAAGCGCGATCCTCTCCGGAAAGGCGCGCGTAGTCTTCCATTCGAGCGACGGCTCGGCAGACGGCAAACGCAAGCTGGACGGCCTTTTGCGCCGAATCGAGGCCGAGGGGGGTGCAAAAACACCCAGTTTGAGCCTATTTACCGGAAACCAAATGGATTTGGCCCTTGGGCGGCCAAATGTGGTACATGCTGCCCTGCTCGCAGGCCCGGCGAGCGGCGGTTTTCTCGAACGCAGCCTGAGACTTAAGCGCTGGCGTGACGGCGACATCGCCTTCGGCGAAGCCGCGCCGGGCAAGAGCAACCAAGAATTGGAACACGAATGAGCGACACGAAAGACCCTGGCGAAAAGACGCGCGGCTCCGGCAGAACGCTTTCCCTGAAGCGGTCTGATGCCGGAACCGTGAAACAGCAGTTCAGCCATGGCCGCTCGAAGACCGTCGTCGTCGAAACCGTAAAACGCCGTACGCCGGGAACCACCGGCGCAGCCGCCACCGGCAAAGCTGCGGCTGCGAAAGCGGCTGCTCCCGCCGCCCCTGCCCCCGCACCCGAGAAAAAGCCCGCAGTAGAAGCGAAGAAGACTACCACTGCGCCCAAGTCGGGCGGCATGGTGCTGCGCACGCTCAGCGAGGAAGAACGGGAGGCGCGCGGCAAGGCGCTGATCGACGCTCGCGTGCGCGAGGAAGAAGAACGCCGCGAGGCCGTCGAGGAAGCCAAGCGCCGCGCCGAGCGCGAAGCGGTCGACAAGGTCGAGCGCGAGGCCGCGGAAGCGCGAAAGAAAGAAGAAGATTCACGCCGCCTGCACGACGAAGAAACCAAGAAAAAGGCCGAGCAGGAAGCGCGTAAGCGCTTCGGCGACGATACCGCCGCCGCGGCACGCCCCGGCGCAGCCCGCCCCGTCGCTGCCGAAGAGGAAGAGGAAAGCCGTCCGCGCCGTCCCGGCGCGAAGGCTCCCGCTCCCGCCCGCCCGCAGCGCATCGGCGAGGTCAAGCAGCGCGGCCGTCTTACGCTCACGAACGCACTTTCCAGCGGCGAAGAGCGGCAGCGCTCGAACGCAGCCTTCAAGCGCCGCACGCAGCGCCTGACCGGTCATCGCGACGAGCCGAAGGAAAAGTTCTCCCGCGAAATCATCGTTCCGGAAACGATCACGATTCAGGAACTCGCCGTCCGCATGGCCGAACGCTCGGTCGACGTCGTGAAGCTTCTGATGAAGCAAGGTCAGATGAAGCTGGTTACCGATCTCATCGACGCCGACACCGCGCAGCTGATTGCCGAAGAGCTGGGTCACACCGTCAAGCGCGTCGCCGCCTCCGACGTGGTCGAGGGGCTGTTCGATGCGCCCGACGCGCCGGAAAGCCTGAAACCGCGTCCGCCGGTCGTCACCATCATGGGTCACGTCGATCACGGCAAGACCTCGCTGCTCGACGCGCTGCGCGAAACGAATGTCGTCGCAGGCGAAGCCGGCGGTATCACGCAGCACATCGGCGCCTATCAGGTCACTTCTCCTTCCGGCGCCAAAATCACTTTCATCGATACGCCCGGCCACGCGGCTTTCACCGCCATGCGCGCCCGCGGCGCCAAGGTCACCGACATCGTCGTGCTCGTGGTCGCGGCCGATGACGGCGTGAAGCCGCAGACCGTCGAAGCGATCCAGCATGCAAAGGCCGCGAAGGTCCCGATGATCGTCGCGATCAACAAGATCGACAAACCCGACGCCAAGCCCGAGCGCGTACGCACCGAACTCCTCCAGCACGAAGTGCAGGTGGAAACCATGGGCGGCGACGTGCTCGAAGTCGAAGTTTCGGCGACGAAGAAAATGAATCTCGACCGGCTGCTCGAGCAGATCGGATTGCAGGCCGAAATTCTCGAACTGAAAGCAAATCCGGATCGCACCGCGGAAGGCACCGTGATCGAGGCCAAGCTCGACAAGGGCCGCGGCACGGTCGCGACCGTGCTCGTGCAGCGCGGCGCGCTCAATGTCGGCGACATCGTACTTGCAGGCGCCGAGTGGGGCCGTGTCCGTGCGCTCGTTTCCGACAAGGGCGAACAGATCAGGACTGCAGGACCGTCGGCTCCGGTCGAAATCCTCGGCTTCAACGGCGCCCCGGAAGCGGGAGACCGCCTCGCGGTGGTCGAAAGCGAAGCGCGGGCGCGCGAGATCGCGGACTACCGCCGGAACGAGCGCCGCGACAAGGCTGCGGCGCGTTCATCCACGGTGCGCGGTTCGCTCGAGCAGATGATGACCCAGCTCAAGTCTGCCGGTGCGGCGGAGTTTCCGCTTGTCATCAAGGGCGACGCGCAGGGCTCGGTCGAAGCGATCGCGGGCGCACTCGAAAAACTCGGCACCGACGAAGTCAAGGCACGCCTGTTGCTCACGGGTGTCGGCGGCATTACCGAATCCGATGTGACGCTGGCCGCCTCCTCAAGCGCTGCGATCATCGGCTTCAATGTCCGCGCACACAAGGAAGCGGCAGCGGCGGCGGAGAAAGCCGGCGTCGAAATCCGTTACTACAACATCATCTACGATCTCGTGGACGACGTGAAAGCCGCAATGTCGGGCCTGCTCGCGCCGGAATTGCGCGAAACCATGCTCGGCAATGCCGAAGTGCTCGAAGTCTTTGCGGTTTCCAAGGTCGGCAAGATCGCGGGCTGCCGCGTCACCGACGGCCGCGTCGAGCGCGGCCAGCATGTCCGCCTGATCCGCGACAAGGTCGTGATCCACGAAGGCAAGCTCTCGACGCTGAAGCGCTTCAAGGACGACGCGGCCTCGGTCGTGGCGGGTCAGGAATGCGGCATGTCGTTCGAGGGTTATCAGGATATGCGCAAGGGCGACGTGATCGAGTGCTATCGCGTCGAGACCATAGCCCGCGCGCTTTAGTCTTCAGCTTAGGCGCCCGCTCCGGTTCGATCCCGGGCGGGCGTATTGCTTATGCCAGAAACAAATTCCACGAATAGTTTCGAACTGCGCTTTCATTTCACGACGCAGGAATTCCATGCGTTGCGCTATATCACGCAGTTGAATACGTGGAGTCATCGTTTCCAATGGGCTCTGTTCATCAGCAGCTATTGGATGATTGCAGGCTTCATCGCATTGCCGATTGTTTTCTATGCTCCGCTTCGACAGGAAATAATTGACAGATCAGGCTTTTACGGCCCGCCGCTGATCATCTTTCTGGTCGCGCTGCTTCTCATGGCCTTTCATTGGCGGATAATCATGCCCGCCATGACGCGAGACGCGCTTCGCGCGTCCTACGGCGGAAACGAAATCGAGCTCGTCGTGGACAATTCCGGGATTGTATTTCGGAATAGCGGAATCACCATCGACGTTCCTTGGCACGCGGTGCATGCGGTCACGGATGCCTTTGGCTGCATCATGCTGATGTCGGGTGAGGCGAACGGCGTGGCTGTACCCCGGCGTGTTTTTGCAACTCCTGAAGAAGCCGAGCGCTTCCTCTCATTCGCACGCGAGAAAGTCGGCAAGAAATGAGTGGCAAAGAAAAAGCCCCCTCCCAACGCATGCTTCGCATGGGCGAACTCGTGCGCCATGCACTCGCGGAAGTGTTTTCGCGCGGCGATGTGCACGATCCGGTGCTGGAAACGCATGTCATCACGATTCCGGAAGTCGCAATGACGCCGGACCTGCGGCACGCAACGGCTTATGTGATGCCGCTCGGCGGCAAGGATGGCCGCGCGGTGATCGACGCGTTGAACCGCAACAAGAAGTATATGCGCGGTGTTGTTGCAAAGAAGATCAACGCGAAGTTTGCGCCCGATCTTCATTTCCGCATCGACGAGCGTTTCGACCGCGCGGAAAAGATCGACAAGCTCTTGCGGCAGCCCGAAGTGCAGCGCGACCTTCGCAAGGAAGAAGACGAATGAGCCAGCCTCGCCGCGAGAAACGCAAGATCGACGGCTGGGTCGTGCTCGACAAGCCGCTCGGCATGACTTCGACCACGGCCGTCGCTGCCGTGCGGCGCATCTTCAAGGCGGAAAAAGCCGGACATGCCGGGACGCTCGACCCGCTCGCTTCCGGAGTGCTTCCGATTGCACTTGGAGAGGCGACCAAGACGGTTCCCTTCGTACAGGACGGGCGAAAGATTTATCGCTTCACCGTCCGCTTCGGAATCGAGACCGACACCGACGATGCGGAGGGGACAGAAACCGCGCGCTCCGAAAGCCGCCCTTCCCGCGAAGCGATCGAAGCGCTGCTTCCCGCGTTTACCGGTACGATTATGCAGACGCCGCCGCAATTCTCGGCGCTCAAGGTCGATGGCGAGCGCGCCTACGATCTTGCGCGCGGCGGCGAGACCGTCGAGCTCGCGGCGCGCGAAATCGAGATCGATTCTTTCGCGCTGATCTCGATGCCGGACGCGGATCATGCCGAGTTCGAGGTCGAGTGCGGGAAGGGCACCTACGTTCGTTCGCTTGCGCGCGACATCGGCCGCACGCTCGGCTGTCTCGGCCATGTGAGTGCGCTTCGCCGCACACTGGTCGGTGACTTTCCGGAAAGTGCCACCGTCAATCTCGTGCAGCTGGAACAGGCGGGCGCGGACGAAGCCTCGCTCCACGCGCTCCTGCAACCGGTCGCAGCCGGCCTGCAATCCTTGCCCGCGGTCAGAGTCTCCGAGCCCGACGCCCAGCGTCTCGTTCAAGGGCAGAGCGTGTTCCTGCGCGGCCGGGATGCGCCCGTTTTCGAGGGTCCGGTCTCGGTCTCGGTCTCGGGCAATCTTGTGGCACTGGCCGAAATGGAAGCCGGAGCACTTTACCCCAAGCGCATTTTTAACCTTCCACGATAAGGACTTAGCCCAAAGGTCCCCGGGGGCGGTTTTTCCTCGCTTTCGAAAGGCTTTTGGCTATAACAGCGCGCGTTGGGGGCCCGGCCCCCGGCTTCATACGACCCTACTGGACGACATCCCGGTTGGGCCGCCTTTTCACTCCAGACCAAAGGAGCATCCGATGTCGGTAACTGCAGAGCGCAAGCAAGCGCTCATCAAAGACAATGCCACCAAGAAGGGCGACACCGGTTCGCCGGAAGTGCAGGTTGCGATCCTCTCGGAGCGCATCGCGAACCTGACCGAGCATTTCAAGACGCACGTGAAGGACAACCACTCGCGCCGCGGTCTCTTGAAGCTCGTCTCGCACCGCCGTTCGCTCCTGGACTTCCTGAAGAAGAAGGATGAAGCGCGTTACAAGGCGCTCATCGAGAAGCTCAACATCCGCCGCTAACGGCAGATGGGTAACGGCCGCGCGCGGGAATGGTCCCGCGCGAGAGGCCGAGTATGACGCGGCGGAATTCGCCGCCGCAACGAACCGACGGAACAGGACAAGTCATGGCAGGATTGCCAGACGCTCTTTTCGCCTTCGCGTGAGAAACGCGCGGAAGAGCGTCTCGTTATCTTGTCCATGACTTTCCCGTTCCCCGTCCGATGATGGGAAAGAGAAATGTTCGAAATACATCGTGAAGAACTCGACTGGGGCGGACGCAAGCTCGTCCTTGAGACCGGTCATATGGCGCGTCAGGCTGACGGTGCCATCCTCGCCACCTACGGCGACACCCAACTGCTCGCGACCGTGGTCGCGGCAAAAGAGCCGAAAGCCGGTATCGATTTCCTGCCGCTGTCGGTTCACTTCATTGAAAAGTTTTATGCGGCCGGCCGGATTCCGGGCGGTTACTTCAAGCGTGAAGGCCGTCCGACCGAGCGCGAGACGCTGATCTCGCGCCTGATCGACCGTCCGATCCGTCCGCTGTTCGCGGACGGCTGGCGCTGCGAAACGCAGGTCGTGATTCATGTGCTCTCGCATGACATGGAGAACGATCCGGACGTGCTCGCGATGGTCGCTTCGTCCGCGGCACTCACGATCTCCGGTGCGCCCTTCATGGGCCCGATCGGTGGCGCACGGGTTGCCTTCGTCAACGGCGAGTACGTGCTGAACCCGACGCTGGAAGAAATGAAAGAGTCGAAGCTCGATCTCGTCGTCGCCGGCACCAAGGACGCCGTGCTGATGGTCGAGTCGGAGGCGCAGGAGCTTTCCGAAGAAATCATGCTCGGCTCGGTGATGTTCGGCCACAGGCACTTCCAGCCGGTGATCGAAGCGATCATCCGTCTCGCCGAGAAGGCAGCCAAAGAGCCGCGCGAAATCAACGCTCCCGACAACTCCGCGCTGAAAGCGAAGCTCAAGAGCCTCGCCGAAGCCGATCTTCGCGCCGCTTACGCCAACAAGATCAAGCAGGACCGCTACAACGCGGTGGGTGCTGCGAAGAAGAAGGCGAAGGAAGCCGTCCTCGGCGACGGCACCAATCCGGATGCACCGTCTCCGTCGCTGGTCGGCGAAGTGCTGAAAGAACTCGAAGCCGATATCGTCCGTAATTCGATTCTCGACACCGGCATCCGCATCGACGGCCGCGACGTGAAAACTGTCCGCCCGATCGAAAGCCTTGTCGGCGTTCTTCCCCGCACGCACGGTTCCGCACTGTTCACGCGCGGCGAAACGCAGGCGCTCTGCATCGCGACGCTGGGCACTGGGGAAGACGAGCAGTGGATCGACGCCCTGCCCGGCACCTACAAGGAAAACTTCCTGCTGCACTACAACTTCCCGCCGTTCTCGGTCGGTGAAGCGGGCCGCATGGGTTCTCCTGGCCGCCGCGAAGTCGGCCACGGCAAGCTCGCCTGGCGCGCAGTACGTCCGATCCTGCCGCCGAAAGACGAATTTCCCTACACGATCCGCGTCGTGTCGGAGATCCTCGAATCGAACGGCTCGTCCTCGATGGCGACCGTCTGCGGCACTTCGCTCTGCCTGATGGACGCGGGCGTGCCGCTGCGCGCGCCGGTCGCGGGAATCGCGATGGGCCTCATCCTGGAGGGCAAGAAGTATGCGGTGCTCTCCGACATTCTCGGCGATGAAGATCATCTCGGCGACATGGACTTCAAGGTCGCAGGCACCGAGAACGGCGTCACCGCGCTCCAGATGGACATCAAGATCGCGGGCATCACCGAAGAGATCATGCAGGTAGCACTTCGCCAGGCGAAGGACGGCCGTCTGCATATTCTTTCCGAAATGTCGAAGTCGCTGACCGCGGCCCGCCCGCAGCTCGGCGAACACGCCCCGCGCATCGAGGTGATCAAGATCCCGACCGACAAGATTCGCGACGTGATCGGCACCGGCGGCAAGGTGATCCGCGAGATCGTCGAAAAGACCGGCGCCAAGATCAACGTCGAAGACGACGGCACCGTGAAGGTCGCCTCATCCAAGGGCGAGTCGATCGAGGCCGCGATCAAGTGGATCAAGTCGCTCACTTCGGAGCCGGAAGTCGGCACGATCTACGACGGCAAGGTCGTGAAGGTCGTCGATTTCGGCGCCTTCGTGAACTTCTACGGCGCGAAGGACGGCCTCGTGCATGTCAGCCAGATGGCGGCAACGCGCGTGAACAAGCCGTCCGACGTCGTCAAGGAAGGCGACATGGTCAAGGTAAAGCTCCTCGGCGTCGACGAGCGCGGCAAGGTCCGTCTCTCGATGAAAGCCGTGGACCAGACCACCGGCGAAGACATCGAGCACAAGGCGAAGCCCGCGCAGGAGCCTGCAGCGGAGTAACCTCTGCTCATTAGAACTGAAAAGGGCGGCTTCTCAGCCGCCCTTTTTTATTTTCTGTTACCGCTTGCGCTTTCGCTTCACATTGACCGGGCCGCGCACATACTCGGCGTGCAGCCATTTTCCGATCAGGCCGCCGATCACGCCGCCGAGGATTGGCGCAATCCAGAACAGCCACAGCGAGTGCAATGCGATGCCGCCGCCAAAGACGGCGGTTGCCGTCGAGCGCGCGGGATTAAGCGATGCATTGCTCACCGGAATTGCAACGAGATGAAATAAAACCAACGCTAGGCCGATTGCGATCGGCGCAAAGCCCGCCGGAGCGCGCGGCGATGTCACACTCACGATCACCAGCACAAACAATGCCGTGATGACGATTTCAATCAGCGCCACAGGAAGAAGCGGAAAGCCGGTGCCGCCAAAAGTATTGGAGATCGCGACAAAGTTGTTCCACTTGCCGGCCGGCGCCCAAGATAGAATGCAGTAAAACACCGCCGCCGCAGCGATTCCGCCAAGTACCTGCGCAAGGATATAAGGCACCGCCTTGTTGGCCTCAAAGCGACCGGCGGCGACGAGACCGGCAGTGACCGCGGGGTTGAAGTGGCCGCCGGAAATCGATCCGACAGCATAGGCCATTGCCAATACCGACAGACCAACAGCGAATGCAACGGCGACCAAGCCTGCGCTCGGTGCGGAGAAAAGCGCCGCGCCGCAGACAGCCGTGACAAGGGTGAATGTGCCGATGAATTCAGCACCAAGCTCTCGTGACATGGGAATATCCAGAATCAGTTGTGAATGCGCGCGGATGGTACATGGCCGCTACTCACTGGCAACGCCCGGCGATTTTTGACGAAGCTGTCGTGCGCTGCTGAACAGTCATTCAGGCAGGCGCGAGATCACGGCAGGCAATTTTCCGAAATCCGGATTTCTGTTGTTTTTCAATCGCTTGAACGGTTATTCATTCACCGTTCTGTGATCGAAAACAGCGCGTTCTGTGATTGCCATCACACGCCGTTCAGCGAGGCACCTCTAAATTTCATTCCATCGACGGAGCGATACCCGCTCCCGAGAAAACGGATGGAGAGAGAAATGACCAAGACGAAGAAGTTTGTTGCTGGCGCTGCCGCCGCTGTTGCCCTCGCTGTCGTGAGCCTTTCGGCCGGTACGACCGCCGCCGAAGCGGGCTGGAAGCACAAGCATCACTGGCACAAGCACTACGGCTTCTACGTTCCCTTCGCAGTCGCAGCTCCGCTCGCCTACGGCTACTACAACAACTGCGGCTGGACCTGGAATAAGTGGGGCAGGCAGGTTTACGTCTGCTACTAAAAAGTCCTCGGCATGATTTCCGAGATTCCGCCCGGTTTCCCCCAGCCGGGCGGATTGCTTTTTGTGCGTCCGCACGGCTTTAATTTGGGATGCACGAGAAGCGCGAACAATTCCGGCGAAACAATCAGTTCGTAACCGCGTTGCCCGGCGACCTGTCGGCCGGTCTCTTTGCCAAGGCCGCGCGCAGGAAGCTCGCCGCCGACGAACTGCTCTTCTCTGCGGGCGACGATGGCGACGGCTGCTACCGGATCGAAAGCGGCCTGCTCAAGCTCTGCATTCTCTCGCCCGACGGCGGCGAACGCATTCTCGACGTACTCGGCCCCGGTGCGATCGTCGGCGAACTCTCCATGATCGACGGCGCGCCGCGTTCGACCGCGGTCTACGCAGTGAGCGGCGCGGAGCTTTCCTATATCAGCCGCGCGGCCTTCCTCGCTTACGCGGAGAACCACCCCGCGCTGTACCGGCATGTGGCAACGCTGCTTGCGCAGCGGGTCCGGGAAATGAACGACATCGCAGCGGCCTGGAGCTTTCTTCCGCTGGAAGGCCGCACGGCGCACGCACTTCTGGAAATGGCGGAGGCCTTTGGCGAAGACATCGGCGGTGGCCGCTTGCTCATCCGCCACAAAATCGAGCAGAGCGATTTCGCGGGCATGGCAGGTATCGCCCGAGAGAACATCAGCCGTATCCTCAACAAATGGATGCGCGAGGAGCTGATCAGCCGCCATGCCGGCTATTACTGCATCGAAAAGAAAGAGCAGATCGAGAAGATCGCGGGTCAGTAGCCGTTTCAGATCTTAGTTGTTGGCTCGATCAGCGCTGCCGAGCGTCATGTCGTCAATGCTGGATGGAAAGGAAAAGCCGTAATCGGTAACGGTTTCCTCCGCGGTCGCAACGATTGTAAGGGAAAGAAGCGCGGCCATTGCGAGAAGCGTTCTCAGGCCGCGCATTCTCTACTCCGCGGCCTTCGTGTTGTTGTTCGCGGCGGCCATTTCCTGCCGCAGGGTTTCCGGGTTCGGCATCGCGATCACGTTGTACCCGGAGTCGACAAAGTGAATTTCGCCGGTCACGCCGCCGGAAAGATCCGACAGAAGATAAAGTCCGGCGCCGCCGAGTTCTTCCAGGGTGACGCCGCGGCCGAGCGGCGAATGACGCTGCTGGAACGCGAACATCGCGCGCGCGTCGCCGATGCCGGCGCCCGCCAGCGTGCGGATCGGACCCGCCGAGATCGCATTCACGCGGATTTTGTCATGGCCGAAGTCCACCGCGAGATACCGCACGCTCGATTCGAGCGCCGCCTTCGCGAGACCCATCACGTTGTAGTTCGGCATGGCGCGGTCGCCGCCGTTATAAGTGAGCGTAATCATCGAGCCGCCATTCGGCATCAACTCGGCGGCGCGCTTCGCGCCTTCGGCAAACGAGAACGCCGAGATCACCATCGTGCGGACGAAGTTTTCGCGCGTGGTGTCCGCGAAACGGCCCTTCAGTTCGTTCTTGTCGGAGAAGCCGATCGCGTGGACATAGAAGTCGATCGTGCCCCACTGCTTTTTCAGTTCGGCGAAAACCGCATCGACCGTCTTCACGTCCTCGACGTCGCAGGGAAGCACCAGCTTGGAGCCGACCGACTCCGCGAGCGGGCGCACGCGGCGCTCGAGCGCCTCGCCCTGATAGGTGAAGGCGATTTCCGCGCCGTGTTTCGCGAGCGCCTGCGCAATTCCCCAGGCGATCGAGTGGTCGTTGGCGACGCCCATGATGACGCCGCGCTTGCCTTGCATCAGTCCCTGCATTCTAAAACTCTTTACGCATCCAGTTTTTTGAAAAGAAGAGTGGCGTTGGTGCCGCCGAAGCCGAACGAATTCGACAGCACGCATTTCAGGTCGGCGTTGTCCACGCGCTTGCGCACGATGGGAAGATCCGCAAATTCCGGATCGATCTCGTCGATATGCGCGCTCTCGCAAATGAAGCCGTTGTTCATCATCAGGAGCGAATAGATCGCTTCCTGCACGCCGGTCGCACCGAGCGAGTGGCCGGTGAGTGATTTCGTCGCCGAGATCGGCGGAATGTTCTTGCCGAAAACCTCGCGGATCGCCTCGATTTCCTTGATGTCGCCGATCGGCGTCGAGGTCGCGTGCGGATTGATGTAGTCGACGGGCAGCTTCACGCCTTCCATCGCCATTTTCATGCAACGGGCCGCGCCCTCACCCGAAGGCTGCACCATGTCGTGGCCGTCGGAAGTCGCCCCATAGCCCGCGATTTCGCCGTAGATCTTCGCGCCACGCGCTTTCGCCTTCGACAGTTCCTCGAGCACGAGCACGCCGGCGCCGCCCGCGATTACGAAGCCATCGCGGTTCTTGTCGTAGGCGCGAGACGCTCTGGCCGGGGTTTCGTTGTAGCCCGCGGACATCGCGCCCATCGCGTCGAACAGCACCGAGAGGGTCCAGTCGAGGTCTTCGCATCCGCCGGCGAACATCGTGTCCTGCTTGCCGTTCTGAATCAGTTCATAGGCATTGCCGATGCAGTGGTTCGAAGTCGCGCAGGCCGACGAGATCGAATAATTGAAGCCCTTGATCTTGAACCAGGTCGCGAGTGTCGCGCTTGCCGTCGAAGACATGGCCTTCGGGACGGCGAAGGGACCTACGCGCTTCGGGCCTTTTTCTTTCGCGATCTGCGCCGATTCGACGATGGTGCGGGTCGAAGGACCGCCGGAGCCCATGATGATGCCGGTTTTCGGATTCGAAATCTCGTTCTCTTCCAGTCCGGCGTCGCGGATCGCCTGATCCATCGCGACATGATTCCACGCGGTGCCGCCGCCGTGAAAGCGCATCGCGCGGCGATCGACCATCGTGGTCGGATCCAACGTCGGCGCGCCTGCGACCTGACTGCGGAATCCGATCTCGGCCTGATCTTTCGAGAAGGAAATGCCGCTCTTCGCTTCACGCAGCGAAGCCAGCACTTCCTGGGTGTTGTTGCCGATGGACGAAACGATGCCCATTCCGGTGACGACGACCCGACGCATGATTTCCCTCTTTGCTTCCTGCTCGTGCGCAATCAACGCACGGAAAACTTAGGCCGCCGCTGTCGCATCCTTGAACAGCCCGACCTTCATGTCGCTGACTTTGTAGACGACTTCGTCGTCCGCCTTGAGCCAGCCGTCTGCAATCCCGAGCACGAGCTTGGAGCGCATGACGCGTTTGAATTCGACGCCGTAAAGCAGCTTCTTCACGGTCGGCGCGATCTGGCCGGTCAGCTTCACTTCGCCAACGCCGAGCGCACGGCCGCGGCCTTCGGCGCCGGTCCAGCCGAGAAAGAAGCCGACCAGTTGCCACAGCCCGTCGAGGCCGAGGCAGCCCGGCATCACCGGATCGCCCTTGAAGTGGCACTGGAAGAACCAGAGGTCCGGCTTCACATCAAGTTCGGCGCGGACGTAGCCCTTGCCGTTGTCGCCGCCGGTTTCGGATATCTCCGTGATCCGGTCGAACATCAGCATCGGAGGCAGCGGAAGCTGCGCATTGCCAGGACCGAACATCTCGCCGCGCCCGCAAGCCAGCAGGTCTTCATAGGCGAAGCTTGAACGCCGCTCTGTCATATTTCCTCGGCCAGTTTACCGCCCCTTATCCCTTGATCTGCGTAGCAAAGGCAAACGGCCAGCGAAAGCCCGGGGTAAGGCAGGGTTAAATCCATAGAATCCCAGCGCTTTTAGCGATTGTTGCGCGGCTCCGCAGCTATGCGTATTATAATGCATAACCAGTCGCCAGCGCGCTGAGAGGACTTCCCCGCGCAAGCCATCTTGGTTACACCCAAATTCAGGCATGTAACGGTAGCCACAGATGGCCGAGTCAACCAATCGTACGAACCTTCGCCCGCTTTTCGAGGAAGACGACCTCGAACTTCCGGTCGAACGCCTGCGCATCGAACAGCCCGCGGGTCGCCGCACCGGCTGTCCGTTCCACGACGTGCGCGCGATGCTGCGCGACGTGGGGCTTCGTCCGACCCGCCAGCGCCTCGCGCTCGGCTGGCTGATGTTTGCAAAGGGCGACCGGCACATCACTGCGGAATCGCTACACGAAGAGGCGCTGCGCGCGCGCTTCCCGGTTTCACTCGCCACTGTCTACAACACGCTGCACCAGTTCACGGAAGTGAAGCTTCTGCGCGAAGTCGCGGTCGATGGCTCGAAAACCTATTTCGACACCAACGCTTCCGATCACCACCACTTCTACGTCGAAGGCAAGAACGAGTTGCTCGACATCCCGGGGGCGGAAGTCATGGTCGATCGCATGCCCTCGCCGCCGGAAGGCTTCGAGATCGCACGCGTCGACGTGGTAGTACGTCTCCGCCGCAAGCCGCAGTCGTAATTTTACTCGATCACTTCGTCCGGATAGGCGCCCCACAGGAGCGTCTGGAGGATGAACCCGTCGAAACGCTCGCCGGATATCCGGCACCAGCCTTTCGCGCAGCTCCGTAGATTGGCGATCACGCCCGGCTGTAGTTCCGCAATCAGGCGGCCCTGCCCGCTTGCGCGCTCATATACCGGCACCGTATTCGTGTCCTTGGGTGCACGCACGAGAGCCGTCCTGCGACCCGACAGCAGAACCTGATGTACCCAGCCGTCGGCGCCATCCGAATCCCGGATACGCCGCCAGTTCTCGAATTCGGCGATGATTTCGACCGGCAGCCCGGCCTTCGCGAAGGTCCAGCGGATTTCGTGGTTCTGGCTGGGGCCCGCGCGGACATGCACTTTATCGCTGCGCAGGCTGACAAAGCGCGGAACCGGGAGCTTGCCTTCCTGCTGCGCGAATGCCGGAGCGGCGGCTGCGGCTTCGGCGGACAACGCAATGCCGCAGGCAAGAAGGACGCGAAGGTATTTGTGCATTCCCGTTCCGGATGATTCACGCCCCACCGGTCAAAAAATCGCCGCAGCGCCGGGATGTCAATAGCGCAGGATCGCGCTTTGCCCTGCTTTGAGTTTCCAAAAACCCTCTGCTAGACAAATCGGGAACCGGCCGGAGCAATCCGGTCATCTCATTATTGCAACAGGCGTTACGGGAAGCAGAGCGATGCCCAAGAAAAAGCCGCTCGTCGTGGTGACACGGCGCCTTCCCGACATGGTCGAAACGAGGATGCGCGAATTGTTCGACGCGCGCCTCAATGTCGAAGACCGGGCGCTGAGCCAGGCCGAACTGGCCGAAGCCGTAAAAATGGCGGACGTGCTCGTGCCCACGATCACCGACCGCATCGACAACGGCGTGCTCGCGCAGGCCGGCCCCAATCTCAAACTGATCGCGAATTTCGGAAACGGCGTCGATCACATCGACGTGGCTTCTGCACTTGCGCGCGGCATCACCGTCACCAACACGCCGGGTGTACTCACGCAGGACGTCGCCGATCTTACGATGGCGCTGATCCTCGCCGTTCCGCGCCGCATCGCCGAGGGCTCGACCCTGCTCACCAACGACGCCGAATGGGGCGGCTGGTCGCCGACCTGGATGCTCGGGCACCGCATGGCGGGCAAGCGTCTCGGCATCATCGGCATGGGCCGCATCGGTTCGGCCGTCGCGCGCCGTGCGAAAGCGTTCGGTCTGCAGATCCATTATCACAATCGCCGCAAGGTCGCGGCCGACCTCGAGGAAGAACTCGAGGCGACCTACTGGGAGAGCCTCGACCAGATGCTCGCCCGCATGAATATCGTATCGGTCAACTGTCCGCATACGCCGGCGACCTACCATCTGCTGTCGGCGAGGCGGCTTAAATTGCTCAAGTCCGACGCCTATATCGTGAACACCGCGCGCGGCCACGTCATCGACGAAGGCGCGCTCGCGCGCATGGTCGAAGCCGGCGAGCTTGCAGGCGCGGGTCTCGACGTGTTCGAGGAGGAACCCGCGATCAATCCGAAGCTCTTGAAGCTCGCGCGCAGCCACAAGGTCGTGCTGCTTCCGCACATGGCGTCCTCGACCATCGAAGGCCGCGTCGACATGGGCGAGAAGGTCATCGTCAACATCAAGACCTTCATGGACGGACATCGCCCGCCGGATCGCGTGCTACCGTCAATGCTCTAGACCGGCCGTGATCGACCACGTTTCCCTGATCGTCTCCGATCTCGCTCGCGCCGAGAAATTCTACGACGCCGTCATGAATGCGCTCGGCTATCCGAAAGTCGCGCGCGACCCGGAGCGCATCGGCTATGGCGAGCGCTCGTCAGCAGAGCATCCCGAACGCTGCTACATCTCCATTCGCGGCGGACTGCCAAAGCGATCGGAATCGCGTCGGCACTGGGCATTCCGAGCGCCGTCGAGGGAAGCCGTAATTGCGTTTCATCGTAATGGACTGGCCGCGGGCGGCATGGACGACGGCACGCCGGGACTTCGCGACTATCACGAACATTATTTCGCGGCGTTTCTGATCGATCCGGACGGCAATCGATTGGAGGCGGTCTGCCACCGGGCGGAATAGCTAACGCGCCTTCGCCCGCGCTTTCTGCGCGGAAGTATTTCCCGAAAGCGGATTCTCCGGCGACCACTCGTAACGCAGCGTTTCAAAACGCATGTTGCGCAGATCCATCATCAGCAGTCTGCCGACAAGGCTCTCGCCGAAGCCGACAATCGCACGCAGCACTTCAACGGCGACAAGCGTACCGGCGACCCCCGCAATCGCCCCCAGAATCCCGGCCTGCTCGCAGGCAGGCACCGTGCCTTCCGGTGGCGGCTCTGGAAACAGGCAGCGGTAGGTCGGGTTCAGCTTGCCATCTGCGCCAGGCTCATGCGCGCGGATGGTCGTGAGCGTCGCGTCGAAGATGCCGAGCGCTGCCGTCACCAGCACCTTCTTCTCATGGAAGCAGGTATCGGAAACGAGATAGCGCGTTTCGAAGTTGTCGGAGCCGTCGACGACGATGTCGTAGTCCTTGATGATGCGTGAAGCGTTCCCGGCGCCGAGACGCACTTCGTGCAGTTCGACATTTACGTGCGGGTTTAGCTTCGAGATCGCGAGCGATGCGCTTTCGGTCTTCGGGTGGCCGACTTGGGCGGTCGCGTGGATGACCTGCCGCTGGAGATTCGAAAGCGATACCTTGTCGTCGTCCACGATGCCGAGCGTGCCGACGCCTGCGGCGGCAAGATAGAGCAAGACCGGCGAACCGAGCCCGCCCGCGCCGATCACGAGCACCCGCGCCGCACGGATTTTGGCCTGGCCCTGTCCGCCCACTTCGCGCAGCACGATGTGGCGCGCGTAGCGTTCGAGTTCCTCCGGCGACAGCGCCATAAATTCAGCCTCGCGTTTGCTTCGGGCTTCAGCCTATCATGCCGCGATGGCCGCGAACGAGCGTTTATGCTTCCGGAATGGCTGCCTTGCCGTGACGCTTGCGCTGGCGGTTTCTTCCGGCGCAGGCGGCGCCTCGGCGCAGATCAATGATCGTTGCCCGCGTCTGGTTTCCGGCCTGCCCTCGCCGCTACAGAAAGTTTCGCTGCGGCTCGCGCAGAAGAAGGCGGAACCCTCGGTCAGCATTGCCTTCGTCGGCCACTCGACTTTCCTGATCGAAAGCGCAAGCGGGATCAAAATCGCCACCGACTACAACGACTATGTGCGGCCTGAAGCGATCCCCGATATCGCGACCATGAACCGGGCGCATTCGACGCATTACACGCTCAATCCCGATCCCTCGATCCGGCATGTCTTGCGCGGCTGGGGCGAGGGTGAGCAGCCAGCAAAACACGAACTGGAACTCGGCGACGTTTACGTCCGCAATGTGCCGACCAATATCCGCGACTGGGCGGGCGGCACGATACTCAGCCAGAATTCGATCTTCGTGTTCGAGATCGCGGGGCTCTGCATCGCGCATCTCGGGCACCTGCATCACACGCTGACACCCGCGCATCTGGACGCCATGGGCCGGATCGATGTGGTGCTGGTGCCGGTCGACGGCTCGTTTACGCTGAACACCGACGGCATGGTGGAGGTGTTGAAACAGATCGATGCGCCGGTCGCGATCCCGATGCACATCTTCGGAGAAGCCACGCTGCAGCGGTTTCTCGAGAAGATGAACAAGATCTACGACGTGCAGCGGCATCCTTCCGCGAATATCGCGCTCTCGCGCGCGACGCTGCCGAAATCGCGGACGATGATCGTGTTGCAGGGGAGATAGCTCGTCGTCATGCCCGGCCTTGTGCCTGGCCATGACGCCTTCGGCGTCAAATATCCACGTTCGCGGCGAGCGCGTTGTCCTGAATGAAGATGCGGCGCGGCTCGACCTCGTCGCCCATGAGCTTGGTGAAAAGCTCTCCTGCGGCATCGACCTCTTTCACCTTCACTTGCAGAAGCGAACGCGCATTGATGTCGAGTGTGGTCTCCCAGAGTTGGTCCGGGTTCATCTCGCCAAGGCCTTTGTAGCGCTGGAGCGAGAGGCCCTTCCGGCCGGTCGAAACCACGGCGTCGTAGAGCGTCACCGGGCCGAACACCGTCTGCTCGTCGTCCTTGCGCGCGAGCGTTGCGGGCTTGGCGTAGATTTCCTGCAAATGCGCAGCCATCTGGTCGAGCTTGCGCGCGTCGAGCGAATTCAGGAAAGCCTGATCGATGTTCACGACTTCCTTCACGCCGCGCAGCGTGCGGATGAACTTGAAGCCGGTTTCGTCGCTCGCCCCTTCCCAGCCGCGCTCGGTTTCGTCAGAAAGCGAATCGAGGCGCTTCGCGACATAGGCCGCTGCCTGATCGGCGCTCTTCGCGTTCGTGAGCACTTCCGGCGAAAGCGCGCCGGCAATCGCGATCTGCTCCACGACACGGCGGTCGTAGCGCGGATGCAGCCCGCGCAACACGCTGCGTGCCTGCCGCGCCTGTTCGATGATGTCGGCGAGATCGCGGCCAGCGCGGGTCTGCCCGCTTGGGAGTTTCAGCACCGCTTCCTCGAGGCCACCGCCGATCAGATAATCGTCAAGCGCGCGCTCATCTTTCAGGTACTGCTCGGACTTGCCCTTCATCACCTTGTAGAGCGGCGGCTGCGCGATGAAGAGATGGCCGTGCTCGATCAGTTCCGGCATCTGGCGGAAGAAGAACGTCAAGAGCAGCGTGCGGATATGCGCGCCGTCGACGTCGGCGTCCGTCATGATGATGATCTTGTGATAGCGGAGCTTCGAAACGTCGAAGTCTTCGCGGCCGATGCCGGTGCCGAGCGCGGTGATGAGCGTACCGATCTGTTCGGAGGTGAGCATCTTGTCGAGGCGCGCGCGCTCGACGTTCAGGATTTTGCCGCGCAAGGGCAGCACCGCCTGAAACGAGCGATCGCGGCCCTGCTTCGCAGAGCCGCCCGCCGAATCACCCTCGACGATGAAGAGTTCGGACTTCGCGGGGTCGCGTTCCTGACAGTCGGCGAGCTTGCCGGGCAGGGAAGCGATGTCGAGCGCGCCCTTGCGGCGCGTGAGTTCGCGCGCCTTGCGGGCGGCCTCGCGGGCGCTTGCCGCTTCCACCACCTTGCCCACGACGGCTTTGGCTTCCTGCGGACGCTTTTCGAGCCATTCCTGCAGCGCTTCGCTCACGACCGTTTCCACGATCGGGCGCACTTCGGAGGAGACGAGCTTGTCCTTGGTCTGCGAGGAGAATTTCGGATCCGGCACCTTGACCGACAGCACCGCGGTCAGGCCCTCCCGGCAGTCTTCACCGGAAAGCGATACTTTGGCCTTCCCGGCAATGCCGGAAGTTTCCGCGTAGCTGATGACCTGCCGGGTCAAGGCCGCGGCGAAACCGGTGAAGTGCGTGCCGCGGTCGCGCTGGGGAATGTTATTGGTGAAGCACAGCACCGCCTCGTGATAGCTGTCGTTCCACGTGATCGCACATTCGACCGTGACGCCTTCGCGCTCGCCCTTGATCATGACCGGCTGCGAAATCAGCGACTGCTTGTTGCGGTCGATGAAGCGTACGAAAGCCTCGACGCCGCCGTCGTACCGCATCTCTTCGACCCGCGGCTCGGGGCCGCGCAGGTCCGAGAACACGATCCGCACGCCGGAATTCAGGAACGCCAGCTCCCGCAGGCGGTGCTCGAGCGTCGCGAAGTCGAACTCGATCTTGGAGAAGGTCTGCTTGCTCGGCATGAAGGAGACCTTGGTGCCCTTCTTGCCCTTGGCGTCGCCCATCACCTTCAGCGGCTTTTCGGGATCACCATGCTTGAAGCGCATGAAGTGTTCCTTGCCGTCGCGCCAGATCGTGAGATCGAGCCACTCGGAAAGCGCGTTCACCACCGAAACGCCGACGCCGTGCAGGCCGCCGGAGACCTTGTAGGAGTCCTGGTTGAATTTTCCGCCGGCGTGCAGCTGGGTCATGATGACTTCCGCTGCGGAAACGCCTTCTTCCTTGTGAATGTCGGTCGGGATGCCGCGGCCGTTGTCGGTCACCGTGCAGGAACCGTCGGCGTTCAGCGTGACGGTCACTTCCGTCGCGTGTCCCGCGAGCGCCTCGTCGATGGCGTTATCGACGACTTCATAGACCATGTGATGCAGGCCCGAGCCGTCGTCGGTGTCGCCGATATACATGCCGGGACGCTTGCGGACGGCATCCAGCCCTTTGAGGACCTGGATCGAGTCTGCGCCGTAGTCGGCGGGTTTCTTGCTGCCTTCGGCTTTCGCCATATGCGGAAGTTTCCGTTCGATTCGATGCTGAAATCTGTGCTGAATTTTACCCCATATGGGATACCGAAGGTTGCGAAAAAATGGCCTGAGGCGGCCGATTCGACCTCGGGTAAGCTATTGTCTTAATTAGCTAAATTCGCACGAAACGAGGACTCCCGGCGCGGGACTGTCTGTGGCGGCAAATCGGCTCGCGAAGGCCGTATTTTTTGACAGCGCAGCCTGCGGTTCAGCCCAGACGGACCGCCTCTCCGGGCGTCACCCGGAAGCGGATCGCGGCAGCATCGAGCGCGGAAAACGCACTCTCATCGACGCCCGTCACCAGAACCTGCGCCCCGAGTTTCTCAAGCGCACGGAAAAGTGCCGCGCGCCGCTCCGCATCGAGGAACGCAGCGACGTCGTCGAGCAACACGACCGGCGCGAAGCCGTGCATCTGTGTCACCAGCCGTGCGTGCGAAAGGATCAAGCCGACCAGAAGCGCTTTGCGTTCGCCGGTCGATGCGCGCGACGCCTCGATCGCCTTCTCCTGATGCAGCACGATCAGGTCCGAGCGGTGCGGCCCCTCTAGCGTGCGGCCCGCCGCGCGGTCGCGCGGACGGTTGTCGCGAAGCCGCATGCGGTAGCGCTCCTCGACTTCGGTCGCGCTTTCGATCTCGAGTGCGCGTTCGACCTCGCCGTCGAGCGCGATCTGTGCGGTCGGGAATCCGCTATCCGCATCGCGGCTCGTTTCGATTTCGGCGGCGAGACGCCTCACGGTCTCGCTGCGGGCGGCAGCGACCGCAATCGCCAGTTCCGCGACCTCGTGCTCGATCGCGTCCATCCATTTGGAATCGAAATTGGGTTCTTCCAGGAGCCGATTGCGCGAACGCAGCGCACGGTCGAGGCCTGAGACGCGCGCCGAGTGCTCCGCATCGATCGCAAGCACTAGCCGGTCGAGAAATCTTCTGCGCTCGGCGCCGGGCCCGAGAAAGAGCCCGTCCATCTCGGGGATCAGCCATACGACGCGCAGATGCCCGGCAAAGGCCGTCGCGGAAGAAACCGGCTCGCGGTCGATCCGCGACTTGCGCTGCGGGCTTTCGTCACCCGATGACGCTTCGATCCCTGTACCCAGCGCGGCGTGTCCAAGCGCGCCGTCGACTTCCGCCGCCACTGCCCAGGAGCCGTCGCCTTCGGTCGCGGCGACATCCTCGAGCGTCGCGCGGCGCAAGCCCCGGCCCGGCGTCAGAAACGAGACCGCCTCAAGTATGTTGGTCTTGCCCGCGCCGTTGGCCCCCAGAAAAAGCGCCGCGCGTCCCTCGAAATCGAGCGACACCTGCCGGTAAGAGCGGAAGTTCGAGAGTTTGAGCTTGAGGATACGGGCGTGGGGGATCACGTCGTTTCGCGGATCGGGCCCGCTCACACCCGCATCGGCATCAGCACGTAGAGCGCGCCGGCGGTTTCCATGTCCTCGATCAGCGTCGGCGAGCCAGGATCCGCGAGCTTGAGCCGCGCCTTCTCGCCTTCGACCTGCTGGAGGATGTCGAGGAGATAGCGGCCGTTGAAGCCGATATCGAGCGCTTCCGCGCCATATTCCACTTCGAGTTCTTCGGTCGCCGAGCCCGAATCCGGGTTGATCACCGAGAGCGTGAGCTTGCCATCTGTCAGGGCGAGCTTGACCGCACGGCCGCGCTCGCTCGAGACCGTGGAAACGCGATCGACCGCCGACATGAACTCGCCCTTGTCGACGATCAGCGTCTTGTCGTTCGCAGCCGGGATCACGCGCGCATAATCGGGAAAGGTGCCATCGATCAGCTTCGAGGTAAGTACCGCGTTGCCGAGTGAGAAGCGGATCTTGGTCGCGGACAATTCGATCTTCACCTCATCGCCCGCGTCGTCGATCAGGCGCTGCACTTCGGTGACGGTCTTGCGCGGGATGATGACGCCCGGCATGCCCTTGGTGCCTTTCGGCGCCTTGATCTCGGCCTGCGCCAGGCGATGGCCGTCGGTCGCGACCGCGCGCAGTTTGTCGTCGATGGCGTGCAGGTAAATACCGTTCAGATAGTAGCGCGTCTCCTCGGTCGAGATCGCAAATTGCGTGCGATCGATCAGACGCTTCAGGTCCGCGCTTGCGATGCTGAAAGAGTGTGTCATCTCGCCGGCGGCGAGATCCGGGAAATCGGTTTCGGGAAGCGCCTGGAGCGTGAATTTCGAACGGCCCGCGCGTACCTGGAGCTGCGTGCCGTCGGCGGCGCTCTGCAACTCGACCTGCGCGCCTTCCGGCAGCTTTCTCACGATGTCGTAGATCATGTGAGCGGGAACCGTGGTGGAGCCGGTTTGCTTGCCTTCGCCCGGCGCAGTTTCCACGATTTCGAGATCGAGATCGGTCGCCTTCAGTTCCACATTCGATTTGCTAGCGCGCAAAAGCACGTTCGCGAGAATCGGGATCGTATTCCTGCGCTCCACCACGCGGTGCACGTGGGCGAGGGACTTCGCGAGCTGCGCGCGTTCGATCGTGACCTTCATGGAAAGAACCCGGAATACGCCTTTTCGAGACTATTCCGGCGGCGGGCCAGCCCGATTAGGGCCGCCGGACGCCGCCGGGAACGTCACATTAAGGGTCTGCGCCGGAGGCGCAACTCCTATTCCATCAGCATTCTTTTGAGGACTTCGATTTCCTCAGCCAGCGCCTTGTCGCCCTGCACGAGCCCCTCGATCTTGCGGACAGCATGCAGAACGGTGGTGTGGTCGCGGCCACCGAAACGCCGGCCGATTTCCGGGAGCGACCGCAGCGTCAGCACTTTCGCGAGATACATCGCGATCTGGCGCGGGCGGACCACGTTCGCCGTGCGGCGCGAGGACAGCAAATCCGCGCGGGTCACATTGTAGTGCTTCGAGACGACGCGAAGGATGTCCTCGACCCGGATGCGGCGCGGATCGGTCGGGCGCACGAGATCGCGGATCACCTCGTCGGCAAGCTCGGTGGTGACGGCTTTTTTATAGAACTGGCTGTGATGCAGGAGCCGGGTCACCGCCGCTTCGAGATCGCGGCCCGACTGGGTCACCTGCGCCGCGATGTGCGCGAGCACCGGCATCGGCACGTCGAAGCGCGCGTCTTCCGCTCTCAGGAGCGAGGCACGCGCAATCAGGATGTTGAGGCGCAGTTCTTCGTCCATCGGGCCGACCTCGACGGTAAGCCCGCCGCCCAGCCGCGAACGCACGCGATCCTCGAGATTTTCCAGTTCGACCGGCGGGCGGTCGGCCGCGACCACGACCTGACGGCCCGCGTCGGTCAGCGCGTTCAGCGTGTGGCAGAACTCCTGCTGCACGGCGCGGCCCTGGAGGAACTGAAGATCGTCGATGATGAGCGCGTCGATGCCGCGCAGCGCTTCCTTGAAGGCGATCGCCGACTGGTTTTTGAGCGCGGCGACGAAGCCGTACATGAACTTCTCGGCCGTGAGATAGATCGCGCGCTTGCCCTGTGCTTCGAACGCATGCGCCGTCGCCTGCAGCAGATGCGTTTTGCCGAGACCCACCGAGGCGTGGATGTAAAGCGGATTGAAACGCGGCGCGCCGTTCGCGCCTAAGCCTGCCTCGACGACCTGTTTCGCTGCCGCGTGCGCAAGCCCGTTCTGTCTGCCGACGATGAAAGTGGCAAACGTCATGCGCGCGTCGAGCGGCGAGCCGCCGGGGCCGTCCGTGCGTAAATTACCACCGGCGCGAATTGCGCTGCGCCTGCCGAAGCGGTCGCCTTCCAGGCCTGCGTTCGCCGGGGCCGCGGCTTTCACGTCCGCGACCTGCGAACGCATGACGGCGGTGCGAACGATCAAGTCGATCTTCTCGATCGAGGGAAGTTCCACTTTCCAGTGACCCGTCAGGCGCTGGAAATGATGTTCTTCGATCCACGACTTGAGAAAGCGGGTCGGAACCGAGAGGCGGGCACGCGCGCCGTCGCAATCGACGAGATGCACGCTCGCGAACCAGCTCATATAGGTTTCCTCGCCGAGTTCGGCGCGCAGCTTCTTGCGGATGCGCTCCCATCGCGCGCCGAACTCGTCAGCGCCGTGATCTGCCGCAACCGCATCTGGATTTTTGTTCGGAACGTTCATGCTTCGCTCCACCTTGACTGGTGACGGCGCTGCCTTCGGCGCAACTGTGCGCCAGATAGCTTCGCCGGAATTTAAAGGAAAGAAAGTGGTTAGGTGTGAGTGGCTATGTCAGCTTCGCTGCAAACATCGCGATCGAAGCTTCCCGCATGACGAAACCTCGCCGCGAAACGAGAAAATTTGGTGTCGAAGAAACTCGAATTTCTGCTTCATTGCCGCCCCGCTCGGCGCACGAAATAATTCCGCGCTCGTATTTCTGTTGTTCTTCTAGCCGGCGTTACTGCCGGGTACGCTGCCTGTCGTTACGTCGTCCCAGTTTTCTGCGCCGCAATCCTTGCGGCAGCCGCGTCTCCGGAGACAAAAACGTCCCCGCCTCAAGAATTTGAGTGCGACACGCCAGAACCCTGAAGATGAAGCCCGCCGGAAAGCCCGGAGGACGATTTGACGATAGCAGCGCTTTCGAAGTGCGCAACGGGCTTTTATCGGCATCGTCTGCGCGTATTTGCATACGCACGCAGCGAACACTCGTTCGCCACTTCAGTCTCGCGCGCAACGCGCTGACTCTTCTACCAGAATCGCTTTGTAACAAAGTTCCCTGCATGACGGTTCGGCAACGAAATAATGAAATGCAAAATCCGCCTGCGTTCGGGCTCAATCGCGGAATTTCCAACTCCATGCCTTCGCTTTACCGGCAAGGTTTTGGGAATCATTGCGATTTTCTTTCAAAGTAACTGGAGTAGCCCTGCACTCCGGCGCTCGCTTGCGCGCGAAAATTCTTGAAAAATTTTCCGGCGGCGCGGACAATCGTGGAAGCGCGGAACGTAAACGCAAAAGCCCGGCGCGCGGCCGGGCTTTTCAAAAGTTTTCGCTATGATTTCAGCGCGAACGCTTAGCCGAGCTTCTTTACGCGAGCAGTAAGACGCGAAACCGTACGCGAAGCGGTGTTGCGATGGATCACGCCGGTCTGTGCCGCGCGGACGATGGCGGGCTCCGCCGCCTTCAGCGCTTCGCGCGCCAGCTTCACATCGCCGCCGGTAATCGCTTCCTCGACCTTGCGCACGAGCGTGCGCATACGCGAGCGGCGATTGACGTTGATCTTGGTGCGGCGGGCGATCTTGCGCGACGCTTTTTTCGCAGAAGTCGTATTGGCCATGAAGCCTGAACCGTAAGTTTAGTTGTTCGAAAGCCGGAAGCGACCGCGAAAGCCGGTCTTGCTACGGCGCGCGTTCCTATAGGCGGGACGCATAGCCCCGTCAATCAAAGAATGCGGCGCAAAATCGCTATATTTTACCGGTGTTTGAAGCCCGGCGGGCGTTTGCCGACAAAGGCATTCATGCCTTCCTTCTGGTCGTGGGTCCCAAACAGCGACTGGAACAGGCGGCGCTCGAAGCGGATGCCCTCGGTGAGCGGGAGTTCGAACGAGCGGTTAACGCTTTCCTTGGCCATCATGACCGCGGGCAGGGACAGCCCCGCGATGGTCTCCGCGGCCTTAAGCGCTTCCTTCTGTAGATCGGCGAGCGGGACAATGCGCGCGACCAGTCCCGCACGCTCGGCTTCCTCCGCGCCCATCATGCGTCCGGTGAGCACAAGATCCATGGCCTTCGCCTTGCCGACGGCCTGGGTCAGGCGCTGCGTGCCGCCCGCGCCGGGAATGACGCCGAGCTTGATTTCGGGCTGACCGAACTGTGCGTTGTCTGCGGCGATGATCATGTCGCACATCATCGCGACCTCGCAGCCGCCGCCGAGCGCGTAGCCCGCAACCGCGGCGATCATCGGCTTCCGGAAACGGCCGACGCGATCCCATGCCGTAATAAAATCATCGACATAAGTCGAGGGAAACTGGAGCGGCTCCATTTCCTTGATGTCGGCACCGGCCGCGAAGGCCTTCTCCGAACCGGTGACCAGAACGCAGCCGACATTCGCGTCGTGCTCCCAGGCATCGAGCGCGGAGCAGATTTCGCCAACGATCTGGCGGTTCAGCGCATTCAGCGCCTTCGGACGGTTCAGCGTGATGACGCCGACGCGGCCTTTGGTTTCGACCAGGATGGTTTCGTAAGCCGTCCCTTGTTCAGACATGACGTTCCTCCATCGGCTCTTTGCTAGCCAAGGCAGCGGAGACCCGCAATCTCAGCGCTGACAGACCGGACAGTAATAGGTGGTGCGGGCGTTCTGGACGATCGCCCGGATTTTCCCCTTGCAGCCGCGGGTGGGGCATTTGACGCCCTCGCGGTCGTAGACGCGGAAGCGGTGCTGAAACATGCCGAGATCGCCGTCCGTTTTACGGTGATCGCGAAGCGACGAGCCGCCGGCCTCGATTGCTGCCGCGATTACCTTCTTGATCGCGGGAACAAGACGTTTCGCGGCGTCTGTAGGACCGCCTTTGCGGTCGGAGAGAACGCCGGCCGCCTTCTTCGGCGACAGGTGCGCGAGATGCAGTGCCTCCGACACATATATATTGCCGAGGCCCGCGACGATGCGCTGGTCGAGCAGCGCCGCCTTCAGGCTGGTTTTTCTTCCGGCGCAGGCCTGCGCAAGCAGGCCTGCGCTCAGCTTGTCGCCCAAGGGCTCAGGGCCCAGCCCCTTAAAGAGCGGGTGATCGTCAAGCCGGGCGGTGTCGCCAAGCAACATCGCGCCAAAACGGCGCGGGTCGTTGAAAGTGACGGTTGCACGCGGCTGCATGTGAAAGACGACGTGGTCGTGACTGGAAGCCACCGAGCGGGGATACATGAACTCGCCGGGCGAGGTTTCCTCGTTGCCGAGCAACACGCGAAACGAGCCTGACATGCCGAGATGCGTGATCAGGGTTTCGTCCCGCTCCAGATCGGCGAGCAGATATTTCGCGCGGCGGCGCAGGCGCAAAATCCTGCGGCCCTTCATGCGCTCGGCGAAATGCTCGGGCAGCGGCCAGCGCAGGTTCGCACGGCGCACTTCCAGCCGTTCCACGACAGCGCCTTCCATGACGGGCGCGAGACCGCGGCGTACGGTTTCGACTTCGGGTAACTCGGGCATACGGTAACGCTGTTTTCGCTGGACCGGATGGCGTGATAGCGAAAGCAGAACGCCCGCGCTATGGTCCGGGCGGCCCCACGGAACATCATGACGACGCAAGAGAATTCGACCCATTTCGGCTTTCGCGACGTGCCGCTTTCCGACAAGCAGCGCATGGTCGACGAGGTGTTTCATTCGGTCGCGGGCCGCTACGACCTCATGAATGACCTGATGTCGGCGGGCATGCACCGCGCGTGGAAGGACGCGCTGGTCTCGAAGCTCCGGCCGCCGCTGTCGGCGCAGAAATTTTCCGTGCTCGACGTGGCAGGCGGTACCGGCGACATTGCGTTTCGTATCGTAGAAGCCGGCGGCAGCGGTGTGGAAGTCACGGTCGCCGACATCAACGGCGAGATGCTCGCCGTCGGGCGCGAACGTGCGGAAGCGCGCGGTGTCGACCGCACGGTTCGCTTCGCCGAAGTGAACGCGGAATCGCTCGCCTTCCCGGATAAGCATTTCGACGCCGTCACGATTGCCTTCGGCATCCGCAACGTGCCGCGGATTCCGGTGGGTTTGAACGAAATGTTTCGCGTACTGAAAACCGGCGGCCAGTTCTTCTGCCTCGAATTTTCGCAGGTCGATGTGCCGGGGCTGGACGCGATCTATGACGCCTACTCGTTCCGTGCGATCCCGGAGATCGGGCGGTTGGTGACCGGCGACCGCGAGGCCTATCAGTATCTCGTGGAATCGATCCGCAAATTCCCTGACCGCGACGCCTTCGCAAAGCTGATGCGCGACGCAGGCTTCTCACGGGTCTCGGCCACGCCGATGAGCGGCGGCATCGTGGCGCTGCATTCCGGCTGGAAGCTCTGAACTTGTTGTCTGCAATCACGCACCTTTTCCGTCTCGGCCGCGCGGGCCTCGTGTTCGCGCGCGAGGGCGTGCTTGCGCTGATCGATCCCGTCATGCTGCCGCCGGGCGCAGCGCCGCTGGTGCGGATCGCGCGCCTGATCGAGCGGCGCGGCGCGGGCTCCAATGCGGTGCGGCTGGCTACTGCGCTCACGCGTCTCGGGCCTTCTTACGTAAAACTCGGGCAATTTCTGGCGACGCGGCCGGATGTGGTTGGCGCGCAGATTTCGCGCGATCTGGAGACGTTGCAGGATAAAATGCCGCCCTTCGACCAGAAGACGGCGGAAAAGATCGTCGCCGACGCGCTCGGCAAACCGGTATCTGAATTGTTCGTTTCCTTCAGTGCGCCGGTCGCAGCCGCCTCAATCGCGCAGGTTCATCGCGCGGAATTGCTCAAGGACGGGGAGAAAATTCCGGTCGCGGTGAAAGTGCTCAGGCCTGGAATCGAAGGGCGCTTCAGGCGCGACTTGGAGACCTTCTTCTTTGCGGCACGAATGGCCGAAGCGCGCGACCCGGAAGCGCGAAGACTGCGGCTGGTCGCGACCGTCGAGACGCTGGCGCGCTCAGTGACAATGGAAATGGATCTGCGGCTGGAAGCCGCCGCCCTTTCCGAGCTTGCTGAAAACACGAAGGAAGATCCCGATTTCCGCGTGCCGAAGGTCAATTGGGAGCATACCGCCCGTACGGTACTGACCACGCAATGGATCGACGGCATTCCGTTAAACGACCGGGAGCGGTTGCGCGCGGAGGGCCACGATTTAATCCGGCTTTCGAAGGTCATCATCCAGAGCTTTCTCCGGCAGGCGATCCGCGACGGTTTCTTTCACGCAGACCTTCATCCCGGAAACCTGTTCGTCGATGCGCAAGGCACTCTCGTTGCAGTCGATTGCGGCATCATGGGACGCCTCGGCCTGAAGGAGCGGCGCTTCCTCGCGGAAATTCTCTACGGCTTCATCACCAAGAACTGGTACCGCACGGCCGAGATTCATTTCGAGGCGGGCTATGTACCCGCGCATCACTCGATCGAAGACTTCGCGCAGGCGATCCGCGCGATCGGCGAGCCTATCCACGACCGGCCGGCGCACGAAATTTCGATGGCGAAGCTGTTAACGCTCCTGTTTGAGGTAACTTCGCTGTTCGACATGCGAACCAGGCCAGAACTCCTGCTGTTGCAGAAGACGATGGTGGTGGTCGAAGGGGTCGCGCGTACGCTCGACCCGCAGCTCGACATGTGGACCACAGCGGAGCCCGTGGTGCGCGAGTGGATCGAGCGGCATCTCGGCCCGATTGGGCGCATCGAGAATGCCGCGACCGAGCTTTCGGGAATTGCGCGCCTCGTTGGTGACGCCCCCCAATTGATGACCCGCGCATCCGCCGCCTTCGAGCGCTTCGACGAACAGACCCGCGAGGGCCTCGTGCTCGCACCTGAAACCGTCGACGCCATCGGCCGGGCGGAAGCCAGACACTGGCGCTGGGCCACGCTCGCGCTCTGGGCGATTGCGGGCCTCATTGCCGTCTGGCTGTTCCGCTAAGCCGCACTCTTATTAACGGTGTTTGCGCTTGCGATTGGCAGGCACCGCGCGGCATGCAATTATACAGAAGAGTTCTGATAATTGGCCCTGCGATGCCGAAGCGGGGCTGGAGTTCTGCGTAGAAAATGCCGCTTCAAGGCAAGAAAATTCTACTCGTCATCGCCGGCGGGATCGCGGCCTACAAGAGCCTCGACCTGATCCGCCGACTGCGTGAGCGCGGCGCCAAAGTGCGCGTGATCATGACCCGTGCGGCGCAGGAATTCGTGACCCCGCTTGCGGTCGGCGCAGTCGCGGGCGAGCGGCCCTTCACCGAACTTTTCGATCTTTCCGCCGAGTTCGACATCGGGCACATCCGCCTCGCGCGTGAGCCCGATCTCGTCGTGGTCGCGCCCGCCACCGCCGATCTCATGGCGAAGATGGTGCATGGACGCGCAGACGATCTCGCATCTACCGTACTGCTCGCTACCGACCGGCGCATTCTGCTTGCACCCGCGATGAACCCCGCGATGTGGAGCAATTCCGCGACCCGTAGAAACGTCGAGCGCCTGCAAGCTGATGGCATCGCTTTCGTTGGCCCCGAAGCGGGCGAAATGGCGGAAAGCGGTGAGCGGGGTGTGGGCCGCATGAGCGAGCCGCTTTCGATTGTCGCGGCAATCGAAAAGAATCTTTTCGAGCTTCCGGCGCGAGATGCACTGAGCGGCAAAAGAATCCTTGTCACCTCGGGTCCCACGCGCGAGCCGATCGATCCGGTGCGCTACATCTCGAACCATTCCTCCGGCAAACAGGGCCACGCGCTCGCGCGGATGGCGGCGCAGGCAGGCGCTGAGGTCGTGCTCGTGTCCGGTCCGGTAAGCCTGCCCGATCCTTCCGGCGTGAAGACGATTCATGTCGAGACTGCCGAGCAGATGCTGAACGCTTCCGAAGGCGCACTACCCGCCGACGCTGCGATCTTCGCAGCCGCGGTCGCTGACTGGCGCGTGGCAACGGAATCCGCGCAGAAGATGAAAAAGCAGGAAGGCAAGCTGCCTTCGCTTTCGTTCGCGGAGAACCCGGACATTCTGGCGACCGTCTCGCGGCATTCCAATCTCCGCCCGCGGCTCGTGATCGGCTTTGCCGCCGAGACCGAGAATCTGATCGATAACGCCCGCGCCAAACTCCTGAAAAAGGGCTGCGACTGGATCGTCGCGAACGATGTCTCCACGGGGACTGACACTTTCGGCGGCGCTTCGAACGAGGTGCACATCGTGTCCGCTACCGGAGTCGAAAGCTGGCCGATGCAATCGAAGGACGCGGTCGCAGCAGGGCTGGTCAGGAAGATTGCTGCTGCGCTCGGAGGCGCAAGATGACCGCGATTTCCTTCACGCGGCTCGAACACGGCAAGGACTTGCCGGCACCGGAATACGCGACTGCGGGCTCGGCCGGCATGGATCTCGTCGCCGCCGTCCCCGAAGGCGAGCCGATGAAAATTCTTCCCGGCGCGCGCGCCGCCGTTCCGACCGGGCTTGCCTTCGCCATCCCGCAAGGCTTCGAAGGCCAGGTGCGTCCGCGCTCGGGGTTAGCTTTGAAGAACGGCGTTACCGTGCTGAACGCGCCCGGAACGATCGATTCCGATTATCGCGGCGAGGTGAACGTCATCCTCGTCAACACCGGCAGTGAGCCGTTCGAAGTTTCGCGCGGCATGCGGATCGCGCAGATAATTTTCGCCCGCGTCGAACAGATGCAATTGCAGGAAGTGAATTCTCTCGACGATACCGCCCGCGGCAGCGGCGGTTTCGGCTCCACCGGTGTTCAGTCGTCACGAAAGAGTGCTTGAGTATGGCTCGTCTCTCCGAAAAAAGTTTGCTCGCCGTCGCCGCCGTCGTTGATGTCGCGATCCACTCCCGCGGCGCGCCGGTCGCGGCAAAAGCGCTTGCCGAGCGCCACAACCTTCCGCCGCGTCACCTGGAGCCGGTGTTGCAGGCGCTGGTTCATGCCGGAATCCTGAAAGGCGTGCGGGGTCCGCGCGGCGGCTATGAACTTGCACGTGAACGCCGCCGCATCTCGGTCGCGGAGATTTCGCAAGTTGCCGAAAGCTCGGAAGCGGAGAGCAAAGGCAAGAAGCCGCCGGTCGTCGCAAACGTGATCGCTCCTGCGCTCGCGAAGGCCGAACGCGCCTTCGAGGCGGCGCTCTCCGAGATCAGCATCGACGCGCTCTGCCGCGAGGCGGAGCGCGAGGGTATGAGCGAGAACAAAGCGACCGCGGATTTCAACATTTAATTTTCGTTGTTATTCGCTTCATCGACTTGAATACGTGAATATGCTAGGTCCGCGCTCCAATCAGCGTAGGCGCGTGGGAGCGAAGCATGACCAAGCCGGGCCGCGGCAAAATTTTCAATTCGATTACGGAAACCATCGGCAACACGCCGCTCGTGAAACTGAAGCGGCTGCCCGAGTCGCGCGGTATTTCGGCGAACATTCTCGCCAAGCTCGAATTCTTCAATCCGATCGCTTCTGTCAAAGACCGTATCGGCGTATCGATGATCGACGCGATGGAGCAGGCCGGCGTTCTGAAGAAGGACACTGTGCTTGTCGAGCCGACCTCCGGCAACACCGGTATCGCGCTCGCGTTCGTCGCCGCCGCGCGCGGCTATCGCCTCATTCTGGTCATGCCGGAATCGATGTCGCTGGAGCGGCGCAAGATGCTCTCGCTGCTCGGCGCTGAACTCGTGCTCACTGAAGCGGGACAAGGCATGCGCGGCGCGGTCGGCAAGGCCGAGGAGATCATCGCACAGCTCAAGAACGCGGTGATGCCGCAGCAATTCCGCAACCTCGCCAATCCGAAAATTCACCGCGAGACCACGGCCGAAGAAATCTGGAACGACACGAACGGCGAGATCGATGCGTTCGTAGCCGGCGTCGGCACCGGCGGCACCATTACCGGCGTCGGCCAAGTGCTGAAGCCCCGCCGGAAATCGCTGAAAATCATCGCCGTCGAACCCGAAGACAGTCCGGTGCTTTCCGGCGGTCAGCCCGGCCCGCATAAAATTCAGGGCATCGGCGCAGGCTTCGTTCCCGAAGTGCTGGACAGAAGCGTGATCGACGAAGTCGTCACCGTCGGCAACCAGACTGCGTTCGAAACCGCCCGCGCGCTGGCAAAGCTCGATGGCATTCCGGGCGGTATTTCCTCTGGCGCCGCGGTCGCTGCCGCGCTCGAGATCGGCAGCAGGCCGGACTACGCGGGCAAGAATATCGTCGTGATCTTGCCGAGTTTCGCCGAGCGCTACCTCTCCACGGCCCTGTTCGAAGGACTGTGAGCCCAAGCCCTCTTTTTTCCGGAGTCCACCGGGGTAAAGTGGCCTGATTCGCGGCCGCGGTGGGCTGCGAAAGAGGGCGAAATCTGCGGCCATGCCGGAAGCGGCGGGAACCGGCACATCGCTACCAAGAGGCAGACTGCTACCAAGAGGCAGACTCTTGCGCGCGAACCGGCCTGAAAGATGCGCGGCCCGTTCCGGTTTCGCGCTTGCGCTCACGCTTGTCCTGTCGCTTGTGTTCGTGACGTCAGCATCCGCCGAGCCCACGCTCGCCGACCGTCTAGTGGATTTCGTGCAAGCGCTGAGCCGGCAGGAAGTTACCTCGCTCGCGCTCACGCTCGGCATCCTTCTGTTCGCAGTCGTGACGGCCATCGCATTCCTGCGCTCGCGCGGCAGTGCCGCGGCGGAGCGCTCGGAAGCACGACGCGAGATCGCGCGGCTGCGCGCGGAAGCCGACCGCATGACGGCGCTTCTGCTCTCCGAGCCGCAGGTCGTCGTCATCTGGCGAAGCCTGAACGCCGAGCCCGTCGTGCTCGGCGATGTTGCCGGCATCAGCGGACTCGAGTCCTCGCGCAGGGTGCTCGCCTTCGGTTCATGGCTCGGCGCCGAACCTGCCGCGGCCATGGAAGCCGCGGTCGATGCGCTGCGCAAACGCGGCAAGGCGTTCGGGTTCTCGATCCTGACACCACGCGGTAAACATATCGAAGCCGAAGGCAGGCCGGTCGGCGGCGTTGCGGTACTGCGGCTGCGCGACATCACCGGCGCCAAGCGCGACTACGCGGCGGTCGCGGCCAAGCACAAGCAGCTCGAAGACGAGATCGAACTGGTTCGGAACCTTCTGGAACTGATGCCGGCCCCGGTCTGGATCAGGGACGCGGAAGGCAAGCTCGTGTTTGCGAACCGCGCCTATGCGAGCGCGGTCGAACAATCCGATCCCGACGAGGTGACGGCGCGCAACCTCGAGCTTCTCGACCAGCCGGTGCGCGCGGAGGCCGCGCGCGTACGCGCGCAGGACGTGCCGTTTCATCGCCGTGTCGGCGCGATCGTCGCGGGCAAGCGCCGCACGCTCGAAGTTTTCGAGGCCGGCACGAAACGCGGCGCGGCAGGCGTCGCGCTCGACGTCACCGAGGCGGAAATAGCGCGCAGCGAAATCGCCCGCATCAACGAAGCGCATCGCCGCACGCTCGACCAGATGCCGACGGCGGTTGCCATCTTCGGTGCGGACCGCAGGCTTTCGTTCTACAACACGGCCTATCTCTCGCTCTTCAAGCTCGACCCGGCATTCCTCGAAGACATGCCGGACGACTCCATGGTACTCGATAAGTTGCGCGCGCAGCGGTGCCTCCCCGAGATGAGCGACTTCCGCGGCTTCAAGGCGCAACTGCATGACGCCTATTCGTCGGTCGAGCCCAAGCAGACGATGTGGCATCTCGCCGACGGCCGCTCGCTCCGCGTCGCGATCAGCCCCAATGCGCAAGGCGGCGTCACCTATCTCTTCGACGACGTCTCCGAGGGTTACGCGCTCGCGAGCCGCTTCTCCTCGCTCGAGAACACGCAGAGTGAAACGCTGGACGCGCTTGCGGAGGCGGTCGCCGTATTCGGAATCGACGGGCGGCTGCAACTGCACAACAGCGCGTTTCAGGATCTCTGGCGCTTTTCGGACGTCGATCTTGCCGACAAGCCGCCGGTCGATGCGATCCGCCGCCTCTGCCGTGCGATCGAGCCCGGAAGCAACGAGGTCTGGAAGGAAATCGAAAAGGCCATTACCGAGTCCGGCGAGCGAAGGCCGGTCGCAAACCGGCTCGAACTTTCCGGAGCAAGAAGCTTCGACAGCGCGGTGATGCCGCTGCCCGACGGAGGCTATCTCGTCACGTTCCGGGATATCAGCGATACGGTTCGCGCGGAAAGAATCCTGCGCGAGCGCAACGCCGCACTGATCGCAGCCGACGCAGTCCGCGATACCGTTATCCGCTATATCTCGCACGACCTGCGTTCGCCGCTGAACAACATCTCGGGTTACGCGCAGTTCCTCGCCACCTCCGAAGCCGGGCCTTTGACAGACAGGCAGCGCGAATACCTCGGCCACGTGCAAGCATCGAGCGCGGAACTGCTTTCAATCATTGACGGCTTGCAGCTCGCAATCCTCGACGCGGGCGGGAAAAGCGCCGGGGCAGCGCAGGTGGAAATCCGCAAGCTGCTCGACACCGTCGCGGATAACGCGAGGGAGCGTCTCGCCGAAAAGCGGCTCTCGCTCGTGGTCGATGTCCCGGCCGGGATCGGCAGCTTCGCGGCGGATGAAGCGCGCGTGCGCCAGGTGATCGAGAACCTGGTGACCAACGCCGCCATGCACTCGCCGCGCGGCGAAAGCATCGGTCTTTCCGTGGAGCGGCGGCAGAGCGCGATCTTGTTTCATGTCTCCGACCGGGGGCCGGGCATCCCGAAAGACGTGCAGGAACGGCTGTTTCAGAACCTGGAAACCTTGCCGATCGATTCCACCCACCGCGGCGCGGGCCTCGGGCTATCCTTGGTGCGCTCGGCGATGAAGCTTCAGGGCGGCGACGTCGTCATCGACTCCGAGCCAAACCGGGGTACTGTTGTCACCTGCGTCTTCCCGTTAACGCCGCCGGACACGAAAAACACACCGACGACGCCTGCATGATTGCCCCGCAAAAAACCTGGGAGATCGTCGCACCCGACGAATTTGCGACCCAGGAACTGGCGCGCGACCTCGCTTCTGCGATTGCATCCGGAGATGTCATTGCGATCGGAGGCGAACTCGGCTCGGGCAAAACCGCGCTCGCACGCGCGGTCATCCGCGCGCTGGCTGAAGATGAACATCTCGAAGTGCCGAGCCCGACATTTACCCTGATGCAGGTCTACGAGTTGCCGCGCTTCGCCGTCGTGCACGCCGATCTTTATCGCGTGAACACGCTTGCCGAGCTTTCCGAGCTGGGGTGGGAGGAAGCCTCCGCGGGCGCGGCGGTGCTCGTCGAATGGCCGGAGAAAGCCGGGCCGCTTCTGCAGGCGGAGCGTCTCGAAATTCATATCGAGCTTGCGCCGGACCTCGGGCCCGGGAGCCGCCGTATCAGTCTGACCGGCATCGGCATCTGGGCGGAAAAGCTCACGCGGCTGCGCGCCGAACACACGCTGCTCGAGGCTTCGGGATTTGGCGAAGCGCGCCGCCTGCACATTCAGGGCGACGCTTCGACGCGCAGTTACGAGCGGCTCGTGTTCGATGAGGGCGAGCCCGCGATTCTGATGAAGGCTCCCGCCGGCAAGGATGGTCCTCCGATCCGACAGGGGAAAACCTACGGCGAAATCGCCAAACTCGCACAGAACATGGAGCCTTTCGTTGCACTCTCGCGCGGACTGCGCGCGCGAGGATTTTCGGCGCCCGAAATTTACGCCGCAGACCTGAATAACGGCCTGCTACTGATCGAAGACCTGGGTACGGAAGGAATCGTCGAAGGCAATCCGCCGGAAGCGATCGAGGAGCGTTATGCGGTTGCGGTCGAGCTGCTCGCAACACTGCACGGGATGGATTTGCCCGGCTCGCTGCCCGTCGCACCGCGAATCGAATACGCCATCCCGCGCTACGACCTCGATGCCTTTCTGATCGAAGCCGAACTCCTGCTCGACTGGTACCTGCCGCACCGTGGCGCGAAGCCTGTCGGCGCGGTCGAACGCGAAGTGTTCCGCGCAATGTGGCGGGACACGCTGATCGAGCCCTTGAGCCATCCGCCGACATGGGTGCTGCGCGATTTCCATTCGCCGAATTTGCTCTGGCTCGAGGCGCGCGAGGGGATCGAGAAGATCGGCTTATTGGACTTCCAGGATGCCCTGATCGGTCCCGCCGCCTATGACGTCGCATCTGTTCTGATGGATGCGCGGTGCACGGTGAGTCAGGAAACGGAAGTACGGCTCCTGTCGCGCTACGCAATCGCGCGCTTGACAGCCGATCCGTCCTTCGATCACGCGAAGTTCGCTGCGCATTACGTCGCAATGGGCGCGCAACGCGCAACCAAGATTCTCGGCATCTTCGCACGGCTGAACAAGCGCGACGGCAAACCGCAGTATCTCGGTCACATGCCGCGCGTATGGGGCTACCTCATGCGCGCACTCGAACATCCGACGCTTTCCGCGATCAAGGGCTGGTATGAGGCCAACGTACCGCCGCCGGAAGCGAAGTCCTCCGCCCCGGGAAGAACGGCACCTTGACCGCGAAGCATATCGATACGGCCATGGTGCTCGCTGCGGGCTTCGGCAAACGCATGCTGCCGCTTACGAAATCCATGCCGAAACCCATGGTGAAGGTCGCGGGTGAAACCCTGATCGACCGCGTACTCGACCGGCTCGCCGCAGCGGGAGCGGCGCGTGCGGTCGTGAACGTTCATCATTGCGGCGACGTGCTGATCGAGCATCTCAAGCACCGGGCGACGCCGACGATCGAAATTTCGGACGAGCGCGATGCGCTGCTCGATACCGGGGGCGGTATCGTGCGCGCGCTTCCAAGACTTGGAGCGGAGCCGTTCTTTCTCGTGAATTCCGACACGCTCTGGATCGAGGGCGCTTCACCCAATCTGCCGCGCCTTGCAGCGGTCTACGACGATGCGCGCATGGACGCGCTTCTTTTGCTCGCGCCGTCGGCCGGCGCAGTCGGTTATTCGGGAGCGGGCGACTTCGTCATGGATCCGCAAGGCGCGTTGCATAAGCGGGGCGAGCGGCAGATCGCTCCCTTCGTCTATGCCGGCGCGTCGATCCTGCATCCGCGTCTGTTCGACGGCGCGCCAAAAGGTCCTTTTTCGCTCGTTCGTAGTTTCGATGAGGCCGAAGCGAACGGCCGGCTGTTCGGACTGCGTCTTGACGGAACCTGGATGCATGTCGGGACGCCGGATGCGATTCTTCATGCGGAGGATGCCATCCGGAAAAGCACCGGGTAGTCTCGCGGCCCGATGAGCGTTCGCCCCCGCGTTTACACGATTCCACCCAGCGCGCCGTTTCTGCGCACGCTTGCGCGCGGCATTCTCGACGGCATGGTGATCCCGGGCTTCGCGCCGCGTTCGCAACCCGAGCTGCTTGCGGACGCGACGATTTATCTTCCGACGCGGCGCGCGACGCGCGCGCTCTCCGCCGTGTTCCTGGAGGAAACGGGATTGCCGGCGCTGCTCCTGCCGCGGATCGTGCCGCTCGGCGATGTCGACGAGGAGGCCTTCGCTTTCGAACCGGGCGGGTTGCCTCCGCTCGAACCGGCGATTTCGACCGGCGCACGAAGGCTCGCGCTCGCTAGGCTGATTGCGGGCTTCGCGAGAAAAGAAACTCCGCTCCTTCCCGCCTCGCCTGCGATCGCAATCGCGCTTGCCGACGAACTTGCGCATCTCATGGACGATTTCATCACGGCGGGCCTGAAATTCACCCACGCGCAGAAGGCCGTTGCAGACAAGTTTTCCGATTTCGACCAGTACTGGACGCGCTCGCGCGATTTTCTCGCGATCGTCGACCACGGATGGAGCGCGTTTCTTGGGGAGCGCGGCAGGATCGATGCCGCTGATCGCCGCGACCGGCTGTTGCAGCGGGAAGCGGAAAGAATCGCGCGCGCGAAAGGCGGCCCGCTGATCGCCGCAGGCTCGACCGGCACCTTGCCGAAGGTCGCAGCGCTGCTTCACGTGCTTGCGCACCACGAGAACGGCGCAGTCGTCCTGCCCGGTCTCGACCAGTCGCTCGATAACGATGCCTTCGCCCTGATCGGCGCGGGCGAAGAGCCGATGCCAGGCCATCCGCAGTTCGGCCTGAAACGGCTCCTCGAAAAAATCGGGATCGCGCGCGATGCCGTGATCCCGCTCGGCGAAGCCGCCTTCCCGAAGCGCGAGCAGGTATTCTCTCTGGCATTCCGTCCGCAGGCGGAGAGCGACGTCTCGCACAGACTTGCCCCGGAAAATTCGCTCGACGGCATCACGATTGTCGAAGCGGCGGACTCGCGCGAAGAAGCGCTTTCGATTGCGATCGCGCTTCGCGAAGCGCTGCACGAGAAGAAAACCGCGGCACTGGTAACCCCGGATCGTGCGCTCGCGCGGCGCGTCTGCGCGGAGCTTACGCGCTGGAGCATCGACATCGACGATTCAGCGGGCTTGCCACTTGCCGACAGCGAAGCGGGCCGCCTCGCGCGCCTCGCCGCAATGGCCGCAGCCGCCGATGCGGCGCCTTCGGCGATCCTCGCCTTTCTGCATCATCCCTACATGCGGGCCATGTTCGCAGCCGATGATGTCGCGCTTTTCGAAATCGCATGCCTGCGCGGCACGCGGCCTGCGGGCGGCGTTGGCGCCCTGCCGTCCGTGATTTCGGCACGCCGCAAGGACGAATACCACCGCAGCGACCGGCGCCGGCGTTTCGAGGAAGCGCAGTGGGACCGCGCGGCGAATGTCGCGCGCAAACTTTCGGAGACACTCGCGCCGCTCTGCGCGCTTGCGGAGAAGGAACACGAATTCTCCAAGATCGCGGAAGCTCACCTCGCTGCTCTATCCGGCGCGCTTTCCGGAACCGAAGGCGACGACCGCGAGACAATGCTCGCTGCACTCGAAGATCTCGTCGAAGCAGGCCGCGATGCGCCCGCGATGACACTTTCGGACTACGCAGAGTCGTTTTCCGCTTCAATCCGCGAGCATACGCTGCGGCCTTCCCGCGCGGAGAATGAGCGGCTCCGGATTCTCGGGCCTCTCGAAGCGCGCATGATCTCCGCCGACCGCATCGTGCTCGGCGGATTGTGCGAGGGCGTGTGGCCGCCCGAGACGCATACCGACTCCTGGCTCAATCGCCCGATGCGCCGAGCCATGGGGCTCGATCTTCCCGAACGCAGGATCGGGTTGTCCGCGCACGACTTCGTGCAGGCGGCAAGTGCGCGCGAGCTGTTTCTGGTCCGCCCGCGCAAGCAGGCCGGCGTCGAGACCATCGCATCGCGCTTCCTGCAGCGCGTGTCCGCGGTTGCCGGCGAAGGGGACTGGAAGGCGGCACTCGAGCGCGGAGGAAAGTATCTCAGCTGGGCGCGCGAACTGGAGACTGCTGAGCGCGCCGAGCCCGCATCGCCACCAAAGCCCAGGCCCCCGCTTTCGGCGCGGCCGCACCGCTTCAGCATGAGCGACATGCGCGATCTCACGCGCGATCCCTATTCGATCTATGCCCGCAAGATCCTGCGCTTGCAGAAGCTCGATGCCATCGACGAGGAGCCGGGCGCCGCGGATCTCGGCTCGCTGCTTCATGAAATTATTTCTCGGTTCACAGAGCAGCATCCCAATGCGCTCGGCGCCAAGGCGCTCGACGATCTCATCGCGATCGGCGTTGATGCGTTCGCGGCCATGGAGAGCTTTCCGGCTGCCCGCGCAATCTGGTGGCCGCGTTTCGTCCGCGCCGCAAAATGGTTCGTGGAGATCGAACGCGAGCGCCGGAGCGGGATTGCGCGGATTTACGCCGAAGTTGCCGGGGCCCACGAATTTCCCGTCGGCAAGGACGGCTTCACGATCACTGCGCGTGCGGACCGGATCGAAGTGAAGACAGACGGCACCCTCGCCGTTCTCGATTTCAAGACCGGAAAGCCGCCGACCTACAAGGAAGCGATTCTCGGTTTCGAGCCGCAACTTCTGCTCGAGGCTGCGATCGCGCGCGAGGGCGGATTTCCGGGGATCGAAAAAGGCGTAAAGTTTTCCGAAGTCGGGCCGGTCCGGATCACCGGCGATCAGCCTCCCGGCGAGTTCAAACTCTTCGCACTATCGAACCGCAGCGACTTCACTGCCGTCGCGGAACCGCGCGGCATTTCGGGGGGCGATCATCTCGACATAGCGGCGCGCCACGCGCTCGAAGGCGCAAAGAAGCTGCTCGCCGAATATTCGAAAGAGGAAACCGCCTATCCTTTTGCTCCGCGCGTGTTGTGGCAGAAGGATTACAACGACTACGAGCATCTCGCCCGCTTCAAGGAATGGTCGGAGGGCGAATGAGCGCAACCGAAAACGCGCAGCCGTCGCCGCAGGCGCAGGCCTCCGATCCGCGGAACTCCGCCTGGGTCTCCGCGAACGCGGGCTCCGGCAAGACGACCGTGCTCGTGTGGCGCGTCATCCGGCTTCTGCTTGATGGTGTCCCGCCGGGACGAATTCTCTGCCTGACCTATACGAAGGCCGCGGCAGCGCACATGGCAAACGAAGTGCTGAAAACGCTTTCGGCATGGGTGCGGCTCGACGACGAAGCCCTGGATGCGGAAATTGCGAGGATCGAATCCACCGCGCCCTCGCCCGGACGCCGCGCACGCGCGCGCCGCCTGTTCGCGTCGGCGCTCGAAACGCCCGGCGGCCTGAAGGTGCAGACCATTCACGCCTTCTGCGACCGTGTGCTGCACATGTTTCCGGTCGAAGCGCAGACGCCCGCGGGCTTCGAAGTGCTGGACGAACTCGGCGAGCGCAATCTCTTGGAAACTGCCCGGCTACAGGTTCTCACGGATGCCGGCCGCAAACCCGAATCCGCGCTCGGCAAATCCCTCGCGCATTGCATCGAAATCGCAGGCGACGAGACCATCGAGCAGGTGATCGGCGAGGCCGTGAAAGCGCGGCAGCATTTGGATGGTTTCGACTTCGCGGCCTCCCGCAGGGCGATGCTCGCCGCACTCGGGCTTTCGGAAAGCGATTCGCCCGATACGATCGCACGTGAAATTCTCGAAGACGGCGGTATACCGCGACGCGAGTGGCAAGGCTGCGGAGAGGCCTTGCTGGCAATCGAAGGAAACGCCGCAAAAATCGGCGCCGCGCTCATCGAAGCTGCGCGAACGCCTTCCGTAGACTATTACCTTTCCGTTTTCCTGACCGCGGATGGAAAGCCGAAAGCCGACACGACCTTCGGCAAGAAGAGCGATCTTGCGAAGATCGAACGCATCCGGGACTGGTTATTTGCAGAGCGTATACGGCTTGCGGGCTTGCGCGATAAACTCCAGGCCGTGAACGAAGTCGAGCGTTCCTGCGCGCTCTTCACCATCGCAAGCGAAGTCGTCGCGCGTTACCGGCAGGCGAAAGAGCGCCGCGGCGTACTCGACTTCGCCGATCTCGTGACGAGAACGGTGGCCCTGCTCGAGCGCGAGGAATCCGCCTGGGTCCACTTCAAGCTCGACGGCGGCATCGATCATATCCTGGTGGACGAGGCGCAGGACACAAGCCCCGAGCAATGGCGCATCGTCGCAAAGCTCGCGGAGGAATTTTTTGCGGGCAAAGGCGCCTCCGAACGCAGGCGCACGATCTTCGCGGTTGGCGACGAGAAGCAGTCGATCTTCGGCTTTCAGGGCGCCGACCCCGTCCGCTTCGAAGAGATGAGAGAGCATTTCTCCCGGCAGGTCACGGCGAGCGGCGGGGCCTTGAGCAAGCCGCGGCTATTGAACTCCTACCGATCGGTGGATGCGGTTCTGAAGGCGGTCGATAAAGTCTTCCTTCCGCAGGATGCGCGAAAGGGGCTCTCCGCCTCGGACGATGCCGAGCCCGTGCATGTCGCCGTCCGCAAGAAGGCACCCGGCATGGTCGAAATCTGGCCGGCGATTCCCGCGATCAAAGAGAGCGGTGAGGACGACGGCTGGGACAAGCCGCTCGACCGGATGCGTGAGAATTCCGCGCAGATGCGGCTCGCACGCCAGATCGCCGATGCCGTGAAGGTCTGGATCAACGGAGGGCTCTCCGTCGGCGACCGCAGGAACAGCGACCGGCCGCGGGCCGTTACACCCGGCGACATCATCGTGCTCGTGCAACGCCGCGGCACGCTCTTCGACGCGATCCTGCGGGCGCTGAAACAGGCGGGCGTTCCGGTCGCGGGAGCGGACCGGCTGGTGCTCACCGAGAACATCGCGGTCATGGATCTGCTCGCGCTCGGCGACGCGCTTCTGCTTGCGGAGGACGATCTCTCGCTTGCCTGCGTGCTGAAATCGCCGCTGTTCGGCTTCGGCGACGAGGATCTCTTCACGCTCTGTTTCGACAGAAGCGGGACGCTTGCGGAGAGCCTCGCTGGCGCGGCAGACGCCAAGTATGCGGAAGCCGCGCGAACGCTCGCGCACTGGCGCGAGAGCGCAATGCATCTGCGTCCGTTCGATTTCTATTCGCGCGTGCTCGGCCGCGACGGCGGGCGCAAGAAAATGGTGGCGCGGCTTGGGCCGGAGGCCGCCGACGCACTCGACGAGTTTCTCGCTGCCGCCCTTTCTTATGAATCGGCCGAGACCCCGTCGCTCCACGGTTTTCTTTCTTTTCTCCGCCGCGCCAATTCGGAAGTGAAGCGCGACCTCGAGGCGGAAGGAACGTCCGTTCGCGTGATGACGGTGCACGGCGTGAAGGGGCTCGAAGCGCCGGTGATCGTACTCGCCGACACCACGACTTTGCCGCCGAAGCAGAAGGAATCGCGCCTTGTCGCGCTCGGCAGCGATGAAAACGCGCCGCTGATCTGGGTGGGAAGCAAAGAGGAAACTTCGCAGGCGCTTCTTAAAGGCCGCGACAGGGCACGGGGTCTGCGCGAACAGGAATACCGCCGCCTGCTCTATGTCGCGCTGACGCGAGCGGCCGACGTACTCGTCGTCTGCGGCGCGCTCAACAAGAACCAGAAAGACGGCCTTGCCGAACAGGGCTCCTGGTACGATCTCGTTCATTCCGCGCTTGCCGAAGACGGCAGTCTCAGCACGAAGCACAAGGTCCCCTACAGCAAAGATGAAGTGACACGCTGGCGCACGCCCGCATTCCCGCCGCTTGCGATGGAGCATGCGAAGCAGCCGCCTGTTCCCGAACAGGCGCCCGCTTGGCTCGCACAAGGCGTGTCGGAAACCTCCGCTTCGTTCGTCCGGCTGCGTCCTTCCTATCTGTCCCGCGATGCCGTTCGCGACGGCTCGCAAACAGGCGGCGGCAGAACGCGCGGGGTTCTCCTGCATCGCCTGTTGCAATCGCTGCCTGAGCTTCCTCGCGAGGAACGGGAACCGGCAGCGCTCCGCTATCTCGCACAGTCCGCGCCGGAATTGAATGACACCGCGAGAGAGAAGCTCGCACGCGAAGCACTTCTCGTGATCGAGCACCCCGATTGCGCGCTACTGTTCTCGCCGCAGAGCCGCGCGGAGCCGGAACTGCTCGCGCGCATCCGCGAAGGCGGTGGCGAGATCGAGATCCCAGCCCGGCTAGACCGGCTTGTCGTGAACGCAACCAACATCGTGTTCGGGGATTTCAAGTCCGACATGGCGGTTCCAGGCTCGCTTGCGGAAATCCCCGCGCACTACCTTTCGCAGCTTGCGGCCTACCGTGCGGCGCTCGCGCAAGCGTTCCCGGGCCGCGAGATGACGGCGCTGCTGGTTTACACAGCCGCGCCGTGCACATTCGAAATACCGCGGGAATCGCTCGATTCCGCGTGGAGGCGGCTGAAAACGCAGACGAGCCCTGCGCTCTCCTGATCGTGGCTTGACCCTGCCGCAGGCGCTTCCTACCTATGCGCGAAAGGGGATTCCTCCTCTGATTCCAACCTGCCCGAGAGGTCCGCAATGGCCGTCGATAAAGTCTCCGACTCTTCATTCGAAAACGACGTGCTCAAAGCCAAGGAGCCGGTGCTGGTCGATTTCTGGGCCGAGTGGTGCGGACCCTGCCGGCAGATCGCGCCTGCGCTCGAAGAAATCGCGGCTGCGAACGGCGGCAAGGTCAAGATCGTGAAGCTCAACGTCGACGAGAACCCGAACGTCGCGTCGAAGTACGGCATCATGTCGATCCCGACGCTGATGATCTTCAAGAACGGCGAGATGGCCTCGCGCCTGATCGGCGCTTACCCGAAGGCGAAGATCGAGCAGTGGATCGACACCACCGCCTAATCCGCTTTCGAAATTCCGGAAACTAAAAACGCCGCGCAGAGCGTTTCTCGAAAGGGAAACGCTCTGTCCGTTTATTGGAGCATGATCTTTTCAGAAAGCCGGTATCGACTTTTCCGGGCCATGCTTAAGCAGGCGGCGTTTCGTTTGCGGCGAGCACTTCGCCTGCAAGATAAAGCGACCCGGTAATGAGTACGCGCGGCGGCGCTGCGAGATCGAGCTTCTTCACGCGCGAGAGCGCATCGAGGAGCCCGCTCGTTTCCTCGCCGTCAATCTTTGCATTCCTTGCGGCAGCGACGATCTCCGATGCCGGCCGCGACGCTTCGCCCGGCGGCGAAACCCCGAAAACATAGCGGGCGATGCCTGCGAAACGCGAGAGAAAATCCTCCGCGCTTTTTGTCGTCAGCATTCCGGCAATCAACACGAGCGGACGCGGCACCCGCTCCTCCATTTCGCCGGCTGCCGCCGACACCGCATCGGCGCCCGCTGCATTGTGGCCGCCGTCGAGCCAAAGCTCGGAGCCCGGCGGCAACATGGCCGCAAGCTTTCCGCCAGATAAGTTCTGCATCCTTGCAGGCCAGTCGGCCTTTTGCAGGCCGGCCTCGATCGCGCCCGTCGAAACGCCAAGCGCCGGAACAGCCCGCAGCGCCGCAACCGCAGTGCCCGCGTTTTCGATCTGATGGCGGCCGAAGAGACGCGGTCGCGGCAGATCGAGCAACCCTTGCTCGTCCGAATACACGAGCCTTCCGCTTTCTTCATGCGCATGCCAGTTCTGGCCGGACACGAATAGCGGCGCGCCCGCCTTGCGGGCCGCGCGCTCCAACACGCCGAGCGCCGCCTCTTCCTGGCTTGCGACGATCGCCGGCGCGCCACGCTTGAAGATCCCGGCCTTCTCGCCTGCGATGTCCGCAATCGTGGGTCCGAGATACTCGGTATGGTCGATCGATACCGGCGTGATCACGGTTGCAAGCGGGCGCTCGACGACATTGGTCGCGTCCAGCCTCCCGCCGAGACCGACTTCGAGCAAGAGCACGTCCGCTTCGCTTCGCGAGAACAGGAGAAATGCCGCCGCCGTCGTGATCTCAAAAAACGTGATCTCGCCGCCCGCATTGGCGCGCTCGGTCTCTTCAAGTGCGGCGGCAAGCGCCTTGTCGCTGACGATTTGCCCCGCAAGGCGGATGCGCTCGTGAAAACGCACGAGATGCGGCGAGGTGTAGACATGGACGCGCTTGCCTTCGGCCTCGAGCATTGCGCGCAGAAACGCGACGGTCGAACCTTTGCCGTTGGTACCGCCCACATGAATGACAGGCGGCAGCCGCCGCTCGGGATTGCCGAGCGCTGCGAGCAGCCGGTTCAGGCGCCCGAGCGAAAGATCGATCCGTTTCGGATGAAGCGCGCCGAGCCTGGCGAGAACTTGATCAGCAGAGGACATGCTATCTGGAAGGAGACCGGGCGGCGGCGAGCCGCCCGATTCAGGCCCCTGCGGGTGCTGCGAGCGACGGCTGCCCGCCCGCGCCATGGGCCTTTGTGAGCAGACGGCAGATACGCGCAAGCGTTTTGCGCATCTCGTGGCGATGCACGACCATGTCGACCATGCCGTGGTCGCGCAGATACTCCGCGCGCTGGAAGCCGGGCGGAAGTTTCTCGCGGATCGTCTGTTCGATCACGCGCGGGCCGGCGAAGCCGATCAGGGCACCGGGCTCCGCGATATGTACGTCGCCGAGCATGGCGTAGGACGCGGTAACGCCGCCCGTCGTCGGGTTCGTAAGTACGACGATATAGGGCCTTTTCGCTTCCCGCAGCCGCTGAACGGCAACGGTTGTCCGCGGCATCTGCATCAACGATAGAATGCCTTCCTGCATCCTCGCGCCGCCGGAAGCGACAAATAGAATAAAAGGCGCGCTCTTTTCGACGGCGGTTTCCAAACCCTTGATGACGGCTTCACCTGCCGCCATGCCGAGCGAGCCGCCCATGAAATCGAAATCCTGTACCGCGACCACGACGGGAACGGATTCAAGCTTGCCGTAGCCGAGCTTCACCGCATCCTGCATGCCCGTCTTCGAACGGGCGTCCCTGATGCGGTCGGCATATTTCTTCTCATCGCGGAATTTCAGTGGATCGGCTGCTACGCCGGGCACCGCGATATCGAGCCAGGTTTCGTTATCGAAGGTCGACTTCATGCGCGCTGCGGCACCCATGCGCATGTGATAGTTCGAGCCGGGGATCACCCACTGGTTCGCTTCCACGTCCTTGTGAAAGACGAGCTGACCCGTCTCGGGACACTTGATCCAGAGATTCTCGGGCACCTCGCGGCGACCGAGGAAAGAGCGGATTTTCGGGCCGACGTTCGAGATCCAGTTCATGGCCGGGGCTCCGGTCGAATACGAGGAAACATTATATAGGTGCGGGCGGCGGTTTCGAAACCGCCTTATTCGGCAGCCTTACGACGCGCCGAACGCACGCCTTCGGCAAGCGCAGAAACGAGATCGGTGACGGCTTTTACCGTTTTCGGTGTTGCGCGCTGCTTGTCGTCGAGGCTCGTGCGGACGGCCTCGACCAGCGCGGAGCCCACGACCGCGGCGTCTGCGCCTTCGGCAATCGCACGCGCGTGCTCCGGCGTCTTCAGGCCGAAGCCCACCGCAATCGGCAGGTTGGTGTGACGCTTGATGCGCGCGACCGCGTCGATCACGTTCGAGGTCTGCGGCGCCGCGGCCCCCGATACGCCGGCAATCGAAACGTAATAAACGAAGCCGGACGTATTCTTCAGTACCGCAGGCAAGCGCTTGTCGTCCGTGGTCGGCGTAGCCAGCCGGATGAAGTTCACACCCGCCTTCATCGCGGGAATGCAAAGTTCTTCGTCTTCTTCCGGCGGCAGATCGACGACGATGAGACCGTCAACACCCGCTTCTTTCGCGTCCTTTAGAAACTTCTCGACGCCATAGATATAAATCGGATTGTAGTAGCCCATGAGCACGATCGGCGTTTCGTTGTCGTCCTTGCGAAAGGCACGCACCATCGCGATCGTTTTCTCCAGCGATTGACCCGCGGCAAGCGCGCGCAAGGAAGATGCCTGAATCGGCGGCCCGTCAGCCATCGCATCCGTGAATGGTACGCCGACTTCGATGATGTCGGCGCCAGCCTTCGGAAGCGCTTTCAAGATCTCGAGCGAGGCGTCGTAGTCGGGATCGCCCCCGGTGATAAACGTGACGAGGCCCGCGCGGCCTTCGGCCGCGAGTGCCTTGAAGCGGGCGTCGATGCGGGTGGTAACGGTCATTTGGGCGGGATCGCCTTGATCAGGATTTCGCGCACGACCTTGTCCGGGCAGCGCATGGGATAGGTGACCAGCGTTACTTTTTCCTTGGTATCGCGGTCGACGAAGCTGGTCGTGACTTTCAGGTAGCTGCCGTCGCGCTCGAAGATGTTTTCTTCGTTCAGCGCGAACTTGCGGCGGCCGTCGGTTTCGGTCCCGGCGCAAGTCGATGTCTGCTTCTCGGCGTTGAACGCACAAGTGCCGCTCGTATCCACCGACAGCTTCTTCTTCATCTTCGCAATCGGCTGATTGAGCACGGTGAAGAAGCCGCCGTCAGCAAAATGCATCGAGAAACCGGACTGGCAGAACGCCTCGATGATGGCGGGCGCGATCTTCTCGGTCGGATAGACCCACGCACCTTCCTTGATGGGGTTTTCGCCGAAGCGTTCCTGCGCGTAGCCCGCGAGTACGCCGCCCGCAACCAGCGCCGGGGCAAGAACGGCTTTAGCAAAACCGCGCGCAATCATGCCGACATCTTCTTATTGATGTAGCTCGCAACCGAAGCGAGATCCTTATCGCCGCGGCCGGACATGTTCACGACGATCAGATGATCCTTCGGCTTACCGCTCGCAAGCTGTCCGAGTTTGGCGAGCGCATGCGAGGGTTCGAGTGCCGGAATGATGCCTTCCAGACGCGAGCAGAGCTGGAACGCTTCCAGCGCCTCGTCGTCGGTCGCGGACAGATATTTGACGCGGCCGATTTCGTGCAGCCAGGAGTGTTCGGGGCCGATGCCGGGATAGTCGAGGCCCGCGGAGATCGAATGCGCTTCCTCGATCTGGCCGTCACCGTTCATCAGGAGATAAGTGCGGTTGCCATGCAGCACGCCCGGCTTGCCGCCCGCAAGCGACGCCGCGTGCTGCTTGTCGAGACCATGACCCGCCGCTTCCACGCCGTAGATTGCAACATCGCGATCGTCGAGGAAGGGGTGAAAGAGGCCCATCGCATTCGAGCCGCCGCCGATGCAGGCGACCAGCGCATCCGGAAGGCGGCCTTCCGCTTCCATCATCTGCGCTTTCGTTTCTTCTCCGATCACGCACTGGAAGTCGCGCACCATCGCAGGATAAGGGTGCGGGCCCGCGACCGTGCCGATGCAATAGAAAGTATCGTGCACGTTCGTGACCCAGTCGCGCAGCGCTTCGTTCATCGCGTCTTTGAGGGTCTTCGAGCCGCTCTCGACGGGGCGGACTTCCGCACCGAGCGCGCGCATGCGGAGCACGTTCGGCTCCTGCCGCGCGACATCGACCGAGCCCATGAAGACCACACATTTGATGCCGAACTTCGCGCAGAGCGTCGCGGTCGCAACCCCATGCATCCCGGCTCCCGTTTCAGCGATCACGCGTGGCTTCTTCATGCGCCTCGCGAGCATGATCTGGCCGAGCACGTTGTTCACCTTGTGCGCGCCGGTGTGATTGAGGTCTTCGCGCTTGAAATAAATTTTCGCGCCGCCGAAATGCGCGGTGAGGCGTTCCGCAAAATAGAGCGGGCTCGGACGGCCGACGAAGTGCTTGAGATGATAGTCCATCTCCTTCTTGAAGGCCGGGTCCTTCTTGGCTTCCTCGTAAGCCTTCTCCAGATCGAGCACGAGCGGCATCAGGGTTTCGGCGACGAAGCGTCCGCCGAAAATACCGAAGTGGCCGCGCTCGTCGGGCCCGGTACGCAACGAATTCACGCGGTCGTTCACGATGCCTTCTCCATAGCCGCGCTGCGCGCAGCGCGTACAAACGCAAGTATCTTATCGCGGTCCTTCACGCCCGGCGCGCTTTCCACGCCCGATGAAACATCGACCGCATCGGGGCGCACAGCTTCGATCGCCTGCGCCACGTTCGCGGGATTGATACCTCCCGAGAGCATCACGGGCTTGCCGCGCTTCACGTTCGCAAGCAGCGACCAGTCGAAGGTATGACCATGTCCGCCCGGACGGGTCGCATCCTTCGGCGCTTTCGCGTCGAATAAAATCCAGTCGGCCACCGCTTCATAGGAAGCGAGCGGTGCGAGATCGGCGGCGGAGGCGACCGGAATCGCCTTCATCACCGGCTTTTTCGTGCGGGCACGGAGGTCGGTGACGCGCGCCGCCGTCTCGGAACCGTGCGGTTGATGCAGATCGGGTCCGATGCCCGCCTCGATCGCGTCGATCAGCTGGTCATCTGCATCGACGGAGAGCGCAACAATCTTTGCCTTGCCGCGCGCCCGGGCCGCGAGTTTGGACGCTTCGGCAAGCGCTACATTGCGCGGGCTCGCTGGAAAAAAGACGAGCCCGACCATGTCCGCGCCCGCCTCGAGCGCAGCGTCCATTGCTGCCAAGTCCTTGATCCCGCAGATTTTGACGATCATGGCGCTTCCGATGCCATGGCCGCCCGGTCCTGTCCACTTCAAGGGGACGTGCGGCCCTGCAAGACGGTTCTGGCAGACCGGCGGCACTGAGGCGTAATCGTGCGGGCCTACAAAACTACTGGCGCAGCGCGATCTCACGCGAAGCTGGATCGGCCTGCTGGCTGCGCGTGGCCGTCGCCTGGAAGAACGCGTCGTTCTCCGCCGACAGCTTCTCCGCCTCGCGCTCTGCTTTTCTCGCGCGGTAGCGCCAGCGCATCCGGCCTATGCCGGCGGCAACACCGCCGATCACCACGCCCACTACAATGGCTGCGAACAGCGCTACGAACAGGGGAAGCGTGAAGGCAAAGGCCGGCGTCTCGCGCGAAAACGGATCGAGCGAAAGGGTCACCGGCGCACGGTTTGCGACCGCCAGAAGGACGAGCACGATGGTGAGCGGAACGAGAATGAGCCAGCGCAGGAACTTTCGCATTCAGCGGGCTCCGGAAGTTTGAACCGGAAGGAACAACTCTATTTCGCCGGCGTGCGCGGCTTGTTCAGGCGGTCGCGCATTTCCTTGCCGGTCTTGAAATAAGGAACGACCTTTTCCTGCACCTTAACCTGGGCGCCGGTGCGGGGATTGCGGCCGAGCCGCGCAGGACGGTTCTTGACCGAGAAGGCACCGAAGCCGCGCAACTCCACGCGATCGCCGCGCGCGAGCGCAAGCGTGATCTCGTCCAGGATGGCGTCGACGATGTTTTCGACGTCGCGCTGATACAGATGCGGGTTCGCTGTCGCGATCCGCTGCACCAGTTCGGATTTGATCATCGACAAATTTCTGATCCGCCGCTGTGAAACTTCTGTTTCTGTAATCGTCTGGCTAAAGCGCGAAAAGCCGAACGATCAAAATGAGTTGCGTCAGCTATCAATTACGCAATTCAGGGTGCCAGAGCGCCAAAAGCCCGTCAAGTTGCGCACTCGCTGCGGCGCGCAAGACCGAGTCGTTCGATACCGCCGACGCAAGTGAAGGAAAACCCGCGAGCTCAAACAGCGACGCCGCGGCACCAAGCCAGCGGAATTCGGAACCGGCACGGCCGGTTCGCCAGTCCCTGACCCTCAGATCGGCGGCAACTCCCTTGTTCTTCGCGAGCCATTCACGTGCGGTCCGCTCGTCGCCGATCTCGTCGATCAGTTTGAGGGGAAGCGCCTGGGCCGCGGTGAAGACGCGGCCGTCGGAAACTTTCACAAGCGTCGCCGCATCCATCGCGCGCCGCTCCTGCACGAGGCTCTTGAACCAGCCATAGCTGTCGGCGACGAGCGAAGCGACGGCGGCTTTGGCTTCTGCCGAGGTCGGCTCAAGGCCGTTCGGCGAAGCTTTGAGCGGCGAAGACTTGATCGACTCCACGTCGACGCCGATCTTCTGCAAAAGCTGGTGGAAATTCGGATACTGGAAGATCACGCCGATCGAGCCGATGATCGCGCTTCTCGGCGCGAAGATGCGCTCGGTGCCGAGTGCAGCAATATAGGCGCCCGAGGCCGCGGAGCCTTCGACCACCGCGATCACGGTCTTCTTTTCGGAGAGCTTACGGAGCGACTTGAAGAGCTGTTCCGAGCCGGTGACGGTGCCGCCGGGGCTGTCAATGATGACGAGCACGGCCTTCGCCCCGGACTTCTCGATTTCGTCAAAGAGCTTTACGCGCTCGCGATCGTTGCGGATCAGACCGCCGATCGTGACCCGCGCGACATGGGCGCTCGATTTTTCGATGTAGTTCGCGCCGCCGATGCCCGCCAGAAGACCGCCCGCGGCAACCAACACGGCGGCGACGGCAAATACCCGCCAGAAGGTGACTTTGCGCCGCATGCGGCGGCGGTCGATGGCCTGATCAACATCGAGAGACATGGCGGGTTCTCCGGTTCGAATGAGCGCAAGCGGTCCAGACGGTCTATGGGCCGCGATTCCAGTTCACGCCACTCAAAATGCAGTTAACGGCGGATTTTGGTCCGCCGTTAACAAGCCGTTTGCCAAGATGGAAGCGTGGGTGCGGTTTACTTGCCGTCCCGCTGCTTCAGCGCGGTGCCGAGGATGTCGCCGAGCGTTGCACCCGAGTCCGAAGACCCGTACTGCGCCACGGCTTCCTTCTCTTCGGCGATTTCAAGCGCCTTGATCGACACGCCGACCTTGCGAGCCTTCTTGTCGAACAGGGTCACGCGGGCATCGACCTTCTCGCCGACCGCGAAACGCTCGGGACGCTGATCGTTGCGGTCGCGCGCGAGATCCGAGCGCTTGATGAAGGCGGTCATGTCGGTATCGACGATCTTCACTTCAATGCCGCCGTCGTTCACCTGGGTAATTTCGCAGGTAACGACCGCGCCCTTCTTGAGATCGCCGGCTTCCGCGAACGGATCGCCTTCGAGCTGCTTGATGCCGAGCGAAATGCGCTCCTTCTCGACGTCGACATCGAGAACGACCGCTTTCACCATGTCGCCCTTCTTGAACTCTTCGATCACCTGCTCGCCCGGACGGTTCCAGTCGAGGTCGGAGAGATGGACCATGCCGTCCACATCGCCGTCGAGGCCGATGAACAGACCGAACTCGGTCTTGTTCTTGACTTCGCCTTCGACGTTGGAGCCGACCGGATGCTTCTCGGCGAAAGCGTCCCACGGATTCGCCATGGTCTGCTTGAGGCCGAGTGAGATGCGGCGCTTGACCGGATCGACTTCGAGGATCTGCACTTCGACTTCCTGCGAGGTCGAGACGATCTTGCCCGGATGCACGTTCTTCTTGGTCCAGGACATTTCGGAGACGTGCACGAGACCTTCGATGCCCGGCTCGAGTTCGACGAACGCGCCGTAGTCGGTGATGTTGGTGACGCGGCCCTTCATGCGGGCGCCCACCACGAACTTGTCGGCGATGTTCTCCCACGGGTCGCCCTGCAACTGCTTCATACCGAGCGAAATGCGGTGGGTTTCGTGGTTGATCTTGATGATCTTGACCTTCACCGACTGTCCGATGGTGAGCACATCCGTCGGATGGTTCACGCGGCGCCAGGCGATGTCAGTGACGTGCAGAAGGCCGTCGATGCCGCCGAGATCAACGAACGCACCGTAATCGGTGATGTTCTTCACGACGCCGTCGATCACCTGGCCTTCTTCCAGCGAGGACACGAGTTCCTGGCGCTGACCGGCGCGGGTTTCTTCGAGCACCGTGCGGCGCGAAACGACGATGTTGCCGCGGCGGCGGTCCATTTTGAGGATCTGGAACGGCTGCGGGTTGTGCATCAGCGGGCCGACGTCGCGGATCGGACGAATATCCACTTGGCTGCGCGGCAGGAACGCCACTGCGCCGTCGAGGTCGACCGTGTAGCCGCCCTTGACCGAATTGAAGATGACGCCGGAAACCTTCTCGTTGTTGGTGAAAGCCTTCTCGAGCTTGCCCCAGCTTTCTTCGCGGCGCGCCTTGTCGCGCGAAAGAACTGCTTCGCCGAGCGCGTTCTCGACGCGGTCGAGGAAGACTTCGACTTCGTCGCCGACCTTGATGTCGGCGGTGCGGCCATGACCCGCGAATTCGCGGAGCGGCACGCGGCCTTCGGTCTTGAGACCGATGTCGATGACGGCGATATCCTTTTCGATACCGACGACTTTGCCTTTAACAACGGCACCTTCCTGCAGGTCGTTCTTGGTGAACGACTCTTCGAGCATCGCGGCGAAATCTTCGCGGCTCGGATTCTTCGTAGCGGTAGCAGCGGCTTTAGCCATAGTTTTTCCTAAACGTCAGTGCGCCGGATCGGAGTGGGTTGCGTCTCAAAGCACACGGGCTTTCAAGCAGATGCTCGACAAGCAACTTCGGCCATCCCTAATTCAGTGAATGCCAAAGCCGGCGCGGTTTCGCCGTACGATCGGAGACGGTGTTTGAATTCGAGCCCGGGAACTTCTGGCCTTAACGTAAAAGCGGGGCGGGCGATCCTCCAGATACGGAACGCGATGGTTACGACCGCGTTCGGCCCGCCCGGGGTGCTTCCACGATAGAAAGGGCCGCCCGGAACGCGGCCTCTATATCCAGTCGCGTGGTATCGAGCAAGACGGCGTCCGGGGCCGGCTTCAGGGGGGCGATCGAACGCTCCGAATCGCGCCCGTCGCGCGTTTTGATGTCGGCGAGCACCGCTTCGAAGACCGCCGCTTCGCCGCGGTCCTGAAGTTCCCGGAACCTGCGGCGGGCACGTTCTTCGCGCGTGGCGGTCACGAACAATTTCACGTCTGCCTCCGGCGCGATCACCGTCCCGGCGTCACGCCCGTCGAGGACCGCGCCGCCCGGCTGGCGGGCGAAGTCCTGCTGCAACTTGAGCAACGCCGCGCGGACGCCGGGGATCGCCGCGACCTTGGACGCCGCCTCGCCGATTTCATCGAAGCGCAGCTTCTCCTGATCGATTTTGGAAAGATCGAGTGACTGCGCGGCGCGCGCGGCGGCCGCGGCATCGTCGAGCGGGAGCCCGGCTTCGAGCATCAGATAACCGACCCCGCGATAGAGCAGTCCGGTGTCCAGATGAGGCAGACCGAGATGCTTCGCAAGACGCCGCGCGAGCGTGCCCTTGCCGGACGCCGCGGGGCCGTCGACCGTGACGATCACGCCGAAATCTCCGCGCCGAGCCTCTGCATGTTCTCGACGAAGCCTGGGAAGCTGGTCGCGATGAACGCGCCGTCGTCGACCTTCACGGGCTTTTCGCTAGCTAAGCCCATGACGAGAAACGACATCGCCAGACGGTGGTCCATGTGGGTCTTGACGAGTCCGCCCCCGGGCGCGCGGCCTTTGCCGCGCACGATCAGGTCGTCGCCGGCAATTTCGCAATCGACGCCGTTCGCGATCAATCCCGCGGCAGTCGCAGCCAGGCGATCGGATTCCTTCACGCGCAACTCGGAGAGCCCGCGCATGCGCGTCTCGCCTTCGGCGAACGATGCCGCCACCGCAAGCACGATATATTCGTCGATCATCGAGGGCGCGCGCGCAGCAGGAACATCGGCGCCTTTGAGCGAAGACGCGCGTACCCGCAGGTCGGCAATCACTTCGCCCGCGTCGTCGCGGCGACTTACCTCTTCGATCCGCGCTCCCATCTCGCGAAGCGTATCGACGAGGCCTGCGCGCAGCGGATTCAGCAGCACGTTTTCAAGAACAATGTCCGAACCCGGCACGATGAGCGCCGCAACCATCGGAAATGCAGCCGAGGAGATGTCAGACGGCACCACGATTTTCTGCGGCATCAGTTCCGGCCGGCCGCGCAGCGTGATCCTGCGGCCGTGCTCTCCGTGCTGTTCGCTCGTAATCTTCGCGCCGAAATGCGCGAGCATCCTCTCGGTGTGATCGCGGGTCGCTTCCTTTTCGATGACGGTGGTTTCGCCGTCAGCGCAAAGCCCACACAAGAGCACCGCCGACTTTACCTGTGCGGACGCCACCGGCGTTTCGTACGCAATCGGAATCACCTCGCGTGCACCGCGCAGGCGCAACGGCAGCCTGCCGCCCTCCGCCTGCTCCACGACTTCCGCACCCATCTGCACCAGCGGATCGAGAATGCGGCGCATCGGACGTTTTCTCAGCGAGGCATCGCCGTCAAAAACCGCCTCGAACGGATGGCCTGCGACCACGCCCATCGTGAGACGGCTTCCGGTGCCGGCGTTGCCGAAATCGAGCATCTCGCGAGGCGCGAGCAGCGTGCCTACGCCAAGCCCGTTCACGCGCCAGCGGCCTTCGGCCTCGCGAACAACAGATGCGCCCATGGCACGAACGGCCTTCGCCGTGGCGATGACGTCCTCGCCTTCGAGCAGCCCTTCGATCTCCGTGCGGCCGACGGCAAGCGCCCCGATCAGGAGCGAGCGATGCGAGATCGACTTGTCGCCAGGCACGCGCAGCCGGCCCGAAAGCAGGCCGCTTTTCGCGGCCGACATCGGTTGTGCGGCTGAAGAATGGGCGGAGGACCGGGACATCGCGCGGGCTCCCTAGCACAGGGGCTTCGGGGCCGTCTCGCCGCTTCGAATGTGCTCCTTTCGCGCCCTTGACAGGCTTGGGAGTGCAGTTCAAGGGAAGCCGCCTTTGACCCCAGAGTTTTCAAGGAGCGAGCGGCGTGGCGAAACCAGAACTCGGCACCAAGCGCGTCTGCCAGAGCTGCGGCGCCAAGTTTTACGATCTCTCCAAGGATCCGATCGTCTGCCCGAAATGCGGCGCGATCTATGAGGTCGTAGTGCCGGTTACGCGCGGCGGTCGTCCGGCTGCCGCTGCGGCGGCTGCCGTAGCCGCCGCCCCCGTCGTGGCCGACGATGCTGACGCGAGCGCCGAAGGCGCCGAGGTCATTTCGCTCGAGGATGCCGACGCGGAAGCGACCGGCACCAAGGGCAAGAGCGCAATCGACCCGGAACTCGAAACGGACGAGGACGTGGAAGTCGACGGTGACGACGAGGAAGACGATACCTTCCTGGTCACCGACGATGAGGAGGAAGGCGGAGACGTCTCCGACATCATCGGCGACGGCATCGACAAGGAAGACGAGAACTAAATTCGGCGCGTTGGCTTTGCTGCCGTTTGGCAGTAGAGACTCCCGCGTTCCCTAGTCCGGCTCGTTTCGAGTCGCGGCGACGGCCAGTGGGGCCATAGCTCAGTTGGGAGAGCGCTTGCATGGCATGCAAGAGGTCGGGGGTTCGACTCCCCCTGGCTCCACCAAACCTCTCGAATCGCCGCCAGCAGCCTTGTCGGGCGCGCATATTCCGGCGCTTGAATGCCTATGCCGTATTTCCCATATGAGGAAAGCCGGAGGCGGTGCTCGTTTCCGGCTTTGGGCGCCAAATCCGGGCCCATCCACAAAGTCGCTTGGAACGAGGACTTTGCACCATGTCGCGCATCCCAGCCCTATCGTCGCCGTTTCTACTGGGCTTCGACCAGATCGAGCGTGCGCTCGCCCGCGTCTCGAAAGCCGCGGACGGCTACCCGCCCTACAACATCGAAAGGCTGGCGGCTGCCGAAGATAGGCCAGAGCGCCTCAGGATCACGCTCGCGGTCGCCGGGTTCTCCCGCAGCGAACTCGACATAACCGTCGAGCAGAAAGAGCTGACGATCCGGGGCCGGCAGCAGGACGATTCCGCAAACCGCGAATTTCTCCATCGCGGAATCGCAGCGCGGCAGTTCCAGCGCACTTTCGTCCTTGCCGACGGAATCGAAGTGGTCGGCGCGGACCTGCGCGACGGACTTCTGTCCATCGATCTGGAACGCCCCGAGCGGGTGAGTCAGGCACGTCGGGTCGAGATCTCGAGCGGCGGCGCGAAGTAAAAAGGAGTACGAAGATGACCGACAACCACGAACACGTTCTCACTCCCGAGGCTTTCGCCGTACTCGGCGGCGGCCAGGTCGCTTACGTGCGCGAAATCAAACCGGAAGAAGTGAAGACGCTCTTCCCGCAGGCGCCGATGATAGCGCCGGGCATGAAGCTGTTCTCGCTACATGCCGCGGACGGCACGCCAATCATTGTGACCGACAGCCGCGAAGCAGCGGTCGCGAACGCGCGCGAGCACGAACTCGATATGGTCAGCGTCCACTAAGCGAGGAATGAAGTCAGGCGGCGTTGCTCGCGGCGGAGGCCGTGAGCAACGCAAAGGCTGAATTTGCGTCACGCGCGGCACGCAGCTTCTTCGCCGCTTCCGGGTCGCGCAAGAGACGCGCGATGCGCGCGAGCGCCTTAAGATGGTCGGCGCCGGCGGCTTCGGGCGCAAGCAGCAGAAAAATCAGATCGACCGGCTCGCCGTCGAGCGAATCGAAATCGACCGGCGCATCGAGGCGCGCGAACAGGCCCACAATCCTGTCGAGCTTCGGCAATTTGCCGTGTGGAATAGCAACGCCGCCGCCGACGCCGGTCGAGCCAAGCCGCTCGCGGCGCAACAACGTCTCGAAAATCTCCCGCTCGTCATGGCCGGTCAGGCTTGCTGCATGCGCAGCCAATTCCTGAATCGCGAGTTTCTTGTTGGTTGCCTTGAGCGAGGGGAAGACCGCGTTCGGTGCGAGCAAATCGCTAAGCGGCATGGCCTCTGATCCGTTTATTTCCGGTTCCAAAGCGCGTTGCCATTCATTCGCAACACGTCCCGGGGTGACCGAAGGCGGGGGTATAGGGGCGGTGCCCCGCCCGGTCAACGTCCTATTTGCCGGGCGCTGGGGAAGGATCGATCCATCCGATGTTACCGTCCAACCGCTTGTAAACGATGTTAATGCCGCCGCTTCCGGCGTGGCGGAACACCACGACCGGCGCGCCGGTGAGATCGAGTTCCGCCACGGCATCGCTGACCGAAAGTTCGCGCAGGGCAGCGGTCGATTCGGCGATCGTCACCGGCGACCAGCCTTCCTGCTCTTCTTTGTCCTCATCCGGCGCTTCGATCACGTAGCTCGCCGCAAGCTGGTGCGCTTCATGCGCGCGTATGGTGGCGGTACGGTCTTTCAGCCTGCGCTTGTAGCGGCGCAGACGTTTTTCGATCTTCACCGCCGCGTCGTCCGCGGCCGCGATTGCATCCTGCGCAACGCCATGCGCCTCGAGCACCGTTCCCGAATCGAGATGAAGAACGCAGTCCGCGCGGAAGCCGGAACCTTCGCGCGAGATCGTCACATGACCGGACGACCCGTGCTGGAAATATTTCGAAAGCGCTTCACCGACCTTCTCGGTGATTCTCTCCCGCAGCGAATCGCCTACGTCGACACTCTTTCCTGATACGCGCAACATTCTTTCTTACTCGCTTTGCTCTAGTTTGAGACCGGGCTGGAACGCTTTTCGCGGCGGCGTTGAACGGACGACGGGATGCGAAGCGCCTCGCGGTATTTCGCAACCGTGCGCCGCGCGATGTCAATGCCGGCGTCTTTCAGTTTCGTCACGATGGTATCGTCGGACAGGATGTCGTCCGGGCTTTCCTCGTCGATCAGCCGCTTGATGCGGTCGCGGACGGCTTCCGAGGAATGCGCCTCGCCGCCTTCGGAAGAGGCGATCGAAGACGAGAAGAAATACTTCAGCTCGAAGATACCGCGAGGCGTGGCCATATATTTATTGGCAGTGACGCGCGAGACCGTGGATTCGTGCATCTGGATGGCGTCGGCGACCATGCGGAGATTCAGCGGCCGCAGATGCTGCACGCCCTGCACCAGAAACGCGTCCTGCTGGCGCACGATTTCGGTCGCGACCTTGAGAATCGTGCGGGCGCGCTGATCGAGCGAACGGGTGAGCCAGGTCGCGGTCTGCATGCATTCGGTGAGGAAGGCTTTCTCCTTGTCGGAGATCGGGCTCTTGGAAACGCGCGAATAATAGGTCTGGTTCACCAGCACGCGCGGAAGCGTGTCGGAGTTCAACTCCACGTTCCAGCCGCCGTCGGAGGCAGGACGCACGAACACATCCGGCACGATCGGCTGCACGACGCCTCCGCCGAAGACGAGGCCCGGCTTGGGGTTCAGACGGCGCAATTCGGCGATCATGTCGGCGAGGTCTTCCTCGTCGACGTTGCTGAGCTTTCGCAGCTGCGCGAAGTCGCGCTTGGCCAGCAGATCGAGATTGTCGATCAGCGTCTTCATCGCAGGATCGAGGCGGTTACGTTCGCGCAACTGAATGGCAAGGCACTCGGCGAGATCGCGGGCGCCGACGCCGGGCGGGTCGAACGTCTGGATTTCGGAGAGCACGCTTTCGATCTGGCCGCGCGGTGCGCCGAGCTTTTCGGCCATGCCCTCTAGATCGCCGCGCAGATATCCGGCTTCGTCGACCGAATCGATCAGGTGCTGACCGATCAGCCGTTGCACCGGATCGAGCGGACTGAGCGAAAGCTGACGCGAAAGATGCTCGGGTAGTGTGACTTCCGCCGAAACGAACGCTTCGAGATTGTAATCGTCTTCCGCGCGTCCGCCGGAACCGACGCTCGCCCATTCGGAATAGGCGGCCGGCTCCTGTGCCGCGGGCGTCGCCTCGGCGGGAGCCGAAGGCGCGTCGTCCGGAAAAACGTTCTCGAGATTGGTGCCGAGCTGTTCTTCCATCGCAGCGCGGCTTTCGTAGCGGTCTTCCATCCAGTCGTCGCCGGAAGAAGATGAGCCGGAGTCGCCGTCATCGGAAAAATCTTCCGCCGCGGTCTCCGGCTGCGGGCCGTCGCCGCGCTCGGCTTCCGCGCCTTCCTCGCGCTCCAGGAGCGGATTGCGTTCGAGTTCCGCTTCGACGAATGCCACAAGATCGAGGTTCGACAGTTGCAGAAGCTTGATCGCCTGCATCAGCTGCGGCGTCATCACGAGCCCCTGGCTCGTGCGCATCTCGAGCTTCTGCGAGATTGCCATCAGAGCTGAAACTCCTCGCCGAGATAGAGGCGGCGGACCTCGTCGCTTTCCACGATCTCCTCGGGCGTGCCTTCCATCAGCACCGCCCCGGAATGGATGATGTAGGCGCGATCAACCAGGCCCAGCGTTTCGCGGACGTTGTGGTCGGTGATCAGCACCCCGATGCCGCGCCGCGTGAGATGGCGAACGAGCTTGCGGATGTCGCCGACCGCGATCGGGTCGATGCCGGCGAAGGGTTCGTCGAGCAGCATGTAGCTCGGGTTGGTCGCAAGCGCGCGCGCGATTTCGACGCGGCGGCGCTCGCCGCCGGAAAGCGCGATCGAAGGCGACTTGCGGATGTGCTGGATCTGGAATTCGTCCAAGAGTTCGTTCAGCCGCTGCTCGCGCCGCGCCTTGTTCGGCTCGACGACTTCCAGCACCGCGCGCAGATTGTTCTCAACATTCAATCCTCGGAAGATGGAGGCTTCCTGCGGCAGATAGCCGATCCCGAGCCTGGCTCTGCGATACATCGGAAGCTTCGTGACGTCGTGGCCGTCGAGCGAGATATATCCCGCGTCGGGTTCGACGAGTCCGGTCACCATGTAGAAGCAAGTGGTCTTGCCCGCGCCGTTCGGCCCGAGAATACCGACGGCCTCGCCGCGCATCACGTCGATCGAAACGTCGTTGACGACGCGGCGGCTGCCATAGGTCTTCTGCAAACCTTCCGCCGCAAGAATTCCCTCACCCGGTATCGGCACATGCGGCGGATGCGCGTGCGGTCTCGGCCCGTTGGCACGGGTGCTGCGGGCAATTCTTTGCAACCGCTGTTCGATTTCGAAGTCTTCGTCGTCCGGTGCCGGTGGCCGCGTGGGGGCTGCGGGCCTTGGCGGCGGGGTGCGGACTTGCGGCGGGCGCGCTTCTTCCGCGGAAGGCCGCCAGGTTTTCGCCGGCGCGGAGGGCGGCTCCGGCGGAGCCTGGCGCTGCAACGGAGGCTGCGGAGCGGTGCGAGGGATCGCCGTCTGCGGGATGGGGGGTTGCGGGCGCGCTGGTTCGCGCGGTTCCGGAATCCCGCGGCGTTCGTTCTTTCGCGACGCAGGCGTGTCCAGCCGCCACTGGTCCTGCAGCGCAGGTTCGTCGCGTGTATCCTTGTTACCGGAACGGAACCAGGGGACTTTCAGCGTCCTCACTCCAATCGCATCGCCCGGCTTCGTTGCTGGAAGCGGGAGCGCTTCTCCGGGGGAGAATCGAATCGGTTTTGGCTGTTTTCAGGCCGCCAGAGACCGAATTCGTACTGAATGGATGTTTGGTAGCCCTTCTGAGGGCAGGACGCAAATTACGGAAGCAAAAGCGGGGCCAATTCTCAATTTTCGGGCGACTGCTTCTTGCGCTGCGGGCGCGCGGCGCCCTTCTTGTCGCCGTCCTTCTTGTCCATCGAACTCGGCACCAGCACGCCTGTTACCCGCTTGGCGTCGAGCTTCGAGGTGCCGGTCGTCAGGTTCACGGTCAGTTTGTCGCCGTTCATGATGTTTTGACCCTGGGTCAGAACGACATTGCCGTCGAGCACGACGATATTGGTCACCATTTCGAAGACGCCTTTATCGCCGACCGCTTTCTGATCCTTGGCCGTCACGATCACGCCGCCAGTGGCGACGAGGCGCTTGATGCGCTGGGCGGAAGCGTTCTTCTGCTGGGTCTTGGTGGCAGGCACGTTCTGGCGCGGATCGACGCCGAGCGCGTTGCCTTCGTAATGCACCTCGAGTTCGCGGCAGCGCATGGTGGTGTCGCCCTGCACGACTACCACATTGCCGCGGAAGACCGCGATCTTCTCCTTGTCGCGCACCTCGAGCGAATTCGCCTCGATCTTGACCGGGTCCTTGCGGTTGCGCGTGAAGCCTTGGAACGCATTCGGTGCGGGCTGCGCCGCGGCTTTGGGCGCGGCGTTCTGTGCCTTCGATGCCGGCACACCGACGGCGCCGAGCAAGAGTGCCGCGAGTGTCGCTACTACAATGCGCGAAGATGATGCGTTACGAGCGCCTGTCATTCCTGCGCCTCGCTCCGCGGTGGCGGCAGTTTCATCATCATCGTTACGCCGCCTTCGAATATCGCGCGCGCGCCGTTGTCGAAAACTTCCATGCGATCCGCGCGAATGGAGCCGTTGTTGAAACTGATATCGACCGGACTCTCGGTGACGACATAACCGCGCTTCACCTCGATGACGGCGTCCTGCAACTTGCCTTCGTAGCCTGCGGTCGAGCGGATCACGATGCCTTCGGTGAGACGCACGACGTCGCCCTTCGCATCATAAAGGCCCTTGGTCGCGGAAAGTTCGGTCATGCCGTTGTTGGTCAGCGCGAAGTTCGCCTTGATGCCTTCAAGCTCCACGATGTTCGTCTTGGTCAGGTCCTGCGCCGCGGCGGTTGCGGTGATGTTGTAGCCGCGGCCGTCCTTGGTGAAACCGGAAAGCTTGGGTGCGTCCATCACAAGCTTATTGCCCTGGATCGAGAGTTTCATGACGTCGAGCGGGAAATCGCGCACGATCCGGAACGGATCGAGCCAGGCGATGAAACCCGCAAGCCCGAGAATGAGCAGGGCCAGCACCGGCAGCACGCGCCGCAGGAAGCGAATGCGCGACGAGTGGCGAACCGCCCGGCCATAGCCAAGCATCCGCGGATCGGTGTCCTGCCGCCGCGGGTGTCTGCCTGCATCCGGCGCCTGTTCCGGCCTGCGCGAGTAGGCGTAATCGCTCATGAGTTCGCTTGCGTTCTGGTTCGCTTGCGTTCGCGTGAACCTATCCCTTGGAATTGCGGCATTCGAACGGCCCGCCCAGATTCTTCCAGGTGTCAAGAATGGGCGAAAATATCCTCTTCCGCCCAGCCGCCCAGATCGAGCGCAACGCGCGTCGGCAGGAAGCCGAAGCAGGCTTCCGCCATTGCCATGCGGCCCTCGCGTATCAGCATTTCGTCGAGCTTCGCTTTGATTTCGTGCAGGTAGAGCACATCGGACGCGGCATAAGCGATCTGCGCCTCCGAGAGCGTCTCCGCGCCCCAATCCGAACTCTGCTGCTGCTTCGACATGTCGATGTTGAGCAACTCGCGTGCGAGGTCCTTCAGGCCGTGGCGATCGGTGTAGGTGCGGGTGAGACGCGATGCGATCTTGGTGCAGTAGACCGGCTGCGGCATCACGCCGAGATTCTTTTGCAGTACCGCGAGATCGAAGCGGGCGAAGTGGAAAATCTTCGGCTTCGAAGCGTCCACCAGCAACTTTGCGATGTTCGGCGCGCTCGCCTTTCCGGCGGGAATCTGCACGACGTCGGCGGTGCCGTCGCCGGGCGAAAGCTGCACCACGCAGAGGCGGTCGCGGCTCGGGTTCAGACCGAGCGTCTCCGTATCGATGGCTACCGCGCCTTTGTAGCGGGCGAGGTCCGGCAGGTCGCCGCGATGCGTTTTGATCGTCATTTGATTCTCAAGTTCCTGACGCGAGCATAGCCGCCCGGGATACGCAAAATCATTAACGCTGTACGCAGCCGTTTGACGGCGGAGCTCCAGACTTCAGCAGCCTGATTGCCCCAATTCATGCGCCGGATACGCAACAGGAAAACGCTTGGAGCGGCGGCGGCCCGCACGATTCGCGGGTTTGGTGCCCAGGAGAGGACTCGAACCTCCACGGTGTTACCCGCTAGTACCTGAAACTAGTGCGTCTACCAATTCCGCCACCTGGGCAGGCGCGGCTTTCGTCAAGCGGCGCTAGGTAGGACTTAGGCTCCGGCCTTGTCAATCGAAGCGGCGACCGCGCGGCGAACCGCGCTTTGACGGCGAAAAACCGATCTTGTAACGCTCGTGCAAAGCCCGATTTCCGAAGCGAGACAGAGCGATGGCGCAGATTCCGTCCGACCGTTTGGTGACGATTTACGGCGGCTCCGGCTTCGTCGGCCGCCACCTCGTGCGCGCGCTCGCGAAGCGCGGCTGGCGCATCCGCGTAGCCGTCCGCCGCCCCGACCTCGCGGGGCATCTGCAGCCGCTCGGTGTCGTCGGTCAGATCATGCCGGTCCAGGCGAACCTGCGCTATCCGGACTCGGTCACGCGCGCCGCCGACGGTGCGAGCGCGATCGTGAACCTCGTCGGCATTTTATATCAAAGCGGCGCGCAGCGCTTCGACGCCGTGCAGGCCGAAGGTGCGGAGGCTGTTGCCAAGGCCGCGAAGAAGGAAGGCGCGCGGCTCGTGCAGATGTCCGCGATCGGCGCCGACAAAGATTCGAAATCCAATTACGGGCGCACCAAGGCGCTCGGCGAACAGGCGGCCTTCGCCGCGAAACGCGACGCGGTCGTCGTCCGCCCCTCGATCGTGTTCGGGCCGGAAGACGACTTTTTCAACCGCTTCGCGTCGCTCGCGCGCTTGTCTCCGTTCCTGCCGCTGATCGGCGGCGGAAAGACGCAATTCCAGCCGGTGTTCGTCGGCGATGTCGCGGAAGCGATCGCCAAGGCCGTCGAAGGCGAGGCGCGTGGCGGCGAGATCTATGAACTCGGCGGGCCTGAAGTGAAATCCTTCCGCGAACTTCTGGAACTCACGCTCGAAGAGATCGGCCGCAAGCGGCTGCTGTTGCCTCTGCCGTGGACGGTTGCGCGTATTCAGGCGTTCTTCATGGAATTCATGCCGAAGCCGATGCTTACGCGCGACCAGGTCACGATGCTGGAAACCGACAACATCGTCTCGCAGAAAGCGATCCGCGACGGCCGCACGCTGGAAGGTCTCGGCATCAAGCCGACGGCGATGCGCACGATTCTGCCAACCTATCTGTGGCGCTACCGCAAGGCCGGTCAGTTTACGAAGGCGGCGACGTAAGGCTAGCAATCAATCGATTCTCGCGAATCTTAGAACCGGATCACTGGCGCGTCAGGTAAATGCCGAGCAGCGCCGCCGACCCGACCGCGATCCGCCACCAGCCGAATACCGCAAAGCCGTTCTTCGACACGAAGTCGAGCACCGCGCGCACGACCACGAGTGCTGCGCAGAAGGCCGCAACGAACCCGAGGAGCACGAGTACGCCGTCGTCCATCGTGAAGTTCTTGTAGTTCTTCGCAAGGTCGTACGTGAAGGCGCCGAGCATCGTCGGCATGGCGAGAAAGAAAGAGAACTCCGCGGCCGCGCGGCGATCGAGCCCGAGCACAAGCGCGCCGACGATGGTGGAGCCCGATCGCGACACCCCCGGGATCAGCGCGAGACACTGGAAGAGCCCAATACCGAAAGCCGTCAAAGGCGGCAGCGCCATGGCGTTCTGATACTTCGGATTGAAGGCAATCTTGTCGACTACGATCAGAACCACACCGCCTGCAATCAGCGCGATCGCGATCACCATCGGGCTTTCGAACAGCACCGTCTTGATGAAGTTGTGCAGCAACACGCCCGCCAGTGCGGCCGGAATGAATGCGAGAATGATGCCGAGTGCGAAACGGCGCGCAGCAGGATCGTAGGGAACGGCAAACGCGACCTTCGCAAGCCGCGTGAAATAGACGACGACAATCGCCAGAATTGCGCCGAGCTGGATCAGCACTTCGAACGTCTTGCCGGTGGTGTCGAATTTCAGGAAATGCGTGGCCAGCAACAGGTGCCCGGTCGATGAGACTGGGATGAACTCGGTGCCCCCTTCGAGAATTCCGAGGAGCAGCGCCTCGAGCATTTTTCCGAACGTCATGTCGGCGCCCCGTATCCGCCCGCGCTGATTCGCGCGGGCCGTTTTCGGATTAACGTGCCGGCTTTCGCCTAGCAAAGGGGGCCGTCAAATCTTCGCCCGCTTCACGCGGCCTTTACGCGGGCGATTGGCGCGCATTTATTAAGAAAATTAAGAAAGTTCGGGCAGGAAAAAAGGCGATGCAGCTCTATCACCAGTTCTTCTGCCCCCATTCGCGCTTCGTCCGGCTCGTGCTCGACGAATACGGGACCGACGCCTCGCTCGTGGAGGAGCACGAATGGAAGCGGCGGCCGGAGTTCCTGGCACTCAATCCGGCAGGCCGCGTGCCCGTGCTCGTGGACGGCGCGCTGAACGTTCCCGGCGCAAACGTCATTGCCGAATATCTGGACGAGAGCTACGGCAGCCAGGTCGGCGACAAGCGCCTGATGCCCACGGCAAGCGGCGAGCGCGTCGAGGTGCGGCGGCTCATGAGCTGGTTCAACGCGAAGTTCTTCTCGGAAGTGAGCGAACTGATCGCCCGCGAAAAGATCTGGAAGCGCTACATGCGTGCCGAAGAGGGCGGCGGCCCGCCCGATTCGTTTGCGATCCGCGCGGCGCGCGCCAACATCGCCGAACATTTGCGCTATCTCGGCTGGCTTGCGAAAACCCGCAAATGGCTCGCTGGCGAAAAGCTCTCCTATGCCGACCTCGCGGCGGCGGCGCATTTATCCACGTGCGACTACTTCGGTGACGTGCCGTGGCAGGAAGACGAAAACGCGAAGAACTGGTACGCGCGGGTGAAATCCCGCCCGTCGTTCCGCATGCTGCTCGCGGAGACAATCCCGGGGCTGCCGGCAGTGTCGGCCTACGCCGATCTGGACTTCTGAAAAACCCGGCTGCGATAAAATCGGAACTGATCGCGCGTGCGCGCGAGGAAGGCTTCGACGCCGTCGGCGTTGCCGCCCCCGATTCGATTCCGGACGCGGCTTCTCACCTGCATCATTGGATCGCGCAACAGCGCCACGGCGACATGGCCTGGATGGAAGCGCATGCGCGCCGGCGCGAGCATCCGAACGCACTGTGGGAAGGCGCGGGATCGGTCGTGATGTTCGGGTTGAATTACGGCCCCGACCGCGACCCGCGCGAGATTCTGCAGAAGAAAACGCTTGGTGCGATTTCGGTCTATGCGCAGGGCGACGATTATCACGAACTCATCAAGGGCAAGCTCAAGCGCCTCGGGCAATGGCTCGCGCACAAAACCGGCGAGGAACTCAAGGTCTTCGTGGATACTGCGCCGCTCATGGAGAAGCCGCTGGCTGCGGCTGCAGGCCTCGGCTGGCAGGGTAAGCACACGAACCTGGTTTCTCGCGCGCGCGGCTCGTGGCTGTTCCTCGGCGCGATGCTGACCGCGCTCGAACTGCCGCTCGATGAACGCGAAGTGGATCACTGCGGCTCATGCCGCGCCTGTCTCGACGTCTGCCCGACGAACGCATTTCCTGCGCCGTATCAACTCGACGCGCGCAAGTGCATTTCCTATCTCACGATCGAGCACAAAGGCCCGATCCCGCGAGAGTTTAGGAAAGCGATCGGCAACCGCATCTACGGTTGCGACGACTGTCTTGCCGTGTGTCCGTGGAACAAGTTTGCAGCCGAAAGCCGCGAGCAGAAGCTTGCCGCGCGCGAGGAGAACCGCGCACCGGTACTTTCGGAGCTTGCCGCACTTGATGACGCTGCATTTCGTACGCGCTTCTCGAAATCGCCGGTCAAGCGCTCAGGCCGCGAGCGCTTTCTTCGGAACGTTCTGATTGCGATCGGCAACGCGGAAACCGTGGCGCTCGTGCCGGATGTGCTTGCGCTGCTCGACGACGAATCGCCGCTCGTGCGCGGCGCGGCGGTGTGGGCTGCATCTCAGCTCATGAACGCCGACGAATTTGCGGCGCTGAAGGCGAAACGGGCTCCCGCGGAGGCCGATACGTCCGTCGCAGCCGAATGGGACGCTGCCTAAGGCGCGCTGATTTCAGCTGCAAGTTCGTCCACGACGCGCAAGAGTCGCTCGATATCTTCCGGCCTCGACAGCCGATGATCCCCGTCCTTGATCAGCGTGATCGTCACATCGTCCTGCGCGAGGCAGGAAACGAGTTTCATCGCGTGCTGCCACGGCACATCCGGATCGAGCACACCTTGCAGAATCCGCACCGGACATTTCGCCTGCACCGGCTTGTCCATAATCAGGTGCTTGCGGCCATCTTCGATCAACTCCCTCGTGATCGGATAAGGGTCCTCGCCGTAGGCGGAGGGCCGCTGCCATTGTCCTGTGGTTTCGATCTCCCTGCGGACTTCCTCCGGGAAGTTCTTCCACATCAGTTCTTCGGTGAAGTCCGGGGCGGGCGCAATTAGCACAAGCCCGGCGAGTCTCGCGTTTGGCGCGAGCGCAGGATTCTCCGCAAGCGCCCGCGCAAGCAGCAGCGCCATCCAGCCGCCCATCGAGGAGCCGACCGCGATCTGCGGTCCTTTCGCGCGGGTTCCGAATACCGCGAGCGCGTCTTCGAGCCATTTCGAGATCGTGCCGTCTTCGAATATGTCGCCCGACTCGCCGTGCCCGGAATAGTCGAAGCGGATGCACGCGCGCCCCTGTTTCTCGGCGTGCTCGTGCAATGCGACAGCCTTGGTGCCCTTCATATCGGACTTGAATCCGCCGAGCCAGAACAGGCCGGGCGCAGTTCCTTCGCGTGCACGAATAGCAATACGCCGTGGCGGATTACCTACCGATAGATATTCGGGCGCAATGTTCATCTGCGCCGCGTAATATGCCGGCGAAGTGAAGGCAAGTTGCCTTGCGAATGCCGCATCCGGATTTTAAGAATCCGCCCGTGCCGATTCCCGCGAACCAGCTGAACGAGCGCCCCCTGACCGTGGTGCAGGTCATTCCCGACCTGCAACCGAGCGGCGCAGTCAATAATGCGATCGAAATCGCGGAGGCGCTGACGCGCGGCAGGCATCGCGCGGTGATCGTTTCTGAAGGCGGCCGCATGCAGGATGCCGCCGAACGGGCGGGCGCGACCGTCATCAAGCTTCCGGTTGCGACCAAGAACCCGGCGCAGATGATCGCCAACGCGCGGAAGCTCTCGGAACTGTCGAGCCATCTTTCCGCCGATCTTCTGCATGCGCAGAGCCGCGCCCCGGCATGGAGTTGCCTGCTCGCGAGCCGTACTTCCAAGGTGCCGTTCATCGCGACCTACGACGGCAGCTTCTCCGAACGTAATCCGCTGAAGCGCCTCTACAACAGCGTCATGGTGCGCGGCTGCCGTGTAATCGCGCCGGGCGAGCGGCTTGCGAGAATGGCGGAAGAACGCTACGGCACCGCGCGCGAAAAAATTTCCGTGGTGCCGCACGCAATCGATTTCGAATCCTTCAACCCCGCGAACGTCGATCCGGTGAAGCGCGCATTGCTCGCGAGCCAGTGGGGCATCGAGCCGCGCGACCGCGTGATCCTGCTGCCGGGCAGGCTTTCGCGTCCCAAGGCGCCGCATCTTCTGGTCGAGGCCGCAGCGCGTCTGCGTGAAGCGGGCCTCAAGGATTTTTTGTGCGTCTTTGCGGGCGAGCACCCGGCACGCTCCGGCTACGCCGGCGAAGTCTGGGATCAGGCTCATCAGCTCGGCTTGTCCAACCGCGTGCGCTTCGTCGGCTATACCGACGATATGCTCTCGGCTTATTCGCTGGCCGACATCGTGGTCTGCACCACGATGAGCCAGGGCGGTCATCGCCGCGCGGTGCTGGAAGCGCAGGCCATGGGTGTACCCGTCGCCGTTTCCGATTCCGAAAACGGCGACGAGATCGTCCGGGCCGCACCTTTTGTTTCCGACGCTCGGGCGACCGGCGTGCTCTATCCCTCCGGCGATAGTTCGGAACTCGCGCAGACGCTGTTCAAGCTCTTGGCGATGGGCGCGCCCGCGCGCCGCGCCATGGGCGTACGCGGACGCGAGTGGATCGCCTCGCATTTCTCGAAGGAAACCTTCGCGGAGCGGCTGCTTGCCGTCTATCGCGATGTCGTCGCCAAGTCCGCCCGGTGACACACCGTCCGGCCCGGCCAAACCGGCTTGGCGCCGAGAATTGACTTGCCGGTCGTTTGTCACGATCTTTCCACTGCTTCGCTTCTCCGCGCCTGCCTTCCCTTGAAGGTTGCGGTCCGGTAAAGCCCTGCATTCGTTTCAACAGCTAGAGGAGACTGCCCCCATTCGTCGTCCCATGAGAACCGCGGCGCCCGTGCAGAAAGATGGCCCGCGCATCAACGAAGAAATCCGCGTCCGCGAAGTTCAGCTGATCGATGCCGATGGCGAGAACCGCGGGACCGTTCCGACCCAGGAAGCCCTCCAGATGGCGAAAGACGCGGGCCTCGACCTTGTCGAGATCTCGCCGAACAACAATCCGCCGGTCGTAAAGATTCTGGATCACGGCAAGTTCAAGTTTCAGGCGCAGAAGAAAGCCGCCGAAGCGCGCAAGAAGCAGAAGACCGTCGAGGTCAAGGAAATCAAGCTGCGCCCCGGCATCGACAAGCACGACTACGACGTCAAGATGCGGTCGATTCAGCGCTTCTTCGAAGAAGGCGACAAGGTGAAGGTCACGTTGCGCTTTAGAGGGCGCGAAATGGCCCACCAGGAGCTTGGCTACAAGCTGCTGCAGAAGCTGAAAGAGGACACCAACACCATCGCCAAGGTCGAGATGGAGCCGATGTCCGAAGGCCGGCAGATCGTGATGATTCTGGCGCCGCGATAGTCCGCGGCGCCATTCCGTTCATTTCCTAGTTTGCGGCCGCCGCGCGCCGTTCGCGCTCGCGCGCGACCCGTCGTGCGGGCTTTGACATTCCGCTCAGCACGCTTGCGCCGACCGGCCAGGGCTTGTTCGCCCCGCTCACGACCGAAACGATGTCGCGCAACGGCAGGCGGTCGATCTCGGCCTGCGGGCGCGAGACGAAGAGATCGGCGTGATAGAAGCCATCCGCTTCGCGGCCGTAGGGGTCGAAACCCAGCGATTCCACCGCGCGCACGGTCTTGTCCATTTCGTCGAGGGTCGCGAAGCGGCGCTGCACGAAGGTCGCGCCCTCGAACTGCTCCGTGACGAGACCCTGATCCGCGAGCGTCTGGGCGACCGGACGGAAGGGAAACATGCGGAGCACGAAGGAAGCGACCCATGCCGGGCGGCCCTTGCGCGCGAGCTTCGCAAGCCGGTGAAACGTCTTGGCGGTGACGTAGCCGACACAGCCGGTGGAGACGATGATGTCTGCCTTCGCGAGTTGCTCGGCCTGCGCGGGCGTTGGATCTTCGCGCTCCAGATCGAGTGCATAGCCGAGATCGATCGCGCCACTCTCGCGGGCATAGCGTACGGCATTTTCCGAAACGTCGAGGCCGATTACGCGCACCCCCTCATGTTTCGGCCAGGCGCGATAGAAGGAGTGGTCGTGAGCGACAAGTTCCTGGCTCGAGAGCGACTGCAGGTGCGGGGAGATGTAGCGCTCGCGGATCGCGTCGTAGCCGAGCGCGTATTTCATCAGCGCGCCGTTCACGCCATAGGAGCAGCCGAGATCGAGCACGGTGACGGGCTCATCCTGCTGTTCGGCTCTGGCCTGAATGAGCTGGTTGAAGATCGGCTGCGCGAGATGCGGGATGATGTAGTCGAGCTGGCCGAGAACGCTGAAATAACGGCGAGGATCCGCCGAGACGTAGATGTCGTCAAAATTCGCCTTGCCGTCGTTAATGGCGGCAAAGGCAAGGTTCGCGGAATGGGTATTCATAGGCTGTAGCCTCCGGTTTGCGGACCGTACGGACCTCCGAAATTCATGGGATGGGCGGAGTCTGCCGCCCAAGCCAGAACATAGGGATGCTATCCCATTGAATCAACTAGAGATTCGTCTTCTGGGAGCATTTGCCGCGCTAAATCCGCCCTTGGGGCGTCCAAACCCCTGTCTCGCTTGAAAAATATGGCCGTCTCGTCTATCGAAACGGCCTTCGAGCCGACCGGCCAATGATCAGGGCTGCCGTGGCGGCTTTCGAGCGCTCAATTCCGAGCAATTACAGCGACTTAGGCGGGCATGCCCGGCGAAAGTCCATGGAGAGCAAAATGCCCAAGCTGAAGACCAAGTCCGGCGCGAAGAAACGTTTCAAGATTTCTTCGACCGGCAAGGTGATCTCCGGTCAGGCGGGAAAACGCCACGGCATGATCAAGCGGACCAACAGCCAGATCCGGAAGCTGCGCGGCACGCGCGTGATTTCGGAGTCCGACGCAGAACGCGTCCGCAAGATCTTCCTGCCGAACGGCTAAGCGCCGTTCGTTTTCCAGTTTTTATCTAACGGAGTTTCACCATGGCACGCGTCAAACGCGGCGTAACTTCACACGCCAAGCACAAGAAAACCTACAAGGCTGCGAAAGGCTTCCGGGGCCGCCGCAAGAACACCATCCGCACCGCGAAGGCTGCCGTCGACAAGTCGATGCAGTACGCCTACCGCGACCGCAAGGTGAAGAAGCGCACGTTCCGCGCGCTCTGGATCCAGCGGATCAACGCGGCCGTGCGCGAAGAAGGCCTCGTCTACGGCAAGTTCATCAACGGTCTGAACAAGGCCGGCGTCGAAGTCGACCGCAAGGTGCTCGCGGACCTCGCCGTTCACGAGCCGGCGGCGTTCAAGGCACTCTGCGCACAGGCTCGCGCCGCTCTTAACTGAGCGGGGCCCATGGCCGACCTTTCGAAGCTAGAGAACGATCTCTCCACGCAGATCGCGGGCGCGGCCGACGAAGCCGCGCTCGAAGCCGTGCGCGTCAGCGCGCTCGGCAAGAAGGGCTCGGTCTCGGAACTCTTGAAGGGCCTCGGCGCGATGTCGCCGGAGGAGCGCAAGACCGAAGGCGCGAAGATCAACGCGCTGCGCGACCGCATTTCCTCTGCGTTCGACAAGAAGAAGTCCGAACTCAAAGAAAAAGCGATTGTCGGAAGGCTCGCCTCCGAAGCGGTCGATGTGACGCTGCCGGTTCGCGCGGCCCCCGCCGAAACAGGCCGCATCCATCCGATCTCGCAGGTCATCGACGAACTCACCGCGATCTTTGCGGACATGGGTTTCTCGGTCGCCGAGGGCCCGGATATCGAAACCGACTTCTATAACTTCACGGCGCTGAACTTCCCGGCCGGCCATCCGGCGCGGGAAATGCACGACACCTTCTTCTTTCCGCCCGACGCGAAGGGCGAGCGGAAGCTTTTGCGCACGCACACGTCGCCGGTGCAGATCCGGTCGATGCAGAAGCAGAAGCCGCCGATCAAGATCATCATCCCGGGCCGCACCTATCGCTCGGATAGCGACCAGACCCACACGCCGATGTTTCATCAGGTCGAAGGTCTCGTGATCGACAAGAAATCGCACTTGGGTCATCTCAAGTGGATTCTTGCCGAGTTCTGCAAGGCGTTCTTTGAAGTCGACGACGTGAAAATGCGCTTCCGCCCGTCGTTCTTCCCCTTCACCGAGCCGTCGATGGAAGTCGATATTCAGTGCGACCGTTCCGGCGGCGACATCAAGTTCGGTCAGGGCACGGATTGGCTCGAGATTCTCGGCTGCGGCATGGTTCATCCGAACGTGCTGCGAAACTGCGGGCTCGATCCCGACGAGTATCAGGGCTTCGCCTGGGGCATGGGCATCGACCGCATCGCGATGCTGAAATACGGCATGCCGGACTTGCGTCCGTTCTTCGAGGCGGATGTGCGCTGGATCGAACACTACGGCTTCAGGCCGCTCGATTTCCCGACGCTTGCGGGAGGGCTGAGCACGTGAAATTCACCCTTTCCTGGCTGAAGGATTATCTCTCGACCGACGCGACCGTCGCGGAGATTTCCGCGAAGCTGAACGAGGTCGGTCTCGAGGTTGAGTCCATCGAGGACAAGGCCGCGACTCTCGCGCCCTTCGTCGTCGCGAACGTGATCTCCGCCGAGAAGCACCCGAACGCCGACAAGCTTCGCGTCTGCATGGTCGATACCGGCGACGGCAACCCGATCCAGGTTGTCTGCGGCGCGCCGAACGCGCGCGCGGGCATGAAGGGTGTGTTCGCAAAGCCCGGCACGACAATTCCCGCGAGCGGCGATGTCTTGAAGATCGGCGCGATCCGCGGCGTGGAATCGCGCGGCATGCTCGTGTCCGAACGCGAGATGGGCCTCTCCGACGAACACGCCGGCATCATCGAAATGCCCGCGGATGCCCCGCTCGGAAAGCCGTTCGCCGAAGTGCTCGGCCTCAACGATCCCGTATTCGACATCGCGGTCACGCCGAACCGCCCCGACGCGCTCGGTGTGCATGGTGTCGCGCGCGATCTCGCAGCCGCAGGCGTCGGCACCTTCAACGAGAAAGCGCCGAAGCCGGTTGCCGGAAAGTTTCCGTGCCCGATCAAGGTAAAAATCGAAGCGCCGGAGCTTTGCCCGGCGTTTGCGATCCGTGTGATCCGTGGCCTCAAGAACGGCCCGTCGCCGGAATGGCTGCAAAAGCGCCTCCGCGCGATCGGCCTTCGCCCGATCAGCGCGCTCGTCGACATCACCAATCTGCTCACGCACGACCGTTCGCGGCCGCTGCACGTCTTCGATGCAGCCAAGGTGAAGGGCGACCTCGTCGTACGCCGCGCGAAGAAAGGCGAGAAAATCCTCGCGCTCGACGGCAAGACCTATGAACTCGACGAAACGATCTGCTGCATCTCCGACGACCGCGCGGTGGAATCGCTTGCAGGCGTCATGGGCGGCGAGGAGAGCGGCGTCTCGGAAACGACCGTCGATGTCGTCGTCGAATCCGCGCTCTGGAATCCACTGAACATCGCGCAGACCGGCCGCAAGCTGGGTCTGCTCTCCGACGCGCGTTTCCGTTTCGAGCGCGGCGTCGACCCCGCCTTTGCCGTTCCGGGTCTTGAGCTTGCAACGCAACTCATTATCGAAATATGCGGCGGCGAGCCGTCGGAAGTGTTCGTCGCGGGTTCGGTCCCCGACACCAGCCGCGTAATCGACTTTCCGGTTTCCGAACCGAAGCGGCTGACCGGCATCGATCTCAAGGCAGACGAAATGAAGCGCATCCTTGCCGCGCTCGGTTTCTCCACCGCAGGCTCCGGCGACACGCTGAAGGTTTCGCCGCCGAGCTGGCGCGGCGACATCGAGGGCAAGGCCGATCTCGTCGAAGAAGTCGTGCGCATCGCGGGTCTCGACCGCGTGCCTGAAACTGCGTTCGAGCGCGACGACAACGCGCGCAAACCCGTGCTCACCACGCTCCAGAAGCGCACCCGCGCCGCCAAGCGTGCGCTCGCCGCGCGCGGCTCGGTGGAAGGCGTCACTTGGTCCTTTATCTCGAAAGAACACGCAGAGCGTTTCGGCGGCGGCAGTGCTGCGCTCGCGCTCGCCAATCCGATCGCGTCCGATCTTTCCGACATGCGCCCAAGCCTCATCCCCGGCCTCGCCGTTGCCGCGCAGAAGAATGCAGACCGCGGCTATGCGGATGTGGCGCTCTTTGAAGTTGGCCAGATTTTCCTGAGCGACGAGCCCGAAGGTCAGCTGATTGCGGCGACTTCCGTGCGCCGGGGTGCCGCGAAAGTTGCAGGCGCGGGCCGTCACTGGCAGGGCTCCGCGAAGAGCGTCGACGTCTATGACGCCAAGACCGACGCGCTGACTGTGCTTGCCGCCTGCGGCGCGCCGACCGACAAAATCCAGATCGTTGCGGGCGGGCCGAACTATCTGCATCCCGGCCGCTCCGGCACGATCCAGCTCGGGCCAAAGCTCGTGCTCGGTTATTTCGGCGAACTGCATCCGCTGACGCTGGAAGCGCTCGACATCGAGGGCCCGGTTTCGGTCGCCGAAGTTTTCCTCGATCGCCTGCCCGAGCAGAAGGTGAAGCCGACGAAAGTGAAGCCGAAGCTCGAGCTTTCGCCGTTCCAGCCGGTTGTGCGCGACTTCGCTTTCCTCGTCGATAGACAGGTGACCGCGGCCGACATTACTCGTGCTGCACAGAGCGCCGACAAGGCGTTGATCGTCAACGTCGACGTGTTCGACCTCTACGAGGGCAAGGGCGTGCCGGAAGGCAAGAAGTCGCTTGCCATCGCCGTCACCCTTCAGCCGCGCGAGAAGACGCTCACCGACGCCGAAATCGAGGCGGTCGCGAAGAAGATCGTCGACGAAGTCTCGAAGAAGACCGGCGCCACGCTGCGCTAGGCGAGCTTCAGGTCGGCGAAGACGAAGCCGTCCCGCTCGACAACGCCGCCAACCGTAACGTCCAGATTGTTCGCGAACATCGGCCCGCCCACGACGCAGGTGTGAAACTCGCCGTTCTCGGCACAGGGATCCACGCCCTCAGGCAGCGTTGCCAGCAATGCCTCGTCGAATGATTTGCCCGCCAGTTCCCGCGGCGCTCTCGACGGATCGAGCGTGACGACGCGCGCCTTCAAACCGCCCCCGATCATTTCGCGAGCGAGCCTGTCTGTCGGAATATTCCAGAGCGGAAACACCGGCTCGATCCCGGTGCCGCGCAGCTTTTCCTCGCGATAGATGCGGATGTCCTCCAGAAACAGATCGCCGAAGATGATCTTCGTGATTCCTTGTTCGCGCGCCGCCCGCGTCGCCTCGCCCATGCGCTGCTCGTAAACTTCGTTCGGGCAGGGAAACGGGATCATCACCGGAAAGAGCGGCAGCTTCGCCGCCGCGAGTTGCGCCTCGAGAACCTCCCTCCGGACGCCGTGCATCGAGACACGATCGAAGCCTTCGGTGATCGTCGTTAGCGCGCCGGCGATCTCATACTCGCCCCCGATCCGCGCCTGATGCAGCGCCCAGGCCGAGTCCTTGCCGCTCGACCATGCAATCAGCGCTTTGGGTTTCATCGGCAGCGAAAATTCCGTGTCATGGTAAAGTTCGGTTTAACATGCCGACGCGAATGCAGCAGTATCGGTCGTCGGTACACGCCGGTCGCCGGCCGCGTGAACCGCAAAGAAACCGGATTGCGTTACCGTTGCATCCGGGGAAAACGCAGGTCCGGATTATCGGGCGGGTATCTGGGATGGATTTCGTACACGGCTGGCTCAGCCGCCGCATCATCGGCTGCCTCGAGCAGCCCTCGCAGGGAATCGAGCCGTTCACGCCAAGCGATCCGGCGGCGCTCGCTTCCGTATTGCAGCCGGGCGATGTGCTTCTCGTCGAAGGCAACACGCGCGTATCCGGCATCATCAAGTATCTGACGCAGTCGACCTGGTCGCATTCCGCGCTTTATGTCGGCCCGCGCTTCAACAAGAAGGCAGCCGACGGCAGCCCGCATGTGCTGATCGAGGCCATTCTCGGGCAGGGCGTAATTACCGCGCCGCTTTCGAAATACACCTCGTTTCACACGCGCATCTGCCGGCCTGTCGGCCTTGCCGAGGAAGACCGCGAAAAAGTCGTCGCCTACATGACAAGGCGGCTCGGCAACGAATACGACGTGAAGAACATTCTCGATCTTTTGCGCTATCTGTTTCCGGCGCCGATTCCAGCGCGCTATCGCCGCAGACTCCTGTCGCTGGGCTCGGGCGTGCCCACGAAAGTGATCTGCTCGGGCCTGATCGCGCAGGCCTTCGAATCCGTGCGCTATCCGATCCTACCGCGCATCGAGCTGGTGGAGAGCAAGGAAAAGCGCCGCGAGATCCTGCACATCCGTCACCACTCTCTCTACATGCCGCGCGACTTCGACATCTCGCCTTACTTCCGCGTGGTGAAGCCGACCATCGAACTCGGCTTCAATTATCAAGAGCTCCGCTGGGCGAACCGCCCGCTACCGCCGGAAGAGGAACGGGAGAACATGCCGCGCCCTTTCGCGGAAGGCGGAAATCCGCCGCTCGTTCCCGATCTTCCTGAGCAGACATCCGCCGCCGCCTCAATCAAGGCGTAATGCCCGCTACAAGGCTCCGGCATGATTTCGGATGCGCTCGGCGCTTTCTCGCAAGTTTTCTCGCCTCCGCTTCGGAAGGTTCTTCTGAAGTCGGTCGGGCTCGCCGTTCTTCTGCTTATTGCGCTCGGCGCAGCCTTACAGTGGCTGCTGCAATTCCTGCTGCCGCTGTCGCACCCCTACGACTACGTCGCCGCGATCCTGCTCGGGCTGCTGACCTTGCTCCTCGCCTTCTTCGCGATGGCGCCGGTGACTTCGCTGATGGCGGCGGTTTTTCTGGACGACGTTGCCGAGGAAGTAGAGCGGACCCGGTTTCCGGCCGACCCGGTGGGGAAGCCGCTCTCGATCCCGCGCGCGGCGCTGCTCTCCATGAAGTTCTTCGGCGTGGTGCTTCTTGTGAACCTAGCCGCGATCCTGTTGTGGTTCGTGATTCCGGTATTCAACGTCGCGGTGTTCTTCTTCGCCAACGCCTATCTGTTGAGCCGGGAATTTTTCGAGATGGCGGCGATGCGCTTCCGCACGCCGGAGGAAGCACGTCGGCTTCGGCAGCAAAACGCGGTTTCCGTGTTCATATCCGGCATAGTCATCGCGGCGATCGTGATCGTGCCGGTGCTGAACCTGATCACACCGGTTTTCGCCACCGCCTTCATGGTGCGGCGGCACAAGCGATACACGCGAACGAGCGAAATTCTGCCGCCTGAGCCGCGCGCAAGGACCTAAAGCGTTTTCTCAGGCCAGAGACAGAGGTCGCGGATCAAGCACGCCGCGCATTTCGGATTTCGCGCGAGACATGTGTAGCGTCCGTGCAGAATGAGCCAGTGATGCGCATGCGTCTTGAAGCGCGCGGGAATCACGCGATCCAGTTCCAGTTCCACTTCCAGCGGATTTTTCCCCGGCGCGAGTCCGGTACGGTTGCTCACGCGAAAGACATGCGTGTCGACCGCAAGCGTCGGCTCACCGAAGGCAATATTGAGCACCACGTTCGCGGTTTTGCGGCCCGTGCCGGGCAATTCCTGCAGTTCCTCGCGTGTCTTCGGCACCTGCGAATTGTGCTTCTCGATCAGCATCTTCGAGAGCGCGATGACGTTCTTGGCCTTGCCTTTGTAAAGGCCGATGGTCTTGATGTAGTCGCGAAGCTTCTCCTCGCCGAGCGCCGCCATCTTTTCCGGCGTATCGGCGACGGCGAACAGCGCCCTCGTCGCCTTGTTCACGCCGGCATCGGTCGCCTGCGCGGATAGCACGACCGCGACCAGAAGCGTGAAATGATTGACCGATTCCAGTTCGCCTTTCGGATGCGGGTTCGCTTTTTGCCATCGGGTGAAAGCGTCAACCACCTCGCGCTCGCTCCAGCGCTTCGGCACGGGATTTTTCTTGCGTGGAGTCGCCGTGCCTGCGCGCTTTTTTGCGGTCGCTTTTTTGCCCATAGCCTCTCTATAATCGGGCCATGAACGCCAGCAACCCGATTTCAGAAACCCAGCTGCTGTACGAGCGGTTATCCCCGCACCGTTCGCTGCCCCCGCAGGGCTTTGCGATTGTGATGGGCGTGCTCGGCTTTGCCAGTTTTGTGCTCGGCGGCGCCTTTCTCCTGATGGGCGCGTGGCCGGTTTTCGGCTTTCTCGGGCTCGACGTACTTCTCGTGTGGCTCGCCTTTCGCGCGAATTACCGCGCGGCAAAAGCATTCGAGGAAATTCTCGTGACGCCGGTGCGGCTCGTGTGGCGGCGTTTTTCGCCGCGTGGAGAATTGCGTGAAGACACCATGAACCCGCGCTGGGTCCGGCTCGAGACCACCTCGGACGAGCTTTCCGGCGTGACCCGCATAGCCCTCACCGAGCGACGCGTGACCCGGGTGATCGGGGCATTCCTCCACCCGGCAGGAAAGGAGCGGCTGGCGAAATCGCTCGCGGGCGCACTCGCAACCGCAAAGCGCTGAACTTCCCGCCCGCGAAATCGGGTGGTTTTCGGGAAGATCAAAGCCCAATTTCTCCGCATCAACCGGAGGATTTCGCTATGCTTGCGAGAGCCATGAAGATTTCCGACGCCCGCGGCCGCCAGGATTATGAAACTGTCCGGGGCGCCATCGAGTTTCTGACGAGGAAATTCCGCGAGCAGCCGGAGGTCGAAGCCGTCGCAGCAGCGGTGAAGACCGACCCGCGTCACCTGAACGAACTCTTCCGCCGCTGGTGCGGACTGACGCCGAAGGCGTTTCTACAGGCCGTGACCCTCGACAACGCAAAGACGCTGCTCGCGCAATCGCCGAACGTGCTCGAAGCAAGCTACGAACTTGGGCTCTCCGGTCCGGGCCGGCTGCACGACCTCTTCGTCGTGCATGAAGCGATGTCGCCAGGTGAATGGAAAACCGGCGGCGACGGCATCGAGATCCGTTACGGATTTCACCCAAGCCCTTTCGGAACGGCGCTGGTGATGGTTACGAAGCGCGGACTTTGCGGTCTCGCCTTCGCCGACCCCGGCAAGGAGAATGGGGCACTCGAGGACATGCGGCGGCGCTGGAGGAATGCACGCTATGCCGAAGATTCGGCGGCGACTGCGGATATCGCGGCCCGCATCTTTCAGTCCGAACGATGGAAACCCGATGCGCCCTTGCGCGTGGTGCTGATCGGCACCGACTTCGAGGTCCGGGTGTGGGAGACGCTGTTGAAGGTCCCGCTCGGCCGGGCCGCTACCTACAGCGACGTCGCACGCAAAATCGGAAGGGCGAACGCGCCGCGGGCGGTAGGCGCTGCGGTCGGCAAAAACCCGATTTCTTTCGTCGTGCCATGCCACCGCATCGTCGGCTCGAACGGCGCTTTGACCGGCTATCACTGGGGGCTGACCCGGAAGCGCGCGATGCTCGGCTGGGAGCAGGCGAAGCTGATTGCCTAGGCGTTACGAAGCGAGATCGAGCTTCTCGGCCACCGTCGCGTCGGCGTTGAGCCGATAGATAATCGGAACGCCGGTCGCGAGTTCGCGCGCAATGATGCTTTCGGGCGTGTGATTCTCGAGCACCATGATGAGTGCGCGGAGCGAATTGCCATGGGCGGCAACGAGTGTGCGCTCGCCGCGCAAGACACCGGGCAGAATATTCTGCACGTAGTAGGGCAACGCGCGCGCGACCGTATCCTTCAGGCTTTCGCCGCCGGGCGGCGGCGTGTCGTAGGAGCGGCGCCAGATATGAACCTGCTCCTCACCCCACTTCTTGCGGGCGTCGTCCTTGTTGAGGCCATTCAGGTCCCCGTAATCGCGTTCGTTCAACGCCTTATCCCTGTGAACCGGAATTGCGCCCTGGCCCATTTCGTCGAGCACAAGACCGAGCGTGCGTTGCGCGCGCTTCAGAACTGACGTGTAGGCGACATCGAACGCAATGCCGTGCGCCTTCAACCTTTTGCCGGCGGCTTTGGCTTCGGCAACGCCCTGCTCGGTGAGATCGACGTCGCGCCATCCGGTAAAAAGATTCTTGAGATTCCACTCACTCTGGCCGTGACGGACAAGTACCAGCAGCCGTTCCATTCGCTATTCCTATTTCTTTTGTTCCTGCTGTGCGACCCGCTTCCCCAGCATCATGACGATGATTGCGAGCGCAAAGGCGACAAGCGCTGCCGCGATAGAGACGGTTTGTGGGGCAATTCCGGTCATCTGCGCCACTGCTGGGGTCGCAAAGAGGTAAATGCATAAACTCGCAATGAGCGGGATGCATAAAGCAAAGCCGAGGACTTTCATGAAACTTCTCCTTTGAAAATGGCGTCAGTCGAGGCCGAGTACATCGGCCATGGAATACATGCCCGGCTTCTTGCCCTTGCCCCACTTCGCCGCAGCTAAGGCGCCACGCGCGAAGATCATGCGGTCTTCGGCCTTGTGGGTAAGTTCGATGCGTTCCGAAGGACCCGCGAAGATCACGGTGTGGTCGCCGACCACGGTGCCGCCGCGCAGTGTTGCGAAACCGATGTCGCCCACGCGCCGCGCGCCGGTATGACCGTCGCGCGAGCGAACCGAGTGCTTCTCGAGATCGATCTTGCGGCCGTCGGCGGCAGCTTTGCCGAGCAGAAGTCCGGTGCCGGACGGCGCATCGACCTTGCGGTTATGATGGATCTCTAAAATTTCGATATCGAATTCGGGGCCGAGGCTTGCCGCCGCGCGCTTCACGAGTGCTGCAAGCAGATTGACACCGAGGCTCATATTGCCGGACTTCACAATGGTCGCCTGGCGCGCGGCTGCTTCCAGTTTCGCATCATCCTCCTTCGACATTCCGGTCGTGCCGATCACGTGCACGATGCCCGCCCCCGCCGCGAGCCCCGCGAGCGCAATACTGGAGTCCGGAGACGTGAAGTCGATGATGGCGTCCGCTTGGCCGACGAGCGGCGATGCATCGCTCGTCACCTTGATGCCGGAAGGCGGGAGGCCCGCAAGCGTCCCCGTGTCCGCGCCGATCTCGGCGGCACCCTGACGATCGACCGCACCGGCGAGCGCAAAGCCCGGCACTTCGTGGACGGCGCGCAAAAGCGTGCGGCCCATGCGTCCGCCGGCTCCTGCAATGACCAGTCGAAGTTCAGGCATCTCACGCGCTCCAAAGTCGAGCGCGGGTATAGCGCGGCTTGGCAGCACTAGGAAAGCGCGCTGCGCCTATCAGCTCGGCTGCGGGCCGTCATAGCCCTCGATGATGACGATATCGCCCTCGGAAATCGGCGCGCGGATCGAGATCGCGTGCTTGTATTCGGGCGAGTGATAGCAATCGACGGCGGCTTGGTAGCTCGGGAATTCGATCACGACGTTGCGCGACCGCGAGGAGCCTTCCGGGTTCTCAAACTTGCCGCCCCGGACAACGAACTTCGCGCCGTATTTCTTGAAGGCGATCGCATTCGCGTCGCGATACTTCGCGTAGACGTTATCGTCGCGCACGTCGACGCGCGCAATCCAGTAGCCCTTTGCCATTTCGCTCCCCTTACTTCTTTGCGTTTTCGATTTCTTCGACGATGGCTTCCGCAGCCCGTTTCGGGTCTTCGGCCGCCACGATCGGCCGCCCGATCACCATGTAATCCACGCCTGCAAGAACCGCTTCCTTCGGCGTCATGACCCGCTTCTGGTCGCCCTTCGCGCTGCCGGCAGGGCGGATGCCGGGTGTGACCAGCAGCATTTTCCCTCCCAAGCGCTGGCGAAGATCTTTCGCCTCCGCGGGCGAGCAGACGAGGCCGTCGATGCCGATCGCTTCGGCCTGCGCCGCGCGGCGCGCGACCAGTTCGGGAACAGTCGTCGCGTAACCTGCGTCTTTCAGGTCGTCGTCGTCCCATGACGTGAGAACGGTAACCGCGAGAATTTCGAGGTCGCTGTCGCCGCGGCCTTCGACCGCCGCGCGCATGGTCTGCGGGAATGCGTGCACGGTAAGAAACGCCGCGCCGAGTTTTGCCGCGCGTCTGGTTGCCTGCATGACCGTGTTGCCGATGTCATGCAGCTTCATGTCGAGAAATACTTTCTTGCCACCGTGAGCAAGGTCTTCCGCGAGCGAAAGGCCGCCCGCCATGACGAGTTCGTAGCCGATCTTGTAGAAATTGATGCTGTCGCCGAGCGACCAGATCGTCTTCTCGGCGGCCTCCACATCGGGCAGATCGAGCGCGACGATCACGCGGTCGCGCGCGCTGGTTTCGCGGCTCACACGAGCACTCCCGCCATTGCGATGAGCTTCTCTAGCTGCGCTTTGAGAATCTTCTGGTTGCCTTCGTCTTTGAGCGCGCCGCGCTCGTCGAAGGCACTTCCGGCGCCTGCAATCGCCACCTGCTCGGGGATCACGAGCGCACCAAGACCGAGTTCGAGCGACTGGCGCAGATGATAAAGCCCGCGATAGCCGCCAAAGCGACCGTCCGAAGTTGCGCCGAGCGCAAACGTGCACTGCTTATAAGGATTTCCGGCGGGCTCTTTGGCTCGCGAGATCCAGTCAATCGCGTTCTTCAAGAGCGGCGGCATCGAGGCATTATATTCCGGCGAGGCAATATAAACGCCCTGATGCGCGAGCATCTGCGCTTTCAGCTTTTTCGCGTTTTCAGGAACGCCTTCTTCCTTCTCAAGGTCGCCGTTGTAGATGGGCAATTCATAATCGGCGAGCGAAATCAGCGTCGATCCAGCATCCATCAGCGAAAGCTCGCGGGCGACATGGGCCGCGAGTTTGGCACTCAGCGCGCCCGAGCGGATCGACCCTGCGAAGACGAGAATCTTTTTCATCGCGCTCCTTATCTTGCCCGATAGGTCCACACGCGGGCAGGCGGCAGATTCCACCAGATGCGCTTCGAGGCAGACGTCTCATAGAGATGCGAGTCCACCGGCAGCGGCGAGTTCGCACCGTAGGTGAACTGAATGAACGGCGAGCGCGGACGCAGCAGCTTCATCGCATGATCGATCAGCTTCTGCCGTTGCTCCTGCGCGAAGTTCAAAAGCGGCAGGCTTGAGACGACCGCGCAGAACGGCGCTTCGGCATGGCCGCGCAGCGTCTCGTTGAGCGCGAAGGCATCACCCTGCACCACCTTCACCGCGGGATACTTGCCGCGAAGCGATTTGCAGAACGCCTCATCATATTCCACGAGCACCAGCCGTTTCGGGTCGATCCCTCGCTCCAGTAACGCCGCGGTAACGGGTCCCGTTCCCGGTCCCAATTCGATAATCGGGCCTTCGACGGCGGGATCGACGATCGCCGCCATGGTGCGCGAAAGCGCGGGGCCGGAGGGCGCAACCGCGCCGACGGTTTTCGGATTTCTGAACCAGCAGGTAAGAAAATTGAGAAGCGCGGACTGCTGCGGGATTGGCTCGTTGCCGGAATTCGCCTGCATGGACCGCCGACTTTCTCTTGCGCTTACTCTTGCGCTTCGCGGGCTGGCGTAGCGCCTCGCCGCAGGCAGCGTCAAGCGAGCGAAGACTTAGTCGAAAAACTCCCGCATTTTTGCGAAGAAACCGGAGGATTCCGGCTGCGTATCCTTCGAACTATCCTTCTCGAATTCGCGCAGCAGCTCTTTCTGCCGCTTGGTGAGCTTCTGCGGCGTTTCCACCGCGACTTGCACGACCATGTCGCCGCGGTCGCGCGAGCGCAGCACCGGCATGCCCTTGCCTCCGAGGCGGAAACGCTTTCCGGTCTGCGTGCCTTCCGGTACCTTCACCTTGGAGCGCGACCCGTCCACCGTCGGCACCTCGAACTCGCCGCCGAGCGTCGCGGTCACCATCGAGATCGGCACGCGGCAGAAAAGATCCGCGCCTTCACGCTGAAAGATCGGATGCTGCGTGACGGAGAGGAAAATATAGAGATCGCCGTTGCCGCCGCCGCGCACGCCGGCCTCGCCTTCTCCACCCAGACGAATCCGCGTGCCGTCCTCGACGCCCGGCGGAATGTTCACTTCGAGCGCCCGCTCCTTCACGACGCGGCCCGCGCCCGAGCACGATTTGCACGGATCCTGGATCACGGTACCGCGGCCCTGGCACGAGACGCAGGTGCGCTCGAGCGTGAAGAAACCCTGCGCCTGACGGATGCGGCCTGAGCCCTGACAGGTCTTGCAGGGAACGGGCTGCGTTCCCGCTTTCGCGCCGGTGCCCGAACACGTTTCGCAGGTGACGCTGGTCGGAATTTCGATCTTCGCGGCTTTTCCGCTGAAGGCTTCTTCGAGCGAGATTTCGAGATTGTAGCGAAGGTCCGCGCCGCGCTCGCGGCCACCCGAACGGCCGCCGCGGCGGCCACCCATGCCGCCGAACAGGTCGTCGAAGATGTCGGAGAAAGCGGACGTAAAGTCGCCGAAGCCGCCCTGTCCGCCTGCCCCGCCATTCTCGAAGGCGGCATGACCGTAACGGTCATAAGCCGCGCGTTTCTGCGGATCCTTCAGGCAGTCATAGGCTTCGTTGATTTCCTTGAACTTCGCCTCGCACTCGGCGTTGCCCGGGTTTTTATCCGGGTGCCACTGCATCGCGAGCTTGCGGAAGGAAGTTTTCAGTTCGCCGTCGCTTGCCGTGCGCGAGACGCTCAGGACTTCGTAATAGTCGCGCTTGGCCATCAGCATGCACCAATCAGAAAAATGGCCTTCGTCCGTTGCGTAAGCGCACTACGCGGAACGAAGGCCATTCGCATTCACTCTGTCAGAAGGCCGCTTACGCGGACTTCTTGTTGTCCTTGTCGTCCTTCACTTCCGTGAATTCGGCATCGACGACGTCGTCTTTCTTGGCGTTGGTGTCTCCGCCGGCATTGTTATCCGCCGACTTCGCGGCATACATCGCTTCGCCAAGCTTCATGGACGACTGCATCAACGCGTTCGTCTTGGCTTTGATGCTTTCGGCGTCGTCGCCCTTCAGCGCTTCCTTGAGATCGGAAAGCGCGGACTCGATCGAAGACTTGGTTCCGGCATCGACCTTGTCGCCGAACTCGGCGAGAGACTTTTCGGTCGCATGCACGAGCGCTTCGCCCTGGTTCTTGGCTTCGACGGCCTCGCGGCGCGCCTTGTCTTCGGTCGCGTGCAGCTCGGCATCCTTCACCATCTTCTCGATGTCGGCATCGGACAAACCGCCCGAGGCCTGAATGCGGATCTGCTGCTCCTTGCCGGTACCCTTGTCCTTCGCCGAGACGTTGACGATGCCGTTCGCATCGATGTCGAAGGTGACTTCGATCTGCGGCACGCCGCGGGGTGCCGGCGGAAGGCCGACGAGATCGAACTGGCCGAGCAGTTTGTTGTCGGCCGCCATTTCGCGCTCGCCCTGCGAGACGCGGATGGTGACGGCGCCCTGATTGTCCTCGGCGGTCGAGAAGACCTGGCTTTTCTTGGTCGGGATCGTGGTGTTGCGCTCGATCAGCCGCGTGAACACGCCGCCGAGCGTTTCGATGCCGAGCGAGAGCGGGGTCACGTCGAGCAGAAGCACGTCCTTGACGTCGCCCTGCAACACGCCCGCCTGCACCGCGGCGCCGATCGCAACCACTTCATCCGGGTTCACGCCCTTGTGGGGCTCCTTCCCGAAGAACTGCTTCACGACTTCCTGCACCTTCGGCATGCGGGTCATGCCGCCGACGAGAACGACTTCCTGAATTTCGCCGGCCGAAAGTCCGGCGTCCTTCAACGCCTGACGGCACGGCTCGACGGTCTTCTGGATGAGGTCGTCCACCAGCGCCTCGAACTTCGCGCGGGTGAGCTTCATCGTCAGATGTTTCGGACCGGAGCTGTCTGCGGTGATGAAGGGCAGATTGATTTCGGTCTGGGTCGCGGAAGACAGTTCGATCTTCGCTTTCTCAGCCGCTTCCTTCAGGCGCTGGAGCGCGAGCTTGTCCTTGCGCAGATCGATGCCCTGCTCTTTCTTGAATTCGTCGGCGAGATAGCTGACCAGACGCATGTCGAAGTCTTCGCCGCCGAGGAAAGTGTCGCCGTTCGTCGACTTCACTTCGAATACGCCGTCGCCGATCTCCAGCACGGAAATATCGAAGGTGCCGCCGCCGAGATCGTAGACCGCGATCATGCCCTGCTTCTGCTTGTCGAGACCGTAAGCAAGCGCGGCCGCGGTCGGCTCGTTGATGATACGAAGCACTTCGAGGCCCGCGATCCTGCCGGCGTCCTTGGTCGCCTGGCGCTGCGCGTCGTTGAAGTAAGCGGGAACGGTGATGACGGCCTTCTCGACCTTGGTGCCGAGATAAGATTCCGCCGTCTCCTTCATCTTCTGGAGGATGAAAGCGGAGACCTGCGAGGGCGAATATTTCTTGTCGCCGTCGGAGAGCCAGGCGTCGCCGTTGTCGCCCTTCACGATCTCATAGGGTACGAGCTTCTTGTCTTTCGCGACCATAGGGTCGTCGTAGCGGCGGCCGATCAGGCGCTTCACCGCGAAGAAGGTTTTCTCGGGATTGGTGACCGCCTGGCGCTTCGCAGGCTGACCGACGAGCCGCTCGCCTTCGCCGGTAAAGGCGACGATCGAGGGCGTGGTGCGTGCGCCTTCGGCGTTCTCCAGAACTTTCGGCGCCGTGCCGTCCATGACAGCGACGCACGAGTTGGTGGTACCGAGGTCGATTCCGATGACCTTGGACATGGCTTACCTCTCATTTCCGGCAGGCCGGCTGGGTCCGCCTTCGGCACCCTGTGGGAACGGTTCTGTTCTTGCCGTTCCCCTCGGCCCCCGCGTTGGGGATTTGCCGCAGTAGAACCCCGCGGCTGTTCGCGAGGGATATAGGCAGGGGGGCTATATGCCGCAAGGCTTTGCAAGCCCTTTAAAGCGTGGCGGAATCGCGCCCCGGGCGTGCACGGTAAACAGGAAGCGCCCAGCCCCAGACCAGCGCCCCGGCCCGCACCCCGAAGGCGACCAGAAAACCCGCCGTCGCCCCGGTCCAGAACGGCGCACCTACGCCGGCCAGAACGACAAAGGTGAGCGCCCCCGCAAACGCGCAGGTGATGTAAAGCTCGCGGCGAAGGATCACCGACGGCTCGCCGGCGAGCACGTCGCGGATCACGCCGCCGAAGGTAGCGGTGAGAATCCCGAGGGCCAAGGCATCGGCAGCCGAGGCGCCGACCGCAAGCGTCTTCGCCGCTCCCACCACGGCATAGGCGCCAAGGCCGACCGCATCCGCCCAAAGCAGAACGCGATACCGCGATTCCAGAAGGTGCGCCGTGAAATAGACGAGCGCCGCCACGACGAGCGGGATCGCAAGATAGGCGGGGCTGCGAACCCAGAATACCGGCACGTCGAGCAGAAGATCTCGAAGCGTACCGCCGCCCACGGCGGTAACGCCTGCAAAAAACACGAAGGCGACAATGTCGAGCTGTTTACGCGATGCGGCGAGCGCACCGGTCGCCGCGAACACCGCGATGCCGACATAGTCGAGCGTCTGGAGAAGGATCGAGACCTGATTCATGGCGCAGACTTAGGCGGCGGCGCGCAGCCGAAGTCAACCGCGCTCTATTTGCGGCGCAGGATCAGAACGCCGCTGATCTCGTCGAGCGGACGATAATTTTCCAGTTCGCGGGAGAGCGCGGCATCGCTTTTTGCCCACATGTGCCAATCGAACCGGATGCGATCGATCAGGATGATGTCCGGCTTCGCGCGGCGGATGTCCTCGATCAGCATATTACGATCTTGCGCCTCGAGCGCATCATAGCGGGCGCGCAGCGCGGGTCCGGGTTCATCGAGCTTCAGAATCTTCGCGCCGGTGACAATCCATTGTCCCGAAACGCGGCTGACCCAGGTGCCGCCGAGCGCACGCGTCAGCGGGTGGCCGATTGCAATGTCGGAGGTAATCGCCAGCACCTTCGGATTGCTGACTGAGCGCGAGATCGTCGCATAGAGCGGCCGCATGTCGATCGCGAAATTCATCCAGACGAAGGTAGTGCCCGCAAGGAGCGAAAGGGCGAGCGCGGAGGACAGGCGTCCCGCGCGCGCGCGCGGACTTTCGTCAGGCAATGTCAGCGGCCAGCGCTGCGCAAATGCGATTGCAAGTGCCGCGAGCACCAGCGCCAGCATCGGATAGGCATGATAGGCCCACCCCTTCATCTGGCTGTAATAGGAGAAGGAAAAGCCGAGCGAAGCCGCAAGCAGCAGGGAGAACGGCGCGTTCAGCGCATCGCGCCCTTTCAGCATGAAGATCGCAACGAATGTCGCGAGATAAATCGGCGTGCCGAAATGGATCATGAATTTCCAGATCGACGAGCGGATCGGCACATAGACTTCGGCGACCAGCGGCAGAATGTTTTGGACGAACTCCGGATACAGCACGAAAGTCAGCGCCGCATAGGCCGCGAGCATCGCGGCTGCGATCCAGTTTTCTAGCGCGAAGACAACGCGCCAGTTCCTTGCGCTATGCGCAGCAACCAGCGCGACCAAAGCGATTGCCGGCACGAAATGCGGCTTGATGATCGCAACTGCGCCTGCGCCGATGCCTGCCGCGCATACGAACCAGACCGGCAACGATCTTCCTGACGCGCGTGCGGCATTCAGCGCAAGGAGCGGCAGGAACGCGATCAGTGCGATGTGCTCCCGCTCGCCAAACGTCTGCGCCGGCAGAATAATGAGAACAGCCGCGAATAACGCAGCGAACCGGAATAGCGTGCGGCGAGAGAAGAGTTCCACCCGCCGGAGAATTGCCGCCGAAAGCCACAGCGAAGCGGCCACACCCGCAAACACGAACGCATCGACGACCGGCTCCGGCCGCAGCGCAAGCGCTCGGGCAAGCATCACGGGCAGCATGTAGAGGAGGAAAGCGGCAGGCGGATTCGTTTCGATAATGTCTACGTAGGGCCGCTCGCCCGCTAGCACCTTCTCGCAGAGCGTGATCAGCCAGCTTACGTCGGTGTTCGCAACCACCAGATTACGAAGCAGAATGCCGAAAGCGAAGATCGCAATGAGCGGCAGCCAAGCAGAATGCTGCGCCGTGGCTTGCGCCTCCCGCGTCACGGGACGAAGAACGTCCGTGCTCATCCGGCGCGCCGTTCCTTTTTGCCCTGGGATTCTTCGCGCGCCGCCTCGAAGCCCACGCGCTTGGAAACCACATAGAGCGGGCGGCGCTTCACCTCGGCGTGGATACGGCCGACATAGATCCCGACCATGCCGGTGAGCAGCATGTTGATCCCGCACAGCAGGGAAATGATTACGACTGTGGAGGCCCAGCCGCTGGCCGCGTCGTCGGCAAACAGCCCGCGATAGATCGCGTAAGCGCCGTAGCCTGCCGCGAAGGCGGAAACGCCGGCCCCGACCCAGACCGCAAGCTTCAGCGGCGCGTCGGAGAAGCTCACCACCGCGCTCATGGCAAGCCGCAGGAGCTTCCAGAAATTGTACTTCGTTTCGCCGGCCGCGCGTGCCGGGCGGTCGAATTCGACGCTGGTCTGACGGAAGCCGAGCCAGTGAATCATGCCGCGCACATAGCGGTCGCGTTCCGGCATTTCGCGGAACGCTTCGACGACGTTGCGGTCCATCAGCCGGAAGTCGCTTACGTCGCGCGGGATATCCACGTCCGAGATCTGGCCGAGCAGCCGGTAGAAAAGTTTCGAGGTAAATTTCTTGAAGGCGCTTTCGCCGTCGCGCGAGCGGCGGCGCGCGTAGACGATCTCGTTCCCTTCCTTCCAGCGCGCGATCATCTCATGCACGATCTCGGGCGGGTCCTGAAGATCGGCGTCCATCAGGATCACGGCAGCGCCGGAGGCGGCGTCCATGCCTGCGGTCGCGGCATATTGCTGACCGAAATTGCGCGAGAGCTTGATGAAGCGGATATGCGGCTTCTGCTTCGCGAGCGCCTCTAACATGATGGCGGAGGTGTCGCGCGAGCCGTCGTCGACGAAGATGACTTCCGCGGGCGCGTCGAGCGAGGCCACGAGCCGGTCGAGCCGGTGCAGAAGCAGCGGCAGTACGGCCTCTTCGTTGAAGACGGGAAGGACGAAGCTGTAGCGGATGCCTTCCGGGGCGCACGAAATCATGTCTCTGGTTCCCGGGCGGTAAGCCCGCGGAACCCTAGAAAAACGCCCTTAAGATCGCCTTTCGGAAAATGGTTTAAGCGGTCTTATCGACCTCGCCGCCGTTTCCGGCGGCTTTCGGCGCGGCTTTCGCGATGCCGACCATCGCGGGCCTGAGCACGCGGTCGCCGATCGCATAGCCCGGCTGCACCACCTGCTTCACGGTTCCCGGCGGCACCGTTTCGTCCGGAATCTCGAACATGGCCTGATGGAAGTTCGGATCAAACTTCTGGTCCATCGGATTCAAGAGCCGGACGCCGTGCTTTTCGAGCGTCTTGGCAAGCTCGCGGTTGGTGAGCTCCACGCCTTCGAGGAGCGTTTTCAGCGTGTTATCGGCAGCTTCGCGATGTGCGGGATCGACCGCCGCGAGCGCCCTGCCGAGGTTGTCGGCGACCGCGAGCATTTCCCGGGCGAAGCCCGCGATCGAGTAGCTGCGCGCGTCGGCCACGTCCTTCTCGGCGCGGCGCCGGGTGTTCTCCATCTCCGCATGCGCGCGCAGATATTTGTCCTTCAGTTCCGCGACCTGCGCCTCGAGGATGATGCGCTCGTCCACATAGGCAGCGCTTTCCGTGCTTTCACGGGCATCGTTCTCGTTCGCGGCCTGCGAAGGCTCGATCGGGACAGGATTCTTGGTGTTTTCGTCGGCGTTCATCATGGAGGTTCCGTTCGCCCCGCATATCAGGGCGGAATACGAAAAAATCAAGCCGGGATCGGACCCTTGGTCCGGGCTTTATTTCCCTCCGAGTATCTTGCTCACGACGAGCGCCGTGTAGTCCACCATCGGGATCACGCGGGCGTAATTGAGTCGCGTCGGGCCGATTACGCCGAGCACGCCGACCACGCGGCCCTCGCCGTCGCGATACGGCGCGACGATAGTGGAGGAACCGGAGAGCGAGAACAGCTTGTTCTCCGAGCCGATGAAAATCCGGAGGCCCTCCGCTTCCTCGGCCTTGCCGAGCAGTTCCGCCACATCCCCCTTCTGTTCCAGATCGTCGAACAGGAGCCGCACACGCTCGAGGTCCTCGGCGGCGTTCACGTCTTCCAAGAGCTTCGCGTGACCGCGCACGATGAGTCGGCGCGAGGTGGCGTCGCCGCCGGACCAACTCGCAAGGCCGTCAGCCACGATGCGCTGCGTGAGTTCGTCGAGTTCCGCACGGGCGGCGTCGAGTGACTTCTCAAGCTCGCTTCGCGCTTCTCCCAGCGTGCGGCCACGAATGCGTGCGTTCAGAAAGTTGGTCGCTTCCACCAGCGAAGAGTTCGGCACGTCTTTCGGAATGTTGAGTAGGCGGTTCTCGATCTGGCCGTCTTCGGAAACCATCACCGCGAGCGCACGGCCGGGGTCGAGCCGGACGAACTCGATCTGTTTCAGGCGGGGATTCGTTTTTGTCGCGGTCACGACGCCTGCGCCTCGGGACAAACCCGAAAGCAGCGCCGAGGCTTCGCCGAGCACGGAATCGATGCTGCCGCCACGGATCGCGCTCACCTGCGCTTCGATGTTGCGCCGTTCGTTTTCCGGCAGGTCGCCGATTTCGAGAAGCGCGTCGACAAAAAAGCGAAGCCCCTGCTGCGTCGGCAAGCGCCCGGCACTCGTGTGCGGCGAAAAGATGAGCCCGGCCGCCTCGAGATCGGCCATCACGTTGCGGACGGAGGCCGGCGATAGCTGCATCGGAATAATGCGCGAAAGATTGCGCGAGCCCACCGGCTCTCCGGTCGCGAGATACGACTCCACGATCTGGCGGAAGATTTCGCGCGAACGCTCGTCGAGCTCGCGCAAGGCCTGACCCGGGGGCTTTAGCGGAATCTCTGCGGACAAACTGCTACTCCTGCCGTCGCCGAAACTTAGAATGCGCCACTATATCTCATGCTTTCCGGGGCTTCCGGCAAGACCGGGTTGCCGCGCGAGGCCCGCTCCCCGTACAAGAGCCGCGAACAGATCAAGGAGTGATGATGGCGAGGCCGGGCGGACGTGCGAACGACCAGATGCGGGCGGTTTCCTTCGAGCGCGGCTATTCGCGTCATGCCGAGGGTTCCTGCCTCGTGCGTTTCGGCGACACGCATGTGCTGGTCACCGCCTCGCTCGAAGAACGTCTGCCGCCCTGGCTAAAGGGGCAAGGCCGCGGCTGGGTGACGGCCGAATACGGCATGCTGCCGCGCGCGACGCACGACCGCACACGGCGCGAGGCGGCGGGCGGTAAACAGTCCGGCCGTACTTTGGAAATTCAGCGCCTGATCGGGCGTTCGCTCCGCACCGTCACCGATCTGGTTGCTCTCGGAGAACGTCAGATCACGCTCGACTGCGACGTGATCCAGGCCGACGGCGGCACGCGCACCGCGGCGATCACCGGCGCATGGGTCGCGCTCCATGACTGCATCTCATGGATGAAGAAGCGCAACATGGTGACGAAGCCCGTGCTCACCGATCAGGTCGCCGCGGTTTCCTGCGGCATCGTCGAAGGCACGCCCGTGCTCGATCTCAATTACGACGAGGACTCCACCGCTGAGACCGACATGAACCTCGTGATGACCGGCGCGGGTGGGATCATCGAAATTCAGGGCACCGCAGAGAAGAAGCCCTTCACCAGCGACGAAATGGACGCGCTGATCGGGCTAGCGCGCGACGGAATCAAGAAGCTCGTCGACATGCAGAAGATGACGGTCGCTTGAAATAATGGCGCGCAGGCTTTCCGGCAAAGTCGTTCTCGCGACCCACAATTCCGGGAAGCTCAGGGAGATGCGCGAGTTGCTCTCGCCGCATGGCGTTGAAGTCGTATCGGCAGGCGAACTCGGCCT
>Ga0208735_100017_pt1 | contig 158697 bp, 161 predicted proteins | sample Subbio12Aug_8Aab_FD_184829 | JGI IMG/M metagenome (GOLD analysis project Ga0208735, IMG submission 184829) | Serpentinite rock and fluid subsurface biosphere microbial communities from McLaughlin Reserve, California, USA - CR12Aug_8Aab (SPAdes) | ecosystem: Environmental > Terrestrial > Deep... | reverse complement strand
GGGAGCCGATGCGGGCGGCAGCGAACATCGCTGCTGCCCGTACTGTTTCCGGCTTCGGAAAAAGAAGGAAGTGACGATGTCCGCTTCGGCAGTATCCTTGCGCGCAGCGATCCATGACGCCTTGAGAAATGACGGCCCGCTCGCCGCGATGCTGGGTGGCGCGAAAATCTATGACGAGCCGCCGCGTGAAGCAGCACTTCCCTACGTTACGCTCGGCGAGACGGTCGTGTCCGACCGTTCGACCTCGACCGAGAGCGGCGAAGAGCATGCACTGACGCTGCACATCTGGTCGCGGCAGGGCGGCCATCGCGAAGCACATCTGATTTCGGGCGCAGTATTGCAGGCGCTGATCGACGCGCCGCTTGCGCCTGTTGGGCATCATCTCGCGAACCTGCGTTTTGTCGTTGCCGACATCCGCCGCGAGGCGGACGGACGCACCTATCACGGCATCGTACGGCTGCGTGCCGTAACCGAGCCGGCTTAATCACGGAGAATCGAATGCCCGCCCAAAAGGGAAAAGACCTGTCTTGAAAATCGACGATGACGGGAGCTTCGTCACGGTCGCTGGCCTGCGGACCAAGACGCTCGCATTCAACGCACAGACGGTGGACGTGACGCATGCGGAGTCTTCCGGGCGCTGGCGCGAGCTGCTCGCTGGCGCAGGCGTACGGCGTGCTTCCCTTTCTGCATCGGGCATTTTCAAGGATGCAGCGTCGGATGCGCTGGTGCGCGAGGCGTTCTTCGGCGGCGAGGCACCTTCATGCCAGATCGTGATCCCGGATTTCGGTACGATCGAAGGCGCGTTCCAGATCGGCGCGCTCGAGTTTTCCGGAAATCACGACGGCGAGATGAATTTCGAAATCTCGCTCGAAAGCGCGGGCGAGCTGACGTTCGAAGCGAGCTAGGGAATCAAATAAAAGACACCGAAAGCGAGTAACCCGGTCACCGCCATTTGAGATACGACTGACCAATAACTAAAAAACTCCAGCCAGTACTTGATACCTCGATTCGGCGTCATGGCTCGATTTCTTCGCTCGCTCCTATCAATAACGAGCTCCTCTGCTTTGCTCATATAGAAGAATGCGGCTTGCGCATCGTCCGCATTCAGTTTGTAAATCTGCCTCACCCACAAGAACACGTAGACAAAGAAGCCAACGACAAGAAATGGCCAGGGGATTCTCCGATTGATGTAAATGGCTCCAGCTAGCAGAAGCAAAACTGCGAAAGAAAGCTTCCACTCCTGCTGACGCCTCCAATTCCAGCGCACTATCCGAAAATCGGCGAGCTTTTTTCGGTAGCGGACGTATCTCGGCACGGGACGCGATCCGCGTAATCGGTGCTGGCTTGCGCGGTGCGGGAGAGAGAATATCCGATGAAGATGTGGCCGCACTTGCCTCGGCGGGTGCTGCGGCAGGTTACGTGCGGATCGTCGTCGAACTGCTTTCAGCGACATTCGGTGCAGCGGAAGCGAAATCCGGTCGCGCGTGTCGCCACACCGGAGCACGGCGATCACTATTGGCTTGCATACTCCGACAAACAGATCGCGGCGAGCGCGGCGCTGCACGCGGCGCTGAAGGTAGCCTATCCGGCGATCAATACGGTGCTCGGGCACTATCACATTTGTCCGGAGCGCAAGACCGACACCAATCCGCTGTTTCCGCTGGCACGGATGCAGGGCATCGTGCGCGGCGAGGCAGGCGAGCTTTCAGTGCCGGTCGAGGTAAAGCCTGAGCCGAAGATGCCTTCTGCGACGGCGAAGCCCGGTTTCATCCCGGATGCGACTGTGGTTGCGGATGTTCTGAATCTTCGCGGCGGGCCCGGCATTCAGTTTGCAGTGAAGGGCGCGATCCCCTTCGGAACGCGCATCGACGTGCAGGAAAAGGATCAGCTTACGGGCTGGCTGCGTGTCATCACGCCCTTTGGCGCGACTGGATATGTGCACGGTGGCTTCGTGCGACTCGATTAATCCTGTCTCATCTTTCGAGACGCGCCCGCATTCGCGCGCGCTCCTCGGGATGAGGCTCCATTTCTTGAAAGGATAATATCATGGACCGCTTGTTCTCGCGCGGCCTTTGGGCCGCGTTTTTCGTTTTCGCTTCGGCCCCGGCATTCGCACAGACGGAAGTCGCAATCGAGGGCTTCTACGGCATCGTGCAGCCCTATCTCCTTGCCGTCGTTTCGGTGCTTGCGACCGCGATCGTGGGCTGGCTCGCGGAGCTGCTCCGCCGCAAGTTCAATCTCGATATTGACGCTGCGCACCGCGAAGCCTTGCAGACTGCACTCACCAACGGAGCGGGCCTCTTGGTCGGCAAGGCCGGCAATGCGGCCGCCAGCAGGAAGCTCGATATGAAAAGTGCCGCACTCGCCGAAGCCGTGAATTACGTGCTGCAAGCCGTGCCCGACGCGATCCGCCATTTCGGCATTACGCCGGAAGCGGTTGCCGAAAAGTTGCAGGCGAAGCTGCCGCAGGTTTCCGGCGGCAATGCTTGAGATGCTGATCGGCTTCGCTGTCTCGTTTCTGACGAAGCTCGTGCTCGGCTGGATCGCGGAGAACAGGAAGTCCGTGAGCGAGAGGGAAGCCGGGCGCCTTCGCTCCGAACTCGATCACGCGCTCGAAGTATTGAAGAAGCAGCAGGCGATGGCCGAAATCGCAGCAAGGCTTACGACGCGTGCCGATGTGCTCGCGCGGCTGGAAGAGGGCAGCCTATGAACCCCCTCTGTCTCGGTCTTGAAGTGATCCTGCTCGGGGCAAGGCTCTGCATGGGCGAGTCCGTGCTGCGCGCGCCGGACGCGGTCTGCCCGATCATCGCGGAGCGGAGCGTGGCCTGGCAGCGGGAGCTTCGCGCCGAGCGGCTTGCTTCCGCCGGCTCGCCGCGCACCGACGAGGCGCTGGCCGAGTGGCTGTCGCTCCGGGATCAGGCGAGGGCGTGTCGAAATCGATAATCGTCATGCCCGCGAAAGCGGGCATCCAGTAAACTCGATAGAGGATTGTGGTTACTGGATTCCGGGTCTCGCTCCGCTCGCCCGGAATGACAATTGATAAGCTCATATATAAATGAACCCTGTTCAAAGGGTTCAGCCAATGCACATCCGCGAGGCGGTCGAGAGCCGCTATTCCTGCCGGGCGTTTCTCCCGAAACCCGTTTCCGAAAATATCGTCCGCGAGATTTTGCAGTCGGCGGCGCGCGCGCCTTCGGGTGGAAATCTCCAGCCGTGGATCGTGCATGCGGTCGCGGGCAAGCGTCTCGAAGAACTCAAGAGCCTGATCCGCCCCCGGCTCAATGAGCTGCCGCTCGCCGAAGGCGGCGAATATCAGGTCTATCCGGCTCCGCTAAAGGAGCCCTACAAGGCGCGCCGCTTCAAGGTCGGCGAGCTGCTCTACGAGAGCATCAACATTCCGCGCGAAGACCGGCCGGGCCGCTACAAGCAGTTCGCCCGCAACTTCGAGTTCTTCGGCGCGCCGGTCGGCATTTTCTTTTCGCTCGACCGCACCATGGGTCCGCCGCAATGGCAGGACCTCGGGATGCACATCCAGAATGTGCTTCTCCTTGCGCGAGGTTCCGGCCTCCACACCTGCGCGCAGGAAGCCTGGACCTACTGGCACAAGACCGTGTCCCGCTTCCTCGAACTTCCCCCCGAAATCATGCTGTTCTGCGGCGTGGCGCTCGGCTATGCCGACGAGACCGCGCCCATTAACCAATGGCGCTCGCCTCGCGCGGATGTGACCGAGTTCGCGACCTTTCAGGGCTTCGACTGAGCGCCCGCCTTAATCGGCGGTTCATCTACGCTCTGGCCTTATCGTGTGGCACAATCCCGCCGCGCGAAGAGGGCCTTTGAGTCGCCATGCGTCTGCTTGTCGTTGAAGACGATCCCGATCTGAACCGCCAACTCGTGACGGCATTGTCCGATGCCGGTTACGCGGTGGATGCCGCCTCTGACGGCGAAGAGGGGCATTTCCTCGGCGACAGCGAGCCCTATGACGCGATCGTGCTGGATCTCGGCCTGCCGAAGATGGATGGCATTTCCGTTCTGGAGCGCTGGCGCAAGAGCGGCAAGATGATGCCCGTGCTGATTCTGACTGCACGCGACCGATGGTCGGACAAGGTGCAGGGGTTTGACGCCGGCGCCGACGATTATGTCGCCAAGCCCTTCCATATGGAGGAGGTGCTCGCGCGCCTGCGTGCGCTCTTGCGCCGCTCGGCGGGTCACGCCACCAACGAACTCACCTGCGGACCCGTCACACTGGATACGCGCTCCAGCCGCGTCTCCGTGAACGGAAATCCGGTACGGCTGACCTCGCATGAATACCGGCTGCTCGCCTATCTGATGCATCACACCGGCCGCGTGGTTTCGCGCACCGAACTCGTCGAGCATCTCTACGATCAGGATTTCGATCGCGACTCCAACACGATCGAGGTTTTCGTGGGCCGGTTGCGCAAGAAGCTCGGTATCGACGTGATCCAGACCGTCCGCGGCCTCGGCTACATGCTCTCGCCGCCCGCCGATGCCAGCTAGAGCGTCGTCACTCGCTCGCCGCCTGTTTCTTTCCGCGACCGCGGTCAGCCTGGTCGTGCTGCTCGCGATCGGGATCGTGCTTTCCTCGCTCTATCGAAACGCGGTCGAGCGTGCGTTCGACCGGCGCATCAACGTCTATCTCCGCAACATCGTTGCCGAAATCGCGAACAATCCGAGATCGCCCACTATAGAGCCGGAAACGCTCGGCGAGCCGCTCTTTTTCATTCCCGGCTCCGGCTGGTACTGGCAGATCACGCGGCTCGGCAATCCGCAGGAGCGCAAGGCATCGCGCTCCTCGCCCGAAGAAGGCTTTCCGACGCTTCAAAGCCTCAAGGTGCCGGAAGTATACGGCGGTTTGCGGCAGGCCTATCTGACCGGACCCGACGGTCAGCGGCTGCGCGCGGTCGAACGGTATCTCGATCTCGGGGAAGACGGTCGCTTCTTCCTGATGATCGCCGGCGACTCCTTCGAGATCGATGACGAGGTTTCCGGCTTCAACGATGCGTTGCTGCTCACTTTCGGATTCATCGGCCTCGCCTTCATGGCGATCATCTGGTTTCAGGTCCGCTACGGTCTGCGGCCGCTGAAAAACATCTCCGAGGCGCTCTCCGAAATCCGCTCCGGGAAAATCGATCGCCTGCAGGGAATTTTTCCGAAGGAGGTCGCGCCGCTTGCGGGCGAAGTGAACGCGCTTCTCGATACTAACCGCGAGATCGTCGACCGCGCACGCACGCATGTCGGCAATCTTGCGCATGCGCTGAAGACGCCGCTATCCGTACTGATGAACGAGAGCGGCAACGTGCAGGGCCCGGTGGCGGAAAAGATCCGCGAGCAGCTCGGCGTCATGCGCGATCAGGTGCAGCGGCATCTCGACCGCGCGAGGATCGCAGCCCGCGTCGCTGTCATTTCGGCAACCGTCGAAGTGGCCCCGGTCGTCGATACGCTCGTGCGCACGATGGAGAAAATTTACCGCGAGCGCGGGCTCGAACTGCGTACGCAACTCAATCCCGCACTCAGCTTTCGCGGCGAACAGCAGGACATCGAGGAAATGGTCGGCAATCTGGTCGACAACGCGTGCAAATGGGCCGTCTCGCGCGTCGATATCGAGATATTTGCGGGTGACCCGCCGCACGCTTCGCAGCCGGGTTCTTTCCGGATCGTCGTCGATGACGACGGTCCAGGACTTGCGCCCGAAGAGCGGGAAGAAGTTCTCCATCGTGGTAAACGTCTCGACGAAAGCAAACCCGGCACCGGCCTCGGTCTTTCCATCGTGCTGGAACTTGCGAAGCTTTATGGCGGCACCCTGCAACTCGGTGCCTCGCCGCTTGGCGGCCTTCGCGCGGAACTGGTACTACCGGCCGCCTGATCCGGCCGGGGCCAAGCTTTCGCCTGATTTGTCCGAGCATTTCTGGCATAGTCCGTAAGCGGTGACCGTCGCGGCACCTGTGAGTACGGAGTAAGGGGCTTTTCATGCCGGCTTTGAATACCAAGATCGTTGGTAGTGTTTGTGCATTGTCGCTGCTTCTGGGCGCGTGCTCGGGTCCTTCGGGCCCCAAGACGACGGATGGCGCATTTCTCGGGGCGTTGACCGGCGGCCTGATCGGCGCTGCGACCGGGCGTGGCGCGGGTGCTGTCGTGGCCGGCGCCGTCATCGGCGGACTGGTCGGCGGTGCGGTTGGTAACGCACTCGATGAGGAAGACCGCCGCCGCGCCTACGAGGCCGAACTTCGCGCGCTGGAAGCGGAAGGACCGGGCGCACCGGTGAGCTGGCGTGGCGACCGTGGCGCATACGGCACCATCGTCGCGGGTCCGCCTTACGCCTATCAAAGCTTTCAGCGCTGCCGCGAATACACCCACACCGTCTATGTAAACGGCCAGCCGCAGACTGCGCGGGGCATCGCCTGCCGGAACCCGGACGGCACCTGGTCGCAAGTCCGGGGCTAAGTGCGCGGATAAGCCTTTTGACCGGGTCGGGGCCGGGCAGTAGGACCTCACTCCGGGTGAGACAATGCTGTTCTGGACGCTGCTCGCGCTGATGACCGCCGCCGCCGTGTTTGCGGTGTTGTGGCCTTTGTCGCGGATGCCAAAACTTGCGGGCGAAAGCGCGGGCCTCGCGGTTTACCGCGACCAGCTCGCGGAGATCGATGCCGACCGCGCCCGCGGCGTGTTGCCCGATTCCGAAGCCGAAGCCGCCCGCATCGAAGTATCGCGGCGATTGCTGAACGCCGCCGCGGCGAGTACTGGCGAGGCCAAGGCCAGCGCGTCTAGACGGCGTATCGCTTCGATTGCGGCACTCGCCGGCATTCCGGCCCTTTCCCTCACTTTATACTTGTATTTCGGAGTACCGGAGTATCCCGACGCGCCGCTCGCCGAACGTCTCGCGCGTCCTCTCGCGCAGCAGGATATCGGCATGCTCGTCGGCCGGATCGAGGAGCGGCTCGAGCAGAACCCGAACCAGGGCGAAGGATGGGAACTGATCGCGCCGATTTACATGCGTGTCGGCAGGACCGGCGATGCAGTCGCCGCACAGGAACGCGTCATCAGCATCCTCGGCTCTACGAGTGCGCGGGAAGTGACGCTGGGCGAGTTCATCCGCGCGGCAAACGGAAGGATCACAGCGGAATCGAAGGCGGCTTTCGAACGCGCGCTGGCACGCGACGAAAAGTCGGTGCCGGCGTTGTTTTATCTCGGGCTCGAAGCGGCCGAACGCGGCGAGAACGATGCCGCTGCGCGCTTCTGGACGCGTGTGATCGAACTCACCCCTCCCGGCGATCCCTGGCGCATTCCGGCGGAGCGCCGTCTTAGAATGATCGAGAAAAAACAATGACCCGCAAACAGCGACGCCTCACACTGATCGCAGTCGGCGGCATCGTGCTGACGCTTGCGGCGCTGCTGACACTTTCAGCCTTGCGAGACTCGATCACTTTCTTTGCGAGTCCGAGCGAGCTTGCGGTGAACCCACCGCCTCCGGGCAAGCGCTTACGAATCGGCGGGCTCGTGAAGGAAGGCAGCATCTCGAAGGAGGGTGTGTTGGTGCGCTTCGAGGTGACCGACGGCGCGAAAAGCGTTCCGGTTCGCTACCAGGGAATGCTGCCCGATCTGTTCCGCGAAAAGCAGGGCGTGGTCGCGGAAGGGACGTTCGAAGACGGCATCTTCATTGCGCGCACGATCCTCGCGAAGCACGACGAGAATTATATGCCGCGTGAGGTCGTAGATGCCCTCAAAGACAAGGGCATGTGGCAACAAAACGAGGGCAAGAAGAAATGATCGCGGAGCTTTCGCACGCGGCGCTTGCGCTCGCATTCGCGCTCGCCGTCGCGCAAGCGATATTCTCGATCTGGGGCGCGCGGCAGGGCGATGCCCGTCTCATGGCGGTGCCGCCCGTTGCCGCGATCGCGGTGTTTCTTTTGACGGCTGCGTCTTTCGCGGGCCTCACATATCTATATGTGATCTCGGATTTTTCCGTCGCGAACGTGTACGCGAATTCGCACTCGGCTAAGCCGCTGCTCTACAAAATCACCGGCGTCTGGGGCAATCACGAAGGTTCGATGCTGCTCTGGGCGTTGTCGCTTGCGATCTTCTCCGCACTGATCGCGGTCTTTGCCGGAAATCTTCCGCCCCGCCTTCGCGCGAACGTGCTCGGCGTTCAGGGGCTTGTAGCGGCGGCTTTCCTGCTCTTCATTCTCGCGACGTCCAATCCTTTCCTGCGGCTCGCGGTTCCGCCGGCGCAGGGGCAGGGATTAAATCCGGTGTTGCAGGACATCGGTCTCGCGCTCCATCCGCCACTTTTGTATCTCGGGTACGTTGGCTGCTCGGTCGCGTTCTCGTTTGCGGTCGCGGCATTGATCGAGGGCCGTATCGACGCCGCCTGGGCGCGCTGGGTTCGCCCCTGGACTCTCGCGGCGTGGCTGTTCCTCACACTCGGAATCGCGATGGGCTCCTATTGGGCCTATTACGAACTCGGCTGGGGCGGTTACTGGTTCTGGGACCCGGTCGAGAACGCATCGTTGATGCCCTGGATTGCGGCGACGGCACTTCTGCATTCGGCGCTCGCGATGGAGAAGCGCGACGCGCTGAAAATCTGGACCGTGCTGCTCGCGCTGCTTACGTTCTCGCTGTCGCTGCTCGGCACTTTTCTGGTTCGTTCCGGCGTGCTGACGTCGGTGCATGCCTTCGCAAGTGATCCCACGCGCGGCGTGTTCATCCTTGTAATTCTTGTGCTTTTCGTCGGCGGGTCGCTGGCGTTGTTCGCGTTGCGCGTTTCGGAGTTGAAGCCGGGCGGCATCTTCGCCCCGGTGTCGCGCGAAGGCGCGCTTCTACTGAACAATCTGTTTCTGTCCGCGATCTGCGCGACTGTGTTCGTCGGCACGCTGTATCCGTTGATGCTGGAGTCGCTTACCGGCGAGAAAATCTCGGTCGGAGAGCCGTTCTTTAATGCAACGGTCGGCCCGCTCGCACTTCTTCTTGTGGCGCTGATGCCGGCAGGACCATTGCTCGCATGGAAACGCGGCGACGCCGCAGGCATCGCGCAGAAGCTTGCGATTGCCGTGGGCCTTGCGCTGGTGGCGGTACTTGCGGTTTTCGCGATGCAGGGCGCGCGGATTTATCCGATGATCGGATTGTTCATCGGAATCTTCGCGCTCGCCGGAGCGTTCACGGAATATGCGACACGGATTGCGCTGTTCCGAGTGCCGGCTGCGGAAGCATTTTTCCGCGCACGCGGATTGCCGCGCTCGTATCTCGGAACGCTGCTGGCGCATGCCGGCATTGGCCTTTCGCTGATCGGCATGGCCGCGGAAGGCGGCTGGAGCGTGGAGAAGATCGCATCCGTGAAGCCGGGCGAAACCATGCGCGTCGCGGATTTCGATCTTCGTTTCACGCAATGGGCGGAGCGTAAGGGGGAGAACTATCGGGACATCGCAGCGATCTTTGAGGTTCGCCGGGGCGGGGTCGTGATCGCTGAACTCGCGCCTGCGAAGCGGATTTTCGTGATGCGCGGCCAGCAGACCACCGAGGCGGGGATCAAGACTTTCGGTCTCAGTCAGCTTTATCTGAGCATCGGCGAGCCTGCTCCCGATCAGTCGGTTGCGCTGCGGGCTTACTGGAAGCCCTTTGTACTTCTGATCTGGATCGGAGGATTGGTCATGGCGCTGGGCGCTGCCTTCTCGCTGTCGGATCGCCGGCTCAGGATCGGCATTCCGGTGCGAGCAGCCAGGAAGAAGCTCGCTGTGGCGCCGGCGGAATGACAATGAAAAACTTTACATTGGCGCTCTTTCTCTGCTTCGCGTTCGTGTCGCACGCGCCGGCCGTACAACCTGACGAAGTGTTGCGTGATCCCGCGCTGGAAGCGCGTGCGAGGGCGCTCTCGCACAAGCTGCGCTGCATGGTTTGCCAGAATCAGTCGATCGATGATTCGGACGCGCCGCTGGCGCGCGATCTGCGCATTCTCGTCCGCGAACGCTTGCAGGCAGGCGACAGCGATACACAAGTTCGTGAGTTTCTGGTCGCGCGCTACGGCCAGTTCGTTTTGCTCGAGCCCGAGAAGAACTGGCGAACCGCGTTCCTGTGGCTTGCGCCGTTTCTAGTGCTGCTTACGGGCGGCCTTGTTCTCATGCGTTTCTTTACAAGACACCGAGCCGCTGCTCCCGAACCGCTGAGCGCGGCCGAGAAGAAACGCCTCAAGGACCTGTCCTGAGGCCTAGAACCTTACGAAACCGTAATGTTCCCGCGACATCGCCGTAAGGCGGTGGCTACTAGGTTGTCTTCCATACAGGCCCACATCCCCCAGTGGACTTCGGAATTTTCGGAGACTTCCTTATGCAAGAGACCCGTAGCCCGGCGGCCCGCCGTTCGCTCATCACAGGCATTGTGATTGGAGCGACGATTGCCGCTTTCGTCGTAACCGGCACCAACGTCCTGTCTTTCGTTTCCTCGGCGAAGGCGCAGATCACGACCGATCGTCCGGCCAATCTTCTTTCGTTTGCCGACATCGTCGACAAGGTGAAGCCCGCGGTCGTCAGCGTGCGCACCAAGAGCGAAGCACCCGCAAACATGAGCGGCGAGGAATCCGGCGAGATTCCCCCGAATATGGAGCGCTTCTTCCGCCGCTTCTTTGGCGATCAGGTCCCCGGGCCGAACCGTATCCCGCGCAACCGCCGCTCGCAGGGTCAGGGCTCCGGCTTTTTCATCTCCGCCGACGGCTATGTCGTCACCAACAATCACGTGATCGACAAGACGACGACCGTTGAGGTGCAGACCGACGACGGCAAGACCTATGCTGCGAAAGTCATCGGCACCGACCCGCGCACCGATCTTGCGCTGCTCAAGGTGGACGGACGCGAAGATTTCCCGTGGGTACGCCTCGCACCGGCAGCGCCGCGCATCGGCGACTGGGTGCTTGCGGTCGGCAATCCCTTCGGGCTCGGCGGCACGGTTACCGCGGGTATCGTCTCCGCGCGCGGCCGCGATATCGGCGCGAGCACTTATGACGACTTCATCCAGATCGACGCTGCGGTGAATCGTGGAAATTCCGGCGGCCCGACCTTCAATCTCGCAGGCGAAGTGATCGGCGTGAACACCGCGATCGTTTCGCCCACCGGCGGCAACGTCGGCATCGCCTTCGCCATTCCGGCGGAGACTGTTCAGACGGTGGTGGCAGCGCTTCGCGCGGGCAAGACGGTCGAGCGCGGCTATCTCGGCGTGCAGATTCAGCCCGTGACACAGGAAATCGCGGAGAGTCTGAACCTTAAGTCGCAGGAAGGCGCGCTGGTCGGTGAAGTACAGCCGGGACTTCCGGCCGCCAACGCCGGTATCAAGGCTCGTGACGTCATCATCGATGTCGACGGAACGCCGATCAAAACCGCGCGCGAACTGCAACGCAAGATCGCTTCTCTCCGCCCGGATTCGACCACCAAGGTAAAGGTCATCCGCGACGGCAAGGAGCAGGTGATTAACGTCAAGCTGGCGAAGCTTCCCGACCAGCAACTGGCCTCGACCGATCCGCGGATGGAAAAGCGCAAGGGTCCGCGCGGAAAGGATCGCGGGCGCAGCGACAATTTCGAGACCAACGAACAGAATCTATCCGAACTCGGAATTACGGTGGCGCCTGCAAGCGAAGTGCAGGGTGCAAGCGCGGAAGGGATCGTCGTGACCGATGTCGACATGAACGGCCCGGCCGCGGAGCGCGGACTCAGGACCGGCGACGTCATCCTCGATATCGGCGGGCGCACCGTCAGTAAGGCGAAGGATCTCAACGACGCGATAACGAAAGCCCGCGCCGAGGGAAAGAGCGTCATCATGCTGCGTGTGAAGTCGCAGGGCGGCGCACGCTTTGTCACCTTGCCCGCAGGCAAGGGCTAACGTTTCGGGTGTCCGCGGCGGCGTAAACCCCCATCGCCCCCTGCCGACCGCGGGCATCCGGGGGCGGAGAGCGTGAAAGCGCTTTCCGCCCCAATTTTTTTAGGCGAGAAGCCTTTGCAGGAATATCGAGTCGGAAATCATGCGTCTCCTGATCATCGAAGATGACCGCGAAGCCGCGGACTATCTGAAGAAGGCGCTGCGCGAGGCAGGGCATATGGCCGAGATCGCCAATGACGGCGAAGCCGGTCTCGCGATCGCACTCGACGAAAGCTTCGACGTGCTGGTGGTGGACCGGATGCTGCCGAAGCGCGACGGCCTTTCGCTGGTTTCCGAACTCCGAAAGCGCGGTAACGAAACGCCGGTACTGATCCTTTCCGCACTGGGTCAGGTCGACGACCGGGTTACGGGTCTGCGTGCCGGTGGAGACGACTATCTGGCAAAGCCCTATGCCTTCTCGGAATTGCTTGCCCGGGTCGAGGTGCTCTCGCGCAGGCGCGCTCCGAACAGCGCGGATACGGTTTACCGCGTCGCCGATCTCGAACTGGACCGCCTCTCGCACCGCGTGATGCGCAACGGCGAAGAGATCGTGCTTCAGCCCCGCGAATTCCGGCTGCTCGAATATCTCATGCGTCACGCGGGGCAGGTGGTCACGCGCACCATGCTGCTCGAAAACGTGTGGGATTACCACTTCGATCCGCAAACCAACGTGATCGACGTGCACGTCTCGCGGCTGCGATCGAAGATCGACAAGGGGTTCGCAAAGCCGCTGCTACAGACCGTGCGGGGCGCGGGATACATCATTCGTGACGGCGCTCGGTAAACTTCTCCGCACCACCGCTTTCAAGATCGTGGCGGTTTACCTTCTCGTGTTCGCACTCTTTGCGGCGGGGGTGATCGGCTATCTCGCGCGCCATACGCAGGCGCTGGTCGTGACGCAGATAACCGACGCGATCGACAGCGAAATCAAAAATCTTCAGGACGTGCACGAAGACGGGGGTATCGGCAGGCTGATCGACGTGGTGGCCGTGCGGGCGCAGCAGCCGGGCTCGAATCTCTACCTGATCACGTCGTTCAACGGTGCCGTGGTCGCGGCCAATGTGACCGACATCAACAATTCGGTGCTGTCGCGGCAGGGCTGGTCCGAGATTTCCTATCGCCGCACCGACGACGCAGCCGACAATCTCCACGACAGCCGCGCGCTGGTGCGCGTCGTTTTCATCGGCGGTTTCCGCGTGCTGGTGGGGCGCGATATCGAAGAGCGTGAGAGGCTGAGGCAGATTCTCGCCGCACCCGCGCGGTGGTCGCTGGTCGTGATCGTCATTCTCGGTATCGCAGGCGGATTGTTCATCACCCGGCGGGTGATGAAGCGCATCGATCAGATGACCGCGACATCGGAACAGATCATGCGCGGCGATTTCGGCGGCAGGCTTGCGGTCACCGGTTCGGGCGACGAGTTCGACCGGCTCGCGAACAGCCTGAATGCGATGCTGACCCGCATCGAGAATCTAATGGGTGGCCTGAAACACGTCTCCGACAACATCGCACACGACCTGAAGACACCGCTGACAAGGCTGCGCAATCGCGCGGAAGAAGCGCTGCGGAAGAACCACACCGAGAAGGATCTTCGCCGCGCACTCGAAACGACCATCGACGAATCTGACAATCTCATTCGCACCTTTGACGCCCTTCTGATGATTTCCCGTGCGGAGGCGGGCGAGGTGCGGAAAGCCATGACCGATTTCGATGCCGGCGAAATCGCGCGGGACGTCGCGGAACTTTACGAGCCGGTTGCGGAGGAAAGCGGGCTTACCCTGGGTATCGATGCGGCGGAGAATCTTCCGGTTCGCGGTAGCCGCGAACTCGTGAGCCAAGCGCTTGCCAATCTCGTCGACAACGCGATCAAACACGGCGGTACCACGGCCGGAAGCAAAGTTACGGTTGCGGCGCGTAAGATTGGCGACCGGATCGAGTTCACGGTCGGCGACCGCGGCCCCGGTATTGCCGAGAAGGACCGCCTGCGCGTGCTGGAACGCTTCGTGCGTCTGGAGGAGAGCCGCTCGCTCCCGGGCGCGGGTCTCGGTCTGTCGCTCGCGCTTGCGGTTGCGCGGCTTCATGGCGGCGATCTGCGGCTGGAGGACAATTCACCAGGCTTGAAAGTCACGCTCGCGATTCCGGCGCAGCCGGTCCAGACTAAGGGGGCATGAAGTCCCCGAAGGCCCGTCCGGCTGCTTCTTCCGAATCTCTGCTCGCCCGCCTGCGCGAGGCGCCCCGTGCCGCGAAGATCGCGGAAGCGAAGGCGGCAGTCGCCCGCCTGATCGACGACACGCCCAAGGAAGTATCGGGCCCGCTCGGCGAGGCGATTGCGTCGAACGTCGTTCTCGAAAAGCTGATGCACGGCCTGTTCGAAGGCTCGTCCTATCTCTGGGGAATTATCGCTTTCGAGCCGGGTATCCTGCTTCGTCTGCTCGGCGAGACACCCGAAGCCGCGATCGATCGCATCCTCGCAAGCCATACGAAGCAGACGCTTGCCGCGGAGTCCGACGCGGAAGCGCAGGTCATTCTGCGTGCGATGAAGCGGGAAGGCGCGCTTCTGATCGCGCTAGCCGATATCGGAGGCGTCTGGGACCTCGAACGGGTCACGGATGCGCTGACGAAACTCGCGGATACCGCAGTTCGCGCGGCCGTCGATCGTTCGCTACGTGCGGGGGCAAGAGCGGGAAAGATCCAGCTCGCGAATGAGGCGAACCCCGGCGAAGGCTCGGGGTACATCGTGCTCGCTATGGGCAAGCATGGCGCAGGCGAACTTAACTACTCAAGCGACATCGATCTGATCGTCCTGTTCGAGCGCGAAACCGCACCGCTTACTAACGGCATCGAGCCGGTTCAGTTCTTCGTCGCACTAACCAAGACTCTTCTGCGTCTCGTGCACGACCGCACCGGCGACGGCTACGTATTCCGTACCGACCTGCGCCTTCGGCCGGACCCCGGCTCCACCCAGATTGCGATTTCGACCATTGCCGCGCTCGACTATTACGAGCGGGAAGGCCAGACGTGGGAACGCGCGGCTTACATCAAGGCACGTCCGATCGCGGGCGACATCGCAGCAGGCGAAAGGTTTCTGAAAAACCTCTCGCCGTTCGTATGGCGCCGCTATCTCGATCACGCCGCAATCGCCGACGTGCATGCGATGAAGCGGCAGATTCACGCGTTCCGCGGGCACGACGAGATCGCAGTGGCGGGCCACAACATCAAGCTCGGCCGCGGCGGCATTCGCGAGATCGAATTCTTCGTGCAAACGCAGCAGCTTATCGCAGGCGGCCGGGTGCCTGAACTGCGCGGCCGCCGCACGCTCGAAATGCTGGCGCGGCTCGCGGAGGAGAAATGGATCGGCGAAGAGGCCCGCGACGAATTGCATGAGGCCTATCTTTACCTTCGCCGCGCCGAACACCGTTTGCAGATGATGGCGGACGAACAGACGCATATCCTGCCGGAAGAAGACGATGCGCTCGACCGCTTCGCGCGCTTCTTAGGCAACAAGGACCGCGGCGAGTTCGCACGCACGCTGACGCGGTATCTGCAAAGAGTCCAGGGCCATTATGCGCACCTGTTCGAAGATGCGCCGCCGCTCGCCATCGTATCCGGTGCGCTCCTGTTTCCGAAAGACAAAGACGACCGCGAGACGCTGGATACGCTCTCGAAGATGGGCTTCAAGGAACCGCTTGCAGCGAGCCACCTCATTCGCGGCTGGCTCGCGGGCGAATATCGCGCGTTAAAAACCGAGGCGGCGCAAGGCGAATTTCAGGCGATCCTGCCTGCACTCCTCGATGCACTCTCGCGTTCTGGAAATCCCGACGCAGCACTGCTCGCCTGCGACCGCTTCCTGTCGCAGCTTCCCGGCGGTGAGCGGCTTCTTGCGGCGATGCGCACGCATCCCGATCTCGTGCAACTCGTCGCCACCATCCTTTCAACATCGCCGCGCCTTCGCGACATGATCGCACAGGCACCGTCGCTATTGGACGGTCTGCTCGATCCGGCTTTCTTCGCCGGCGTGCCCTCGGAAGAAGTGCTCGCGAAACGGCTCGCGGACCTGCTGAAACAGGCGCAAAGCGAAGAAGAATTTCTTGATCTCACCCGCAGCTTCGGCCGCGAGCATCTCGTGCTGATCGGCGTGCGGGTGATTTCCGGGGCTCTCTCGGCGAGCCGCGCAGGCGAAGCCTATGCGACACTCGCCGATGTCATCATTCGCGAACTGCATCGCGAGGTCCTGCGCCGCTTCGAAAAGAACCACGGCAAGCTTTCGGATGCCGAAACCGCGGTAGTCGCGCTCGGAAAGCTCGGCAGCCGCGAAATGACGGCAGGTTCCGATCTCGATCTGATCCTGCTCTATGAGTTCGATGAAGCGAAGCCCGAGTCCGACGGCAAGCGGCCGCTATACGGCGCGCAGTATTTCGCTCGTCTCACGCAACGCATCATCAGCGCGCTGACCACACCGACCAACATGGGCAAACTCTACGACGTCGATCTGCGTCTGCGCCCCTCGGGCCGCGCTGGCCCGGTAGCGACGTCGCTTGCGAGCTTCGTGAACTACCAGACCAGCGAAGCCTGGACCTGGGAGCATATGGCGCTGACCCGGGCGCGGGTCGTGTCGTCTTCGGCGGGCTTTCGCAGCAAGGTCGAGGCGGCGGTCGGCAGGGCGCTAGGCGTGGAGCGCGACCCCGGCATCATCGCCCGCGACGCGATCGAGATGCGGCAGGCGATCGCCGACGAGCGCGGCGATAGCGAGCGCTGGGACATCAAGAACGCGAAGGGCGGCCTGATCGATATCGAGTTTCTCGCGCAATATTTCTCTCTGGTCCATGCCGAGCAGAATCTCGGCATTCTGGATACGCAGACCGCACGCGTCATCGAGAAGGCGAGGAAGTTATCGCTGCTGGACAAAGCCGATGGCGAATTGCTGAGCGAGGCGGTCACGCTCTATCACAACCTGACGCAGGTCTTGCGGCTGTGCGTTAGCGGGCCATTCGAGCCTGCGAAAGCGGCGCCGGGTCTCTTGGCGCTGCTTGCGCGCGCCGGCGGGTTGCCGGACTTCACGACCCTGAACGCACATCTTGCCGACACGCAGGAGCGCGTGCGCGAGGCCTTCGACCGGATTCTGGGTGATGCTGCCGAGAACTAGCTTGCGAGCCGGGCGGGCAGGCGCAGAAATACCTTGGTCCCGACGTTCTCGATCGAGCGGATGCGCATGCGTCCGCCCTGCAATTCCGCGAGCGATTTGGCGATCGCGAGCCCGAGGCCGGAGCCGGCCTGCGTTTTCGTGAGTTGGCTTTCGACCTGTTCAAAGGGACGGCCGAGCTTTTTCAGCGCTTCTCTCGATATGCCGATGCCCGAGTCCTCGATCACGAGGAACGCTGAGCTGCCGGAGCGCTTGGCGCTCACCGCGATATGCCCGCCTTCCGGCGTGAACTTCACCGAGTTCGAAATGAGGTTGAGCAGAATCTGCTTGATGGCGCGCCGGTCGGCGCGAACCGTGAGGTCGTCGCAGATCCGTGTGCGGCACACGAGGTTCTTCTCTCCGGCGCGCACCGAGACGACGCGGATAGCATCCGAGACGATTTCCTCGAGCCGCACCGCCTCGATGTTCACCGGCATGCGGCCGGCTTCGATCTTCGCCATATCCAGAATGTCGTTGATGACATCGAGGAGATAGACGCCGCTCGCACGGATGTCGGTGCAGTATTCGTAGTATTTCTCCGAACCGAGTTTGCCGAACATGCCCGATTCCATGATCTCGGAGAAACCGATGATCGCGTTCAGCGGTGTCCGCAACTCGTGGCTCATATTGGCGAGGAAGTCGGATTTCGCCTGGCTCGCTTCCTCGGCGCGGGATTTTTCGTCGGCATATTTCTGCGCGAGTTCGGCAAGCTGCTGCGCCTGGTATTCGAGGGCCTGCTGCGAGTTGGTAAGCTCGACGTTGCGCGCGATCAACGTGCGTTCGCTTTCGATCAGCTTTTCTTCGTGCAGCTTGATCTTGGTGATGTCCGTTCCGATCGAAACGAGGCCGCCGTCTTTCATCCGGCGTTCGTTGATCTGCACCCAGCGCCCGTCCGCGAGTTCGATGCTGCCGTCTGTCGTCTGCGCATCCGGCAGCGCCGGGTTGGTCATTGCGGCGATGACTCTGTCGTAATTCGTGCCCGGAGCGACGGCTTCGTCGGGCAGGCCGTGCTGCTCCTTGAATTTTGAGTTCGAAAGCACGAGACGGCGGTCGGCGTCCCAGATCACGAAGGCTTCCGAGACGGTCTCGACCGCTTCGCGGAGCCGCATGTCGGCGGTCGCGGTGCGGGCCTGAAGGCGCTTCTCTTCGGTGATGTCGGAAGCGATGCCGATCACGTGCGGGCCGCTGCTTCCGTTCTCCTGCACGAGTTCCGCGCGCGCGCGCAACCATACCCAGCTGCCGTCGGCGTGACGCATGCGGAATGCGCGATCGATGGCGCCGTCGGCGACTTCCGCGAGATTGGAAGCGAGCTCGAAGAGCGAGCCATCCTCCGGGTGCACCAGCGCCTCGATTTCGCCGAAGGAGAGCAGTTCGTCGCGCGGTTTGAACCCTAGGATCTCGAACATGGAGTCCGACCAATAGATGCGGCCTCGTGCCAGATCCCAGTCCCATAGGCCCGCGCGGCCCCGGTTCAGCGCAGTGTCCATGCGCGCGAGCACCTTCTCGTGGATCAGGTCGGCTTCGCGTGCGCGGTTCGATTGCCAGTGGAAGGCGAAACCGAGAATGAGCAGTACGACGCTGGTCGTGGTGACGAGCGTTGCGGTCAGCCGCGTGTCGCGCCACCAGCTATCGAGCGCAGTACTACGCAGTTGAACGGAGGCGAGCTGCCCGAGATTGTCGCGCAGATTTCGTACCGTCGCGAGCGCTTCGCTGCCGTCCGGCACCGTGATTTCGATCACGCCTGCGCGGTCGGCATAGACCGTGAGCGGCTGCGAAGGGCCGAGCAGGTCGATGAGCGATTTTCCGATTGCGAGAGGCGACTCCGGCTCTGCGGCAACGATCTTGCCGCTGGGGTCGGTGAGGAAGAACCGCCTGCCATTGGCGATGGCCTGCGCCGGCGTCGCGATACGAAGCAGTGTCCTGGCGTCGTGCGCCGTCCTGTCGGTACCGGCTGCGCCGCGAGAGAACTCTTCGGCGATCGATTGCGTATACAACGACAAGCCGGTTTTCGCGTCTGCGATCGCCGTGCGGCGATGATCCAGCACCTGCACAAGCGCGCCTAGCACGACCGACATCAGGAATACGACAATGAGAACGGGCACGATGCGGCGCAGAACCGGCTCCGCATCGACAAGACGTTGATAGCTCGGGTGCGTCAGCGAGCGGGCAAGACCACGCGTCGATTGTCCATGCGCAGTCGTGTTGGCAGCGTGGACGCGCGCCATCGCTGACTCTCCCCGGATGAGCCCCAAAAGTCATGATCTGGAGGGACTGCCGCATCTCCCCGAATCGAAATTGATAAGAATCGATTTGGCGGTGACTTGTCTAGAGTCAACGAGTCAAAAACCGTTGTCCCGAGTCGTAAATTATCGGCTAACGACTCCGGGGCAGCGTTAACTTTTTTCGCTTTTTTGACTCAAGCCAATGATCGGCTTGCGATATCCGCCACATCGGGCGAGAGGCCCGGCGTTTGTGCGATGCGATTCAATTCTTTCTCTGCAAGCGCGCGGCGAGCCGGTTCCAGAGTCCGCCAGCTCTTGAAGGCCGAGAGCAGCCGGGCGGCGACCTGCGGGTTCTTTGAGTCCAAAACGAGAACCGTGTCGGCGATGAGCGCATAGCCCCTGCCGTCCGCGCGGTTGAACTGGGAGGAATTGGCCGCGAACACGCCGATCAGCGAGCGCATGCGGTTCGGGTTGGTCATCGAGAATGCCGGATGTTTCGCAAGTTCACGCACGCGATCCAGCGTGCCGGATTCCGGAATACGCGCCTGCACCGCGAACCATTTGTCGAGCACAAGCGGGTCGTCGCGGTAGCGCTTTTCGAATGCCGCGAGCGCCGTCTCGCGCTCGGGGATCGCGTACTGCGAGAGCACGGCAAGCGCCGCCATCCGATCCGTCATGTTGTCGGCGTGCTCGAACTGATGGAACGCGCGTTTGTGCTCGGCGTCGTCTCCGGTTGCGGCCAGAAGATCGAGGCAGGCATTGCGGAGCGCGCGCCGGCCCGCACTCTTGGCGTCGGGCGAATAGGGGCTATGGCTCGTGAGCATCTGATAGCGCCCGAGTAGCTTGCCCTTGAGCGCTGTGCCGATATCGCGCTTGATCTTCCGGCGTGCGGCGAGAATCGCATCGGGATCGATGTTCTTGCCGATCTCGCGCGCGATATCCGATTCGTCGGGCAGGCTGAAAAGCTGCGCGAGGAAGGCGTCGTCGAGCGTCGCATTGTCGAGCGCGTTGCCGAGCGCTTCGATGAGCGCTGAAGGCGGCTCGTTCGATCCTTTCGCGGAGGCCACGAGTTGCTGCATGGCGAGCTGCTCGACGGCGTCGTAGCGGTTAAAGGGATCGCTGTCGTACTTGGCCAGGAAAAGCAGATTGTCGGCACCGAAGTTCGCCGAAATCTTCACAGGTGCAGAGAAGCCGCGATTGATCGAAACCGCGGGCTTTTCCTTGATGCCCGAGAAGACGAACGTCTGCGACTGCCTGTCGAGTACGATCAGATTGTCGGAAATGCTTTTGCCTTTTGCATCCCTGATCGGGATATCGCGGCCTTTCGCGTCGAGCAGGCCGAGCTTCAGCGGGATCACCATCGGCTGCTTCGCGCTTTGGCCCGGTGTCGGCGGCACCATCTGCTCGATGTCGAGCGTGTAGGTTTTTGCCGTCGCGTCATAGGTGCCGCGCACGGCAAGCTCCGGCGTTCCGGCCTGGGAGTACCAGAGCGCAAACTGCGAAAGATCGCGCTTGTTCGCGTCTGCGAAGCATTTCAGGAAATCCTCGATGGTCGCGGCATCGCCGTCGTGGCGCTTGAAATAGAGGTCCATGCCCTTGCGGAATCCGCGCTCGCCCAAGAGCGTCTTCAGCATGCGAACGACTTCGGCTCCCTTCTCGTAAACCGTGACCGTGTAGAAATTGTTGATCTCGCGATAGGTCTCGGGACGAACCGGATGCGCAAGCGGCCCGGCATCTTCCGCAAACTGGAAACTTTTCAGCCTGCGCACGTCGCCGATGCGTTCGACAGGCCGCGAGCGCTCATCCGACGAAAATTCCTGATCGCGGAAGACGGTCAGTCCTTCCTTGAGACAAAGCTGGAACCAGTCGCGGCAGGTGATGCGGTCGCCGGTCCAGTTGTGAAAATATTCGTGCGCGATGATCGCTTCGATGTTCTCGTAGTCGATATCGGTCGCGGTCTCGGGCGACGCGAGAACATATTTGTCGTTGAAGATGTTCAGGCCCTTGTTTTCCATTGCGCCCATGTTGAAGTCGGAAACCGCGACGATATGGAAAACGTCGAGGTCGTATTCGCAGCCGAATACTTTCTCGTCCCAGCGCATCGAGCGCTTGAGGGCATCCATCGCGTAGTGCGCGAGCTGCGTCTTGTCGGGCTCGACGAAGATGCGGAGCATCACCTTGCGGCCTGACGCGGTCTTGAACGGCTCCTCGATATAGTCGAGCTTTCCGCCGACCAGCGCGAACAGATAAGCCGGCTTCGGGTGCGGGTCGTGCCAGATCGCGTAGTGGCGGTTCGTATCAGGAATGCCGAAAGCTTCGACCGGGTTTCCGTTCGAAAGCAGGAACGGCGCCTCGTCGCGATCCGCTTCGATGCGTACGGTGTAGACGGAGAGGACATCGGGCCGGTCGGGGAAGTAGGTGATGCGGCGGAAGCCTTCAGCCTCGCACTGCGTGCAATAAATCTTGTTCGAGCGGAACAGGCCCATCAGCTTCGTGTTCGAGGAAGGGTCGATCACCGTTTCGATCTCGAGTGTGAGCTTGCCGCGCGGCGGGTTCTTGATCGTAAGGGAGGAGGCATTCACTTCGTATTCGTTCGCGGTGAGAACGCGGCCGTCGAGGTTCAGGGAGACAAGCGTAAGCTCGTCGCCGTCGAGTACGATGGGCACATCCTTGCGGCCCTTCGGGTTCGGCCGCATCGCGAGCTTTGCGCGAACGCGTGTGGCCGTGGGCTCGAGCCGGAAGTCGAGATCGACCGTATCCACGAGCCAGTCATAGGGCCGGTATTCGCTGAGGCGTACGGCGGCATCGGCTTCGCGGAACATCGTGCTTCTCCTTGCGGAAAAGCATTAATCCGAGGCGGCCTGCGAGGAAAGTGCGAAATCCGCGCAGGGTTTCTGCGCGAGCCGCAGGCGTGTCAGGCGCTTTCGGCGAGCCGCACCGTGTCGCGCAACTCGCGCTTGAGCACCTTGCCGATGGCGCTGCGCGGCAGGCTGGCAACGACCTCGACGAGCGCGAGGCGCTGCGTCTTGCCGACGCGCTCGTTGGTCCACTGCTGAATCTCGTTGCCGTTCGCTGAGGCACCCGGTTTCAGCACGACGAAGGCGACCGGCGTTTCGCCCCACTTCACCGAAGGCACGCCGACGACCGCGGCTTCGAGCACGGCCGGATGCTGCGTCATCAGGGCTTCGATGTCACTCGGATAAATGTTGAAGCCGCCCGAGATGATCATGTCCTTCTTGCGGTCCATGAGCGTGAGAAAGCCGTCCTCGTCGAAGCGGCCGACGTCGCCGGTGCGAATGAAACGCTTTCCGGTTTTGTCGAACCACTCCGCTTCGCGGCTCTTTTCGGGATTGTTATGATAACCGTTCATCATGATCGGCGAATGGCCGACGACTTCGCCAATCTCGCCCGCTGCCACTTCCTCGCCGTTCTCGTCGATTAGCCGCATGTCGTGGCCGGGCAGAGGCTGGCCCACGGTGTGCAGCTTGTTCGGGTAAAGTTCCGCTGCGAGCATGCAGGTGCCGCCGCCTTCGGTGAGGCCGTAATACTCGCGCAGGCCCCCGGGCCAGCGCTTCACGACATCCGCTTTCACGTCGGCTGCGAACGGCGCGCTGGTCGAGAACTTCATTTTGTAGGCTGAGAGGTCGTATTTTCCGAACTCTGGATGCGACATGATGCGGCGATATTGCACCGGCACCAGCATCGCGTGGCTCGCGCGATATCTCTCCGAGAGTTGGAGAAATTTCTCCACGTCGAACTTCGCCATCATCACAAGCGTGCCGCCCATCGCAAGCGTCGGAAAAACGCTGACCAGCGTCGTGTTCGAGTAGAGCGGCGTCGACACCATCGTCACCGCATCCGGCGTATAGCCAATGATCGAGGCGCGCTGTACCTGACCCCAGCGCATGGCATGCGACTGCACGATACCTTTCGGCGTGCCGGTGGTTCCTGACGAATAGATGATATTGAAGGCGGACGCCGGTTCGACATTCACGGGCGTGGGCCGCGCGCTTTCCGCTGCAAGCCATTTCGAGAACGGTTCGCCGGCGTCCGAGTCGTCGAGCGAAATCCTGCGCGCCTTGATCGAGCCTTCGACCTTTCTCAATTCTTCCGCAACGCCTTTATCGAGAAAGAAAAGCTGCGAGTTCGAATCCGCGATCATCGTCGCGATCGTCTCGGGCGTGGAGGAGGGCGCGAGCGGCGCGACGGCGATGCCGCAGCGGAGTGCCGCGAGAAACACCGCCAGATACTCGACGGAAGTCGAGGCGCAGACCGCTATCGCGTCTTTCGCTTTCAGGCCGTCGCGCTGCAAGGTCGCTGCGATCCGGTCCATGTATTTGTCGAGCGCTGCGTAATCGAGCTTGCGCTCATCCTGGATCACGGCCGGGTGGTGGCTGCGTTCCTTCGCGTGATCGCGGATCAGATCGGACAGCGTGAGAAATGGAATATCGAGCCAGGCTTCGGGGTTCATTGCAGTTACTCTTCTTTACTTTACTGAGCGGCAATCGCCGCGCGCTCGTCCGCGAGTTCTTCGATGGCCTCGCGGTACTCTTCGATCAGTCGCGCACAAAGTTCGGCGGTCGTCGGCACGTCATCGATAGAGCCGACGCCCTGGCCTGCCGACCAGACGTCCTTCCATGCGCGTTCTTCGTGCTGGCCGACCTGCATTTTGTGCGAGGCGGTGAGGTCGATCGTCTTGCCGGTCGCAGCGATCGACGGCATCAGGAAGTTGCCGTGCACACCCGAGATCGCGGCGGTGTAGACGATGTCGGATGCGTTGGTGCCGACGATCATGTCCTTGAACTTCTCCTGCGCCATGCTTTCCTTGGTCGCGATGAACCGCGTGCCGAGATAGGCGAGGTCGGCGCCGATCATGCGTGCGGCGGCGACGTGCCGTCCGGTGGACATGACGCCAGAGAGCAAGATCGTTTTCGGAAAGAATTTCCGGATTTCCGGAATGAGCGCGAAAGGCGACAGCAGACCTGCGTGCCCGCCCGCGCCCGCGCAGACGCCGATCAGGCCGTCGACATTCGCTTCGGCGGCCTTGCGCGCGTGCCGGAGGTTGATGACGTCATGAAAAACGAGGCCGCCGTAACCCTGCACGGCGCCGACCAGTTCCTTCACGGCGCCAAGCGAGGTGATGATGAGCGGCACTTTATGCTTGCGCGAGATTGCCAGATCCGGCTCCACCCGCGGGTTGCTCTTGTGAACGATGAGGTTCACACCGAAGGGCGCCGTCTTCCTGCCGGTGTCGCGTTCATGTTTCGCGAGACGCTCGTTGATCTCGACGAGCCATTCCTCGTATCCCGCGCTTGTGCGCTGGTTCAGCGCCGGGAAGGTGCCGACGATGCCCGCCTTGCAGCACTCGACCACGAGATCGGGGTTTGAGACGAGGAACATGGGCGCGGCGACTGCGGGGATCGTCAGGCGGCCTTGAAACTGAACCGGAATGGGCACTGGCGTTTCCTTTGTTCGCCGCTCCGCGGCGGCTTCGGAAACGACATTTTCCCTCTATTTTAGGTGCGTCAAGGGCGGCCGCGACGGCCGCCCTTCAACGCATGCGTTCCGCCTAGTGGGCGTGCGAGAGCGCTTCTTTGTTCGCTGAGAAGAATTGTTGCAGCGAGCGCGGTGTGCGGCCCGTGAGTTCCCGCACGGCGCTGGAAGCAATCGCGATGTTGCCCTTGCGCGTGTTGGTGTCGAAGCTCGCGAATACCGGCGCGAGGAAAGCCGGCAGGCCGGCTGCGATCATGCCCTGCGTAAGCTGCTCGTCGGTGACGCTTACGACTTCGATCGGCTTGCCGGTCGCTTCCGCCGCGAGCTTCGCGATTTCCTTCGTGGTGAGAAGTTCGGAGCCGGTGATGTCGTAGCGCGCATTGCCGTTCGGCTGCGTGGCGAGTGCCGCCGCGGCGGCATAGGCCGCGTCTTCGCGCGAGACGTGCGCGACCTTGCCGTCTCCGGCCGCGGAAAACCATTTACCGGATGCCAGCACCTGCGGCAGCGAGTGGAACAGATTTTCCTGGTACCAGGAGTTGCGGAGCACGGTCCAGCCGATGCCGCTTTCGGCCAGCGCCTGCTCGGTCCCGTAGTGGTCCGGCGCGAACGGAATCGGCGAGCCCGGTTCGGGCTTTGGCATCGACGTGTAGACGATGTGTTTCACGCCGGCTTTTTTCGCGGCCTCAATCGCGGCCTTGTGTTGCCTGAGCCGCTTGCCCGGGGTGTCGAGCGCGTCGGTCGAAATCAGCAGCAGCCGGTCCACGCCCTTGAAGGCATCGCTAAGCGCCGGATCGTCGAAATCAACTTTGCGAAGTTCCGCGCCTTTGGCGGCGAGGTCGCCGATTTTCGATGGATCCCGCGTTCCGGCAATCACCTTGCCGGCCTTGGTTTCGAGAAGGATCTCGGCCGCACGCCGGCCGAGATGACCGCTTGCGCCGGTGACGAGCAGGGTGGGTTGGTTTGCCATAGTCGTGCTTCCCATGTACATTTTTGCGATATGGTCTCTTTTTGAGACCATATCTACATGCGAGATCGACGGGCGTCCGTAAAGAAGGCAGCTTTGCAGGCGCTGGTTACTTCGCAGGAACCACCAAGAGCAGCGCGACAAGAGAACCATCATGAAACGGCCGGCAAAATCTTCACGACAAATTCAGGATGTGCTCCGGGAGCAGAACATCTCGGGGCAGAGCCTCGCCGAATGTCCGGTGCGGCAGGTACTCGACCAGATCGGCGACAAATGGAGCACGCTGATGCTGCTCGCGCTCTCCGAGAAGGCGTATCGCTTCGGCGAGTTACGCAGACTCATCCCCGATATCTCGCAGCGCATGCTGACGCAGACGCTTCGCGACCTGCAACGCAACGGCCTGATTTCGCGCACGGTGTTTCCGACGCAGCCGCCGAGTGTCGAGTATCGTCTAACGCCGCTCGGTCACTCGCTGATGGAGCCGGTGGGTTTGCTGGTGGGCTGGGCCGAAAAGCACTATGGAAGAATTCTTTCCGCGCGCGAGCATTTCGACACGAAAGCCGACGCTGCGTAACAGGACGACGGCGCCGGCGGCCGCGGCATGGCGATAAAGCTGGCGCCGGCCTAGTTCTTACTGATCGCAAACACGACCAGACACGCTCCCTGCCATTGTGGGTTGGCGTCGTGCTGGAAGTAAACCCGCTCAACACGACCCTCAAACAGTTCGAGGATAGAAGCCACGGTCTGCCTCCGGTCGAAACCGCCAATCGGTTCACCTTCGCCTGCGAGTTCTTTCAGTCTCTCTTTGGGATAGTACGAGTTGGAGATCGCAACGATACCGCCGTTACGCGTGACCCTCACGATTTCACGGGCTGCTTTCTTCTGGTCGTCGCTGTAGGCGAGTGTCCATCCCAACACCACGGCGTCGAAAGAATCCGCTTCGTAGGACATTTCGTGCATGTTCCCGAGATCGACCCAGGGCGAATAGGAAAAGAGATCTAGTCCCCGGCAATTATGAAAGCCGTAGGCCATTAGATAAAGCAGGTCCGTTTCGTAGCGAACGCCGATAGCGAGAACTTTGGACTTTTCGTTCAGCCGGTCGATCGCCGCCATCGGATAGATAAGCCGCAAGATACGGTCGCTCGGTTGACCGTGAAGTAGGCTCTTTTCGTTGTGATCCCGTCCTACCGCGTTTACACTGCTCGTTCCTTCATAACGGCGCAGTGTTTTTCTGATTCGCACGTACCAAAAGAAGCGAAGCCAAAAAACAAGATTGCAGATCGGTTTCACCCGCATCCACCGTGAAAGCCTTCTGGAGTTCGGCATGAACTTCATTGGGGAATCTCTTGTTCGTAGAATAAGCTGCCACCAACAGTCATAACCTAGCCGACGTCTAAGTCAGCTGCAACGGCGTTGAACTTCTCAAAATCAATGGATCGGGGGCAGCGGAGCGCGCCGGTAGTGCGCGCAATCTCGATCTGCATTTTTTTTGCGGTCAGTGTGCACGATCGGCTTGTAGAGGAGACAGAGGCCCTCGTATCTATGCTGGCTCGGAGCATCGGCAGGATTTCGCCGTGCACCAACTCCACGCGCACGTCTTTGATGAACGCGTTCTTTTCTTTGATGCCGGCGCGCGGTGCCTTCGCGCGCGAGTAATCTGCAGGTCGGGGTTTCCGGCTCGACCCTGCTCCGCTATATCCTTTCGTCGCATCGCCGCGCTTTCGATCGTCTTGCTCTCTGAATAGACGACCCTGCGGTTATGGTATTCCCGAGAGCGCCATCGGTTCTCCGGCTCTTCTGAACGGTGCCCACGGTGCGGCAAGGTCTTTTCGGTGTAGGAAGGCTGCATCCTGTGAGCTGAAATAAAAAAATGTGAGAATAAATGAAGAAAATGACACTCAACGAGGGCCCGGTCCTTAATGATTGAAAACGCTGAAAGTATAGGCCCAACACCTTGGCGGTTCTGCTGCGCTCCGATGATGGAGTGGACCGACAGGCATTGCCGGTTTTTCCATCGGCTGCTCACGCGCCGCGCGCGGCTCTATACGGAGATGATTACGACCGGTGCGGTGCTGCATGGCGACCGCGCGCGACTGCTCGGCTACAACGCCGAGGAGCATCCGGTCGCGATCCAGCTTGGCGGTTCGGAAGCGAAGGACCTCGCCGCGAGCGCGAGGATCGCGGAAGATCTCGGCTATGACGAAGTCAATCTCAATTGCGGCTGTCCTTCGGATCGGGTGAAAAACGGACACTTCGGCGCCTGCCTCATGGCGGAGCCCGCGCGGGTCGCCGAAGGCGTTGCTGCGATGAAGGCTGCGGTGAAGATTCCCGTCACCGTGAAGTGCCGCATCGGCATCGACGATCAGAACGAGGAAGAAGCGCTCGACAGGTTTGCAGACGCCATGGTCGCGGCGGGGGCCGATGCGCTGGTCGTGCACGCGCGAAAGGCCTGGCTGCAGGGTTTGAGCCCGCGCGAGAACCGCGAGGTGCCGCCCCTGAATTACGATCGGGTATTTCGTCTGAAGAAACGTCTGGGCGCGTACCCTGTCATTTTGAACGGCGGCATTGTCTCGATTGCGGCAGCCAAGGAACATCTCACGCATGTCGACGGCGTGATGCTCGGCCGCGCGGCCTATGACACGCCCGAACTTCTGCTCGGCGTCGATCCGCAGGTCTTTGGCGAAGCCGCGCCGTCCGCATCGATCGAAGCGGCATTCGAGAAGCTCATTCCCTATATCGAGCGCGAAGTCGCTGCCGGCGCGCGGCTCCACGATGTGACGAAGCATCTGCTCGGAGCGTTCCGCGGCAGACCCGGCGCGCGGCTGTACCGCCGCCATCTTTCGACCGAGGCCGTAAAGCCCGGCGCAAATGCATGGGTACTGCGCGAGGCACTTGCTTTCCTTTCTACGGAATCCCCGGCACAAAGCGCCGCATGACAGTGCTTGGAATTCCCGCAGGCGAGTTCGCGGTTCTCGTTGCAGCCATCGTTATCGCAGGAACGCTTACTGGCATTTTTGCGGGGCTTCTCGGTATCGGCGGTGCGGCCATCTCCGTCCCGGTGATGTACGAAGTATTCAAGGCGCTCGGAGTCGCCGACGAAATTCGCATGCAGCTTTGCGTCGGTACCGCGCTTGCGCTGATCGTTCCGACTTCGCTGCGTTCCTATTTTGCGCACAAGGCGAAAGGCGCCGTAGACGACGAGCTTCTGAAGACTTGGGCGTTTCCGATCGTCGGCGGCGTCGCGATCGGCTCGTTCATCGCCTATTTCGCGAGCTCGACCGTCTTCAAACTCATCTTCGTCGTCTTCGCGACGCTCATGGCGTTGAAGTTGTTCTTCGGGCGCGAAAACTGGCGCATCGCCGATCAACTGCCGGGCAAAGGCGTTACCGTCGCGGTCGGGCTTGCGATCGGTATCGTCTCCGCGCTGATGGGTATCGGCGGTGGCGCCTATGCGGTTCTGTTTCTCACTTTGTACGGCGTTTCGATCCACCGCGCGGTTTCCACATCCTCGGGCGTCGGCGTGCTGATTTCTCTGCCGGGCGTCATCGGCTACATGATCGCGGGCTGGCCGCAGCAGGCGTTGATGCCGCCGCTCTCGGTGGGCTACGTATCGTTTCTCGCCGTTCTTCTGTTCGCACCGACGAGCGTGCTCGCGGCCCCCTACGGCGCAAAGCTCGCACACTCGTGGCCGCGCCGCCGCCTTGAAGTCGCGTTTGGAGGCTTTCTCTTGATCGTCGCCGTGCGTTTCTTCGCGAGCCTGATGGACTGGTTCTGAAGCGCGTGATCCCGAAATGCGAAACCCGGCTTTCGGATAAGGATTACGCGCGAACTAATTCTGCCCGTCTTCGAGCGCGACCTTTTCGCGCTTCCTGCGCAGGGCGGGAATAACCGGCATCAGCAGCATGATCGCAGCAACGCTCAGGCAGACCGCGGAGATCGGTTTTGTAAAGAACGTCGTGAGGTCGCCGGCCGAGATGATCAGTGCCGTGCGGAGCTTGTTCTCCATGATCGCGCCGAGGACGAAGGCGAGCACCAAGGGCGCGGCCTCGTAGCCGAGCTTGCGAGCGAGATAGCCCAGGATGCCGAACGCGATCATCACATAGAGATCGAACACGTTGTTGCTGCTCGCGAACACGCCGACGACGGTAAAGAGCAGGATCATCGGAAACAGGATGTTGTAGGGCAGGCGCAACAGTTGCACCCACATGCCGATCAGCGGCAAATTGAGCACGAGCAGCATCACGTTGCCGATATACATGCTCGTGATCACACCCCAGAACAGGTCGGGACGCTGCACCATCAGGAGCGGGCCGGGTTGGATGTTGTGAATGACGAATGCGCCGAGGAGCAGCGCCATGACAACGTTCGGCGGAATGCCGAGCGTGAGCAGTGGAATGAATGCGCCGCCCGCGGCCGCATTGTTGGCGGCTTCCGGGCCGGCGACGCCTTCGATTGCGCCTTTTCCGAACTGTTCCGGCGTTTTCGAGATTCGCTTTTCGAGCGCGTAGGACGCGAAAGCCGCGATTACCGCGCCGCCGCCTGGAATGATCCCGAGAAAGAATCCAAGCACGGTGCCGCGCCCGATCGGCCCTGAACTGCGTTTCCAGTCTTCCTTGTTTGGAAGCAGATTGGTGATCTTCGTACTCGATACGGTGCGCTTGATGCCTTGCTCGATATTGGTCAGCACCTCGGCGACACCGAACAGCCCCATCACGACCGGCACGAGGCCGATGCCGTCGTAGAGTTCGATGCGGTCGAAGGTGAGACGCGGCTGCGCGCTGATGCTGTCGAGGCCGATCAGGCCGAGCACGACACCGGCGCTCGCCATCAGCAACGACTTGAGCATCGAGCCTTGCGTGAGGAAGGTCACGATCACAAGCCCGAGGATCATCAGGCTGAACATTTCCGCGGGCCCGAACGCGACCGCAAATCGCGCAAGATAAGGCGCGATCACCATCAGGCCGACGACGGCGAGGGTGCCTGCGATGAAGGACCCGAAAGCGGCGATGCCAAGCGCCGGGCCGGCGCGGCCTTGCTTCGCCATCTCGTGTCCGTCGATGCAGGTGACGACCGAGGTCGCTTCGCCTGGAATGTTTACGAGGATCGACGTCGTCGAGCCGCCATACATCGAGCCGTAGTAGATGCCGGCCATCATGATGATGCCGGACTCGGGCGTTCCCGAAAGCGTCACAGGCAAGAGCAGCGACATCGCCGAGATCGGGCCGATGCCCGGCAGCACGCCGACCAGCGTGCCGATGAATACGCCGATAAAACAATAGAGCAGATTCACCGGCGTCAGCGCGACGGCAAATCCATGAGCGACCTGTCCGAGCAAATCCATCGCCTAGCCGATCTCGAACATGCCGGTCGGCAGCTGGATTTGCAGGAGCCGCTGGAGCACCCACCAGACGAGGAGCGGTGCGCCGAGCGAGAGCGGTATTGCAACAGTCCATCGCACCGGATCGATCGCGCGCAGCAGCACCAGCATCAGAGGGATGGTGGAGAGGAGAAACCCTAGCCGCGTGAATGCGTATGCGTAGACGACGAAGGTTGCGATCACGATCAGCGTTTTCTGCCAGCGCGTTCCTGCCCACAGCGAACGGACAGAGGGTCCCTCGCTCTTGATCGCTTGCAGCGCGACAGCAAGCGAGAGCCCCGCCATCACCAGACCCAGCCAGAACATCATGAAGCCCATGCCCGGCTGGTTCACTGTGCCGTGTCCCAGGCTGCGGCCTTGTTCGAGCACGAACAGGCTGATCGCAAACCAGATTGTGCCGCCCCAGAGTTCGGCGTTATTGATCCGGAGGCCGGAACTTTTCATTGGATGATCGCTGTTGTCGGGAAAAAATGGCCCCGCTCGAACAGCGGGGCCATCGGATTGACGTCAGTCTTTCTTCTTGAGGCCGAGCATATCGACGACCTTGCGTTCGGTTTCGGTCACTTCCTTCACGAATTTCACATAGTCGGCGGTGTTCTTGTAGTTCACGACCATGTCGTATTTCGCGAGGGTCGCCTGCACCGCCGGATCTTCGATCGCCTTCTTGAAGGCGTCATGGAGGATCGCGACGACTTTCGGATCCATGCCCTTCGGGCCGGCGATACCGAACGGCGAGTCGAACACGAAGGGATAGCCGAGCTGCTTCAGCGTCGGCACGCCCGGATAGTTCTTCGACGGATTCTCGGTCCAGATCATCAGGAGACGGAGCTGGCCGGACTCAACAAGAGCCTTCCAGCCGCTCGACTCGACTTGCAGCATGGTGTGACCGCCGAGCACGGCTGCGTTGGTTTCGGCACCGCCCTTGAACGGAACCTGCGTGACCTTGAAGCCGTCGCGTGCCGCGATCTGTTCCATGCCGATGTGCAGCGAAGTACCGGTGCCCGGCGTGGCATAAGTTACTTTGCCGGGGTTAGCCTTCGCGAACTTGACGACATCGGCCCAGGTCTTGAATTCCGAGTCCGCCCGCACGGTGACGCCGAAAGTGTAACCCGTCAGATGCGCGATATAGGTGAAGTCTTTGTCGGCATCCCACGTCGTCTTCTGCATCAGGGGCAGGCGGAAGATCGTGATCGGTATCTGGGCGATGGTGTAGCCGTCCGGTTTCGCGGTCGCTGCCATCTGCGCCGGTCCGACGGTGCCGGAGCCGCCGGCACGGTTATCGACCACGATCGGCTGACCGAGATGTTTGCTCGCGGCTTCCGCAATCGCGCGCATCGCGATGTCGGTGGAGCCGCCCGCAGGCCAGGGCACGATCAGCGTGACCTGTTTGGTCGGAAAGTTTTGCGCTGCGGCAGACGCGACAGTCGCCGCGATAATCGCAGAAGATAATAGTGTAAGCGCGGTGCGCTTCATTTTGTTCTCCCTAAGTTTTTGCCGTTCTTGCCAGCAGCTTTTTTGCTGCAAATCGTCGTTGCGATTTTCCGCAAACGGTTTCGTGTGCGGCGGAGAGATCACTGCAACATCAAGCGGACGCAGCGTCAACCGCGCGGCACAAGTTTCCGCATTGCGGAACAGTGCGTTCCGCAATGTGAAACTTATCCATCGGCTTGAATAGTTTAGCGTCTTCCGCGCAGCACCATTTGCTGGCCGCGCAACTCGAATGACTCGAGCCGCTGCAGGAAACTCATGCCGAGCAGGCTGACGCTCAGGTCGCCGCGCCTCACGATGAGCGCAGGCACGCGCCGCTGGACGATGTTACCGATGCGGATCTGATCGAGCACCACAGCGGCGGCATGGCTTCGTCCCTTCGCGGTCTGAATCGTGATGTCGTATTTGAGGAGGTCCACCGGAAGACCGGCTGCACGTGCGGCGTCGAGTGTCAGCACCACGCTCGATGCGCCGGTGTCGATAAGCATCGGCAGTGACGCTCCGTTCACCTGAACGCGCACGTTGAAGTCGCCGCTTGGGGTGCGGTCGACCCAAACATGATTGGGTATGCTTGCGGTGATGTCCTGATCCGGCGTTACGATCGAGAACATGCGGTCGACGACGTGCACGATCGTGCTGCGATAATTATAGGCGGCGACCAGCAGCGCGACGATAACGAGCCAGATTCCAACCGACTTCAGCTTCTCCTGAAAGCGGCCATAGAACACCGAATAGAATCCGCCGCCGACAAGAAGCAGCAGCGCGGTAAAATAGACAAGGCTCGCGAAGGAATTGGTGTCCATCGGACCGATGGTGCCGTCGTCATGGCGCAACATCAGTACGGCCACGGCAGCGATGAGGCCGAAGATCACGAGCCAGAGAAACTTGTCGTTGCGAAACATCTTTCTTATGCGGTCCTGACGATGGCGAGCACGGCAAGCAGGGTGGCGGCACCGGCGGCCTTTCCTGCCGCGGCAGCGCAGTCCGGAACGTCGTCTTTGTGCTGGTGCCTCGCGATCGCGACGACGGCGACGAATGCCGAGAGTGCGCCGACAAAAGCCACCGCGGTCGTGCCGATCCTGAATACGGGCAGGAGAATTGCGGTGCCGATTACGACGGTGACCAGTGTCAGGCCTTGCAGCGCGGTGCTTTGCGAGACGCGCGAAGTGTCTCCGATTTCATCGATCGGCCGCGCCGGCTGCGTCAGGCGGAATACGATGGACGCGGTCGAACTGAAGACGACGGCAACGATCAGCACGAGTGCCGCGCTGGGCGCGTGATAGGCGATCAGCCCCTCGAGCGCCGTGACTTCGACGAGCAGCAGCAGAACCAGGCTGACGGTGCCGACACCGGATTGCCCGTACAACCGGTCGCCCGCGCGCACTGTGCCGCTTTCGAGCCGCGCACCGCGAATGGCGGCAAGGCAGAGGAGCGTCACGGCAGCAATTGCAGAAGGCGGCAAGCCGAGATTCCAGAAGAGCAGGAGGACGCCGGCTCCGCAGATGCCTGCGAGCGCCGCGGCAACTGGCGCCGCATAGGCCCCCGCGCCGGGGTTGACGGCTGCCTGTTCGGCTTCTTCATCCGAGACGATTGTGCCGCCGAACGGAAATACCGTTTCGTTGCGGAGCCATTTCAGCGTGTCATGGACGAAAGGCGGTAACATCGGCGGGTTCCGGCGCTGCTTGCCTGACAGCGATTCGACGAGAGCAAAATTTATCACGCGCGGGCGGTGGTGGTCTGCTTGTCCTTTGCGGGCAGCCGGGGTTGCAGCGACCCTGCATCGGTGACCGGGGCGAGCGCCGCCATCACGCGCTCAGGGGGCAGGGTTACGATCACTTCGGTGCCCTCGCGTAGCTTCGAGCGCAGCGTGAAGGTGCCGCCGTGAAGATCGATCAGCCCCTTCACGATCGGCAGGCCCAGGCCCGCGCCCTGTTCGGCGCTCTTGATCGAATTGGAGCCCTGCCCGAACGAGGCCATGACGACGGGGATTTCCTCCTCGGGAATGCCGGGTCCGGTATCGCGCACCGAGAGGTACTGGCCGCCGGACGCCGTCCAGCCGACCTTCGTGAAAACCTCGCCGCCCTGCGGCGTAAACTTGATCGCATTCGAAAGCAGATTGAGCGTGACCTGACGAATGGCGCGTTCGTCGGCCCAGACCTTCGGCAGGTTGGATTCGAACAGCGTGTGCAGCGTGATGCCGCGATTGGTCGCACGCATCTTCATCAGATAGGTGCAGTCGTCCGCGATGCCGACGAGGCTCACGGGCTCCTCATTGAGTTCGTAGCGTCCGGCTTCGATGCGCGACAGGTCCAGAATCTCGTTGATGAGATTGAGGAGATGTTCGCCAGACTGATGAATGTCTGCCGCATATTCCTTGTAGGCCGGCACCGCATGCCCGCCGAGCACTTCGTTCTTCATGACTTCCGAGAAGCCGAGGATCGCGTTCAGCGGTGTGCGGAGCTCGTGGGACATCTGCGCGAGAAAACGGGACTTTGCGAGGTTCGCGGCTTCCGCAAGCCGCGCCGCCTCGTCCGATTTCGCCTTGGACTGCTCAAGCTCGCCGATCAGCGTGTCGAGTTGCCCGCGTGCCTCTAACGCTGAGACCGCTGCGATATGCAGCCGTCCCGCAACCATCACGAAATAGGCTTCCGCGCCGATGGTCAGAATCGCAAGGACAACGTCCTGCGGCGTGCCGCGCAGGAGATAATGCAGCGAAACGACGGCTGCGACGGGAATGGTCGCGGCATACACCGCGCTCGGAATACTCGCAGCCAGCATCGAGAACACGGCAACCACGAGCAGCATGGCGAACAGCGAAAAATCGCCGGCGCCCTGCGCGCCGAGGCCCACGAGCACGTTCACGATCAGAACCCAGGACACACCAAAGATCAGATCGAACAACGTGAAAAGAATGCGGTAGCGCTGCATCAGCGCCGGACTGGCAGGGGCGGCGAGGAAGCGGCGGCATGCGGCGACATTCAGCGAATGGATCGTGAGTGCGATCAGCGTCCAGAGCACCGCGCCGAAGCCGCCGGTCCACAGCGACGAGGCGATGCCTACGAGCGAGATCAACATGAACAGCGCGACGGACGCGCCGATGCGATGCTCCGCGTAAAGGCGAAGCAGTTCGTAATTGAATGCGGGCTTTACCCCGGACGTTGAAGTGAGCACGTCGCGCGCTTCGCGCACGCTTCGATTGAGCATGAGCCGCCGCTCGTGCGCGGCACGGGCCGCATCGGCCGCCGTTTCGTCCCCGCGGGCGCTATAGCTCATCATTACGCAATACCGTTCCCGATCGCCCGTCGTTCACCCCGCGCTCCATGCGAAGCGCAAGCCGGCCGCGAGTCCCTTCGCGCCAGCTGCCGTCAGCATCGCGCGCGAGTGGTTAATGCCGGGCTGATTCTTATGGTTAATGATTCGTGAATCCGGGCGCACGGGCGCGAATAGCTTAGTCTTTTCGGGAGCTTGATAGGTTCCGCCGCACATGGTCCGATAGCGCACGGAGGCAATGCCAGATGAAACTCTATGACATGGGCCGCGCGCCCAACCCGCGCCGCGTGCGCATTTTCCTTGCGGAGAAGGGCATCGATGTCCCGAAGCAGCAGGTCGATCTCGGTACACTTGAGCAACGCAGCAACGAATTTACAGCTCTCAATCCGATGCAGCGGGTCCCGGTTCTGGTTCTCGACGACGGGACGGTGATCTCGGAGTCGATGGCGATCTGTCTTTATTTTGAGAAGCTTCACCCGGAACCGAACCTGTTCGGGCGGGATGCGCTCGAGAGCGCGCTGGTCGAAATGTGGAATCGGCGGCTCGAATTGCATTTCTACGGGCCGGTATCTCAATCCTTCCGGCACACAAGCCCCGGCATGGCGCAGCGCGAGAAAGTGCAGGTAGCCGAGTGGGGTGCCGTCTGCCGCGATCAGGCGGTGGACTTCCTGAGTTTCCTCGAAACCGAACTGGGCAAGCGTGAATTTGTCGCCGGCAACCGGTTTACGGTTGCGGATATCAACGCGCTTTGCACCATCGATTTCATGCGCGTGATCAAGCTTTCCGTTACACCGGAGATGAAGAATCTCTCGCGCTGGCACGCTGCCGTGTCGGCCCGCCCAAGCGCAAAGGCGTGACCTATGAAGTACGAGCACATCAAGCTTGATATCGCGGGCTCGGTCGCGACCTTGTCACTCGCGCGGCCAGAGCGGCTTAACGCAATCGGCGCTGCGACGCACCCGGAGTTGCGCGATGCGCTCGACAAGATCGAAGCTGACAAGAATGTGCGCTGTCTCGTTCTCACCGGCGAAGGACGCGCCTTCTGTTCCGGGCAGGACCTGACCGAGCGCAATATCGCGGAATCCGGAAAGCTCGATCTCGGTGCGTCGCTTGATGCGAACTATAATCCGCTCGTTCGCAGGCTGGCTGCGTTTCCGATTCCGACCATAGCCGCCGTGAACGGTCCCGCCGCCGGCGCGGGCGCGAATATCGCGCTGGCATGCGATATCGTTCTGATGGCCCGTTCCGCCTACTTGCAGCAGGCGTTCGCGCGGATCGGGCTGGTGCCGGACGCAGGCGGCACCTGGTTTCTGCCGCGGCTCGTTGGGCTCAAGCGGGCGCTGGCCATGTGTCTGTTCGCCGACCGGATCCCAGCGGAAGACTGCGAGCGCATGGGCATCGCCTGGAAGATTTTCGATGACGACATCTTCGCTGCGGAAGTTTCGAAGCATGCGGCGATCCTTGCAGCGGGTCCGACGCTCGCGTACCGGCTCGCAAAGCACGCCCTGATGGCGAGCGGGGCGAACGATCTTTCCGCCCAGCTCGATCTCGAACGGGACAGCCAGCGCGACGCGGGCAGCTCCCGCGATTTCGTCGAAGGCGTGATGGCCTTCCGCGAAAAGCGCCTGCCGCGCTTTCAGGGCGAATAGCCGCGAGGAATATTTCCGCCGGAAGTGCTATTCCTAGGGTGGGAGAAAAGAAGAATGACCGCCACCTCCGCTACCATCACCGAAGCGCTCAAATCCGTTAAGGGCCCCGACGGCAAGGATATCGTCACGTCCGGCAAGCTGTCCGGCATCGTCGTAACCGGCGGAAAAGTCTTCTGCTCGCTGACGGTGGATGCCGCCGAAGCGCAGGCTTGGGAAAGCGTGCGCAGGCAGGCCGAAGAGGTCATCAAGGCGACGCCGGGCGTCGCTTCGGTGTTGATCGCCCTGACGGCTGAGAAGAGACCGGGCTCTCCCTCTGCCGCGCCGCAGGCGGCATCGCAGGGCGGTCCAGGCAGTCAGCCGGCAGCCAAGGCCGCGCCGGGCGTTCCCGGTGTGAAGGCAATTATCGCCGTCGCTTCGGGCAAGGGCGGCGTCGGCAAATCGACAACGGCAGTCAATCTTGCGCTCGGCCTGCAATCGCTCGGTCTGAAGGTCGGCGTGCTCGACGCGGACATCTACGGTCCTTCGATGCCGCGCCTGCTCGCCCTCAAGGGCAAGCCCGAACTGCTCGGTGGCCGCACGCTGAAGCCGATGGAAGCCTATGGGCTCAAGGTCATGTCGATCGGGTTTCTCATCGACGAGGACACGCCGATGATCTGGCGCGGCCCGATGGTGCAATCCGCGATCACGCAGATGCTTCGCGAGGTGGACTGGGCACCGCTCGACGTCATCGTCGTCGATATGCCGCCAGGCACCGGTGACGCGCAGCTCACGCTTGCGCAGCAGGTGCCGCTCGCCGGCGCGGTCATCGTTTCGACGCCCCAGGATCTCGCCCTGATCGACGCGCGGCGCGGCATCGCGATGTTCAAGCGCGTGGACGTTCCCGTGCTCGGTCTCATCGAGAACATGAGCTACTTCCTTTGCCCGCATTGCGGTGAGCGCTCGGATATCTTCAGCCACGGCGGCGCGAGGCGCGAAGCGGACCGCTGGAGCGTTCCGTTTCTCGGCGAGATTCCGCTCGAACTCAAAATCCGCGAAATGTCCGACTCCGGCAAGCCGATCGTCGCGAGCGAGCCGGACGGCTCTTACGCGAAAATCTATAAGGACATCGCAGCCAAGGTGCGGGCAACGCTCGAAGGATCGGCGGGCAAGCGCGCCGCGCCGAAGATCGTCATCGAATCGTGATCTCGACGCGCGCGACGAATGCCGCAACGTAACGTGCACGGATTGCCGCAGCTAGATTGCGTCCGCCTCGCCACACGAGAAATTCTGCTCAGACTTTAATCGACTTTCGCTGCGACGTGGTTGTGCTGCAGGGCATGGCTCAACATCGCGAGTTGCCCGTCGTGCATGGCTAATCCCGCTTTCATCCCACGAAAGCGTGCTACGCGATTTCGCCAAGCGGGAGGCGCAGTGCTTTCCGCAAGTCTGGGAGATAGTTCCTTACAATGAAACGTCGTCAATTCTTGAAGGTGGCGGGCGTTGGCGCCGCCGCAACCGCGATCGCGGCTCCGGCGATCGCCCAGTCGAATCCGGAAATCAAATGGCGTCTGGCTTCGAGCTTTCCGAAGCCGCTCGACACGATCTATGGCGGTGCTGAAGTTTTCGCGAAGCAGCTTTCCGACATCACGGATGGCAAGTTTCAGGTGCAGGTTTTCGCGGGCGGCGAGATCGTTCCGCCGCTTCAGGTGCTGGATGCGACTTCCAACGGCACGATCGAGGCCTGCCACACGGTGTCGTACTATTACGTCGGCAAGGACCCGACCTTCGCGATCGCCGCATCGGTGCCGTTCGGCCTGAATGCGCGCATGCAGAACGCCTGGATGTCGGGCAATGAAGGCATCGAGGTGTGGAACGAGTTCTACAAGAAATTCGGCGTGAACGGTTTGCCGCTCGGCAACACCGGCACGCAGATGGGGGGCTGGTTCCGCAAAGAGATCAAGACCGTCCAAGACCTGAAGGGCCTCAAGATGCGCATCGGTGGCATCGCCGGTCAGGTGCTTGCGAAGCTCGGCGTCGTTCCGCAGCAGATCGCTGGCGGCGAAATCTATCAGTCGCTTGAGCGCGGCACGATCGACGCAGCCGAGTGGGTTGGACCTTATGACGACGAGAAGCTCGGCTTCGCCAAGGTCGCGCCTTACTACTACTATCCCGGCTTCTGGGAAGGCGGCCCGACCACGCACGCATTCTTCAATCTCGAGAAGTTCAATGCGCTGCCGAAGCACTACCAGGCCGCCGTGCGCAACGCGGCTGCTTATGCGAACACCTGGATGCAGGCACGCTACGACGTGCTCAATCCGCAGGCACTTCGCCGGCTGGTCGCGCAGAAGGTAAATCTGCGTCCGTTCTCGAACGAGATTCTGGATGCATCGCTCAAAGCGACGAACGAACTCTGGGCGGAGATCTCGGCAAAGAACGCCGAGTTCAAGAAATACATCGATCTGATGCAGAACTTCCGGAACGAGTCGTATCTGTGGTGGCAGGTCGCAGAATATAGCTACGACAGCTACATGATCCGGGCCCGCCGCAACGCGGGCTAGTTTCACCTGAAACTAGGCTTCGAATACAACAAGTTTACGCCGCGGCCTGACCGAACTCGTCTAGGGCCGCGGCGTTTTCATTATGCTGCATAGCAAGACGCCTAGCTCCTAGATTTTTGCATGGCACTCGTACATGCTGCCCCCAGATGACCGGGTCCTCACGACTCGGGAGTCCAACGAACCAAAACTCCATGCTCCTAAGGGGGAATACATTCATGAAACGTCGTAAGTTCCTGCAAGTCGCAGGCGGCGCCGTCGCTGCAAGTGCAGTCGCCGCTCCGGCGATCGCGCAGTCCGCGCCTGAAGTTAAGTGGCGTCTAACCTCGAGCTTCCCGAAAGCGCTCGATACCATTTATGGTGCCGCCGAAGTTCTGGCCAAGTACGTCAACGAAGCGACCGACGGCAAATTCCAGATTCAGGTTTTCGCCGCCGGCGAAATCGCTCCGGGCCTCCAGGCGCTGGACGTTGTGTCGAACGGCACCGTCGAAATGTGCCACACGGCCTGCTACTACTACGTCGGCAAGGATCCGACTTTCGCCTTCGCCACGGCCGTTCCGTTCGGCCTCAACCAGCGCATGATGGATGCCTGGTGTCTCTATGGCGGCGGCACCGATCTCCTCAACGCATTCTTCAAGAAGCACAATGCGATCGGCTTCATGGCCGGCAATACCGGCGCACAGATGGGCGGCTGGTACCGTAAGGAGATCAAGACTGTCGAAGATCTCAAGGGCCTGAAGATGCGCATCGGCGGTTTCGCCGGTCAGGTGCTCACGAAGCTTGGCGTCGTTCCGCAGCAGATCGCGGGCGGCGAAATCTACCAGGCGCTCGAGCGCGGCACGATCGATGCCGCCGAGTGGGTCGGCCCCTACGACGACGAGAAGCTCGGCTTCAACAAGGTCGCGCCGTTCTATTACTATCCCGGTTGGTGGGAAGGCGGCCCGATGCTCCACGCGATGGTGAACATCGACAAGTTCAACGCGCTGCCGAAGGCCTACAAGGCGGTGCTCGAAGCCGCCTCGCAGACCGCGAACACTCACATGATGGCGAAGTACGATGCCGGTAACCCGGCAGCCCTCCGCCGTCTGATTGCGGGCGGCGCGAAGCTGCAGCCGTTCTCCCAGCAGGTCATGGAAGCCTGCTTGAAGGCCGCGAACGAAGTCTATGCCGAGACCTCGGCGAAGAACCCGGACTTCAAGAAGATCCACGACAGCTACATGGCGTTCCGCAACGACCAGTATCTCTGGTGGCAGGTTGCGGAATATGCGTTCGACGGATTCCAGATCCGCTCGCGCCGCGGCTGATCCACGCGGATACAACAGAAGAAAAACCCCGGAGCTTGGCTCCGGGGTTTTTTTTATTGTCCTGTCAGAACTTGGGTGGTCCCAGCGGCTCGTCGGGCAACTGGATTTCGATCTTGACCTTGCTCGGATCGACGCCGGTTCCGACGCCCTTGTAATGCAGGACCATCTGCGGGAACGCGATCACCAGTATGACCATGATGACCTGGATGACGACGAAGGGTACTGCGCCCCAGTAAATCTGGCCGGTGGTGATGCCGGCGGTTAGCTGCCCGCTTACGCGATCGACGTAAGACTCCTTCGGCGCCACGGAGCGCAGGTAGAACAACGCGAATCCGAACGGCGGGTGCATGAACGAGGTCTGCATGTTCACGCCGAGGATCACGCCGAACCAGATCAGGTCGATGCCGATGCGCTCGGCCGCAGGCGCGAGCAGCGGCACGATGATGAACGCGAGTTCGAAGAAGTCGAGGAAGAACGCGAGGATGAAGACCATCGCGTTGACGAAGAGCAGGAAGCCGATCTGTCCGCCAGGCAGCGATACCAGCAATTCCTCGACCCACTTGTGACCATCGACGCCGTAGAAGGTGAGCGAGAACACGCGGGCACCGATCAGGATGAAGAGGACGAACGCTGAAAGCTTCGCGGTGGACTCAGTCGCCTGCTTGACCAGCGAGAAGTTCAGCCTGCGCTTCATGATGGCGAGAATAACGGCGCCAGCGGCACCCATCGCGCCGCCTTCGGTCGGTGTCGCAAGGCCGATGAAGATCGTGCCGAGCACGAGAAAGATCAGCGCGAGCGGCGGCACCATCACGGCTGTCACCTGGCGGGACATCTCAGACAGGAGCGGCTCGCGCAACAATGGTACCGCGCCCAATACCAGAGCAATAGCGAAGTAGCTGATCGCACCGGCGGCAACGGCGGCTAGCAAGCGGAACAACGGCTCGAACGTGGCAAGCATGCCGGTTGCGATGGGCAGCGGGTGGTAAACGTAGACGTAGGACGCCACTCCCATTGCGAAGATCGCGCCAACCACGCCGGCGAAGCCGCGATGGCGGTCGCCGACCGATACCAGGAACGCAAAGATGATCGCGATGAACATGGTCAGCACGACGAAGTCCGCGCCGCGATAGGTCGTAAACCGCATGACCATGATGCCGACGAGGGCGCTGACGAGAACGAGCAAAGTCAGATTGGCGTGGGGGCGCGATGCGAAGTCTCGTGAGCGCACGCCGAGATAGAGTGCGTAGATGCCGAACAGCGCTCCCACCACTTCGATGCCATAATCGCGAACGATCTGCGGCACCTTCAGCGCCTCGCCGACATCGACCCCGATCAGTCCGGAAATCGTGAGGAAAATGACGCTCAGGATGGCGCTGGTTAGCACGAAGACGAGGAGCGGAATGGCCGCAACTACGCCGGCCAGGTTTGTCAGCGTGCGCAAGGGACGGTTGTTGCCGTCTTCTTTCAGCGTCTGCGCTTCCGGCGGAAGTCCCGGGGCGCGGTTCGGATAGATCATCGCGACCATGAAAACGTAGCCGGCATAGAGCGCTGAGAGGACCAGCCCTGGCACGAAGGCGCCTTCATACATGTCGCCGACCGAGCGGCCGAGTTGGTCGGCCATGACAATCAGCACGAGAGACGGCGGAATGATCTGTGCGAGCGTGCCGGACGCCGCGATGACGCCGGTGGCTAGACGGCGGTCGTAGCCGTAACGCAGCATGATTGGCAGCGAAATCAGGCCCATCGAGATGACGGAAGCCGCGACGACGCCGGTGGTGGCTGCAAGCAGCGCGCCGACGAAGATCACCGCATAGGCGAGACCGCCCCGGATCGGGCCGAACACCTGTCCGATGGTATCGAGCAGGTCTTCCGCCATGCCGCTTCGTTCGAGGATCAGTCCCATGAACGTAAAGAATGGAATTGCGAGCAGCGTGTCGTTGTTCATCGTGCCGTAGACGCGCTCGGGCATCGCTTGCAGGAAGTTGGGCGCGAACAGCCCCAGTTCGATGCCGACGACACCGAACACGAGGCCAACGGCGGCGAGCGTGAAGGCTGCCGGGTAGCCGATCAGCAGGCACACGACCAGCGTGGCGAACATGATCGGCGCCATGTTGTGAATGATAAAGGCGATCATCTGATTATGCTCCGGACGCGCGCTGACTCAGGACTTCTTCTCGATCGCCTCAAGCAACCGTTTGGCTTCAGCCTCCGCGGCATGCACCTGCGGGCCGTCGTAGGGATCGGGTATCTCGCCCCGAATGACCCCGATCCGTTTGATTATCTCGGAGATGGCCTGGATAAGCAGGACCGTGAATGCGAGCGGGATCAGTCCCTTCGCGATCCATTGCGGCAAGCCGCCGGCCGCGAAGGATGTTTCATTGAGCCGGTAGGAGGTGAGGAAGAACGGCACCGACGTCCACACCATGATGATGCAGAACGGCAGAAGCGCAAACGTATGTCCGATCAGATCGACCCAGTTGCGAGCCCGTCTGGAGAACAGGTTGTTCACGATGTCGATGCGGATGTGCTCGTTCGCGATCAGCGTCCAAGCCGCGCAGAACAGGAACACCGCGCCAAATAAATACCACTGTAGTTCGAGCCAGGCGTTCGATGACTGGTTGAGCAGTTTTCTGACGATTGCGTTGGTCGTGGACACGACGACGGCAAGAACCAGAAGCCAGGCAATGTACTTGCCGAGCTTCGTATTGACGGCGTCAATCGCTCGGCTGATTGCGAGTAAGCTACGCAAGTTATTCCCCCCGGGCACTACGGTCGGCTCCGGGCGGTTCCAGCCCTGCCAACCCCTTCCTTGAGGGCACCATAGACATTTGGACTAATCGATCAAGCGGCGGGACGATACGAATGACGCGCAATTAGATGCGCGGGAAACCATCGGAAACATTACGGAAATTAGCTTTTTACGGAACCGTTATTTGCTGCCGGTTGTCGCATCGCGCTAGCGCCGCGCCTCGCGATGCAGCATGTAGATGCCGGCACAGATCATCAGCGCCATGCCTGCGAAAGACCACAGATCAGGCAGTTCGCTGAAAATGACAAAGCCGTAGAGCACGCCAAATACTACGATCGAGTACCGGAACGGCGCTACCGCGGAAAGTTCGGTGCCGCGATAGGCAAGCACGATAAAGTATTGTGCGAGCACAAGGCAGACGCCCGAGCAAAGACAACTGAGAAGTGTCAGTGGATCGGGTGCCTGCCATTGCTGGAACAGCGAGCCCGCCGCTCCGACCAGGATGCCTGCGAGGATCGAGCCGAGCGCGACAACGAATGCGGGCACGCGTGCACCAATCGAGCGCGCGAGCATATCGCGAAGCAGGATCGTGAAAGTGGCCGCAAGCGCGTACAGGGACGCAACATCGAATGCACCGGTCGCGGGTTTCACCACGAATAAGACACCGGCAAAGCCTGCCCCGACCGCGAGCCAGCGCCTCCAGCCGACTTTTTCTCCGAGCGATGCGGCGCCGATAATCGTCATGATGAACGGCACGAGTTGAATGATCGTAATCACGTTGCCGAGCGGGATCAGCGCAAGCGCGGAGATCAGCAGCACGCCCGTCGCCGCTTCCGCCAGCCCACGAAGGCTTACCTGCCAGTCCAGAACTTTGGGGGCGTCGCGCAGTTCACCCCGCCACCAAAGGATCATCGCGAGAAAGATCAGCGCCAGCCCGCCCCGAATGACGAGAACCTCGGAAACCGGAATCGTCCTGACCGCGAATTTCGTGCCCGCGTCGTTTGCGGCAAACAGCGCCATCGCAAGCACCATGAAGATCATGCCACGGCGATTGGCGGCGCGGGTGTCTGTCATGATCCTTCCGCCGGTGTCGTTGCGGTCAATTTGCGCCCGGCGCGCAGCCGCTCGCGATGCAAGAGATAAATTCCGGCTGCGACGATGAGCGCCATCCCAACAAGCGAAAGCAGATCCGGGATTTCCAGAAAGACGACGATCCCGCCGATCACCGCGAAGAAAAGATAGAAATACCGGAACGGCGCCACAACCGACATGTCGCCGGAGCGGAAGGCGAGAAACGAGAAGGTGTTGGCGAGCACCATGAGAAATCCGGCCAGACAGCACAATCCGAACGTAACGAGATCGGGCCAGATCCAGGGTCCCCAGGCTCTGATTCCGAGCGGCTGCATCAGCGGCGTGAGGAGGAGCGCGATCGCCGTTCCCGAAAGCGAAGTGGCGAGCGAAACGACGAAGGGCGGTGCAGCGTTTCCGATCCGCCGCGACTGAATATCCCTGCCGACGCCCACGGCGGCGATGAGAATGACCACGAGTGCAACCGGTTGAAATGCCTCCGCGCCGGGCTTCACGATCAAGAGTACGCCAAGGAATGCGATGAGCGCCGCGCACCAGCGCCGCCAGCCGACGGACTCTCTGAAAAGATAGATTCCGGCGATCATCCCGAGGAACGGCCCCACCTGCATCACTGCGGTCACAGTGGCGAGCGGCAGGAATGCGTAGCAGGTGATGATCATCGGGCCGACCGAGCCCTCGAACACGCTGCGCCAGATGACGTTCCTGTTCGCAAGCTTCTTCAACTGCGAGACGCCGTAGAGAAAACAGACGAGCGCGAACGCAAAGACGAACGCAGTTGCGCCCCGGATGACGATGATCTCCGGCGCAGGCAGAAACCGGACTGCGATCTTGGTGCAGATATCGTTCGACGCGAACGATGCCGACGCGAGCATCATGAAGAAGATGCTACGCAGATTGGCAGACAGCGCTCCTGCGGCGGGATTGAATGACACCGGTGGAAACTTTGCGAAAACCGGCGTCAGCCGCCGGTCAGACTCATATGCCGTCCGACCGCGGGCTGCTTGGTGCGGCGGTCGATGACGAAGTCGTGGCCTTTGGGCTTACGCGCGATCGCTTCGTCCATGGCGGTGTAGAGCAGATCGTTCGACGCGGACGCGCGCATGGGGCCGCGCAGGTCGGCGGCGTCTTCCTGCCCGAGGCACATATAGAGCGTGCCGGTGCAGGTGAGGCGTACGCGGTTGCAGCCCTCGCAGAAATTGTGCGTGAGCGGCGTGATGAAGCCGAGCTTGCCGCCGGTTTCCTGCACGCTCACGTAGCGGGCCGGGCCGCCGGTGCGGAAGTCGATGTCTTCGAGCGTGTATTTTTCCGCGAGCCGCGCGCGCACGAGCGAAAGCGGCAGATACTGATCCACGCGCTCGGTGCCGACGTCGCCGAGCGGCATGACTTCGATCAGCGCGAGGTCCATGCCGCGGCCGTGCGCCCATTCCATCAGCGATGCGATCTCATGCTCATTGTCGTCTTTCAGCGCGACCGCATTGATCTTGATATGAATGCCGGCTTCCTGCGCGGCGTCGATGCCGGCAAGGACCTTTGAGAGATCGCCCCAGCGCGTGAGCGCCTTGAATTTCTCCGGATCGAGCGTGTCGAGCGAGACGTTGATGCGCTTGACGCCGTAGCTCGCGAGTTCCCTTGCGAAACGCGTGAGCTGCGAGCCGTTGGTCGTGACGGTCAGCTCCTTGAGTGTTCCGCTATCGAGATGCCGCGAGAGCGAACGGAACAGCGTCATGATATCCCGCCGCACCAAGGGCTCGCCACCGGTGATCCGCAGCTTCTCGACGCCCCGGGAAACGAAGGCCGTGCAGAGGCGGTCGAGTTCTTCGAGCGTCAGAAGGTCCGGCTTAGGCAGAAAGGTCATGTGCTCGGACATGCAATAGACGCAGCGGAAGTCGCAGCGGTCGGTGACCGAAACGCGCAAATAGCTGATCGACCGGCCGAACGGGTCGACGAGGGCCGGTGAGGCCGCGGTACTACCGGGAATCGGACGAATTTCATTCATCTGGCGTCTATTCTGGCCTGTTCTCGCCCATTTTGGGTCTTTCGCGCCGATATAATAGGACTTTGGCCAAGAAAGTCGGGCAGGTAAAGCGGCGGTGCCGCATGGCTTGTCCGGCGCAGGTGCGTGTCGGTAATTTCCCGGCAGGAGGATGAAATGGCGGAAGAGAATGCTCCCTGGCCGACCGAGATTCGGGTCTTGAGTAATCGCAGCGCGATGGAGGTCGCCTTCGAGGACGGCACCCGGTTTACGCTGCCTGCCGAGTACCTGCGGGTCGAAAGCCCAAGCGCGGAAGTGCAGGGACACAGCCCGGATGAGCGTAAGACCGTTCCGGGCAAGCGAAACGTAATGATCCTCGAGGTTCAACCCGTCGGGAATTATGCGGTTCGTCTGGTGTTCGACGACATGCACTCGACCGGAATCTATTCTTGGCCGTATTTGCATGAACTCGGCCGCGAGAAGGAAGCCCGCTTTCAGCGCTATCTCGACGAGCTCTCTGCGAAGGGACTTTCGCGCGATCCGGGTACGCCGCGCAGGCATGTGCACTAAAGAACATGCGCACTAAAGAAAAAGGGCCGGAGAACCGGCCCTTTGCTTTTTTTGATTTCGTCGCTCGATCAGTTGATGACGTAAACCGTCGCGCCGACCGCAACTCGCTCGTAGAGGTCGATCACATCCGAATTGTGCATGCGGAAGCAGCCGGAAGAGTCCGCCTGTCCGATCGAGTCCGGATCGTTTGAGCCGTGAATGCGATAGAGCGTCGAGCCGAGATAGATCGCGCGCGCGCCGAGCGGATTGTCTTCGCCGCCCTTCATCTGTTTCGGCAAGCCGCGCTGCCGGGCGTGCATCTGTGCGGGCGGGGTCCAGGTCGGCCATTCCTTCTTTGCCGAGACCTTGTGTACACCCGACCAGGTGAAGCCTGCGCGGCCGATGCCGATGTTGTATTCGAGCGCGGAACCCGGACCCGTCACATAATAGAGCTTCTTCTTCTTCGTCATGATGACGATGCTGCCCGGCGCGTACTTGCTGTCGATTGAGGCCGAGCCGCCGAAGACCGAGAAGATGCCGGTCATCCGCGGCGGTGCGGCGTTCGGATTGCTGCCCCGGCCCGAGATCCACTGGCCTGTCACGGGGTCGCGCATGTCCTGCGCCATCGCCCCGGGAACGAGGATCATTGCCGCCAGTACGGCGAGTAGAAGTGCTTTCAGTCGCATCTTTATCCCTTTGTTTCCGCCTGTTTGCCGCCCCCGGCTTGGGTCTTTGAACGCCATATATTCAGGGCTACCGCAACGGTGCAAATCGGCACAGCGTAATCTTACGCGGGTGCAGCATCGGGCCCCGCAGGGGCCGAGGATTCTCGCTATAATTCAATTGCTTCGCGCAAATGACAGGCAGATATTTCGTGCTCGCCGCGAAATATCCGCGGAAGGCCTTGCATGAGTGAAGACAGAAACACGTTGCGTATTGCGTTGATCGGGTTCGGCGAGGTCGGCCGGCGTTTTGCCGACGATATGCTGGGCCACCCGGCACTCGCGCTTTCGACCTATGACATTCTGCGCGAACACGGCGCGAAACGCAGCGGGTATGAGCGCGCGGCTTCCGAGCGCAAGGTCGAGGCACGCGAGAGCGCGCGCGCCGCGTGTGACGGCGCGCATCTGGTCGTATCTGCCGTCACCGCTGCGAATACGGAGAAGGTTGCGGCGGAAGCGGCAGACTTCCTGAAGAGCGGGCAGATTTTCTTCGACATCAATTCCGCGGCACCCGGCACCAAGCAGCGCGCCAGTGCACATCTCGAGAAGGCGGGCGCAGACTACGTCGAAGGCGCCGTGATGGCGCCGGTGAAGAAGCCCGGCATCCGTGTTCCGATCCTTGCGGGTGGGAAACGCGCCGAAGAAACCGCAGAACGGCTGAACGCGCTCGGCTTCAACATCAAGGCGATCTCGCCGGAAATCGGACATGCCTCCGCGACCAAACTCTGCCGCAGCATTATCATCAAAGGGCTGGAGGCGCTGCTGGTCGATTGTGCGAAGGCTTCCGCACATGCGGGCGTGCAGGAGAACGTGTTCGCGAGCCTGCATGAGACGTTCCCGCCGATCGATTGGCGTGCGCTTGCCGAAGACATGAAAGAGCGCGTGGCGACACACGGCATCCGCCGCTCGGAAGAAATGCGCGAAGCGGGCGAGATGCTCTCCGATTTCGGCTTCGATCCAGAGCTCGCGCTAGCCGTCGCCAACGCGCAGGCAAGGGGAGCCAAACCCCGTGGCTGACCGCGGCATCGATTGCATGATGTTTCGCGGTGGCACCTCGAAGGGAGCGTATTTTCTTAGCGAGGATCTGCCGTCCGATGTCGCTGAGCGCGACCGCGTCTTGCTCTCGGTGATGGGCTCGCCCGATCCGCGGCAGGTGGACGGCATCGGCGGCGCGCATCCGCTCACCAGCAAGGTCGCGATCGTTTCGAAGTCGAAGGACAAGGATTGCGATATCGATTTCCTGTTCTGTCAGGTCGGTATCGACAAGCCGATGGTCGATACCACGCCGAACTGCGGAAACATTCTCTCCGGTGTCGCGCCTTTCGCGATCGAGCGCGGCCTTATCAAGGCAAAAGACGGCGTGACGCCAGTGAAGGTCCGTACGGTGAACACGGGCACGATTGCGGAGTTGCTGATCGAAACGCCAGGCGGCGTCGTGACCTACGGAGGCGATGCGCGGATCGACGGCGTACCGGGAACGGCAGCCCCTGTCGTCATCAATTTTCTCGATGCGGAAGGCTCGGTCTGTGGCGCGCTGTTGCCGACCGGCAACGTAAAGGACAGCGTTGCCGGAATCGAGGTCACGCTCATCGACAACGGCATGCCTTGCGTCGTGCTGCGCGCCGCCGATGTCGGCAGGAGCGGCTACGAGCCGCGCGAGCAGCTCGACGAGGACGCCGAGTTAAAGAAGCGCCTCGAGGAAATCCGTATTCCCGCGGGCAAGCTCATGAATCTCGGTGACGTGACCGGCAAGGTGGTGCCGAAGATGATCCTGATAGCGAAACCGAAGCAGGGCGGTCACGTGTCGACGCGCTCCTTTATCCCGCATGAGTGTCATGCGTCGATCGGCGTGTTCGCGGCCGTGACGGTTGCAACGGCGTGCGTGCTTCCGGGTTCGGTGGCGGAAGGCATCGCGATCGTTCCGCCCGGCCGTGACAAGTCGATGTCGGTCGAACATCCGACCGGCGAGTTTACGGTGAACCTCACTGTGGGCGGCACGAAAGAAAACCCGGTAATCGAGCGCGCGGGGCTCCTGCGTACCGCGCGCAAACTCTTCGAGGGCAAAACGTTCGCGCATCAAAGCGCGAGAGCGGCGGCGCCGAGGCAGGCCGCGGAGTAAGTGGGAAGAGAAATGCCAGGAAAGACCGGACTCGTGATTACCGCCCATCCGGGCGACTTCGTCTGGCGCGCGGGCGGAGCCATCGCGCTGCATGCGGACAAGGGCTACCGCATGAAAATTCTCTGCCTTGCTTACGGCGAACGCGGCGAAAGCCAGTGGGCCTGGAAGACCGCAGGCGTGAAGCTCGATGATGTGAAGGCGCAACGCAAGGAAGAGGCGATGCGCGCGGCAGAGACGCTCGGCGCGGAAATCGAGTTTTTTGACGCCGGCGACTATCCGCTGCGCACCACAGAGAAGATGCTGGATCGCGCAATCGACGTCTATCGCGAGATGAAGCCTTCGTTCGTGCTGACGCATTCGCTCGAGGACCCGTACAACGTGGATCATCCCGAGGCGACACGCTTCGCGCAGGAAGCGCGGATCATCGCGCAGGCGGCGGGCCATAAGCCCGATCCGTCGCGCGCCTATGCCGCGCCGCCGGTTTTCCTGTTCGAGCCGCACCAGCCTGAAATGTGCAATTTCAAGCCCAACGTCATCCTGAACATCGACTCCGTATGGGAGAAAAAGAAAAAGGCGTTCGAAATTCTCGCCGCACAGAAACATCTGTGGGAGTACTACACACGCGTTGCGCTCAATCGCGGTATGCAGGGCGGCCGCAACTCCGGCAAGCCGATGACCTATGGCGAAGCCTATCAGCGCCTGTTCCCCGATGTTGTGGAGACGCTCTTGTGACCTTTCAGCCCGTCGTCGTCCGTAGAGTCGAACGCGCCGCCAAGGCGACCGTCGAGGCGCTCGGCAAGCTCGGTGTCTCGACCGTTCATGAAGCCATGGGCCGCGTCGGCCTCGCGAAGAATTACATGCGCCCCGTGTGGCAGGGTGCGGAAGCGTCCGGCTCCGCCATCACCGTGCTCGCGCAGCCCGGCGACAACTGGATGATCCACGTCGCCGCCGAACAGTGTCAGCCCGGGGACATGATGGTGGTGGCCTGCACGACGGACAACGAAGACGGCATGTTCGGCGAACTGCTCGCGACTTCGCTCAAAGCGCGCGGCGTCACGGGTCTCGTTATCGATGCCGGTTGCCGCGATGTGCGCCCGCTCCGTGAGATGAAATTTCCGGTCTGGTCGCGCGCGGTCTCGGCGAAGGGAACGGTGAAGGCGACGCTCGGCGCAGTCAACATTCCGGTGGTCTGCGCGGGCGCCGCAGTTAATCCCGGCGATGTGGTCGTCGCCGACGAAGACGGCGTCGTATTCGTGCCGCGCGCCGATGCGCAGAAGGTGCTGGAGGCCGCGCAGGCTCGGCTCGCTAACGAAGTTGAAAAGCGCACGCGCCTTGGCAAGGGTGAACTCGGCCTCGACATGTATAAAATGCGGGAGGGCCTCGAGAAGGCCGGGCTCAAGTATATCGACAGCCTCGACGACCTTAAAAAGTGAGACAGGAATAATGAACAGCGAGCCGTGTTTCGATATCGCGCATCTTGGTCACGTCGAGATGCTTACGAACAAGCCGCAGGAGAGCCTGGACTTCTTCGTGAACGTCCTCGGCCTTACCGAAAGCGGCCGCGAGGGCGACAGCGTCTATCTGCGCGCATTCGACGACTATGAATTCCACTCGCTAAAACTCACGGCATCGAACACGACCGGCGTCGCACATATCGGTTATCGCGCATCGAGCGAGCAGGGTCTCGCGCGCCGCGTTGCCGCGATCGAGAAGATGGGGTGTGGCATCGGCTGGACCGGTGGCGACCTTGGGCACGGCAAATCTTACCGCTTCCACGATCCGGACAATCACATCTTTGAAATCTATTTCGACACAAAAAAATATCAGGCGCCGCAAGCAGAGAAGCCCGCGCTGAAGAACCAAGCGCAGCGCTATCATGGCCGTGGCGTCGGCGTACGGCGGATCGACCATCTCAACCTGCTGGCGCAGGACGTCGCCAAAATCCGCGAATTCATGCCTGCGGCGCTCGGCAGCCGCGTCACCGAGGAAATCCAGCTCAACGACGGCACCTTTGGCGGCTGCTGGTTCACCGTGAACAACAAGAGCTACGACATTGCCTATACCCGCGATCACACGAAAGCGCGCGGACGCTTCCATCACGTGACCTATGCGGTCGACCAGCGCGAACATGTATTGCGCGCCGCCGATATTTTTCTCGAGAACGGCGTCTTTATCGAAACCGGGCCGCACAAGCACGCGATCCAGCAGACCTTCTTCCTTTATGTCTATGAGCCCGCCGGCAATCGCGTCGAAGTGGCGAACGCCGGTGCGCGCCTCATCATCGATCCCGACTGGAAAACAGTTACCTGGACCGAGACCGAGCGAAAGAAGGGCCAAGCCTGGGGTTTGAAGACCATCGAAAGCTTCCACACGCACGGCACGCCGCCGGCGGAATGAGTTCGATAAAATTGTAAGGAAACTTTCGCGAAAAGTTTCAGCTTTCCGGCTTCGTTGCTAACCATTTGGATTAAGCGCTCATTAGCGGCTTTGGGCTAGTAAGTGCTTATGAAATTTACGCTTGCTCTCATGTCTGAACTCGAGGACGCGTTGCATACCGGCGCGCCCGAGCGCCGCGTCGTGCTGCTCAGGCGCATTACGGATCTATTCCTCAGCGACGCCGGCCGCCTGAACGAAGAGCAGGTCGGGGTGTTCGACGAGATTCTCACGCATCTTGCCCGGCGCATCGAAGAACACGTGCTCGCACAGATCAGTCTCAAGTTCGCGCCGGTGAGAAATGCGCCGCGCAACATGATCTCGCTGCTCGCGCACGACGATAACATCGCGGTCGCCGGCCCGGTGCTGTCGCAGTCGGATCGTATCGACGAGAACGATCTCATCGAAATCGCGAAATCGAAGAGCCAGACGCACCTGCTTGCGATTGCGATCCGCGAACAGCTGAGCGAAGCGATCACTGATATTCTGATCGAGCGCGGCGATCCGCATGTGGTCGGCAAGCTCGCCCGCAACGGCGGCGCGCGCTTCTCCGACAAGGGCTACAAGAGCATCGTGGCCAAAGCCGACGGCGACGACGAAATTTCGGAGAACCTCGGCCTGCGGATCGACATCCCGCTTCCCCTGCTGAAGCAGCTTCTGATGCGCGCGAGCAATCTCGTGCGCTCGCGGCTGCTCGCGGCCGCCGATCCGGACCAGCAAAAGAAGATTCAGGAAGCGATGATGTCGGTTGCCGAGGAACTCGGCCTCGGCGCCTTCGGGTATCGCGATCTTGCCGCGGCGGAAGGTGTCGTGAAACGCCTCAACCGCGACGGAAAGCTGAACGAGCGCGTGCTGCTCGGTTTCGCGCAGCAAAAGAAATTCGACGAAGTCTCGGCCACGCTCGCGCTGTTCTGCCGGGCACCGGTGGATTTCGTCGCGACCCTTTTGCAGGACGATCATCATGTCGGCCTGCTGGTCGCCTGCAAGGCTGCGAAGGTGAGCTGGCCGACGGTCTCGGCCATCCTCGCGGCAGGCTTCTCGAAGCACGGTCTTTCCGGCGCCGCGCTCGACGAAGCGGAGAAATCGTATCTCCTGTTCTCCGAACTTTCCGCACAGCGAAAGTTGCAGGTTATGATTTCGCGTCTGACCGACAAGAAAGCGAGTTGACGACTCGAATTAGTACAATGGAGAAGAGAGTAAGCAAGCGGAAGAAGGTGCGGCGGCCAGCCAGGATTTACTGGCCGGATCTACAACCGATCTGTGCCTGCACCGTGAGCGATCTCTCCGATACCGGCGCGCGGCTCAAGCTGTCGCCGGGGGAAGATTCGCTCGATAACATTCCTTCGGAGTTCGTTCTGTCTTTCACGCCGGACCAGGACCCGCGCAACAAGCGCCGCAGCGTCACGCGCAAATGCCGCGTGGTATGGATGCGCGACGATCAGCTCGGCGCTCGCTTTCCCGGTAGGCAAAGATTTTACTGAGCGTGATCCGCACCGGATTTTGAAATGGTGGGCGCGACAGGGGATTGAACCTGTGACCCCTCCCGTGTGAAGGGAGAAGGTGCACAGAAACTCGCCAGCACGCCAAGAGCGCGTCTGGCCATTCTTCTCAGCGCCGATATAGAGAGCTTGATAAAATCATCCGTAAGGGTTTTCTACAATCCCACTCCGGCATTCATGCTGTTCCTTCGGTCACAATGTGCAGTACGCGTCCACAATGCTTACAGTGAACAGCGTCAGCGTCGTGAAGAACGAGCCCACAGTCGTCACATTCGTATCTGACTTTGTTCGGCCGAAAAAGTACCTGCAGCAGTCGCAAGAATAAACCAACGCCGACAACCATAATGAGCACTGACAACAAGCGGCCGCCCGGACCCTGCAAGGTAATGTCCCCGAAGCCGGTCGTTGTTAGCGTAGTGATCGTAAAGTAGAGCGCATCTACATAATTCACTATTTGCGGATTTGTACTGTGCTGACTGACGTAGACCGAGGATGTAACGACGAAAATAAAGACGCCAAGGTTTAATGTTCGTTGGATTACATCCTCATGCAAGCGGAACCAATCCGAGTCAGCTCTTAAATCTCGCAATAAATGGTATGATCGTAGCAACCGGAGCGCTCTAAATACTCGAAGAAATGCGAAGTTCTCTAAGATTGCTGGGAGCAGTAATGAAGAAATAACGAGGACGTCAGCAAGTGTTGCAAAGCTCAGCAAGTGTCGCCGCCGATCGTTCTCGGCATATATTCGCGCGCTGAACTCAATAAGCAGTAGCGCTCCTAACCCAAAATCAAGCAGAACAATCCACCATCGCCCTTCCGCAAATGAGGAGACTAGAAACAACACTATGGCGGCGAGGTCGAACGCCAGTAGGCTATAACGAAATTGCCGCGCTCTTTGGTCGGCACCAAAGTAAAGACCCCGAAGGGTTATCTGAAGATAGTTGGTTTTCGTCATTTGCTCTTGACCGCGCGCACTGACCGGCCTCCACTTGGTGGTCCGGTTTGAATGTTAGTTTAGAGATTGTGTTTGTGCCAAACCTAACAAGTTCGGCTTCTGAGTTTCCGGCACGGACATTGGTTTATGGCCGTATCTGCTCGCGAATGAGGGTCGGCCGACCTGGGGCGAAAGCGAGATTTTCAATTCGCTGACGTAATCGCACTGTGATCTCTGGTGGCACGACAGCGCAGAAAAGGCGCGAAACTGTTACAGGTAATTCTCCTGCCTGCTTGGGAATGCGCGCCAACATCTCAATAACTTAGCTGGTGCCAAAGACTCCCATTCTGGCGAATGACCACGTTTGGTTCGCGCGGATCGGCGTTTGCTCGTCGCGTTGGCAATCTGCTCGAGTATTCTCTTTGCGTAGAGTGTGCTTCCAACGAAACTCTCATGGGGCGAATCGGAAAGATTGAGCACGCTGTTGAAGCCACAATGAAACTCCTCAACGGGGAGATTTAAGTTGGCAACTTGTTGAAGAATACATCTAGGCCCCTGAGCTTGGTAGCTTCGTCGCGAAACCTGCCGTCGATCGCTATTTGGCTGTTCGGAACACTTAGTAGGAGCGTTCTTTGGCTTGTTCGAAGCTCATGTACACGACAAGACTGAAGTTGAGATCTATCGGCTAGGATCAACATGCTAAGAACCAGGCCTTCGGGATGGCCAGTTCGTTAGTCGCAGATTTCTATTCTACGGCAGTTCGAGTTTTTGATCTGACAGCGTGATCCGTAATGTCAGCGAGCCTTCATTCAGCAGCCACGCTCGTATTTCGTATTTCCGCAATCCTTCGCGATGCATCGGATCTGCATCGGCAATTTCCTTTGCGGAAACCAGATCAGCTGCGCGATATATGATCAAACCTTCGCCGGACCATTTGCTTCCGGATTCATCGGAAAGCGGGCCGGCAAAAACCAGGATGCCCTGTTTCTCCAGCAGCCTTTGGTATTCGAGATGCTCGAAAAGCCCGCGTGCGAGTTCGTCCAAAGATACCGCAGGCCGGGAGCGAACCATAAACAACTGCTTGGCGAGAACCCCTTTACCTCGCGCCCGCTCGGAATAATCGGACCAACTGGTCATAGCATGCTCCGCTGAACTGTCCGGAAGTGGCCCTGAAATATACATATCGTGGAGAAAGAACGCCAGAATATATATATTAATTGCGTTCCGCCTCGTTTCTCTGCATAGTCTTGGCTTCTCAAGGCGGGGCCTGAAATGCGGTTCTTAAGATTTGTGAGCGGCCAAAGAAGTGGCATCGCGCTGGTAGAGAGTGACTTGGCGATAGATTTGGCTACCGTCGCCAGCGATTTGCCGACCGACCTTGAAGGGATCATCGCAGGAGGCCCCGCCTTGGGCGCGCGGATTGCGTCGCTGGTCGCGGGCGGTGCGGGGACCAGGCGGCCGATCTCAGAGTTCACACCTGACATTCCGATATCGAATCCTGGAAAGATTGTCTGTCTGGGTCTCAATTACGCAGATCACGCGAAGGAGGGCGGATATGAAATTCCATCCTACCCGGCGCTTTTTTTACGTGTTCGAGAAAGCGTGATGTCGGCAGCCGAGCCTATTGTTCGGCCGCAATGCTCAGTTCGCCTCGACTATGAGGCCGAACTCATGGTCATCATCGGAAAGGGCGGCAAGCACATATCGGAAGCCTCAGCGCTTGAGCATGTATTCGGCTACACGATCTTCAACGACGTTTCGGTGCGCGATTACCAGCGCAAGACCCATCAGTGGACGCCGGGCAAGAATTTTGATGCAACCGGCCCGATTGGACCGATCGTTGTAACTGCGGACGAACTGCCCGCGGGAGCTTCTGGCCTTTCTATAAGTGCGCGCCTGAATGGGGCCGTGATGCAGAACGGGAACACGGCCGACATGCTGTTTCCGGTTGCCAAGACCATTGAGGTCATCTCGGAGTTCAGCACGCTGCATCCAGGAGACATGATTGCGATGGGCACACCTCCTGGAGTTGGACATGCGCGAACGCCGCCGGTCTTTATGAAGGATGGCGATATCATCGAAATCGAAATCGAGCGGATTGGAACACTCAGGAGCAGAGTCGTTGACGAACGGCGAGATGCACTGACCGAAGGCGAAAAGGTCGCGGTGGCATCATGACGAGCGCTCATGCGGTGTCGGACAGCGTGAGCCATGAAAGAAAATTGGCACAAGCCGATGTCGTTTCGTTGCGCAAACGGATCACTAGACTGGATACCGACGGCATCGATCTGATTCTTCGTACCGCGCGCTCGCATCACACATGGAAGCCCATCCCGGTAACGGATGAAGACCTGCGTCAGATTCACTCCGTCGCGCGGTGGGGGCCGACAAGCACCAATGGCAACCCTGCGCGTTATGTCTTCATTCGTACGATCGATCAGAAGGAACGGCTCCTGAAGTGCGTATCTGAAGGAAACAGGCCCAAGGTGCTGGCGGCACCCGTCATATGCATTGTTGCGTATGACATTGACTGGTGGAAGGCGTTAGGCCGTCTCTTCGCGCACAAAGATATGAGCGGACCCTATCGGGCGAGTCAGACGAAAGCCGCGGAAACCGCATTTCGTAACAGCTCGCTTCAAGCCGCTTACTTTATGATCGCGGCGCGCGCGCTCGGCTTCGATGTGGGAGCCATGTCAGGATTCGATAATGCGATGGTCGATTCAGAGTTCTTCTCGGAAACGACATTCCGGTCCAATCTGCTCTGTACGATCGGATACGCTGATGTGACCGGCCTGTTTCCGCGCCTTCCTCGATACTCATTCGACGAAGTTTGCACGATTTTGTAGGGCGATGCACATGGTCAATATTCGAGAAAAAACGCTCGTCACTATACGGTTGGCAGGGATCGGCAATGGGCACGCACGCACCGATATTCGTGTGCGGGATGTAGGGGTCACGGTTGACGAACCCAAGGAGCGTGGTGGCACCAACCTCGGCCCGTCGCCAACCGAAACCGCCATGGCGGCGCTGATCGCCTGCACGAATGTGATTGCACACAAGGCTGCACATAAACTTGGGGTCGACATCGGAAATCTATCGATAAACTTGGCGTGCGAGTTCGATCGGCGGGGCGTGCTGCTTCAGGAAGAAATCGATGTTCCATTCTTGAAGATTGTTCTTGAAGTTAAATCCGACGGTCCTGCGTCGGCATCGGAACTCGCCACGGTCGCCGGCGAGGTCGCGAAGTTCTGCCCGTTAGCCAAACTCTTTCGTGCTGCGGGAACGGTAATCGAGGAAAACTGGCTGGCACGTACAGGTTAGCGCTGAATTGAGCTGTCAAAGAATATCAAAAGACGAAAACTGGGGAGAGAACTAATGTCAAACAGCAAACAAGTGGTCCGCACCGTCAAGCTGAGCCGCCGCGCCGTGTTGGCGGGAGGCGCTGCTGCATTGTTGCCCGTTCCGGGTTTCGGCCAGCAGCCTCAAACGATCAAGCTCACTGCGATGGACGGCTATCCGCCGCGCGTGCTTTGGCTTCGCGAGTTTTCGGACTATTTCATTCCGGAGGTTGACCGGCGTCTTGCGAAGTCAGGAAAGTATAAGATTGACTGGACTCAAGCCTGGTCTGGTCAGATCGTTAAGCCCCAAGGTGTGCTCGAGGGCGTGGAAAGCGGTCTCGGCGACATGGCTATCGTTACCACGGTTTTCTACAGCGATAAGTTGCCACTAAATAATCTGCCGTTCTACGTGCCGTTCGCGAGCAGCAATCCGAAACTCATCGGCAAGATCATGGATGAGATCGCCGACAAGTTTCCGGCGTTCCGTCAGCAGTTCGAGCAGGCCAATCAGGTGCTGCTGACCAATGCGGCCACCTTCGACACGTATGATCTCTTCCTGAAGCGGCCAGCCGCTTCGATCGCCGATCTAAACGGGCGCAAAATCAACGTTGCAGGCATCAACGCGCGCTACTTGCCGCCGATTGGCGCTGTTGGCGTGTCCGGAAGCTCGGCCACCTATTACAATAATCTGAATAGCGGCGTCGTTGATGGGGCCATGCTTTGGATGGAAGGTGCCAACACGTTCAAATTCCACGAAGTTGCACCACATGTTCTGAAGGTCGAAACCGGCGGCGCGATCAACAAATCGCTCACCGTCAACAAAGCGAGCTGGGCGAAACTGCCTCCCGAAGTTCAGACTACCCTGAAGGACGTGGCTGTCGCATATCGTGATCGTCTCGCAGAAGAGGCGGTCCAACTCGCTGCGAAGGCGGAGGCTGAATACGTAGCGAAAGGCGGGAAGATTACGCGGTTGTCAGATGCCGATCGAAAAGCTTGGGCGGACAAGATTCCGAACCTTGCGGCGGAGTGGAGCGCTCGTCTCGAGGAGAAGGGAATTCCAGCCAAGGCGATGGTCAGCCACTACATGAACGCGCTTCGAGCAGCAGGCGAGAAGCCGTTACGGGACTGGGACAAAGCGTAACCAAGGGCAACAACCGCACCATCCGCTGGAGAAACGCAATTGCGTTTTAAATCTGGAGCCAAGGCCAACTTGCTTAGCAGATTCATTTCCGGAATGAATCTGCTGGGCGCTGGCTGGGTGCTGTTTCTTGTGGTTCTCATAAATTTCGATGCCTTCGGGCGGTCATTCTTGAACAAGCCGCTCGCAGGTGCCGTCGAGATTGTTGCGATATCGATGACAATGATCGTCTTCTGCCAACTCGGAGATACCATTCGCCTCGGAAAGCTCACGCGCTCGGATGGGTATATTCAGGGCTGGCTTGATGGCGGCCGTTCCTACGGCCGATGGATTGTCGCCGGCTTCGAGCTGCTGGGAGTGGTCGTGATGTCGCTTATCGCATTCGGAACACTACCGCTCATGATTAAAGCTTATGAACGAGGACAGTACATTGGCACGCGCGGCGTGTTTCATTTTCCGGAGTGGCCGATCAAAGCAATGATTGTGTTCGGATCGCTGGTTGCAGCACTGGCTTTCCTTCGGCGCGCTGTTCGCATTCTGCGAGGGCGCCTTGCGGAAGATGGTCTGGGGGAACGGGTGCCAATGCAGGAGTCCCAGCCTTGAGTTGTTTGGGAGCAACAAACCGATACCTGAGGGGGCGGCCCTGATGGACCCATTCCTTCTGGGGTTTGCTTCGCTCGTCTTGATCGTAATTCTGATTTACGCGGGCGTGTATGTCGGGATTGCACTTGCAGCGGTTTCCTTTGTCGGCGTTTGGATCCTGAAAGGTGACCCGGCGATTGCGGTTAGCCTGCTGACGCTTGCTGTCAATGACGCGATCAAGTCTTACGACTTCGCCAGTATCCCGACCTTCGTTCTAATGGGGCTCATCGTTGGCAAGACCGGCATGGGTAAGGACATATATGACGTTGCATTCCAACTTTTCGCGCGGGTTCGCGGCGGTCTTGGGATAACAACGGTCGTTGCAAATACCGCTTTTGCAGCCGTGACCGGGTCTTCGATCGCGTCCGCATCCGTGTTTACACGAGTTTCTGTGCCGGAGATGATCCGTTTCAATTACTCGAAGCGCTTCGCCGTAGGTGTTGTCGCAGGCAGTTCGGTGTTGGGAATGCTGATTCCGCCGAGCGTCATGCTCATCATCTATGCCTTCGTCGCCGAGCAAAGCGTTGGCGACATGTTTCTGGCGGGCGTCGTGCCCGGACTTCTCCTCGCAGCAGCCTTCATCGTGGCCATCATCGCGATGACATATCTTACGCCGCAGTTCATCGGGACGGGCGCTGTTGCAACAAATCGGCAAGACGATATTCCCACTTTGCCGCTGGGAGCGCTGATCGCAAAAGCGCTTCCGCTCGTTCTTCTGATTGTGATTGTCCTCGGCGGAATTTATAGCGGCATCGTTACCGCTTCGGAGGCCGGAGCGGCCGGTGCGTTTGTTGCGTTTCTGATCGGACTTCAGCGACGGCTGAGTCTTGCTGCGTTCAAGGAATTGTTGATCGATACCGGGCACATTACAGCGAGCATCCTGTTCTTGATCATGGCCGCAACCATGTATAGCCGGATGCTCGGAATAGCCGGACTGCCATCAATGCTGAGCGCCTGGCTTTCCGATTCGAGCATCAGTTTCTTTTGGCTGATGGCGATCTACGTAGTTCTGCTTCTATTCCTCGGCACAATTATCGATACGTCTTCCATCATTCTGATCTGCGCGCCCCTGTTTATGAAGGCTGTTGAAGAGTTCGGTTACAGCCTTGTCTGGTTTGGGATTATTACGGTGGTCGGCGCTGAGATTGGGCTGCTTACACCGCCCTTTGGCATTTCTTGTTTTGTTATCAGGGCTGCGCTCGACCGGTCCGATATTTCGCTCGCGGACGTCTTTAGGGGCGCATTTCCGTTCGCGGTTGTCATGCTTGGGGTGCTCATACTTCTGATCATCTTTCCTGTGCTCAGCACAGGACTCCTGAAATAGCGAGTGCTTTAACGATGCGAAATATCGACCAGATCTCAATTACCGACGCATTTCTCGGTTATTGCGGGCCTGAAACTGATCCGCGGTTGAAGACAATTCTCGAGCGGCTCGTCGTGCACCTGCATGGGTTTATTCGAGAAACCAAACTCACGCACGCGGAATGGCGCCGCGCCTTGGAGCTACTGACGGCGGCAGGCAAAATAACAGATCACGAACGTAACGAATTCGTTCTGTTCTCCGACGTTCTCGGCGTCTCATCGCTGGTGGACATGGTCAATTCGCTGCCCGGGGCCACCCCCGCAAGCGTTCTCGGTCCCTTCCATATTCTAGGAGCCCCCGAAATTCCGTTCGGCGGAGACTTTATACGGGACAATCAAGGAGAAGCCGTCGTTTTCTCCGGAACCGTTCGCAGCGTCTCCGGAGAGCCGTTGGCTGCCTCAATGGAAATCTGGCAAACGGCAGACAATGGATTGTATTCGAACCAGGATGCTTCGCAGCGGGACTATAACCTTCGCGGTCGCCTCGCTTGCCGCGATGACGGACGATATCTGTTCAGTACGATCCGGCCTGCTCCTTACACGGTTCCGGACGATGGCCCAGTAGGAGAGCTTCTGCGTTCGACAGGCCGCACGCCATGGCGGCCGTCCCATATTCACTTCATCATTTCCGCGCCGGGATTTCGAACACTCGTGACGGAGATATTTCCGAGTGATGATCCCTATATCGAAGTGGATGCCGTGTTCGGCGTAAGAACAGCGCTTTGCGTAAACTATGAGAGTAGTGAGAGCAGACAGGAACTGCCGGCGGAACTGCAGATTAGAGACACTCTGCCAACACCGTATTCACGAGTTGAGTTCGACTTCGTCCTCGCGCCAGAACCCAAAGAGTAGGGAAGCAGATTGACAATGAACGTCAAGAATGTGAGCGACCGCGCTAGTCAGGATAGTCGGAGAAATTAGGTATTGAGCTGTGTTGAAAGATACTTTCCAGTCGTTCGGTAATGGTCGAGCAAAACGGCAACCGCAGCGTCAGCATCGCGCGAGAGGACTGCTTCCAGGATTGATTTATGCTCGGCATTGATGTCGCGCGCGGGATAAGCCTCCGGGGCGGCCAGCCGGCGATAGCGGATATTGAGGTCATAAAGCTGATGCCACGTACGCAACATCAAAGGCGAGCCACAGGCGGAAACCAGTGAAAGATGAAATGCCTTATGAAGCGCTTCCCATCGTGTGGATACGGAGGAGTCTTTGGCATTGCCCCGGGGCGCGCGAGCGAGGCGATGGCCGGCAAGAAGAACGGCTTCCTCCCAGGACGCGTCTCCGCGAACAATGGCCTCCCGCAACATCCGGTCTTCCAGCCAGCAACGGAACTCCAGAACATCTCTAAACTCTTCTCTTCCAACGCTGGCGACCCGGAAGCCGCGTTGCTCAATCCTCTCGACAAGATCAAATGTCGTGAGAAGATTCAGCGCCTCCCGAAGCGGACTGATCCCGATGCCGTACAACTCTTTTAAATCCCCTAGCCTCAGTTTTTTTCCTGGCGGCAAGTCGCCCGAGAGAATGTCCTGTCGAAGGCGCAAGTATGCGGCTCGTGTCAGCGAGCCCGCCGATTCGGAGTCTTCGGAAAGCATTTCAACTTCATCTGCAATTCGAGCGCGCGAGTCTTCGGTCGACGTCCGTTGGGAATGGCCGGTTGCAGGAGGAATGATCTTTTGCGGCATGGATTTGGCGACTGCAAAGTTAGTCAGTGGATACGCGCGAATGAATCTTAAGCCAAGCGAGCAGTGTAGCAAGAGATATTTTTTTTGGAACGAGCGCTTACAGCTAGGTGGTAGTCGGTCAATCGGAGCGAATGGCTGCGTCCAGACTTTTCCGCTTCGGTGAGGTAGGGGGAGGATGATGTCATACCGCGTAAGTGTGTCGCTACACGACAGAGGACGATCCAGAGTCGGTTAGAGTCTAGACAGTGATCGGTTGAATGTGCGCGTCTCAAGCAGGGGAGAATATATATGCGTCAACATTTCCTTTTGGCGGTTGCAAGCATGGTTTGGACGGCGTGCTTGTCAGCAGCTGCGCAAGCCGCGCCATGTTTGATTGTAACCCTGACAGGCACACAAAGCGGACCACCCATCTTTAACGGTGTCGCTGGTGCGGGAACGCTTGTTCGATACGGTGATGACTCAAACAATTGCAACGCCGTCCAGCTGCAATTTGATGCGGGGCGAGGCTCTCTGTTGCGAATGTCGCAAGTAGGCGTAGTACCCGCGCAATTAAAGGCAATATTCTTTACTCATATGCATTCCGATCATACTGAGGGATTCTCCGAGATTGCTCAGCTGAGATGGAACTACAACTCTACCGGCCCCAAGTTGGATGTTGTCTGCAGCGTAAACGCATTATCCCCATTGGGGCATACACTTAGCTGTTCAAAATTTGTTCAGCATATCGGGGACCCTCTCATTCAGTCTGGCGAGATTGCGCAACGAATTGCTGAGGACAAGACGCGGCTACCAGGCGGCCCCGCTGATATCGTAAATCTGATCACGTTCGAGCCGAAGAACGATGTGCAAGTCGTGTGGTCCTCGGGAGAGGTGAAAGTCAGCGCAATTCGCTCCAATCATATTCCAGGGCATGCTTCGTACCGTGTTGATACGCCCGCGGGCAGCGTCGTAATCGGCGGGGATGCCGGCAACGACGTCGTCACGCCACCTCGTGCGACGTCCACTTCGGAACAAGTGGAAAGGCTTGCTCGCGGCGCCGATATTCTCGTGCACTCAACCATGCACCCGGTGATGGCACCAGATAACACTAGTGGAATGCCTGCTTCGATCTACTATCGTCAATCCGGGACTACCGATCTCGGTGCAATGGCAAAGCGTGCAGGGATAAAGTATCTGATGCTAACGCATCTGGCACCGTCTCTTGGGGCGCAACGTCACGGTCCATACAGGATTCCGAACGGTCCATTGACAGAGGCCGACTATAAGAGCGCCGCGATGGCAGGAGGGTTTGAGGGGACCATAGTGGTAGGAGTTGACCTTTCGACAGTTCGAATTCCCGCGAAATAGTTAGGCCGTCCCCCACGCGATCCGAGTTCTACCGTTTAAGGGGAAACGGCTTTCCGAACGTTGCGATCAAGTCATCGATCTGTTCAGCGGAGAGCGAACGAACCGCCAAGCGATTTGTCAGCATGGCAATCTTGCTGGCTTCTTCCATCTCTTCGGCGGCATATACTGCGTCCGCTAGAGATGCACCGCATACGACTGGACCGTGATTCGCGAGGAGAACTCCTGTGTATTGCCCATTCAGAGCGGACAATGCAGCGGCAATCTCGCTTGATCCGGGTCTGAAATAGGGAAGCAGCTTTGCTCTGCCCACCCTCATGATGAAGTAGGGAGTCAGTGGAGGGATACAATCGTTCTCATCGAGTCCATCCAAGCAGGACAGCGCGGTCGCATAAGTCGAATGCAGATGGACGACGGCGTTGTCGTTTGGCCGGGTGTCGAGCATCGCCTTATGCATCGCCCATTCTTTCGAAGGCTGCCTTCCGCTCACGTGTGTTCCGTCTGCCCCGAGCTTGGAAATGTCCTCGGCGTGAAGATCGCCGAAGCAGCTATTGGTCGGCGTAACCAGAAATCCGTCTTTTAGCCGTACCGAAATATTGCCCGACGAACCGACTGTGAAGCCTCTCGCAAAGAGTGACTTTGCGAATCCAACGAGAGCCTCTCTGGCCTGGTCTTCAGTCCCGCTCACAGTTGCTTGAATCCGTGTTCGGCCAGAAGCGCCGTCAGCATTGCCCCTGCGCGTCTGCGGTGCGCTTCGTGCACCTTTTTTGCCGTAGTCGGGTCGCGACGCGCGATAGCATCAACCAATGCTGCGTGATCCTTATTTGAGTCGACCGGCTTGGGCCGAAGCCGCAAGGTAAGAAGTCGGGCCCGGTTCGACTGTTCCCAGACCTGACCCACAAACGTTCTGATCCGGCTGTTACCTGACAGATCGACGAGTAGCAGATGAAAAGTCTCGTCAGCCTGGCTCCAACGCAGAAGATCGTCCTTCGCCAACGCTCGATCCATTTCGTTGACCGCGTCGCGTAAACGTTGCAACTCCTCATCGCTAAGGCCGCGAGATGCGACGATTGCAGCTGCAGTGCTCTCGAGAGCGGTGAGAACCTCGTAGATCTCCTGCATATCCGAAGCCGAGAGCGGAAGCACGCGCATGCCGTGCCTGCTGCGCAATTCGACAATTCCCTCTTGCTCCAGACGGATCATTGCTTCGCGTACGGGTGTGCGGCTCATACCCAGCCGCTCAGCGGCTTCCGATTCCAAAATCTGCGAACCGGCGGAAATCTGATTGGTCATGATCAGGCGCTTAAGGGCCAGATATGCTTCATCGCGGGCGCTGACCGACGGTGCCGGTCGCTGCACCGCGCGTGGCGGCCGTGCTTTAGATCGGGATACGGCAGCCTTGCTTGCTCGAGGCATAGACGGCTTCCTCAACGCGAATATTGGTCAGGTAATCGGCTGCGGAATTGTGGAGGACATCCCCGCGCAAAAGGTGGTCTACGACGTGCCGTTGAAAACGAAAAACGCAATCTCCGCCGAAATCGACGTTGCTCCATTCATAATGATGTTTGTGCTCCTCATTTGCAAGAAAAGACCGAATCCAGATGTTGCCATCGCCGTCGAGACGCAGTGATCCCTTGGATCCCTCGATAAGCAACTCCCCCATCGTCAGTCGCCGGTTTTCGGCTACGTGATCAGCAAGCCGGTTACCATCAAAAACGCATCGCGCGCCGGAAGTCATGTCAAAAATGACGATTCCCGAGTCCTCCCCGGAGATAGCGGAGTTCAGCTTGCGCAAGGCCGCGATCACCGAGTCGACCTCACCGAACAGATATCGAAAAACGTCGATTAGATGAATGCCGGTTTCATGGATCAGAAATCTCGGCATACGCTGAAAATAGGGTTGACGATCGAGATATGCCGCATCGCCTTGGCCATCGCCCGGACGCAAGCGGAACTGGGCCTGGTAAATCCGGCCGAGCACATCTGCTTCCAGCAACTTCCTAATCGCGTGATACCACGGTTGAAAACGAAAGTTTTCGTGCACTACAATCTTTATTCCTGCGTCGGCCGCAATTGCGATCGCCTCTTGAGCCTCCTCGAGATTGCCGCAGAACGGCTTCTGACAAATTATGTTCACGCGGTATTTGGCGGCAGCAGCGATCGAAGCAAGATGCGTCTCGGGCGGTGTTACGATATCGACTAAATTTACCTCCGCGGCTGCTAACATCGTCTCGAAGTCCGAAAACACCTTCGGAATGCCAAATTCGGTCGCAAAGTCCTGGGCGCGCTCTACGGATCTGTTGCAGACCGCGGCAAGATCGATTTCGGGAATCCGTTTCCACGCCCGATAGTGGAAGCGGCTGAAGAATCCGGTTCCAGAAACCGCCAGTTTGAGGCGTTGCTTATCAGGCTTGGACGGCATCGGTTTCAAGTGCACCGAGAACGGTCTCGGTCACGTCCTTTGTAGTTGCCGTTCCCCCAATTTCGAACGGCTTCATCCCGGAAGCAAAAGCACTGTCGATCGCAACCCGTATCCGTTTGGCAGCGTGGTTCATGGCGCTCAGCTCGTGCTTTTGGCCGAGCCAATCGAGCATCATTGCAGCGGACAAAAAGGTGGCGATCGGATTTGCCTTGCCTGTGCCGGTTATGTCTGGCGCGGTGCCGTGGCAGGGCTGAAACACTGCGTACCTGTCGCCGATGTCAGCGGAGGGAGCAAAACCCATTCCACCCATTAAGCCGGCCCCCAAGTCGGAAAGTATATCTCCGAACATGTTCTCGGTCACGAGTACGTCGAACTCCCAGGGCTTGGTCACAAGATATAGTGCGACCGCGTCGACATAAGCGCACCGCGCCTCAATATCCGGATTCAGCGCAGCGCGTTCCAAGAATATTTTCCGAAAAAAAGCGAACGACGCAAAGACGTTTGCTTTGTCGACGCAGGTAACGATACCCGGAGACCCACGCCGTTTCCTCTCCCGCGCAATCGCGAATGCCATGTCGAACAGTGATTCGCAGACCGCGCGAGTAATCACCATCGTGTCGGATGCTTCCTGATCGTCCCGAACGACGCCTTTCCCGCGTGAAGCGAAAAGCCCCTCAGTCGATTCGCGAATGATGACGAAGTCGAGATTGGCGGCTCGATCATCTGCGAGGATCCGGCGCACATTGGGAAAAGTTCGCACTGGTCTTACGCCAGCGTAGAGCCCGAGTTCAAAGCGTAGATCGAGCTGCGGCGCTATCTCGGTTCCGTCGGGATACCGTATGTCCGGCCAACCCATCGCGCCGAGCAGAATGGCGTCGGCATTGCGTGCCGCCGCAAGCGCAGACGCGGGAAGGGCGGAGCCGGTTTCCTTGTACGCGAACGCGCCAGCTTGGTGCTCCTGAAAGTCGAAAGAGAACTCTCCGGACTCGCGCGCGAGTTGATCGAGCAAAGCCAGACAAGGGGGCATAACCTCGCAGCCGATTCCGTCTCCGGGCAGCACCGCAATTCGAAACTTCACGTTCTTGCTCATGTAGATCTCGCTACTTCCTGTAAGCGTCCCAGCGGATAGTCGAAATGCGGCATCCTGAGTCCGGCAATATCAGTTTCGAATTTGGGAACTGCATCGCCCAACAAGCTCCCCAAATACGCACTGCGCAAATCCGATCCGCCGAACGCAAGACTAGAGATGTTTCGGAGCGTATTCGCTGGCGTTGTCTCGAAATATGCGCGGCTGAACTTGGCGTTGCGAAAAGAGTCCTCAGCTTGGTCGATGTGATTCGAGATAAACTCGTGAAGGACTACGGTCTGCCGTCCGCGCGAATCCACGTGCAGAACACAGTTTGAGACCGGGCTGGTAATCCAGAGGCCTCGATCTTCGTCCAATGCGATTCCATCAGGAAATATCCCCCTGCCGTATTCAGCTACTGTCGTTCTGTTCATCAGCTTGGCATTTGTGCCGACCGTAAAGCGAGAAGTGCGCCGGCCGAAGGTCTCGTTCACATACAGGTACTGCTCGTCTTCGCTTAGCGCGAACTCGTTCGCATAAGCCAAGCCGTCGGCGACAATGCGCGCGCCGCTGCGGTCGAGCACGGCGATAAAGCCTGTACTAGCGTCAGCGCGATAATCATTCCATCTCGGTGACACCGTCGTAGATACCGAGAACCATATTCTACTGCTGCGATCCAGCAGTACGAAGTTGCACGGCGGAATCACGCGCCCACTCAATTCGGTCAACACCGGTTCGACGCTGCCATCGCAATCGAGCCGGTAGATTCCACCGTGTTCCAGACCCAGATGCGCGAGCAGAAACCTGCCGCCAGGTTCAAGAGCGATTCCGTTTGGCTTCAAGGCAACGCCAGACGGGAGAGCGCCATGAATCTGAACAGTTGGAGCGTCGGGTCGAACGATCGATACGCCGCCCGAGCCATCCCAACTAGGCACAAAAATCAACCCCGATTGGTGCGTCAACACGCACTCCGGGCGCTTCAATCCCGATCCGATCGTTGTGACAGCGGCCAATCTCGGCGGTTCGTGTTGATTCAGCTTAATCACGGAGGACATTGACCTATGGATACATTAATGTATACGTAATTGATCGGAGCCGAGTTCACAAGATAATTGTGCAACGCAGGGGCCTGATAGGGGAGGAGCAAATGACGTTTAACCGCCGTACTTTTCTTACGAGCGCAAGCGCTGCTGCGCTGAGCGCCCCATTCATATCGCGTTCGAGCGCGCAGCAGGCGACAGTGCTTCGCTTTAGCCACACCGACACACCTGTCGGTTCACGCCAGAAGGCGGCAGAGCACTTTGCGCAAAAAGTCGCTGAACTCAGCGACAGGCGGCTCTCGGTACAGGTCTTTCACTCAGGCCAGCTCGCTAACGACCCCAAGGCGATTGAGCAGTTACAACTCGGCGGTCTGGACTTCACGGTTAGCGCAACAGGCAGCTACGCACCGATTCATAGAAATCTCAACTTAACGGCCATGCCGTTCCTAGTCGACAGCTACGAACAGGGATGGAAACTGTACGACGACTCCGAGTGGCTGAAGCGGGAGTTCGGAAAAATGCCGTCCTATGGCCTGCGCATGCTTTCGACCTGGGAGGCGGGCTTCCGGTCATTCACGACCAAAGAGGCGCTTGGGAGCCCTGCCGACGCTCGCGGAAAGCGGATGCGCGTATTTCCGAACGACATGATCCGGTGGATCGTTGAGTCGATCGGCTTCGTGCCCATCGTTCTACCGGTGACCGAAGTGTACCTTGCAATCCAGCAGGGTACCGTGATCGGTCAGGAGAACCCGACCGACACTATCTACTCACTTCGCTTCTACGAAGTCGCTCCGCACATTACGCTCACGCGGCACGTATACTCGCCGCTGCCAATGGCGGTATCGGAAAAGACTTGGCAGAAACTCTCGGAGAAAGAGCGTGAAGCGGTATCAAAGGCCGCTACATCCGCCGCTGCGTTCTCACGTCAGCTTGTGCGTACCGACGAAGACAAACAGTTGTCGGAGATGTCTTCGAAGGGCGCCAAAGTAGCCCGTCCGAACATCGAACCGTTTCGGAACGCGGTGAACAGCGTGTACGACAAGGCGCGCGAACGGTTTGGCGCCAAAGAAGTCGATGAAATGCTCTCGTCGGCCGAGACGATCCGGAAATCGATGCCAGTCAGATCCTGATAGTCCAAGTGAATCAGCCGCGCTTCTTCTATCGACCAACGCGCCGAGAGCCTTTCCTCCTTCAGGCTCTCGGCGACGCCATCGATATGGTGCTTGTCCTGCTGGCAGTATTCCTGATTACGGTAATGTTCGTGAATGTAGTTTCGCGAGCGGTTCTCGACGCGGACATAGCGTGGAACACCGAGTTCGGCGAATTTGTACTGGTTTGGGCAACGTTCTTCGGCTGTGCTGCGGCTGCCCGCCGCGGGTTGCACATGCGAATAGTCGAACTCGTGTCGATACTGCCTGGTCCGATAAGGCGCGTCGGTGACTTGGCAACGAGACTGGCGATCATCTTGCTGCTCGCACTACTGGTGTGGAAGGGGCTACTGATCGTTTCGAGTACAATGGAACAGCAGATGAGCGTCCTGTACTGGCCGGTTGGCCTGCAGTACTTAGCGATGCCTGTCGGCGCGCTGCTGACGATGATCTTCGTACTATACGAGACAGTACTTCTGGCATCCGGTGTTTCAGATGCCGGGCTTCACAGCGAGTAGGCAATGGTCCTCGCTTTTATCACCGCCGTCTTCTTCGCTCTCGCCCTACTGAGCATGCCGCTGGTGTGGTCGTTGCTATTAACTACGATCGCAGCAATCGGTTTTTTTGCTCGGTCTTATCCGCTGGAATCCATATTCATAACTTTTCTCGGCGGTGTTGAGCCGCTCCATCTTGCGGCGATTCCATTGTTTATCCTCGCTGGAGAATTGATCAGCAGCGGCGGCATCGGCCGGAGGTTGATTGAGCTCGCGAGGGTCTTGTTGGGCTTTCTGCCCGGCGGGCTGGGCGTTGTTACCGTTTCATCGTCCACCGCATTTGGTGCGATTTCAGGTTCCGCAATTGCTGACTCGGCTGCGGTCGGATCAGTCATGATTCCGGCAATGAAGAACAATGGATACCCAGCGTCTTACTCGGCGGCATTGGTCGCGACGTCGGGGACGCTGGGAATTCTGATTCCGCCTTCTATACCGCTGCTCGTTTACGGCTTCGTGGGAAATGTCTCCGTCAAAGACCTGTTCCTATCTGGAATTGTGCCCGGGCTCCTTTTCGCAGTCGGATTGATTGGCCTTTGCATCTACAAGGGCCGCCAACTGGGCTGCGATCTCGGCGGCCAGACTCCTCGCCGCAATGAGATTGTTGCAGCTCTACTCGATAGCGGCCCGGCGCTGCTCGCGCCCGTGATCATTCTTGGTGGAATCTATTCAGGCATTTTCACGCCGACGGAAGCGGCCGCCGTCGCGGTCGTGTATGGCTTGGTGACGGGCCTGCTTATCTATCGGGAGGTCCAGCTGATCCAGCTACCTGCCATCATTCTTCATTCCTTTATCACGAGCGCCGTCGTCATGGTCGTCATCGGAGCGACCGCTGCCTTAGCTTGGCTCATTACGATCGAGCAGATACCCGCTCAGTTAACGCAAGTAATCTCGGAGATTGCCGGTTCGCGCTGGGTCTTCCTTCTGCTGTTGAACATCGCCCTGATCCTGATCGGGATATTTCTGGAGCCGCTGCCAGCACTTATCCTTACGGCGCCGCTTTTCATCCCAACCGCGAAGGCCTTTGGAATTGATCCGGTCCATCTTGGATTGATAATGACTTTCAATCTTGCAATTGGGCTTTATACCCCGCCGGTTGGCGGCACGTTGTTCGTGGCCGCAAAACTTGCAAACGTCGGCATTATCTCTGTCTCACGCCAGCTACCCCCCATGTTTGTGATCGCCATCGCAGTACTGATCATCGTTACCTACGTCGAAGCCGTGCCGATGGCGCTTGTCTGGCTTTCTCGCTGAGTGGCCCATGATCCTCGGCGTCATAGCGGACGACATGACCGGCGCAAGCGACGTCGCCCTCACGCTTTCGCAAGGTGGACTGAGTGTCACCCAGGTCGTCGCGAATACGGAAAGCTTTCACCAATACCAGGAATCAGACGTCGTCGTTGCGGCGCTGAAGACCCGGACCGCGCCTGTTGAGGAAGCGGTAAAGTTGTCGCTCGATGCCTGCGAAAAGTTGCTCGCCGCCGGAGCGCGACAAGTTCTGCTGAAGATATGCTCAACGTTCGATTCTACTGCAAACGGGAATATCGGTCCCGTAGCGGATGCATTGAGGCTCCGGCTTGGAGCAGGTTCCACAATCGTCTGCCCCGCGTTCCCAGAGAACGGCCGCACGGTATTCAAGGGATATCTCTTTGTCGGTCAGCAACTGCTGCACGAAAGTCCTATGAAGGATCATCCGTTGACGCCGATGCGGGACTCTTCGCTCGTCCGCCTAATGAGCGCGCAGACCAGGGCAAACGTCGGACTACTAAGCTTGGATAAAGTTACAGAGGGGGCAGGCAGTATTAGGGAGTCGCTCGCCGCCGGAGATGTTGCAGGGGTCTCTTATTTCATCGCGGACGCGATCGCCAACGAGCACCTCGTTAGTCTCGTGGAGGCCAACGAGATGCGACCTTTGCTCGTCGGAGGGTCTGGAATTGCAATCGGCTTGCCGGGGATTTACCGGCGCCTTGGACTACAGACAATTTCGCGCGCGAATCGATTTCGCTATCGTTCGCGAGGGCGCTCGGCAATTCTGGCAGGCTCATGTTCGGTCGCCACACGCGGGCAGATTGTGAAAGCGATAGCAGCGGGCTTTCCGACACGGAAACTAGACGCAGTTGAGTTGGACAGAAACCCGTCGACGATCGATGAGGCATGTGCCTGGGCACTCAAGCAAGATGCGATTAAGCCTGTATTGATTTACGCAAGCGACGCTCCTGAGCAGGTTGAATTGGTGAAGCGCATTCTGGGCGAATCACGAGCATCGCGGGTCGTTGAGAACGCGCTCGGCGGGATTGCCAAATTCCTGATCGCCAACGGCTTCGACAGATTGATCATTGCGGGGGGCGAGACCTCGGGTGCGGTGATTCAGGCAACTTCGCTAAAGGCGCTTCAGGTTGGTCCTGAGATCGCTCCCGGTGTGCCGTGGATGTATTCCGCTCACACTCCAGAACTCGCGATTGCACTGAAGTCAGGAAATTTTGGCAACGACGATTTCCTTATTTCGGCTTGGGAAAAATTGACTAGTCAAGAATCAGTGAACTGAAATGCATGTTGTAACAGTACTCTTTGTCGTCAAGCCGGAATATGCCGACTCTTTCCAACTGGTCGTTCGGCAGCAAGGGGTAACGTCACTCACACATTCTCATGGCTGCAGGCGATTTGATGTCAGCTTTGACCAAAATTGCGAGCAAGTCTTTCTTTATGAACTATACGATCGTGCAGAAGATTTCCAGAATCACCTGAAGACTCCTCACTTCCTTAGTTTCTCGCAAAAGACAAAGGATTGGATAGTTTCAAAAGAAGTTCGAGAATGGTCGCTGGCCGACGGTTCAAGTGACGCGGCTATAGTTAGGCCCGGTTTAGGTCTTGTTGCGCATGAGTCCTGCAAGGACAGGCTCGCAGGATGGGTGCAGCGTAACGAAAGTGCGGTCAGGCAGTTTGAAATTTATTCGACTGAGAACACAGGAAGGGTCGTTGAGCAGCGTTGTCCGTCGTTGAGAATCAACCGGCTGGTCAGCGGTCCACAGGGCGGCGATTTGCAAATGGGCTCCCTGATCGTCGAGGGCAGGGTGCAGACGCTTCTATTCTTCGTAGATCCGTTGGCACCGCAGCCGCATGACGTAGATGTCAAAGCATTGACTCGAGTAGCTGTACTAAAAAATGTTAGGCTTGCGATGAACGAGAGCACTGCGGATCGGCTGTTGGCTCACAGAGCTTGTTCTTGAGAGACAACCCCTTCAATTTCATTCCGACAAACTGAAACTTCGTCTTATTAGACAATGCCGCGGAAAGGGGAATTTTGTCGGCATGGCCGTTGAAATTGCTAGCTTTTCTAACAACTTCTAAGCTGTTGGTCGCAGGTTCGATTCCTGCCGGGGTCGCCAATATTTTCAATACGTTGGCGCTGTCGTCGGAATTCATTCCGACAAAGTTTTCCAACAAGGCTATTGGCGGGTGTGGTGAAGTGCGGTTCGCTACGAGCCGCCCGAAGAACCGAGATAGGCCGCGATCACGCGCGGGTCTTTCAAGACTTGTTGCGGTGGCCCATCGGTAACACTTCGGCCATACTCCAAAACATGCAATCGGTCGGCGAGGTCGGCGACCATCTGCATATCGTGCTCAATCCAGATCATCGCAATGCCGAGTTCGTGCTTGATGCGCAGGATGAAGCGGGCGAGGTCTTCGCGCTCGTCGCGATTCAGGCCGGCGGAGGGCTCGTCCAACAACAGGATCGCAGGTTCCATAGCGAGCGCGCGCGCAAAACCAACAATTTTCTGCGTGCCGAATGGTAGGTTCGCCACCTGCGTATTGCGGTAGCGCTCCAGCTCGACGAAATCGATGATTTTTTCGACAGCTTCTCGATGCGCAACTTCCTCGCGGCGGACCGAGTCGGAGAAAAACATTTCCTTCAATGGGTTCGTACGGATGCGAGCATGGCGTCCGGTCAGTAGGTTTTCCGCTACCGTCATGTGAGGAAATAGTTCTCCGTGTTGGAATGTGCGAGCGATGCCGAGGCGTGCAACGTTGTGCGCGCTCAAGCCAGAGATGTTTTGCCCGCGAAATCGGATCGTACCTTCGCCGGGATAGAGGCCGCTGACGCAATTCAGCACGCTCGTTTTGCCCGCGCCGTTCGGCCCGATCAACGCAAACAGTTCGGCCTTCTCGACGGCGAAAGAAACGCCGCTTAGAACTGTGAGTCCGCCGAAGCGAAGCGTGAGCTTTTCAATTTCCAACTCAACCATACCATCTCCGGCTTCTGCGATACTGTTTCACGTCGCGATAAGAGCGCCGCTCACCGGCGCCGCCGAGATAAAACTCCTGAATATCGCCATGACTCTTGAGACGCGCGGCGTCGCCATCAAGAACTACGCGACCGTTCTCCAGCACGTACCCTCGGTCGGCAATTGAGAGCGCGACCGTCGCGTTCTGCTCGACGAGCAAGATCGTAATGCCGAGTTTGTCGCGGATTTCGACGAGCCGCTGCGCAAGGTCTTCCACGACGACAGGCGCAAGGCCCAAAGAGAGTTCATCGACCAGGAGCAGTTCTGGACCGCAAACGAGTGCCGATGCAAGTGCAAGCATTTGCCGTTCGCCGCCAGAGAGCAGGCCAGCCGTGCGTCCCCGCAGTTCGGCAAGCTTCGGGAAAAAGGTGAACGCCATTTCCTCAAGCCGTTTTCGGTTAGCACCAGCCGTGGCGACAGGGGCAGACAGGTTTTCCACGACCGAAAGGTTTGGAAAAACTTTGTCACGCTCCGGCACAAGGACGATACCCAGTTTTGTAATCAGATACGGCGGACGGTTAGCAAGCGAATTGTCTTTGAAGTGGATCGCGCCTTCGGTGACTCGCGCGTCGTCGAGACCGAGGAAGCCGGAGATGGCACGCAGCGTCGTCGATTTGCCAGCTCCATTCGTCCCGAGAAGAGCGACAATCTCGCCCTTGTGCGCTTCGAGCGAAATTCCCTGTATCGACGTAATCGCGCGGCCATAAACAACCTCGAGTTTTTCGACGCGCAGGAGCGGGTTCATTTTCGGCCTCCGCCCAGCGGCTTCTGCTTGAAAGGCCATAGGAGGAAATAGTTCTGAACGCGACGCCAGATGCCGACGAGACCTTGCGGCTCGAATATGAGAAACAGGATCATCACGACGCCGAATGCGGCGTAATTGAATGCGGCCAGCATCCCGGCGTAACTTCGGGCGTTCGGTAATTGCGCTACCGCGTACTCAATCACGTAAGGAAGAAGCGTGACGAAGACCGCACCTAGTATGGCGCCGAGAAGCGATCCCATGCCGCCGATGATGATCATTGCGACGTACTGAATCGATAGGAAGAGCGAAAATGCCTCGACTGAAACGAAGCCCCGATAATAACCGAACAGCGCACCTGCAACGGCGGTCATCGACGAAGAAATTACGAAGGCGAGTAGCTTATGCGCGGGTACGCCAATTCCGAGCGCTTCCGCAATTGTTTCATGCGAACGGATAGCAGCCCAAGCGCGGCCTGTCCGGCTTCGCAATAGATTTAGGGAGATCAGCAGAGCTGCGGCGGCAAACGAGAGCAACACGAAGTACCAAATCTTTCGGTCGCGAATGATAAAATCGCCGACGCGAGGTGCATCAATCAGGATGCCGGTCGAAAATCCGCGCTTGGTTTCATACTCGCCGCCGAGATAGACGACGATGAAGTGCAACGCGAGCGTCGAAACTGCGAGATAAAGCCCGCGCAGCCGCAGCGATGGAAGACCGAAAATCAAACCGATCAGCGCGCCAACGACGGCTGCAGCGGGAATGGTGATCCAGAATTTCGCGCCAAACTCTTTGAAGAGAATACCGGCAGTGAATGCGCCTGCTGCAATTAAGCCCGCATGACCGAGCGAAACCTGTCCAGCATAGCCGGTGAGCAGCATGAGAGCGATTGCGCCGATGGCCGCGAGAAACACCTGACAGGCGAGGTCGAGTTGAAATGACGTTGCGGTAAACGGAAAGATGCCGAGCGCGGTGAGGAAAAGTACCAGCGCCGTCCATTGCGTCCGCGTTTCGAGGAGACGAAGGCCTTGCGCGTAGCTCGACCGAAAATAGCCGCTTGCACGCGGTTCGCGGCTAGACACGATCCAGCTCCTCGCGTGTGCCGAATAGGCCCCAAGGACGGAAGACCAGCATCAGGATAAGAACAAGGAAGGGTACGACGTCAGACAGGAGCGCATCGACGTAGTAGATCATCAGCACTTCAGCGGCAGCGATGATCAGAGAACCGAGCAGGGCGCCGACAAGACTATCAAGGCCGCCGACGAGTGCTGCCGGGAAAGCCTTTAATCCGATCAGCACCATCGTGCTGTCGAGACCGCTATCGAGCGAAATCAAAATTCCTGCCAGTGCGCCGGTCAGCGTGGAGAGACCCCACGCGAGCGCGTAGATCACATGCAACGAGATGCCCCGCTGTGCCGCCAGCAGAGGGTTCTGGCCGGCCGCGCGCATGCGTATGCCGTACCGGCTGAAGCGCAGAAACAGGAAGAGCCCGACATAGACGAGTGCCGTCGTAGCTATAAGCGCTGCGCCCGCTGCCGAAATGCGCCCACCAAATACGGGGAGCGAATGGTTCACCCAGCCGAGTGCCTGCGCAGGATTTTGCTGCTGCGCGGACCAGATGAGCACGACGAGGCCTCGCAGGAGTACGCCCAAAGCCACCGTCGTCAGAACAGCTGCGAGAACCATCTCGCCGGTCATGCGGCGCATCAGAAATAGATAAACGAGAACACCAACGCAGAGGCTCAGGAATATGGCGGCACCGAGAGCGATGAATGGCGTCTTGGAGAAAAGCGACGCAGTCGTAATTAGAAGGTATGCGGAGAGCATCATCAACTCGCCGTGCGCGAGATTCAGCACGCGGCTAACGCGATAAATGAGAACGTAGCCGCAGGCGATCAGCGCATAGATCGCGGTAAGCACGGCAATGTTGATCGCAAGCTGCAAACTTCTCTCCCGAATGCTGCTAAATGATTGCCGGGGCTCAAGCGTTTGAAGCCCCGGCAATCGTTTTGCGTTCAGTGCGTTACTTTACGTCGAAGGCTTGCCAGTCGCGCACGCGCACGATTGCGCCTTTCGCTTCGTCGAAGCGATAGACACGATAGTACTGCTTGGTGCGAAAGTGATTGTCCTTCGTCCATTGCAGTTCGCCCCCGCGCAACCCCTTGAGATCGACCTTGAGATTCGAAAGCGAAGCGGTGACCTTGTCCGTGTTCGCGGGCCAGCCTGCAGCCTTTAAGGCAGCTTCGATCACCATGCCGGCGATCCAGCCCTCTGCCATCTGGTTTACTGGATATTGCGAGTTTGCGGCTTTTGCAGCTGCGGCAATTTCCTTGTGAATGGGCAAGTCCTCTTGGAACAGCGCATTCGCGCCGACAACATAGAGCTTGCCGTCTTTCAGACGCGCAAGTTCGTTCTCGGCTTCAAGATGTGCCCACGCGATATAGTCGCCGGTCCAGCCAAGGCGGCGGAGGCCTTCCAGCGTGCGGACCTGCGTCACCCACGGTGCCCAAGAGTAGACCCAGTTTGCTCCAGCATCTTTGATCAATGTCGCGAAAGGCGTGTAGTCCGGGGTCGGCGGCGGAATGATCTGTTTTGAAACCGGCGTCATGCCGAGAGTTTTGGAAAGCTCCTCCGCGTAGTCGATTTCACCACGCGAAATCGGAATCGCCATCGCAGAGAGACCCAGCTTCACCGGTTCTTTCGCGGTGGCCTTTACAAAGTCGAGCACCGCGCGGCTGTCATAGTTTGCCGCGAAGGCCGTGGTGCAGAATTGAAGCGCGTTTGCCGGCGGATAGACGTCTTTCGGGCAGACGGAACTCGCGAAGATCAACGGTACATTGCCCTTCTGTGACTCTGCGATGGTCGGCGCAAACGTCGAGGATAAGCTTGCGTTCAGCAGCAATACAACTTTGTCGTCGTTCACCAGACGAGTTGCGTTGGCCGCCGCCTTCGCCGGCTGTGCGGAGTCATCCAACAAAATCAGATTGACTTTCTTGCCGTTGACGCCGCCAGCTGCATTCACCTTGTCGATGTATATGCGCAGGCCGTCGACGGCTGGGGCATACGTGCCAGCCGCAGGGCCGGTGAGGGCGCCGGTGAGACCGACGTTGTAGGCGTCTTGTGCAGCGGCGGCACCGGTCAGTCCGGCAAGTACTGCAGCGACCATCAGGTTACGTTTCAGCATTTCCTTCCTCCCTTGGTTCTTACTCATTGTGCGAGACCGCCGCTCGCAGCAGCGAGAAGGCGTTCCTCGGCGTCGTCGTACATGGCATCAACAAGCGTCCTGAAACGCTCGTACATCAGATTGCGCTTCACTTTTCTTGTAGGCGTCACGGGCTCGCCTTCTTCTTCGGGGTCGAGTTCCTTCGGTAGTATTCGGAACGCTTTAATCTGTTCGACACGCGCGACTTGCTCGTTCGCTTTTTCTATCTCTTTTCGAACTTGCTTTTCGAGTGCGGCGTTCGTCGCAAGATTGGTGAATCCGGTATAGGCGACGTTGTTCGTGCGTGCCCAGTCGGCGGCGGTTTCGAAATCGATTTCTATAAGCGCGACCAGATATTTCTTGCCGTGCCCGAATACGACAGCCTCCGCGATGAAAGGTGATGCGCGAAGAATGTTCTCGACGTAAGCGGGCGAAATCGTTTTCCCGCCTGACGTGACAATGAAATCGCGAGCGCGGTCGATTAAGCGCAATTGACCGTTTCGAATCTCGCCCACGTCGCCGGTCTTGAGCCAGCCGTCTTCCTGCAAGACGGACTTTGTCGCTTCTTCATTCTGCCAATAGCCCTCGAACAAATCGACACCGTGGACGAGGATTTCGTTGTCCTTGCCGAACTTCGCTTTCCAGCCAACCGGAACAGTGCCGACGTCGCCCGGGCGCGGGAAGGGACCGCGCTGCCCGGATATAATGGCGCCGGCGGTTTCGGTCTGGCCGTACATTTCGCAGACATTGACGCCGAACATGTGCCAGAGCGCCATCGTGTCGGCCGGTAGCGGCGCGCCGCCGGAAAGAACCAGCTCAAGCTTGTCGAAGCCGAGCTTGTTTAGGATCGGTCTGAAAACGGTCGCCCATGCGGCGCGATAGAGCGCCACCTGATACGCATTCGTTCTGTTCTCGTAGAGCCGCTTCACATGCTCGCGTGCGAGCCGCATGGCCATCTTGTAAGCCGCGCGCTTCGCAGGCGAGGACGTTCCGATATTGACAAGAATCGTGGACGCAAATTTTTGCAGGTAGCGTGGCACAGTGAACAGCACCTGAGGCGCGACCTCGAACATCGTCGTTCCAATGTCGTTTACGTCTTCGCCAAAGTGCGGAACCAGTTCAGAGATCAACGGCAAGGTAACGGCGACGTCGCGGCCAAGTACGTGGCAGACGGGCAAATAGATGACCGTGCGAAGCGATTTCTCTGCGAGGATGGGATAATGTGTGACGATGTTGTGGGTGCCGGCGAGATGTTTACCGTGCGTGATCAGCGCCCCCTTCGGATTCCCGGTTGTCCCGGAGGTGTAAACGATGAATGCCGGAGCCTCGGGAGAAACGTTGGCGGCCTTCGATTCTAGCCATTCGAGGTCGGCAGCCGCACCTTTTTCCAGCAAAGCGCGATAGCTAGATAACTTTTCGTGACGATATGCGAACAGCGCGGAGTCGTCGATGACGACGATGTTGCGCAGTTTCGGAAGTTTATCGGCAAGAGGCAGAATGCGGTCCACGTACTCCTGGTCTTCCGCGACGAACAAGACAGCTCCGCCGTCCTGCATCTGATATTCGGTCTCGCTGGGCGAGGCTGTCGGATAGATTCCGAATACGACCGCTCCAAGTGACTGCGCGGCGAGATCGCAGACTATCCACTCTTCGCAGGCGTCACCCATGATCGCGACGCGTTCGCCGGCTTTCAGTCCAAGTGCTTCAAATGCCTTCGCCGTGCGGGCAACGAGAAGCGCGTAGTCGTGCCACGTCCGCTCACGATAAATGCCGAGGTCCTTGGACCGCAGCGCGACTGCATTAGGTGACGATCTGGCGCGCTCGCAAAGGAGCGCAGGCGCCGTTTTTTGGCGCAACAGTTCTGGCGTCCATCCCTGCGATACGGCCATTGGCTGGCCCTTTTGTGATCGAGTGGCGTTGCAGGATGATTCTATAGATCAATTGAAAACGCAACGGTCAGTTTTGGGTGCGCTGCGTTAGTCGCTGCGTTTGGAAATGCCGCCAAGCAGGATGTGGGCGTACTCCTCGGCCACCTCTGGGACCTGATAGACGTCGTCCTTGCCCAACCATTGCGCGACGGATTTACACATGCCGAGCATCGCAAGTGTCATCAGCCGAGGGTCTGCGTCCTTACGAAACTCGCCGCTTTTCACGCCTTCAGAGAGAACTTTCTCGATCACCTTCTCGTAAGCTCGCGAAAGCCTTCCTACCTTCTTGCGGGAGGCCGGCGGCAGATAATGGCGTTCGTTCAGGAAAGTCCTAACAAAATCAGCGCGGTCGAGTAGGGGCGCAAGGTGAGCTTGAACCAAGCCTCGAATTTTCTGGGAGGCAGTCGTTTTCTGAGCTGCCACTTCGGTCGCTGCTTCGAAGAAGCCCTCGACCCCCTTCATGCAGACACGCTCTAAGGCGATCTCCTTGGACGGGAAGTAATAGTAGAGGCTTGCCTGCTTGATGCCGAGAATATCGGCGATGTCTTGCGTGCTCGCACCGTAGTAGCCGCGCTGGGCGAATACTTTCGCGGCCGCGTCGAGAATCTCACTCTGTCGGCGCCGTTGGTTCGTTCCCGACGTTTGCGGTGCAGTACCCACAATCCGCAACTCCGGCTTACGGCGGGTGTTCATCTCTCAGGTCCTCGACGTGATCGTTGGAGGGGGTTTTGACATGCCGCGGGATTTCGATCTATCTATTGATCTATAGAATCCGGTGCAAAGCCGGTAGTCGGGGAGTAACGCCAATGGCTCTTGCGTCAGGCCGTCCGCCTTTCCGTGCCGATCACGTCGGCAGCTTGTTGCGCCCACCGGCGCTGCGGCAAGCGTTCAAGCAGCACCATAACGGGTCGATTGATGACGCCAAGTTCGCGAAGATTCAGGATGACTGCATTCGCGACGTGCTCAAGCTGCAGGAAAGCACCGGGCTTGAAGTCGTAAACGACGGCGAGTTTCGCCGTGGATCGTACTGGAGCCGCTTTGTCGAACGCACGGAAGGTTTCGACATCAAGGGCGCAGTTTTCACCTTCCGCGATGATACCGGCCACGAATACGAGTTCACCGCTCCCTACGCGAGCAAGAAGATCAAGCGCCTGCAGCCGCTCGCCGTGGACGAGTTCGATTTCGTAAAGGCGAACACCAAGCTCACGCCGAAGGTGACGATCCCAGCACCTTCGACCATGCACTTTTACCGTTGCAGCGACTTTGCTGACAAGAAGATTTATCCGGACGCGATGAACTTCTTCCGCGATCTCGGGAAAGTGTTTCAGGAAGAGATCGCCGATCTGGCGAAGTCAGGCTGCGAGTACGTGCAACTTGATGAGGTCGCAATAGCCATGCTCTGCGATCCGGCGATTCGCGCCAAGGTGAAATCGGTAGGGCAGGACCCCGACAATCTCGTCGATCTTTATATCGACGCGATCAACGAGGCGGTTTCAGTGCTGCCGGGCAGCGTGCGCGTTGGCGTCCACATGTGCCGTGGAAATCTCAAGGGCCATTACCTCGCCGCCGGTGGCTACGAGGACATTGCAGAGCGCTTCTTCAGCCGCGCGAAGATCAATCACTTCCTGCTTGAGTTCGATACGGCGCGTGCGGGCGACTTCTCGCCACTACGTTTCGTTCCGAAGGGCGTCGGCGTCGTGCTCGGCCTTGTGACAAGCAAGGCGCCGCAATTGGAGAATCCTGACGATCTCAAGCGTCGCGTTGACGAAGCGGCGAAACACATCGACCTAGATCGGCTCGCGATTAGCCCGCAGTGCGGCTTTGCCTCGACGGTGGCGGGCAATCCCGTGACCGAGGCCGACGAGCGCGCGAAGTTGAAGCTTTGCGTCAATACGGCGAAGGAGATTTGGAAAGCCTGAGAGATAGACTCGTCAGTCCGACAAACTGAATTTTCGTCATACTAGACAAACCCACCGGAAGCACAGTTTTGTCGGAATGGGCATTGAAACTATTGGCTTTTCTAACAACTTCTAAGTTGTTGGTCGCCCCGAAATAGTCCCTGCAAAAAAAGTTTCACGCTACGGCGTCTCTCGCAGGAGACTGCGGTCCGCTGTAAATCGGGCAAACGGCCCAACCCAGCTGCAGCCCGATGCCATCGCAATCAAGCCGCGCAAAAAGCTGTCCTTGCGACGTCACTGAGATTTCGGCCGCTTTTGAGAACGCCGGGAAGTCGGAAAATCCGACAAGCGTCGTTCCCGGGCTAAACGACCATATTTGGCACGGTGCTGAACGGACGCGTGATCACCTACTATGTTGTGTTCTTTGCAGCGCTTGCTGCCATTCTCGTGTTGCTGCGAGTTGTTAACTCGCCATTTCTGAAGGGAGTTGCAAGCGATCCGCGAAAACGATTTCAGAGCTGAGGCTCTGGGGTATCCGGTGGTCGTTTATCGCTCTATCGCAAGTGTGATCTCGGCGATCATGGCGGCGCTCGCCGGCGTATTGTTGGCACTTTGGCTGCGCTACACCGGGCCGGATACGACGCTTTCCTTCGCGATCATGATCGACGTGTTGCTGATGGTCGTCATTGGCGGGATGGGTACGACGTATGGGGCGATGATCGGAGTGATGCTAATGATCATCACAGAGAACTATTTGCCGGTTGTAATGGGCAAAATCGGCGAGGCGGCGGCCAGTATACCTTTTCTGTCGGCGCTTCTCTCCGCTGATCGCTGGCTACTTTGGCTGGGCATATTGTTCATCCTCAGTGTGTACTTTTTTTCCAACAGGTATCGTCGGCAAGCTGCGTGCGCATTGGCTGACGAGCAGTGGACAATAGCAATGGCGAGAGTATCGGCTTCGTGGGCAATGCAACCTCATCGCTGGGTACTTGGGCGCTGAAATATTGTGCGGCTTCTCGCGAATGTACGCGCTCGACTTGACGGAACACCGAAATACCAGTGTGCTGCGTTCTGCGAGGCGGTGGAAAGTACGAAAGCTCGGCTGGTTGTGTATGACTGAACAATACATTCTCGAGACCGAGAATCTCACGAAGGAGTTTGCGGGCTTCGTCGCCGTGAGCGACGTAAACTTGAAAGTGGAGCGCGGGACCATTCATGCGGTGATCGGTCCGAACGGCGCGGGTAAGACGACGTGCTTCAATCTGCTCACGAAGTTTCTGACGCCGACACGCGGCAGCATCCGGTACAAGGGCAGGGATATCACCGAGCTTCGTTCTGCCGAGATCGCGCGGCTCGGGATTGTCCGGTCGTTTCAGATTTCGGCGGTGTTCCCGCATCTCACCGTGCTCGAAAACGTGCGCATCGCCCTGCAACGCAAGCGCGGCGGTTCGTTCGACTTCTGGCGTCCCGCTTCAGTGCTCAATGTCTACAATGATCGCGCCCGCTCGCTGATCCATGACGTGGGCTTGTCCGAGTTCGAGAACGTGCTTGCCGTCGAGCTCCCCTATGGCCGCAAGCGCGCATTGGAAATTGCGACCACGCTCGCACTCGATCCGGAAATGCTCTTGCTCGACGAGCCCACGGCCGGCATGGGGCACGAGGATATCGATCGCATCGCTTCGCTGATCAAGGCAGTGGCTGCGAACCGCACGGTTCTGATGGTTGAACACAACCTGAGCGTGGTCGCCAACCTTTCGGACAGGATCACCGTGCTTGCGCGCGGCTGCGTGCTGGCGGAGGGCGATTACAATACGGTTTCGAACAATCCGGAGGTGCGCGAAGCATACATGGGGACCGGCCATGCTTGATCGCACCCAGGACACCTTGCTGCAAATCGAAGACCTCCACGCGTGGTATGGCGAGTCCCATATTCTCCATGGCGTGACCTTCCATGTGAAGACCGGAGAGGTGGTCACGCTTCTGGGCCGCAATGGTGCTGGCAAAACCACGACGCTGAAATCGATCATGGGGATCGTCGGCAAACGCACGGGCTCCGTGAAGTTCGAGGCGCGGGAGCTTATCAACCTGACTTCAGACACGATCGCGCGGGCGGGCCTCGCTTTTTGTCCGGAAGAGCGCGGTATCTTCGCGTCGCTCGATGTCGAGGAAAATCTGATGCTGCCGCCGCAGGTGCGGCCGGGCGGGCTCACGCGCGAGCAGATCTTCGAGCTGTTTCCGAATCTGCGCGAGCGGCTGAGAAGCCAGGGCACGAAGCTGTCCGGCGGAGAACAGCAGATGCTGGCGATCGGCCGCATCCTGCGCACGGGCGCACGGCTCTTGCTGCTCGACGAGCCTACCGAGGGGCTCGCGCCAGTCATCATTCAGCAGATCGGAAATACGATCCGCAAGCTGAAAGAGCAGGGCTTCACCATCCTGCTTGTCGAGCAGAACTTCCGCTTCGCATCCACCGTCGCGGACCGTTACTACATTATGGAACACGGCAAGGTCGTGGAACAGTTCGCCAATACCGAACTGGATAAGAAACTCGAGACTCTGCACGAATATCTGGGTGTTTAGGACAGGCACCGCGAATGGCGCCTGATAAACGGGAGGAAAAAATGAAACTTCTTCGAACTGCAATTCTGACAGCAGCGATGGTGTCTGCTGGCGCTGCCTACGGGCAGGTCTCCGATGGTGTTGTCAAGATTGGCGTGCTCAACGATATGTCGGGCACATATGCCGATCTTGCCGGTGCGGGTTCGGTGCTCGCGGCACGGCTCGCGATCGAAGATCTCAAGGACGTCGTCAAGGATCTCAAGATCGAGGTCGTCGGTGCCGACCATCAGAACAAGCCAGATATCGGCTCCAACATCGTGCGCCAGTGGATCGACGTAGATAAGGTCGATGTTATCGTCGACGTTCCGACATCGTCAGTCGCTTTGGCGGTGAACGAGATCGTCAAGGAAAAGAATAAAGTATTCCTCGTCTCCGGCGCTGCTACTTCGGATCTCACGGGTCCGCGCTGCTCGCCGAATACGATCCATTGGACCTACGATACCTGGGCGCTCGCAAACGGCACTGGCAATGCGATCGTGAAGACCGGCGGTGATACTTGGTTCTTCCTCACCGCCGACTATGCCTTCGGCCATGCGCTGGAGCGCGATACTTCCGCGGTCGTCACCAAGAACGGCGGTAAAGTTGTTGGTGCTGTACGGCATCCGTTCCCGGGTCAGGACTTCTCTTCGTTCCTGCTCCAGGCGCAGGCATCGAAAGCGAAGATCATCGGGTTGGCGAATGCCGGCGCGGATACCACGAACGCGATCAAGCAGGCTGCCGAATTCGGCATCACGCAGAAGGGCCAGAATCTCGCGGGCCTTCTCGTATTCCTGACGGACGTGCATTCGCTCGGTCTGAAGACCGCGCAGGGCCTGATCTTCACGGAAGCGTGGTACTGGGACATGAACGACACCAACCGCGCCTTCGCGAAGCGCTTTGCAGCCGCCAATCGGGGCATTTATCCGAGCATGATTCATGCGGGCGTCTACTCGGCGGTTACGCATTATCTTAAGTCGGTGGCTGCCCTGAAGAACGACGCTGATGGGGCCGCTGTCGTCGCCCACATGAAGAAGAGCAAGACGAAGGACGCGCTCTTCGGTGAAGGCGAGATCCGCGAGGACGGCCGTAAGATTCATCCGATGTATCTCTTTGAAGTGAAGAAGCCGGAAGAGTCGAAGGGCCCGTGGGATTACTACAAGACCCGCGCCACGATCCCGGCCGATCAGGCGTTCCGCCCGATCGGCGAAGGCAAGTGCCCGCTCGTAAAGGGCTAAACAAAGCAATGGGAGGGGAGCGGATACGCCTGTATCCGCTCCCGATCCAGTCGAGGGGATGATGGAAATCAATCTGCCAGCATTGTTCGGACAATTGCTGATCGGCCTGATTAACGGCTCTTTCTATGCGCTCCTGAGTCTGGGGCTTGCCGTCATCTTTGGCATGCTGAACATCATCAACTTTGCGCACGGCGCGCAGTATATGATGGGCGCGTTCGCGGCGTACTTTCTGCTGCAGTTCGCAGGGCTGAATTACTGGTGGGCACTCGTTCTGGCGCCGGTGATCGTTGGCGGCATCGGTATCGTGATCGAGCGCGCCTTCCTGCAGTGGCTCTACAAGCTTGATCATTTGTACGGCCTGTTGCTTACGTTCGGTCTGGCGTTGATTATTCAAGGCTTGTTCCGACATCGCTATGGTTCGTCCGGCCTTCCTTACCAAATCCCGCCGCAGCTCACGGGTGTGCGCGATCTCGGCTTTACCTTTCTTCCGAACTACCGGGCGTGGGTGATCGTATTTTCGCTGGCGGTCTGTTTCGGCACTTGGTTCATGATCGAGAAAACGCGGCTCGGCGCCTATCTGCGTGCCGCGACGGAAAACCCGACGCTCGTGCGCGCGTTCGGAATCAATGTGCCGCGCATGATCACGCTTACTTACGGTTTTGGTGTCGGCTTGGCCGCGCTCGCGGGTGTCATGGCCGCGCCAATCTATGCGGTAAATCCGACCATGGGAGCGGATCTCATTATTGTCGTCTTTGCTGTCGTCGTGATTGGCGGCATGGGCTCAATCATGGGTGCCATTGTCACCGGTTTCGGTCTCGGTGTCGTCGAAGGCTTGACCAAGTACTTCTTTCCTGAAGCATCGAATACCGTGATCTTCGTCATTATGGTGATCGTTTTGGTAACGCGGCCCGCGGGTCTGTTCGGAAGGGCTGCGTAATGGTCCAGGCAAGCGAACAAGCGGCTAGCTCCGCACCGGCCTACGGCGGGCGAAGCGAAATGATCGCTTTCGCACTTATGGTACTGGTGCTGGCGATCCTGCCTGCTTTCGTCTATCCGCCGTTTCTGATGAAGGCGCTTTGCTTCGCACTGTTCGCATGCGCATTCAACCTGCTCATCGGCTACGTCGGTCTGCTTTCTTTCGGCCACGCACTTTACTTCGGCTGGGCAAGTTACTTCGCTGCGCACCTCGCCAAAGCCGGCACAATCTCCATTCCTTATTGGGCCGGCTCCTGGCATTGGCTTAACCTGACCAGCGGACCGATGGCGCCCGAGCTAGCAATTCTGCTTGCAGTATTAGGAGCGGCTTTCCTCGGCGTTGTTGCGGGATCGATTGCAATCCGGCGCCAAGGCATTTATTTCGCGATGATCACGCTTGCGCTCGCCCAGATGATGTATTTCTTCGCCGTTCAGGCGCCATTCACCGGCGGCGAGGATGGAATCCAGCCGGTGCCGCGTGGCCACCTCTTCGGAATGTTCAACCTTGCGAACGATGACGTAATGTACGTCTTTGTGTTAGTCGTGTTTTTGCTCGGCTTCCTTCTGATTTACCGCATTATTCATTCGCCATTCGGCGAAGTGCTCAAAGCGATTCGCGAGAACGAGCAGCGTGCGATCTCACTCGGATACAAGACCGATCGCTACAAGCTGATGGCCTTTACGCTTTCGGCCGCGATTGCGGGGCTCGCCGGTGCCGTCAAACCATTCGTCGTACAGAATGCATCACTGACCGATGTGCACTGGTCGATGTCGGGTGAGGTGGTGTTGATGACGCTCTTGGGAGGACTTGGTACGATCTTCGGGCCGGTGGTCGGCGCCTTTTCGATCATCGCGATGCAAAATTATCTCGCGAGCTTCGGCCAGTGGGTGACGATCATCCAGGGTTCGATCTTTGTGCTTTGCGTCCTGCTGTTCCGCCGGGGCATTGTTGGAGAGATCGCAAACATGTTTCGAATTAAGCTGTAAGCTCGCGACCGACACTGATCTGCCCCCTTTGAAATGGTCCTCCCTGAGGTATGTTTTTGAAGGAGGAGAATGAGATCGATGGCCAGGAAGAGGCATACGGCGGAGAGATTGTTGCGAAGCTGCGACAGGTCGATGTGCTGATTGCGCAGGGCCGGCCCGTGGCCGACGCGGTGCGATCGATAGGCGTGACCGAAGTGACGTATTATCGGTGGCGCAACGAGTACGGTGGCCTGAAGGGCGATCAGGTGAAGCGGCTTAAAGAGCCCAGCGTAGGAATCTCAATCGAAGTATCGAAGAACACTCGAAATCCGGATGCGGCTCAGGCAGTAGGAAATATATTGCGGCACATAGTGACTGAGTTAGTAGAAAAAGGTGAGTGGAATGCTCGCTTTGTCTAGCTTGGCAAATCGCCTTTCGCATTGATCGCTGGATAAGGAGAATTTCCGTTGCCGAAAGTCGGCATCCATTCCGACTGCATAAGTCGTTACTGCTGAAGAACTACCGGTACTGAACCGTTCGATCAGTATAATCCACCGCACTGAAGGCATCCGTTAGAGTTGCTAAGACTTGGCAAGTGCTGCCTAAATCCTAGCAAGATAAATTTCGTGTACGAAATGGGATTAGCGGCGATCGTCGGACAACGGTTGTCCGGCTTTAGGGTCGCTCGACGTTTAAGGGTGTCGCAAACAGACTGCACCGATTTTTCACCACTTCGTGTGCACATTCATGCTCTGTTCTGCGCCCGTACGGCGAGCTAAAGGAATTTAATCCACCTCGGCATTTATAATTATTCAATTTCTTTCATAGGCTTATTGGTGGGCGCGACAGGGATTGAACCTGTGACCCCTCCCGTGTGAAGGGAGTGCTCTACCGCTGAGCTACGCGCCCGCCTTGGCAGGCTGTGTAGGAAACGCGCCGACAGGGTGTCAAGCAAGCGGTCGCCGGGCCAGCAGGTCCATCGCCGCCTCGGTCAATTCTTCATATTTGTGGATCAGCCGGTCGGCACCGAGCGCGGCCGGCGGGATTTCCGTGTATCCGAACGACACCGCGATCACCGGAATCTCCGCGGCTTTGGCCGTGATGACGTCCGTCTCGGAGTCGCCGACGAGCACCGCGCAATCCGGGTTGCCGCCGGCACCCTCGATCGCCCTGATCAGGTGCCGCGGGTCCGGCTTTTTGAATTCGAAGGTATCTCCCCCGGCGATGTAGGCGAAGCGGTCCGCGAGGTTGAGTTCGCGCAGGAGTTTCACCGCATAGCGTTCGATCTTGTTGGTGCAGACCGCAAGCACAACGCCTTCGTCCGCGAGCCGAGAGAGCGCGGTCTCCAGACCGGGGAAAGGCCGGGAATGATCGGCGATGTGCTCCTCGTAATGCACGAGAAATTGGCGAAACAGCCCGTCGACCTTTTCCGTGGTGAACTTCACCTGCGTGTGCGCCAGCGCCCTTTCGATCATGGCTCGTGCGCCGCCGCCGATGAAGTTGCGGGCGTCGTGATCTTCGGGCGGATTCAGGCCTTCGCGTTCGAGCGCGAAGTCCAGCGCCCGCAGAAGGTCGGGCGCGGTATCGACGAGTGTGCCATCGAGGTCGAATACGACGGTGGGGCGCATGGAAAACTGGGTAGCGCAAAGCGTTGCCGGTGGCGAGTGCGTGCCGGCGCTGCTACAAGTTCCGCACGAAACTCCCGTGACGAGAGCTTTCATGAATGCCGATGCGCTGAAGCGCGAATCAGCCCGCCGCGCGCTCGACTATGTGATGCCGGGGATGAAGCTCGGTCTCGGCACCGGTTCGACGGCGGCGCACTTCGTCGATCTCCTTGCGGAAAAAATGCGGCAAGGCCTTCAGGTCGTGGGCGTGCCTACCTCGGAAGCGACTCGAAAGCAGGCGGAGGCGCTAGGTATCCCGCTGACGACGCTGGACCAGACGCCTGAACTCGACCTCACCATCGACGGGGCCGATGAGCTCGACGCTTCGCTGCAACTCATCAAGGGTGGTGGCGGTGCGCTGTTACGAGAGAAGATCGTGGCCAGCGCCTCGCGGGAGATGATCGTGGTTGCGGACGAAAGCAAGGCCGTGAAAGAGCTTGGCCGCTTTCCGCTGCCGATCGAGGTGGTCGACTTCGGCCTGGAGGCTACCAGGCGCGCCATCGCTGCGGTTTCGGCCCAAGCAGGCTGCCGCGGCGACCTGAAGCTGCGCAAAAAGGCCGACGGCCATTTTTTCGTCACGGATCAGGGACACGTGATCCTGGACGGTCATTTCGGCCGAATCCCCGATGCTGCCGCACTTGCGAGAGGACTTGCGCAAGTGCCCGGCGTCGTGGAACACGGCCTGTTCATCGGGCTCGCGACACGGGCCATCCTCGCTGGAAGCGAGGGCATCCGTGTCATCGAACGGCCCTAGGAATTCACGGGAAGGAGTTGGAGATGTTTTCTTACGCAATCCGCGCCGCAAGGGCGGGCGTAGTGCTTGCCGCCCTGTTCGGGCTTGGTTCGGCCGCGCAGGCGCAGGCCCCGAGCGCGAGCCAGTTGAAACTGGCGCAGCAGGTCGTCGAGATCCAGGGTGCGGAACGGTCTTTCGACGGCGCGATCCCGACCATCCTGAACCAGATCTACAGTCAGTTCGTTCAGCAGAATCCGGACCTCGACAAGGATATCTCGGGTGCGCTGCGCGGGATGCTGCCTGAATTTGAAAAGCGCAAGGCTGAGATCACCGCAATCCTCGCGCGGGTCTACGCGGAGAAGTTCACGGAAGCCGAGCTGAAGGAAATCATTGCCTTCTACGAGAGTCCGACGGGCAAGAAGTTTGTCGGAGCGACTGCCGACATCGGCAAGCAGACCATGGGCAGGCTTCAGGAATGGAGCGGCAAGGTAAGCAAGGACGCCACCGACCGCCTCAAAGCGGAAATGAAGAAGAAGGGTCACAATCTCTAAGCACGATCTCCTTCTTGTGATTTTCGAGCCGGGCGGACAGTGTTCCGCCCGGCTTTTTTTGCCGCTACAACACGCACGCAATTGCAGAGGGATGGCCGGCGGTGGCTGATTTCGACTTCGATCTCTTTGTCATCGGCGGCGGTTCGGGTGGCGTTCGAGCGGCCAGGATCGCGGCGACCCACGGTGCCAAAGTCGCGATCGCCGAAGAGTACCGTATGGGCGGCACCTGCGTGATCCGGGGCTGCGTGCCGAAGAAGCTGCTCGTCTATGCAAGCCGCTTCGCGCATGAGTTCGAGGACGCTGCGGGCTTCGGCTGGACCGTCGAGGGCGCGAAGTTCGACTGGCCCACGCTGATCGCAAACAAGGACAAGGAAATCGCCCGCCTAGAAGCCGCGTACCGCAAGAACGTAGGCGGCGCGGGCGCGGAGATCATCGACAGCCGCGCGGTGATCGAGGACGCGAACACCGTCCGCATCCTGAAATCGGGCGCGCGGATCCGCGCGAAATACATTCTGGTTGCGACGGGCGGGCACCCGTCGATACTCGATATCCCGGGCAAGGAACTCGCGATCACTTCGAACGAGGCCTTTCACCTCCCAGAATTGCCGCGCCGGATCGTCATTCAGGGCGGCGGCTTCATCGCCGTCGAATTCGCCTGCCTGTTTGCGGCGCTCGGCAGCAAGGTGACGCTCGTGCATCGCGGCGACGAAATTCTCCGCGGCTTCGACGACGATATACGCGCACACGTGCGCGGCGAAATGGTCGCGCGCGGCATTGATGTGCGGCTGAACGATACGATCCAGAAGATTGAAGATCACAAGTCGCATCGCTGCGCGTATCTCTCGGATGGCGCCGCCATTGAGGCGGATCAGGTCATGCTTGCGATCGGCCGCGTGCCGAATACGAAGAACATCGGCCTCGAAGCGGCGGGCGTGAAGCTGAACGCTGCCGGAGCCATCGCGGTCGATGAGACTTCGTGCTCCAACATCCCTTCAATCTATGCGATCGGCGACGTCACGGCGCGCATCGCGCTGACCCCTGTTGCGATACGCGAGGGGCACGCAGTGGCCGATACGCTGTTCGGCAACAACCCCTGGAACGCCGATCACGCCAACGTGCCGAGCGCGGTGTTCTCCGAACCCGAAATCGGAACGGTGGGATTGACCGAGGCCGCCGCGAAAGCCGCCGGCAAGGCGCTCGATATCTACCGCACCCGCTTCAAGCCGATGAAGGCGACGCTTTCCGGACGGGATACTGCAATCCTGATGAAGCTTGTGGTCGAGCAAAAAACGCAGAAGGTGCTCGGCGTCCACATCGTCGGCGAGAGTGCCGCTGAAATGGTCCAACTCGCAGCCATTGCCGTGAAGATGGGCGCGACAAAGCGCGACTTCGATAATACCGTCGCGCTGCATCCGACCGCTGCGGAAGAACTGGTGACGCTTCGGAATAAGGTGCAGGTCTAGATAATACTTAAGGGGATAGGCTGATGAATTTCCGCAATCCGTCACGCCGCGATTTTATCGCGGGCCTCGGCGCAACGGCGTTTACGCCGTTCGCAAGCAACGTTTCCTTTGCGCAGGGGATTCCCGCGAACCCGGATGTGGCGATTGTAGGCTCCGGTCCCGCGGGCCTTTCCGCGGCGCGTACACTCGCCGCGGCCGGAAAAACGTTCGTGGTGCTGGAGGCCGACGACCGCAGGGGCGGCCGTGCGAATACCGATACTGCAACATTCCCCGGAATTCCGTTCGACCGCGGCTGTGCGTGGATTCACTCGGCCGACCGCAATCCGATGCTTCCGGTCGCGAAAGCGAACGGTTTCACTTTGCATCAGCACCACGACAGCATCGATCACGTCTGGTACGGCCGCGAGAAATTCTCGGATGCGCAGGTAAAGAGCGTAAAGCGAATCCAGGACGAAATCGTCAAGGCAAACTCCCGGGCCGCGAAGGCGCGCGATGGCGCCGTTTCCGAAATCCGGCCCATACGCTCGAAGGAGGAACAGGCCACGGCGACCCTGATGGGCCCGATGGACATGGCGGTGGATTTTCACAGCCTCTCGATTCGCGACTACGACGATCAGGCGGAGCTTGAGCCGAACTATCTCGTGAAAGAGGGCTTCGGCGCGGTGGTCGCCAAGTTCGGCGAGAGCGTTCCGGTCTCGCTGCAAACGCCCGTGCAGAAGATCAAATACAGCGGGCAGGGCGTGCAGCTCGAAACGCCGAAGGGTACGGTCAACGCGAAATATGCGATCGTAACCTGCTCCACGGGCGCGTTGCAGTCGGGTTACATCAAGTGGGATCCGATCCTTCCGGAGTGGAAGGAAAACGCGATCCACAATATCCCCATGGCGCTGCTCGCGAAGATTCCGCTCCTGCTCGACGGCGAACGCTTCGGACTGAAACCGTTCGAGGACGTTCTGTTCGAAATGCCAGGCAAACAGGACATCTATTTCATCGCCCATCCGTTCGAATTCCCGATGATGATCGGTTTCGTCGGCGGCGACTTCGCGTGGAATCTTTCCTCGCAGGGTCGGGAGGCGGCGATCGATTTTGCGACGAGCGCGCTGCAGCGCATCTTCGGCGAGAAGGCGGGCAAACACATTCTGAAGGCGGATTTCACGCAGTGGCCGCGCAATCCCTGGGTGCGCGGTGCGTATTCGGCGGCGCTGCCGGGACAGTTCGCGTCCCGTGCGGCGTTGAAGCGTCCGCTTGCGGACAAAGTTTACTTCGCGGGCGAGGCGGTCGCGGGCGAATTCACGCAGACCTGCGGCGGCGCGGTGCTGGTCGGGGCGGAAGTCGCGAACACGATCATCAAGCGGCTGAAATAGAGTCTCCTCTTCTCTTTTCCTGTCACCCGCGGGCTTGTCTCGCGGGTCTCGATTAAAGTCTACCCAGCCACTCCGCCGCTTCGCGCCACAAGGGTTCGCGCGATTGCTCGCGGAAGTAGCCGAAGTGACCGATCTTCTTCACGCCCGCGGATTCCGGCGTGACGGTGATGTGCTCCGGCTTCGTGCCTGTGTACCCGGCGAGCAGCCCTGCAACGGTCGCCGGCGGCGCCCAGTCGTCGTCCGACATACCGACCGCGCGCAGCGCGCCTTTGTAGTTCGGGAAATATTTCCGCGCCTCCAGCGTCTCGTCGTCATAGAGGTAGCGCGGCTTCATGCACCAGCCGGCCCATTCGCGAAAAACGCCTTTCGGCAAGTCTTCGCCCATGCCCATTTTCCCTGGGACGTAACCGAAGATCGTGTAGGCGAGGGGCCCTAGCACGCGCAGCGAGAGCCATACGCGATACTTCTCGGGTGCAGGAAACAGTTTCCAGTAGCCGATCTGTGAGGCAGCAAAAAGCGCACGGCTCACTTTGTGATTGTTCGGCAACTGCCCGAGCGCCTGGCCGCCGAAGGAGTGGCCGACATAAAGGAGCGGTTTTCCGTCGGCTAAGCTTTCGGCGTAATCGACTGCGGCGACGAGATCGAGCGAGGCCCACTCGCGCATCCTTGCCGGAAACCCGCGCAGGCCGCCCGCCGGCTTGGAGCCGCCGATGCCGCGATAATCGAAGGTGATCGCCTTGAATCCCTGTTCCGCGAGAAAACGCGCGAACTTCGCGTAGTAACCGCGCGGCACCGCGGTCGCCGACGCAATCAACACGGCCCCGCGATGCGGCAGCGCAGGCTCGAAGACCGTTGCCGCGAGCCGGTAGCCGTCTGCTGCGGGAAATTCGGTGTGATTTTCGCTTGTAGGGCTCGTCATGCGCGGCATTCTCCACGCGAGGCCGCCCCGTTCAAGCGCGTTAACTTTGCAGCTACGGGCCGCTACGTAAGTTTGACTGGCCTCAAGGCCGCCCCGGCCGCAAAACTGGCATCGTGCGGCAGCCCCCGCTATAACCCCCGGCCTTAAGCGGGTGCGTCCGCCTGTGGAGTATGTGTGATGAAAGAGCGTTGGAGCCCGGATAGCTGGCGCAAGAAGCCGATCGTCCAGGTGCCGGATTATCCGGATCAGAAGGCCCTCGAGAGCGTCGAGAAGCAGCTCGCGAACTTTCCGCCGCTGGTTTTTGCAGGCGAGGCGCGGGCGCTGAAGCGCGCGCTCGCGACCGTGGCATCCGGAGACGCTTTTCTCTTACAGGGCGGCGATTGCGCCGAGAGCTTCGCCGAGCATCGCGCGGACAATATCCGCGACTTCTTCCGCGTCTTCCTGCAGATGGCGGTGGTGCTGACCTTCGCCGCCGCTTCGCCGGTCGTGAAAGTCGGCCGCATCGCCGGCCAGTTCGCAAAGCCGCGCTCCTCTCCCATGGAGAAGCAGGGCGGCAAGGAACTGCCGAGCTATCGCGGCGACATCATCAACGGCCCGGAGTTCACCGACGAAGCGCGTATTCCCGATCCGAAGCGGCAGCTTGAAGCCTACCGTCAGTCCGCGGCGACGCTGAACCTTCTGCGCGCGTTCGCGACCGGCGGCTACGCCAACATTTCGAACGCGCATCAGTGGATGCTCGGCTTCGTGAAGGACAGCCCGCAGTCGAACCGCTACGAAGCGCTCGCCTCGCGTCTGACCGAGACGCTCGACTTCATGCGCGCCTGCGGCATCGATCCCGAAGTGCACCCGGAAATGCGCACGACCGATTTCTATACGTCGCACGAGGCGCTGCTGCTCGGTTACGAGCAGGCAATGACGCGCGTCGATTCCACCTCGGGCGATTGGTACGACACTTCCGGTCATATGGTCTGGATCGGCGACCGCACGCGCCAGCCGGATCACGCGCATGTTGAGTTCTGCCGCGGCATCAAGAATCCGATCGGCATCAAAACCGGTCCTTCGACCACGCCGGAAGGCCTGCTCAAGCTGCTTGAAATCCTCGACGCAGACCGCGAGCCGGGCCGCATCACGCTGATCGCCCGCTTCGGCGCGGGTAAAGTGAACGAGCATCTGCCGCGCCTGATCCGCGCGGTGAAGCAGGATGGCCGCAAGGTGGTCTGGTCCTGCGATCCGATGCACGGCAACACCGTGAGTGCTGGCGGCTATAAGACCCGGCCGTTCGACCTGATCCTGCAGGAAGTGCGCGAGTTCTTTGCCGTGCACTCCGCGGAAGGCACGCATGCGGGCGGCATCCACCTCGAGATGACCGGCCAGAACGTCACCGAATGCACCGGCGGCGCGCGCGCGATCTCCGACACCGATCTGAAGGACCGCTATCACACGCATTGCGACCCGCGCCTCAACGCGGAGCAGGCGATCGAGATGGCGTTTCTGGTTGCCGACCTTCTCAAGAAGGAGCGCGCCGAGCGCGCGCGGCCGATCTCGGCGGTCGCAGGCTTCTGAGGGAATCGGACCTCTAAAAGAAAAAGGCCGGGCAGAGCGCCCGGCCTTTTTGTTTGCGGCGGTGTGTTACTCCGGCCTTGGCCTGTATGCGAGCGCGTAGCCGACAATACCGGCGACGCCTGCCTGCCAGACGACAAACAGCGGCGCGAGCCCGTGGATCGGCCCGCTGCTCTGCATGAAATAGAGCAGTGTCCCCGCAACTGCCCCGAACAGGACCGTCTTCACGATGCTGAGGTTCTGGCGGAAATCCTCGCTCGCAATCCACAGCGAGATGGAAGTGATCAGCGCGCCGACAAAACCGGAAGCCGCGCCGATCCAGAGCAGCGCCGTCTTGTTTTTTTCGTCGTGAAGCGTGACCGCAAGGCGATAGGCGCACCACCAGCCGATCACGACGCCAGCGAACACGATCAGCATGGGGATCGGATTGTGCGACTCCCAGGAATAGATGCCGAGTGCGATCACGATGCCGAAGAAAAGCGCCGGCAGCATCGGCACCCCGAACAGCTCGGCGCCGTCGATCGTCGCGTAGTTCGAGAGCAGTCCCGAGATTGCGCCGCAGACCGCGAGGATGATTCCGGCTTCCCGACGGGTCTGGTATTTGCGTTTCGCCATTGCCGCACGCCTCCCTGATTTGGTGCGCATATTAGCGCAACGGTGGCTTGACGGAAGCTGGCATTGCCGCCCGTTCCGCGCGGCGCTAGACGGATGACATGAGTGTAAAAGACCGCCTCGTCCTCGCGATTGCGCAGCTAAATCCCGCCGTCGGCGACATTCCCGGCAATGCGGAGAAGGCGCGCGCTGCGCGTGCCGTCGCGGCCGAGGGCGGGGCCGATCTGCTCGTTCTTTCCGAGCTGTTCATCGCGGGTTACCCGCCGGAAGACCTCGTGCTGAAACCCGCGTTTCAGGCGGCCTGCCGTTCGGCGGTCGAGGCGCTCGCGCGCGAAACCGCGGACGGTGGCCCAGCGGTGCTGATCGGCACGCCGTGGGTCGAAGACCGCAAGCTTTATAACGCCGTGTGTCTGCTCGATGGCGGCAGGATTTCGGCCGTGCGTTTCAAGGTCGATCTGCCGAACTACGGGGTGTTCGACGAAAAGCGCGTGTTCGTCGCGGGACCGATGCCGGGGCCGATGGATTTTCGCGGCATTCGCATCGGCAGCCCGGTCTGCGAGGACATCTGGACGCCGGATGTCGTCGAGTGTCTCTCCGAAACCGGCGCCGAAATCCTGATCGTGACGAACGGTTCGCCTTATGACCGCACGAAGCAGGATGTGCGTCTTTCGCATGCCGTCGCGCGCGTGACCGAAAGCGGCCTGCCGTTCATTTACGTCAATCAGGTTTGCGGACAGGATGAGCTTGTTTTCGACGGTACGTCGTTTGCGCTGCATGCAGACCGCTCGCTCGCGTTCCAGCTTCCGTCGTTTCAGGAAAGCGTGGTGCTCACCACATGGAAGCGCGAAGGCGGCACTTGGCGCTGCAATGACGGGCTGATCGTTCCCGAGATCGAAGGCGATGCCGCGGATTACACCGCCTGCGTGCTGGGCCTGCGCGATTACGTGAACAAGAATGGCTTCAAGGGCGTGGTGCTCGGGCTCTCGGGCGGCATCGATTCTGCGCTGTGCGCGGCAATGGCGGTCGATGCGCTGGGTGCGGATCGCGTGCACTGTGTGATGATGCCTTATCGCTATACTTCGGAAGACTCGCTCAAGGACGCGAAGGCTTGTGCGGCTGCGTTAGGCGTGCGCTACGACATCGTGCCGATCGCGGACGCGGTGGAGGGGTTGGAGCAATCGCTCGCCGGTCTCTTCAAGGGCACCAATCGCGACATCACGGAAGAAAACCTGCAGTCGCGTGCGCGCGGTACGATCCTAATGTCGATTTCGAACAAGTTCGGGCCGATGGTGGTGACGACCGGCAACAAGTCGGAAATGTCGGTCGGATACGCGACGCTCTATGGCGACATGAACGGCGGCTACAACCCGATCAAGGATCTCTACAAGACGGAGGTCTATCGTATCTCCGCACTGCGCAACCGCTGGAAGCCGGTCGATGCAAAAGGCCCGGACGGCGTCGTGATCCCGGAAAACATTCTCGTGAAAGCGCCGACCGCGGAGTTGCGCGAAAACCAGAAAGATCAGGACTCACTGCCGCCTTACGACATTCTCGACGGCATACTCGAGCGGCTCGTCGAGCGCGAGGAGCCGGTGGCGCAGATCGTCGAAGCCGGGTTCGAGAAGGAGACCGTGCTGAAAGTCGCGCGCCTGCTCGACATCGCTGAGTACAAGCGCAGGCAGGCGGCTCCGGGCGTGAAAGTGACCTTGAAGAACTTCGGCCGCGACCGCCGCTACCCGATCACCAACCGATTCCGCGATCCGGGCACCAAGCCGGCGGAGCCGGATCGGAGCTTGTCGAAAGGTGCTGTGGCGGCAAGGACGGAAGTGATCGATTTTTAGGACGACCACCCCCTTACTCGTGATGCCCGGCCTAGCGCCCGACACCCCTGCCTTAGCAGCATTTGATTTAGTAAGTGGCGTGGATGGCCGGGACCAGCCCTGCTATGACGCAGAATCTTATCGCACCAGCGCAGCACCGTCGCAGCGCACGCCGTTCACCCATACATCCGCCTCGCCTAGGCCGATCCCGAGCGTCTTCAGTACGTTGTTCAGCGCGCCGTCGATGGCAGGAGCGGCGGAGTTCAGGATCGAGCGGATCAGCGCGATCAGCACGGCGTTCGGCGTCAGCGTGAGCAAGCCGCCCGCATTCACATTCAGGGCGAGATTGCCGAGCAGGCTTGCGGTCAGCGACTGCATGAAATCGCTCGTCTTCACATTCTTCGCGACGAGATTCATAATGTCGGCGTAGCGGAACACCGCACTCGTATCGTTCATATTGGTGATTGCTGCATTCGCGCGACCTGTCGCGGTGATCAGTCCCGCGACATTCGCAATCGTCGCATTCGCCATGTTCGGCGGACTGCCGAGCGACTTCCATCCCGAGAGCGCCACTGGCTCCGCGATCCAGGCGTTCACGAGCGAAGGCTTCACCGCGAGTGTGACCCGCATGTCGTTTACAGGATTAGCCCCGCAGGAAACGTCGGCGAGCCGTGCGCGCGCCGCCGCGATATCGAGATAGAGCGGCACGCGCAGCGTGACCGCGGAAAGCAGTCCGGAACCACCGACCTGCGCGATCAGCCGCACTCGTGTCTGCGCGGTATAGACTTCGACACCTGCGGTTCCGAAACGAAGCCACGGAGACGATTGTGGCCGCTCGCCGACGGTGATGCCGAGTTGCACGCCCATGAGCCCCGGCACGGCGAGGTTCGCTGTCACATCGGCCTGGTTGTTGCCGTTTGCGACTTCTGCCGCCGCCGGGATGATCGAAAGCGCCGATGCTTTTGCCTGCAAGGCAGCGGCGCCCTGACCGAAAGCAAGCGGGCTGCTCTGGCCGAAGTCGATCAGTTCGTTGACGAAGAACTTCACGTTGTTCGCATCGGAGGAATTTTTGAGTCCGCGCAGCGCGAAATCCACTTGCGCGCCGCCCCCGTTCGCATTGGCAACGCTGATGAGCGCGTCGAGCAACTGACCCACGGAAATTTTCGTGGCCGCGAGTTGCTCATAGGTGCCGGTCTGTCCGACGACCGAAACGCCGAGCGCGTTCGAGAACTTGAACAGATCGACGTTGTATCCGGCGAGCGCGTTGTAATCGATGACGGTCAGTGCGACGTTCCCGCCGAGCAGGCCATTGAGCAGCGCGTTCAGAATGCCTCCATCCAGAGAGACAAGGCGCGAACCGACCGTGAAGGCGGCCTGCGCGGTCGCAACGGCCGTTGCTCGCGTTGCGATGTCCATGGTGCCGTCGGGAAGAAAGCTCTTGCCGAAATAGGCTTGCGCGCGGCTCTCGAGTTCCACCATCACGGCGTTGATCGGCATGCCGTTCGGAACAAAGCGCAGGTTCGCCGGGATCGCCGGGTTGGCAATGTAGGACCCCTTGATGATGCGAATGTCACGCACGCCTGGGACGCCGTTGTCGTTTACGGTTGCGGTCGCGGCGAGCAGCGCCTTGTCTGGATCGCTGGCGGCTGCAATCGCTGCGAGATCGACCGCGCTCTGCGCGCGTCTGCGCTCGACGAATACGGATGCGACATCGACGCCGATCGCCAGCGCACCGACCCCGCAGATCGCGAAAGCAGCGGCAATGATCGCGATGCCGCCGCGCTCGTCGCGTAAAAATGCACGTGTGGATGCAAGGAAAGAGAGCCGGCGGAGCATCACGTCAGTAACCGCCCCGCCGGACCACGGCGCTGCGCGCGATCGTTTTCGGCGGCATGGGGATCAGGCCTTCGAAAGCAAAGACGATCGAGCGCGAGGCGTCGTAGCTGATCGAAACATTGAAAAGATTGGCGTCGTTCGGCGAAGCCGCCGCTGACACCGTGAGATAATTCGGGTCGATCAGCGGATAGCTGCCGACGATGCTCGCCACCTGCGTTTTTGCGAGTTCGGCGCGTTCCGCTTCAGACAGGCCCTGCACGGTCGCGCGGGCGGCCTCGGCGGCGAGTTGCTGCACCGAATGCACGGTGCCGAAGTACATCGCGAAGACGAGAACACCGAGCAGCACCATGAAAAATAGCGGCCCGACAATGGCGAACTCGATGGCGGCGACCCCCGAGCGGTCGTGTAGCCAGCGAGGCAGCTTACGCTGCAAGAAGCGCCATGCCGGGAGCCGCCAAGGTTGCGCAGAAGGCCACTTCTGAAGCTCAGGCACGTTCCACACCCGAATGATGGAGTTGGACTGGGAGGAACGATAACCGGAGGAACTATCGCTTGTGTTAAACCAAGTCTTATCTTCAACCTATGAGAGTATTTGCATCCGGCATACGATAAGCCCGCTTTTCGGTTGGCCTATCAGGCCCTTGCTGGCCTAGAGCTTAGTCAGAAACGCGATTCCGAGAGCTAGAGAGCATGTCAGGGCCCGTCGTCCGCTTTGCGCCGTCTCCGACCGGCCTCATCCACATCGGCAATGCCCGTACGGCGCTCCTGAACGCGTTATGGGCGCGGAAGAACGGTGGCACCTTCATCCTCCGGCTGGACGACACGGATCGCGCCCGTTCGGAAGAGCGCTTTGCAGAGGCGATCAAGGCGGATCTTTCCTGGCTCGGCATTGCGCCTGACCGGATCAAGCGGCAGTCCGCCCGCATGACGCGCTACGAGGAGACGCTTGCGAAGCTGCGCGAGCTCGGCCGCGTCTATGCCTGCTACGAGACCGAGGAAGAACTCGACCGCAAGCGCAAGCGCCAGCTCGGGCGTGGCTTGCCGCCGGCCTATGACCGCGCGGCACTCGCCATGAGCGATGATGATCGCGCGAAGTTTGAGTCCGAAGGCCGCAAGCCGTACTGGCGCTTCAAGCTCGATCACCACGTCGCTAAGTGGAACGATCTCGTGCGCGGGGAGATTGCGATCGACACGGCATCCCTTTCCGACCCCGTGGTCTGCCGCGCCGACGGCACCTGGCTTTATTCGCTCGCATCCGTCGTCGACGACATCGACATGAAGGTGACGCACGTCGTCCGCGGTGAGGATCACATCACCAACACCGCCGCACAGCTCGACATGTTCGCGGCACTTGGCGCAAGTGCGCCAACCTTCGCGCATCACAATCTGCTGACGCTGCCAGGCGGCGAGGGGCTGTCCAAGCGTTTCGGTTCGCTCTCGATCCAGTCGCTGCGCGAGGCAGGCCACGAAGCACTCGCGGTCGCAGCGGTCGCGGTCCTGACCGGTACTTCGCATGCGGTCGAACCCGCCGAAAGTCTCGACGCACTTGCGGCGAAGATCGACTTCGGGAAAATCTCGCACGGACCCGCGCGTTTCGACCCGGCCGATCTTGACGTGCTGACGGCGAAGACGTTGCACGCGGCATCTTTTGCAGCGGTCGCGGATCAGCTCGGCGCATTGAAGGTAGGCGGCGGCGAGCAGTTCTGGCTCGCGGTGCGTGGCAATCTTGTGAAGCTTGCTGAAGCAGCAGAGTGGTGGGAGGTCGTTTCAGCACCGCTCGCTACGAAAATCGCGGATGCCGACCGCGAATTTTGCAGGCTCGCGGAAACGCTGCTGCCGCAAGAACCGTGGAGCGAGAAGGTGTGGGACGAGTGGCTTGCGGCGATCAAACCGGTCGCGAACCGCAAGGGCCGCGAACTCTTTCATCCGCTACGCATTGCGCTGACCGCCCGCGAGAACGGCCCGGAATTGCGTGCACTGCTACCCCTGATCGGACGTGCGCGGGCTTCCGCGCGTCTTCGCGGCGAAACCGCGTAGCGTCTAGCGAACCGGATAGAACTGCGGACCGACGACGCGAACCTTGCGGTTGGTATCCGGCTTTTCCGGCGGCGGAGGCGTTTCGGAGATTGAAGGTGTCGGCGTCGGCGGTTCGAACACGGGCGTATTCGGATTTTTCGACTGTTGCTTGGGTTGCGCGAGCGGGCCGATCTTCGGCTGCGAAAGCTGCTTCGAGCGTTGCTCGGTCACGATGATATCGCCGCGCTGGATGGTCTGGTCCTGACCGAGCGCGTCGGCCCAACTCTGGCCCGGTCCGCGGCACGAGCAGCCCGGATTGAACTCGGTGCGGTATTTGAAGGCGTTCGGCAGTGACGAATAGTATTCGCCGGAGACCGATACGGCCTGTTCGATGTCCTGCCCGGGATTGCTGTACATATAGAGCGCGACTTCGGCCGCCGGGCACTGTCGCTTGCAGATCGATTCGTCTTCGCCGAAACGCGACTGCACGGTGGCGAAGCTGATCGGGAAGAAGAAGCCGTCGCAGAGGCGCACGCAAACCGTGCGGAAGCCGGATCCTTCCGGCATCTCGTTCGGCGTGACGTCGGGGTTCTCGTCGTTATTGCCGAACAGGCGGTCGAGGAAACCTCGCGGGCGCGCCGGCGGAACGGCCACATTGCGATACTGCGGCCCGCAATTGTTCTGGCTGAGCGAAACGAGCAGCTGCCGGCGCTGCAGATCGCGGGTGTAGTTCGCATCGGCGCCGCCGCCGCGAATTTGGGAAACTTCCTGCGCCATGCGGTCGAGGTTCGCGCGCATGCGGTCGATCTGCGGCTCGAGTTGGTTGCACTGTTCGGGGCGCTGGCTGCCGCCGAAGATGAAAAATCCGCGGCGGTCGCAGCCGAGCCGCCGTGCTGTGCCGATCGCCTGGTCGAGTTCCTGGCGTTGCTTCACGATCGCGTCCTCGTAGCGCGAGAGCGTTTCGCTGTTGCCGCTGGAAGAGCCGCGGTTCAATTCGGCAAGAGATGCCTCAAGGCGCTGGCAGATTGCACTCGAATTGGTTGGGAACTGTTGCGGCCGCGGCTGGTAATTGGGCGAAGGCGGCGGGGCGTTCGGAATGTTGGCGGGCGGCAAGGGCTGCGCGCCCGCCGCGCCCATCAGCGCTACGAGAATCGCGATCGCCAGGCCGTTTCGCCGCTCCAGAACCATGAATCGTGCCGCTTTTCCGAAGGTTTCGCCGCTAAAACACAGAATAACGTGACCGAATGATGGTGACGAGGTTCGGTATCGATTTCGTTTACTCGGCGTCCGGTTGGGCCGCGGGTGCTGCGGCGGCGAAAGCCGGGTGTTTCTGGCAGGCGGCGTCCGCGGCGGCGATTTTCGGGAACTTCGCCATATCCACCTTGTAGCGCCGCGCGTTGAAAACCTGCGGCACCAGAAAGATGTCCGCGAGTGTCGGCTGCGCGCCGAAGCAGTAGGGCGCAGGCGAGATCATACGCTCTATGGCTGCGAACCCTTTCTCGATCCAGTGCCGTGTCCATCCGTCTACGGTTTCGAGGTCGAGGTTAAGCTGTTTCAGGAGGTAGTTGCGCGGCCCCGTATTGCCGAGCGGGTGAACGTCCATCGCGATGATGTGTGTGACCGCGCGGACACGGACGCGCTCCCGCAAATCGGCGGGCAAAAGCGGGGGCGCAGGGTGATTTTCGTCGAGCCATTCGATAATGGCGAGCGATTGGATCAGCACCTCGCCATCGTCGAGTTCTAGCGCCGGCACACGCGCCTGCGGGTTCACCGCGGCGAAGCGTTCATCAAGATGTTCGCCCTTCACCAGATGAACGGGCACGGTCTCGTAAGCGAGCCCCTTCAGGGCGAGCGCGATGCGCACACGATAGCTCGCCGACGAACGGAAGTAGGAATAGAGCTGCATGTGCGTTCATCGCACAATCCGCGCGGGACTCAAACGGCGGGCAGCCGTAAGACCGCGTATTGCGCGTAGCCCCGGAACGGGCGCGCGAAGTGCAGTGTGGCGCGTTCCCGCGTCGCCAGTGTGCGCAACTCCGTTTCGAGTTCGTCCCGCGGCGTGACGTGAAACAGCTTCAGCCAGCGCGTGAGCGTGCGGCCAAAGAAGCCCGGCAGGCCACGCTGATCCCCGAAGTCGACGATGTGCAACTCGCCGCCACGGGCGAGCGCGGCAACGGCGCGCTCCAGCACCGCGCGCCATACCGGGATCATCGACAGGCTGTAGGAGACAAAAACACGTTCGAAGCGCTCGACCCCGAAAAGCGCTCTCGCATCGAAGTTCGTGGCGTCGGCGCTGGCAACTTCGATGGCATCGTCGAGCTTCTCGCGCGCGATGTTTTCGCGGGCCGTCCGCAGCATTTCTTCGGAAATATCGAGTCCGAAGAAGTCCGCGTCCGGGAACCGTTTTGCTGCGGCAATCAGGTTGCGCGCGGTACCGCAGCCGATTTCCAGAACGTGCGTGTCGGGCGCGGGATATAGACCACGAATGAGATCGTCACGGCCGAGCAGATAGAATTTGCGCGTGAGATCGTAGATGCGCCGCTGGTGCCGGTACATCCGGTCCATGTTCGCGGCGGCAATCGCGCTCTCGCTGCGGGTCAGCATTTCAGAACGTAAAGGTGAAAGCCGCCGTAGATCGCCGAGCGGTCGCGCGCGGTGAAGGCGAGCGACTCCTCTTCGCGATAATCCCAGCGGTCCAGAATGTCGTTCGCCACGCGGCCGGGGAGGAGCGAAGGTTTCGCGGCTGTCCGGAAAATGACACGTGCGCCGGGCTTCGCCGTGCGCGTGATCTCTTTCCACAGCGAGTTGAGTTGCGCGTCGCTCATCCAGTCCTGCGCGTCCAGCAGGATGTAGCGATCCCCCGATGCGTCTTGCTGCGATTCGAGATACTCGGTGAAGGATCGGTTCAGCACTTCCACGCGATTCACGCGCGCTTTGACGATCTCGAAGTTCTCTCGCCGCAGGTAGGGCGGCAGCGGGCCGCTCGCTTCGTCAGCGTATCCACGGCCGAAGGCCTGCCATGCAAAATAGTTGTCCTCGATGCGGAAGCCGCAGGAGAGCCGCTCCAGCCGCTCGTAAACGACCGCAGCCATATTGCCGTTTCCGGCGCTGGCAAGGGCTTCGTATTGTGCGGGCGGAATCCCGAGGCCAAAGAGCGAGAACTGCCGCGCCAGTGCCCAGCGTATGAGTGTCCGGTCGAACAACGGCGCGAGCGCCGTCGCGAAGTAACTTTTCTGTTCTTCGAGCGAACGCGCCCGCAGGAGGTCGCGCGGGTTCACGCCATAGGCGCGGGCAACCAGATGACCGAGGCCGATAAAGCGGCCAAGCAGCCCGAAGCGGTAAAAGTTGTTCGCGAAAACGCCGATGCGCCGCTCGCCGAGCCCGAAGCGGCGGTGCTCCCAATAGGCGCGCGTATCTTCGTCGAGGTGGCTCGCGAGCCAGCGGTCATAGGCTGCGATGTTCGCCTTCTCGTTGGCGCCGCCGAAGAAGCGGTAGAACTCGTTCCACGAGGGAAGCTTCGCGGCGGCAGCGAGCTTGAGCTTGTTCAGCGCGACATGGGTCGGGTTTAGGTCGAGTGCCGTGATGCGCGCGGGGTTTGCCGTCAGATAGGAGAGAATGTTGCAGCCGCCGGATGCGATGGCGACGACGTGGCTGTCGGACGCAATACCGAGCGCCTCCATGTCCACTTCCGGGTCTTCCCAGATCTGCGGATAGACGAGACCCTTGAACAGCGAGGCGAACACAGCGTTCAGAAGGTTCGTGGTGCCAAGCGAACGGCGATAGCCGACGGCGCTTCGCAACCGCGCGGAAACGGAGATTTCAGCCAAGCGGTGTCCCTCACGGAATCGGTTTTTCTTTTCCGTGTAACGGAGCGGCTATGTCAGTTTGACGACAGTTAGCGCTTGATCTTGCGCATACTCTTCGCGACTTCACGGTCGCCCGCGCGTCCGGAAGCGGAGAGCGCGGAGGCGACACCTTCCTGATCGGCCGCGCTGCGGTTCTGGCTGAGCTTCGCCTTGCCTTCGAGCGTTTCGATATGCAGCCGGATGCCGACGATGCCCTTGATCTGTCGCGCGATGTAATCTTCCGGCGCGTCGGACACTTCCCACGGCTCGGCGAAGCCTGCCTCGAAGCGTTGGGTCAGCGTCTCCACCTGCGCACGCAGCATCTCTGCGTCTTCGAAAATCTCCAGCCGCCCCCGCGCTACGATCATCGAGTAGTTCCAGGTCGGCACGACCTTGCCATGCACTTTCTTGGTCTCGTACCAGCCCGGTGAAACATAGGCGTCTGCGCCCATGAAAAGCGCGAGTGCGGGCTTCGTGAGATCGCTATCGCGCCATTGCGGATTGCCGCGTGCGAGATGCCCCGCGATGGTTCCCTGCGGTCCGGCATGCGGATCGAACACGATCGGCAGGTTGCTCACGATAGGTCCGTGCGCGCCGACCGAAATTAGCGTCGTGAGTCCCGAGGCCGCGATCTGCGCCTGCATCGCGGCGAGATCCGTCTCGCGGAAAGCGGGTGGATTGTAGAGCATGTCAGTCGGGCAGTTCCGCGCCGGTATCGGCGAGCACGGCTGCCCGCGCCGTCACTGTATCCAGCACGCGCTCGAAAGCCGCGCGGTCTTCGGCGGACACTTCCCCGAACATCCGCTGGGAAAGCGCTTGCGCCGCAGGCGCAATCGATTCGTACACTTCAAGCCCGATCGGGCTCAGCGACAGAAACGCCTCGCGCTTGTCGTCACGGTTCGCGCGCTTGGCCAGCATCTTCTTGCGCGTCAACGTCGCCACCGCACGCGAAACCTTGGTCTTGTGCATGTGGCTGCGCTCGCCGATCTGCTTCGCGGTCATGGTGTTGAATTCGCCGAGTTGCGCGATCACGCGCCATTCGGCGATGCCGATGCCGTATTTCGTGGAATAGGTGCGCGCGGTCGCCTGACTGACGAGGCTCGCTGCCACCACCAGCCGGTAGGGCAGGAAATTCTCGAGCCGAAGCACGTAACCTTCGTTGTTTGACATTGGTTTCATTTGTAACTAGTTTGCATGAAACCGCTGTGCGAAGCAAGAAGCAATTGGCGGACAATAGCCGAATGACGAAGGCGAGCAATCGCCGGAGCAACCGATCAGGGAGAACGCCATGGCAAGCGACCGCAGAAGCGCACCCGCGGAAAGCCGCAGGCCCGCCGATATCGAGAGCGCGATCTTGCCCGGATACATGTCAGGCTTCGGCAATAGCTTCGAAACCGAAGCGCTGCCCGGCGCGCTGCCGATCGGCCGTAACTCTCCGCAGAAATGTAATTACGGCCTCTACGCAGAGCAGCTTTCCGGCTCGCCCTTCACCGCGCCGCAAGCCACCAACCAGCGCTCCTGGCTTTACCGGATTCGTCCCGGCGTGAAGCACACCACGCGCTTCACCCGCATCGACCGCGGCCACATCCGCACCGCGCCGGAGCGCGACGAGACCGAAATGCCAATCGGCCAGCTGCGCTGGTCGCCGATGGAAATGCCGAAGGAGAAGACCACCTTCGTCAACGGCCTGCACACAATCACGGTCGCGGGCGACTGCGAGGCGATGAGCGGCATGGCGGCACACATGCTGTTCGTGAACGCCTCGATGGAGCGCGAGCACTTCTTCAACGGCGACGGCGAGTTTCTGATCGTCGCGCAGGAAAATTCGCTCCGCTTCCGCACCGAATTCGGCGTGATCGACATCGGTCCTGGCGAAATTTGCATCATTCCGCGCGGTGTGATCTTCCGCGTCGAGCTGCTGAACGGGCCCGCGCGGGCCTATGTCTGCGAGAATTATGGCGGCGGCTTCACGCTGCCCGACCGCGGGCCGATCGGCGCGAACTGCCTCGCCAATCCGCGCGACTTCCATACGCCGGTCGCAAGCTATGAAGATGTTGAGGGTAAGCACACGCTTTACGTGAAGTGGGGCGGGGAGATGTACCGCACTGAAACCGGCCATTCGCCGCTCGATGTCGTGGCCTGGCACGGCAATTATTATCCGTACAAGTATGACCTGCGGCATTTCTCGCCCGTCGGCGCAATCCTGTTCGATCACCCCGATCCGTCGATCTTCACGGTGCTGACATCGCCGTCGGAGACGCCGGGCACTGCGAACATTGACTTCGTGATCTTCCCCGAGCGCTGGGGTGTCGCGGAGAACACCTTCCGCCCGCCCTGGTATCACCGCAACATCATGTCGGAGTTCATGGGCAACGTGTACGGCGTCTATGACGCGAAGCCCGAAGGCTTCACGCCCGGCGGCATCAGCCTGCATAATACGATGCTTCCGCACGGACCCGACGTCGATGCGTTCGAGCATAGCAGCAACGTCGAACTGAAACCGGTGAAACTCAAGAACACGCTCGCCTTCATGTTCGAGACCCGCTTCCGCCAGCGCGTCACGAAATATGCGGCGCAATCGCCAGCCTTGCAGGACAATTACATCGACTGCTGGGCCGGGCTGAAGAAGCACTTCGATCCGAACCGGCGCGAGCCCAAATAATGAAGCTGGCGTCTCTACGCGAAGGCCGCGACGGGCGGCTCATCGTGGTTTCGCGCGATCTCACGCGCTATGCCGACGCCGCGGCATCGTTGCAAGTCGCGCTCGAGCATTGGGACGAGGCGGAGCCCGAGCTTCGCGCCATCGCCGAAGCGCTCGAAGCCGGCAAGATCGATCATTGGCCTTTCAATTCCGAGGATTGCGCGGCGCCTTTGCCGCGCTCGTTCGGCTGGGCCGATGGCTCGGCTTACGTCAATCACGTCGAGCTTGTCCGTAAGGCGCGCAACGCCGAGATGCCCCAGAGTTTCTGGACCGATGCCCTGATGTACCGCGGAGGCTCCGATCGCTTCCTTGGCCCGCGCGAGCCGTCGAAATTCGCAGATGCCGCATGGGGCATCGACTTCGAGGCGGAAGTCGCAGTCATCGTCGATGACGTGCCTATGGGCGTGTCCGCAGAGGAAGCGCGAAAGAAAATCCTGCTTGTGCTGCTCGTGAATGACGTCAGCCTGCGCAATCTTATTCCCGGCGAACTCGCCAAGGGCTTCGGCTTCTTTCAGTCGAAAGCACCGACTGCGTTCTCGCCGGTCGCGGTAACGCCGGACGAACTGGGCAGTGCGTGGGACGGTGGCGCGTTGAACCTGCCGCTCTATTCCTATGTGAACGGCAAGCTGTTCGGAAAACCGAATGCGAAGACCGATATGACTTTCGACTTCGGAAAACTGATCGCACACGCCGCGCGAACCAGGCCGCTTTCCGCCGGCATGATCGTCGGCTCCGGCACGGTATCCAATAAAGATGCGGACGGCGGGCCGGGCAGGACCATAGAAGAGGGCGGCGTAGGGTATTCCTGCATCGCGGAAATCCGCGCGGTGGAGACGATCCGCACCGGCAAACCCTCGACGCCGTTCCTTTCGTTCGGCGACAGCATAAAAATCGAAATGCTCGACGCAGCCGGAAAATCCATCTTCGGCGCGATCGATCACAAAGTGGAAAAGGCGTGATGGCGACATTTGCTTCGACCGGCGATCTCTCGGAAAAGAAAGTCACCTTCGAGGAGATCGGGCGCGATCTCTATGCCTTCACCGCGGAGGGCGATCCAAACTCCGGCATCATCGTCGGCGACGAAGGCGTGATGGTGATTGACGCGCAGGCGACACCGGTCATGGCGCAAGACGTGATCGCGCGCGTGAAGAAGGTCACAGACAAACCAATCACGCACGTGCTGCTCACGCACTATCACGCCGTCCGGGTGCTCGGCGCCTCCGCTTATGACGCGAAGGCGATACTTGCGTCGGACGCGACCCGCGATCTGATCGTCGAGCGCGGCCAGCAGGACATGGATTCGGAGATAGGTCGATTCCCCCGCCTGTTCCGGGCGCAAGAATCAATTCCCGGTCTGACCTGGCCCACGATCACGTTTCCGCGTGAGATCACCGTCTGGCTCGGCAAGCGCGAAGTGAAAATTCGGCATCTCGGCAGAGGGCATACGGCCGGAGACGTGGTGGCGTACGTCCCGGATGCAAATGTGGTCTTTTCGGGCGATCTGGTCGAATATCACTCGGCCTGTTACTGCGGCGACGCGCACCTCAAGGATTGGCCTAACACCCTGAATAAGCTTGCCGAATTTGGCTCGTCCGCGCTGGTGCCGGGCCGTGGTGCGGCCCTGAAAAGTGCAGCGCAGGTGAAGGACGGCATCGAACTGACGAAAGCCTTTCTCGCCGATCTCTACGGCAGCATCGTACCGGTGGCGGCGAAGGGCGGCAGCCTGAAAGACGCCTGGAATGCAGCCCGTTCGGCCATGGACACAAAATACGCAACATTCGCGATCTACGAGCACTGTATGCCATTTAACGTATCGCGGGCCTATGACGAGGCACGGGGGATCGACCATCCGGTGATTTGGACCGCCGACCGGGACCGCGAAATGTGGAAGGCGCTACAGGGATAGGAACCAATTCTATGCGGACGTTTATCGCGCTCATTCTTTTGTTCTCCGCCGCCGGGCTGGCGGCGGCCCAGACCGGCGCACAGAAAAAGGTCGAGCCGCCGAAGACGCGGGAAGAACTCATGCAGCGCGTGCTGCTAACCGCCTTGGCGAACATCGAGAAGATCCGTTGCGCCGACGATAAAGCCTGTGCGCCCGCGACGGACGCCGAGAAAAAGAATCCGCCGCTGACGCTTTCGGAGACCAGCCAGGTCTTCGGTCGCGGGATTCTCAGCGGCGGCGCCGCCTACTGCGAGATGGACTGGAACAAGCGGAATTATCTGCCGATGATGGCGCACTGGCGCGAGCAGTTAAAAAAGAACGACCGCCAGCTCGCTCTGGTCTCGCTGGTCCATGACATTGCGAAGGATCAACTCATCGCGGAATTCTGGGGCAAGGGAAAATGCCCCGACGAGATGAAGAAGGACATCGAGTCCAAGCTGAATTTCAAGCCGTAGTCTCGAGAGTGGCGGTGCGATGGGGGAACGGAAGTCTGTTTTTCAGTTCGGCTATCGCCGCAGCGCCGATCAGGCCACGGAGCAACCGGTTCGCCGGCCTGTCGTCATCGTCGGCGCAGGACCCGTCGGACTAACCGCCGCGATCGATCTCGCGCAGCGAGGGATCGCATCCGTCATCCTCGATGATGCCGACCGCATCGGCGAAGGCTCGCGCGCGATCTGTTTCTCCAAGCGCACGCTCGAGATCATGGACCGGCTGGGGCTTGGCGACCGCCTGGTCGAAAAAGGCGTCACCTGGAAAGTCGGGAAAGTTTTTCTCGGCGAGCATCAGGTTTACTCGTTCGATCTGCTTCCCGAGGCCGGCCACAGGATGCCAGCCTTCATCAATCTCCAGCAGTATTATCTCGAAGGCTATCTGGTTGAGCGCGCGGCCGAACTGCCGCAAATCGATCTTCGCTGGCGTAACCGGGTCGCGGCGGTCGAGCGGCATGCGGGTTTCGTGCGGGTCACCATCGAAACGCCGGACGGCGCTTATCAACTCGATGCGGACTGGCTGCTCGCTTGTGACGGCGCGCGCTCGAAGGTGCGTGACTGTCTCGGCTTGAAGTTCGAAGGCCATATGTTCGAGGAGCGCTTTCTGATCGCGGACGTAAGGATGTCCGCCGAATATCCGACCGAGCGCTGGTTCTGGTTCGATCCGCCGTTTCATTCCGGCCAGTCGGCGCTTCTGCACCGCCAGCCGGACAATGTCTGGCGCATCGATCTGCAACTCGGACCCGATGCCGATCCTGAGGAAGAGAAAAAGCCCGAGCGCGTGCTGCCGCGGCTCAAGCGCATGCTGGGCGACCGCAAGTTCGAACTCGAATGGGTTTCGGTCTATCGCTTCAACTGCGCGCGGCTGAAGCAGTTCGTGCATGACCGTGTAATATTCGTCGGCGACAGCGCGCATCAGGTGTCTCCGTTCGGCGCGCGCGGCGCCAATTCCGGCATTCAGGATGCCGAGAACCTGGTCTGGAAACTCTCGCTCGTTCTGAGAGGAGAAGCGCCGGAAACGCTCCTCGAAAGCTACGATCTGGAGCGCGGACAGGCTGCCGACGAGAACATCAGCCATTCGACGCGCTCCACCGATTTCATCGCGCCGCGCACGACGCAGGAGCGCGTGCTCCGAAACGCGGTGCTGCAACTCGCGCCGCACGCACCTTTCGCGCGCCGGATGGTGAACTCCGGCAGGCTGTCGGTGGCGTCCCGGTACGACACTCCGCTTTCGACGGCGGATGCAGAGCCATTCGGGGGCAGCGCGCGGCTCGGGCTTCCGGTACCCGACGCGCCGCTCGATGACCGCGACGGCAGGAAGCGCTTTCTCCTGCAGTCGCTGTCTGGGGATTTCGAGCTTCTCTATTTCAAGGATGGCGCGCGGCCGAACGTTCCAGAAGGCGTACGTCTCACCGTAATCGGCGAGGATTTGGTCGATCGCGAAGGTATCTTCGCGGAGCGCTTCGACGCGACGCCCGGGTCGGCTTTCCTGCTGCGCCCCGACCATCATCTCTGTGCGCGAATGCGCCGCTACGACGGCACTCGCGTTCGCGAGGCACTCGCGCGAGCGAAAGGGCTGGCTTCATGAATACGCTCAAGGTCGAAGAGAATCTTTCGAATTCCGATGCAGCCTACGAAGCGCTGGTGGAAGCGCACCGTGGAGCCTCCGAGGCCGCGAGTGCCGCGCTGAACGCCCGGCTCGTTCTGATTCTCGCGAACCACATCGGCGATCTGGCGGTGCTGAAAGCCGCGATCGCACTTGCGAAGAAGGCCGGCTGATTCGAACCCGGGAGCCCGACGCTACCGAGACTGCCGGTTGCCGTACGGCTTTTGACCCAACTTAACATGTGTCAATTCTGCAACGGGCTACGGAATCCCGCAGTTCTACCCCGGGTTTGCTTACCCTTTAGGCACGTTGCCTAAGGCCTGACGTTGCGAAAACCCCCGGGAATAATGGATTTTCTGTGTCGAATACGAGGTTCGGGGTGCCCCGGCGAGTGTGACCTCACTCACCGGCCGTTCCAGGAAAGGCACTTCACAATTGAATTTGGGGTCACACGATGAGGGGTAACAAAATGAAGAAAATCCTGGGAACCGGCGTCGCGCTTGCGCTTATGGCCGGAACCGCAGCAGCGGCCGACATGCCGGTCTACAAGGCACCGGTGAAGGCTCCGCTGTGGGATGTCGCAATCGGCGGCTGGGTTGCATCCGACTACAACTTCCGCGGCGTTTCGCAGTCTGATCGCCACGCTTCGGCCGGATCGTACTTCGAACTTCAGTACAACGGCGTGCTCGGCGGTCAGCTGTATGCCGGTATCGCTGGTGCTGCGATCGACCTGCAGACCGGCACTGAAGTCGACATGTACGCGGGCTGGCGCAAGACGTGGGGCAACTTCGGCCTCGATGTCGGTTACTGGTACTACTGGTATCCGAAGGAGAAGGCGACCTACGGTAACGCCTTCGGCCTCGATACGGACTTCCAGGAAGTCTACGTGAAGGCTTCGTACGCAGTGAACGACGCGCTCTCGTTCGGCGCCCAGTTGTGGTACACGCCGGACATTCTGCACCTCGGTAAGGCTGCAGGCGTCAGCGGCATCGAGTCGTACTACTACGAAGGCAGCGTGAAGTACGTGCTGCCGTTCTCGACCCCGACCGCTTACGGCCCGCTCGGAGCGTTCGTCTCCGGCGCTGTCGGTCACTGGGACATCGGCACGAACGCCGCCGTCTTCGCCGGCACGGACGTGAGCTACACCTACTACAACGTCGGCGTCGCCTTCACGCTGAGCGCGCTGACCCTCGACCTTCGCTATCACGACACCGACCTGACGCCCACGCAGTGTGCGACCTTCACCGGTTTCACTCCGGGCGGCGGCACCACCAATACCTGGTGTAACGGTGCGTTCATCGCGAAGCTGTCGTTCGACACGCTTCTCTCGAAGATCAAGAACTAAGCTTCTTTTCGAAGCTGAAGAATCGGGCGGTGCCAAAAAGCGCCGCCCGATTTTTTTCTAAAGCTGGAAACGAAAAAGCCGGGCAGTGCCCGGCTTCATGTTTGGCGAATTGCCTCGCCGTTCAACGCACGCAGATCACCGCGTACAGGTGATCGCGACCTTCTCGGGGCACTTCGCGCCCTGGCAGGTGGAGCCTTTCATGCCGCCCGGCACCGAACCGGTAATCTCGGTCGGATCCAACCGTCCAAAGTCGACGGCGGCCGCATACTGATGGGACTGACACACCGCGGTGGCCATCGCCTTGCCGCAGGGCTCGCCCCTGGCGAGACAACTGTCGACGCCGTAGCCCTCGGAGCTGTCGATGATGAAGGTGCGCGAATCGGCCTTGGCCATCGCAATGGACGCGAGCAGGCAGGCTGCCAGCGCCGAAAAGCGTATCGTCGTCATGATCGTAGAGCCCGTTTCCCCGGAGATCCCTGTCTCCGTGCAAAGGTTGCGCCTGTTGGGTTGACGGGCCGTTAACGCGGGAACTCTGACCCTTGGAATGCGGGGTAAACGTGCAACTGAATCGGGTCAATGACGGCATTGGTCGCATGGGTGGTCCGGGCGTCCGCGCAGGTTTCGCGCTTGCCGTCGCCCTTGACGGCCTTCCCGCGGCCTAGCATGGTCCCGGCCATGTACACGGCCCACAACGCTTTCTTCGGCATTTGCCGCGAGATTATTCGCCCCTGACAGCAGGCGCGGACGGCCGTTTATTCTCGAAAAACTGAGAGTCGAACGCCCCGCCCGCGGGACGGAGACTTTTTATGGAGCTTCGGCTCTTTAATACGCTTACCAAAGAGAAAGAGGCCTTCGCGCCTCTCGATCCCGCGCGCGGCGTGCGGATGTATGTCTGCGGGCCGACGGTCTACGACTTCGCGCATATCGGCAACGCGCGGCCTGTCATCGTCTTCGACGTGCTCTATCGCCTGCTTCGTCACCTTTACGGCGAGGACAAGGTCAAATATGTCCGCAACATCACGGACGTGGACGACAAGATCAACGCGCGGGCCGCGGAGGAATATCCGGACCTGCCGCTGAATGAGGCGATCCGTCTCGTCACCGAGAAAACCGAAAAGCAGTTTCACGAGGACGTCGATGCGCTGGGCTGTCTGCGCCCGGACGTCGAGCCGCGCGCGACCGAACACATCGGCGAGATGCGCGAGTTGATTGAGCGGCTGGTGAAGGCGGGCTTCGCTTATGTTGAGCAGGATCACGTGCTGTTTGAAGTCGGGAAAATGTCCGACTACGGCAAGCTCGCGCGGCGCTCGCTCGATGAAATGGAGGCTGGCGCGCGCGTCGAAGTCGCGCCCTACAAGCGCAACCCGATGGACTTTGTGCTCTGGAAGCCCTCAAAGCCAAACGAGCCCGGCTGGCCTTCGCCGTCAGGAATTAAAACACCGGGCCGTCCCGGCTGGCACATCGAATGTTCCGCGATGTCGTGGAAGCATCTCGGCGAGACCTTCGATATTCACGGCGGCGGCATCGATCTCGTCTTCCCGCATCATGAAAACGAAATTGCGCAATCGCGCTGCGCGTTTCATTCGCCGGTGATGGCGAAGACCTGGATGCACAACGGCTTCTTGCAGGTCGAAGGCGAGAAGATGAGCAAGTCGCTCGGGAATTTTATCACTATTCGCGAGCTCTTGGACACTGGAAAATTTGGAAACAAGTCTTGGGAAGGGCAAACCGTAAGGCTCGCGATGTTGAAGACTCATTATCGCCAGCCGCTCGATTGGACCGTGAAAAGACTTTGGGAGGCCGAAGATCAGATTGTGAACTGGAGTCTTCGGTATGATGATATCGTCGAACCTCTGAACAATCCGAGACTAAAACTCATATCCAAAGGGCCCCATCCTGAAATCGTCGATGCATTGCTCGACGATCTAAATACGCATTTGGCTGTCAGCGTTCTTGGTCAGCTGGCGAGAGAAGCAAGTTCAAATCAGGAAACACTTCCAACCTTTCTCTCAAGTGCCGATTTGTTGGGTCTAATGCCATTGCGACCTGCAAATCTTGATTATGAAAATGCAGCTCGACGCGATCTACTTGATCGCGCGCGTCCGCTTGTTGAGGCTCGCAATGCCGCTCGCGCCAATAAAGACTGGAAGGAATCTGACCGCATCCGCGACGAACTCAAGGCGATGGGCGTTGTCATCAAGGACAACAAGGACGGCACTACCGATCTGGAGATCGCGCGATGAACTCCTGGAAAACGAAGACCGGCCTCGTCACCATCGTCGCGTTGCTGATCGCGCTCGGCGCGGCTTCCGCATGGCGCGCGAAGATGCGCGCGGACAACCAGCATGCGCAGCAGACCAAGCAGCGGATCGAGCAGGACGTGAAAAAGTCGATCGAGAACGCAACCAAAAGCATCAGGATGTGCCCGCTCTCCGATCCGGACTGCGACAGGCGTGACGGCAATGCGAAACGCTAAGAATCCGAATCTGAATCGAAGCCTTCGTGGCCATCGGGAAGGCATTGAAAAGTCACGTCTTTTCGGCTCGGTCCGGTTATTCGAAATCAACGCGAAGAACCTCGATCTGAATCACAAGGTGAAGTCATGAACGACGAACTCGACGAGCCGCCGTTCCCCCGGCACCGGACCTATTATGTCGCCCTGAAATACGTGGTGATGGCGCTCGGGCTCTTGCTCGCCATTTACGTATTCGGGCTGCTCTGGAGATGACAATGGCGCGCGAGCGGCTCTATCTGTTCGACACCACGTTGCGCGACGGCGCGCAGATGCATGGCGTCGATTTCACGGTCACCGACAAACTCCGTATCGCAAAGATGCTGGATGCCCTCGGCATCGATTACATCGAAGCTGGCATCCCCGGCGCGAACCCGACCGACACCGCGCTCTTCGCGGAAGACAACAAGACCAAGGCGAAATTCACCGCCTTCGGCATGACCAAGCGCGCGGGCCGCTCGGCCTCGAACGATCCCGCGCTCGCAGGCACGCTTGCCGCAAAGTCCGACGCGATCTGCCTCGTCGCCAAGGCTTCCGCCTTTCAGGTGCGTGTCGCGCTCGAGATCAAGCCTGAGGAAAACCTCGAAAGCATCCGCGACTCCGTCAAGGCCATCGTCGATAGCGGCCGTGAGGCGCTGATCGACTGCGAACATTTCTTCGACGGCTACAAGGATAACCGTGAATACGCGCTCGCCTGCGCGAAGGCGGCCTATGACGCCGGCGCACGATGGGTCGTGCTCTGCGACACCAACGGCGGCACACTGCCGAACGAGGTCGAAACGATCGTCGAAGACGTCGTGAAACTCATTCCCGGCGATCATGTCGGCATCCATGCTCACAACGACACCGAGCAGGCGGTCGCAAACTCCTTCGCAGCGGTGCGAGCCGGCGCGCGGCAGATTCAGGGCACCCTGAATGGCCTCGGCGAGCGCACGGGCAACGCGAACCTCTGCTCGATCATCCCTACGCTGCTCTTGAAGGGTGACTACGCCGAGAAATTCGAGATCGGCGTCAAGCCGGAGCAATTGAAGACGCTCCGAACCTGCGCGCATTCGCTCGACGAAATTCTCAATCGCGCGCCGGACAAGTATGCGCCTTATGTCGGCGAAAATGCTTTCGCCACCAAGGCGGGCATCCATGCATCGGCGATCCTGAAAGACCCCACGACCTATGAGCACGTGACGCCGGAAGCGATCGGTAACCGTCGCAAGGTCATGGTCTCGGATCAGGCCGGCAAGTCGAATGTGCTCGCCGAACTCGAGCGCCTCGGCATCGTCGCCGACAAGAACGATCCCCGGCTCGTTTATCTGCTGGAGGAAGTGAAGCGGCGCGAGGCGATCGGCTACTCCTACGAGTCGGCGGACGCCTCCTTCGCGCTGCTCGCGCGCCGTATGCTCGGCAAGGTGCCGGAGTATTTCGATGTCGAGCGCTTCAGCGTGAACGTGGAGCGCCGCTATAACGCCAAAGGCGAACTCACGACGGTGGCCGAGGCCATCGTCAAGGTCCGGGTAGGCAACGAGGTTCTGATTTCGGCGGGCGAGGGCAATGGCCCCGTGAATGCGCTGGACGTCGCGCTCCGCAAGGATCTCGGCAAGTATCAGTCCTATATTTCCGGGCTCCAGCTTACCGATTTCCGGGTGCGTATCCTCGATGGCGGCACCGGTGCCGTAACGCGCGTTCTGATCGAATCTACCGACGAGAGCGGCGAGCAGTGGACGACCGTCGGCGTTTCGCCGAATATCATCGATGCTTCGTTCCAGGCGTTGCTCGACTCGATCACCTGGAAGCTGCTCAAGAGCAACGCACCGGTCTGACAGGGAGAGTGCCGATGATCGATCACATCTCCATCGGTGTCAGCGACCTGAAAGCATCGACCGCCTTCTACAAGGAAGTGCTCGCCGTGCTGGACTATGAACTGCGCGACGAGCGGCCTGAGACATCGGGCTTTGGGCGCCGCGGCAAGTCTCATTCCGAGTTCTGGCTCAACGCGCGTCCGGATATGGCGAAGGTGCCTGCCGGCTCGGGGGTGCATATCTGTTTGCGCGCGAGATCCGCGGAGGCGGTCAAGAATTTTTACGACGCCGCGATCCGGCTCGGCGCGGAAGACGACGGCATGCCGGCCATCCGTCCTCAATACAGCAACAACTATTTCGCCGCTTTCATTCGCGATTTCGACGGCAACAAAATCGAAGTCGTCACCTTCGTCGCGCAGATCTAAGCGATCTACATGTTCTCCGAAACGGCCTGATCTTCGCGAAGCTCCCAGAGCGAAACCGGAGCGGTCGCGTTGCGAAGCTTCGGAAGTATGTCTTCGACATTTTCCGCAACCAGCAGATTATCGATGGCGTGCTGGCCGAGAAATCCGATGTCGCGGAAGTTGTCGAGCAGCGCGAGCAGCGGATTCCAGAAGCCGTTGGTATTGAGGATCAGGAGCGGCTTCTTGTGCTGGCCGAGCTGGATCCACGTCAGTTGTTCGACGAGCTCTTCGAGCGTGCCGATACCTCCCGGCAGCGCGACGAAGGCATCCGCCATCTCGAACATCTTGTGTTTGCGCTCATGCATGTCTTTGGTGACGATGGTGTTCGTCGAATGCGCAGCCTCGGGCCGCTCCCGGTTCACGAGGAACGTGGGAATGATACCGGTCACTTCGCCTCCGGCGTCGGCAGCCGCGCGGGCGACCGCACCCATCAACCCGACGCCGCCCCCGCCAAAGACGAGGCGGATTTTTTCTCGCCCGAGAGTCTCGCCGAATTTCTTTGCATCATCGATGAATCTGCCGTCCCGGCCGGGCGAGGAGCCGCAGAAAACGCAGATCGAGTTGATTTTGGACATCCCCAAGATGTGGCGGCGGGCTGCCTTCGCGTCAAGGCCGGGCTAATGATCGGTGGTCTGTTCGAAGCCTTCGCCGGTCCAGCGATAGCGGAACAGGCGCTGCCGCTTGCGCCCGCTGACCACGCTGTCGTGGTTGGCTTCGATCATGGTGCCGCTGACCGAAACCTGCTGCGACAGGTGGACGATGAGATAGGGCTTCGGCGAGCCGGTGCTTTCGGCGAAGGTCACGGGCGCGTACGTATTGGAGGATGCGTCCCAGCGGAAGACGATCAGCACGCCGCGCTGCTGCGACGAGGTGCGGACAAAGATCTCGTCGACGCCGTCGCGGTCGATATCGAGCGCGATCACCGGCGCGGATCGCCCGCCAGCCCGCATGGGCACCAGCGCATCGCCGACGCCATCGAAAATCTGCGGTTCCGCGCCGCTTAGCGAGATCGTGAGTTGGACGCCGCTCTCGCTTTGACCGGTTTCAACCGCGGCGGTGCCGAGGGGGGTCCGCGCGGCGACCTGCTGCGCGTGGGAATTGGCCGAAGAGATCACCGCACTCAGGACGAACGCGGAAACGAACAAGGCGGAACGACGGAACATCACAACTCTCGAAATTTCAGGATCGGGCACCTAGATAGCATTGGCTGCGGCATACAGGAACGAATTGCAGGAATTGCGACGATAGGTCCCCCTACCGTCCACGTGGTACAATAATAGGCAAGCGGACGGGGCTTTCCCGCGCCGTTCCCGGTCTCTTGAAGGGCCGCAACGAGTAAAGAATGCAGAATACCGGCCCCGAAATCCGCCCCACCTTGTTCTCCACCATCGTTAGCCTGTGGCCGCATATGTGGCCTTCGACGCGGCTCGATCTGAAGCGGAGGGTGTTCTTCGCCTTCATCCTCCTTGTGGCGGGCAAGCTCGTCACGGTGCTGATGCCCTTCACCTTCAAGTGGGCGACGGATTCGCTGGTCGCGCTCTCCGAAGGCAAGCCCATGCCCACGGGCGGGTGGCTTGCGATCCTGTCGGCCCCGCTTGCGCTCGTACTCCTATACGGCGGCACCCGCATCGGCATTGCGCTGATTACGCAGCTTCGCGACGGCCTGTTCGCCAAGGTCGCGCTGCATGCGGTGCGCAGGCTTGCCCAGCTGACCTTCGATCATATGCACGCGCTTTCGCTGCGCTTTCATCTGGAGCGCAAGACCGGCGGCTTAACCCGGATTCTCGAGCGCGGGCGCAACGGCATCGAAGAACTCGTCCGCCTTGTCGTGCTGCAACTCGCGCCGACCATCTTCGAGCTTGCGCTCGTCATCGGCATCATGCTGCTCGCATTCGATTGGCGCTATGCGGTGATCGTGATGGTCACGATGGTGGCGTTCATGGCCTACACCTACCGGGCGACCGAGTGGCGGATCAAGATTCGCAAGGCGATGAACGAGTCCGATAACGACGCGACTGCAAAAGCCGTTGACAGCCTCCTGAACTTCGAGACCGTGAAATATTTCGGCGCCGAGAAGCGCGAGAGCGAACGCTATGACCGCTCGATCGCGAAATACGAGAAGGCGGGCGTGCAGACCTATACTTCGCTTGCGATCTTGAACGCCGGGCAGGCGACGATCTTCACGATCGGTCTGACCGTAATGATGGCGCTCTGCGTGTTCGATATTCAGGCCGGACGCCGCACCGTCGGCGACTTCGTCATGATCAACGCCATGCTCATTCAGCTCTATATTCCGCTGAATTTCATGGGCATGCTCTACCGCGAGATCAAGCAGGCGATCATTGATATCGAGCAGATGTTCGGGATTCTCTACCGCAATCCCGAAATCAAGGACTCCCCTGACGCGAAGCCGCTCGAGGTGCGCGAGGGAACGCTTCGTTTCGAGAATGTCCGCTTCAGCTACGATCCGGAACGCGAAATTCTGAAGGGTATATCGTTCGAGGTTCCCGCAGGTCACACGGTGGCGATTGTCGGTCCCTCGGGTGCGGGAAAATCCACCATCTCTCGCCTGATCTATCGCTTCTACGATGTCGCGGGCGGGCGCATCACCATCGACGGCAACGACATCCGCGACGTGACCCAGACTTCGCTGCGTGCGGCGATCGGCATGGTCCCGCAGGACACCGTGCTTTTCAATGACACCATCCGCTACAACATCCGGTACGGGCGCTGGGAGGCAAGCGATGTCGACATCGAAAAGGCTGCCGAACACGCGCAGATCGACGATTTCATCAAAGTGCTGCCGCACGGCTACGAAACGGAAGTTGGCGAGCGAGGGCTGAAACTTTCGGGCGGCGAAAAGCAGCGTGTCGCCATTGCGCGTACCATCCTGAAGGCTCCTCCGATCCTTCTGCTCGATGAGGCCACTTCGGCGCTCGATTCCAATACGGAAAAGGAAATTCAGGATGCGCTGGAGCGCGTTTCGCGAGGACGCACGACGCTCGTGATCGCGCATCGGCTTTCGACGGTCATCAATGCCGACGAGATCATCGTGATCGACGCGGGACAGGTCGTCGAGCGGGGCACCCACGCGCAGTTGCTGGAGCAAGGCGGTCTCTATGCCGGCATGTGGAACCGTCAGCGCGAGGCGGATGCCGCGCGCGAAAAGCTCCGCGAAGTGGCGGAGGAAATGACACCGCGCGAGAAACCGAATGCCGCTCCGCCGAAAGTTGCCGAACGGGAGGCGCCGCTTGTTACGCCAACCGCGCCGAAGATCGATGCAGCAGAGTAAAGCAGGACGCGGAAGCCGGATTGCGTGCTAGAATCCATCAGGTGATGCGATGAGTTCGCCGGGCGATTCCGACCGATCGTATACGAGGCTGGATCTGTGGTTCGAGCGCGTACTCGGAGACCGCGGGTCTCAGCATTTCGGGTCTGGATGGTTCTCTGGCCTGATCGGCCTGCTGCTTGGTGCCGCATCGTTCTTTGCCGTTCTAGTTTTCCATTTCCATGAATGGCTCACCGTCAACGAGTTGCGGTCTCAGTATCCGGTCGATCTGATGCGGGGCCTGCTCACGCTCGCGATCATCGCCGCGTTCTTTTTCTCGGCCCTGAATCTCTTGCTAAGACCGAGCAAGCGTCTCGGCATCGCAGGTATCGCTTTCACCTGCGGAGCGGTGATCCTTGGTGGCGCCGGCGTCGAGATCGAGCATGACCGACAGGCGCCCTTACATCTCGGTCTAGATTGGCTTGTGCTGAATGTGGTGCTGCTCAGCCTCGTATTCGTCCCACTGGAGCGCCTGTTTCCGCTGAAGCCCGAGCAGGGCACCTTCCGGCCCGGATGGACCACCGATGGCATTTATTTTGCCGTCAGCCACGTCGCCGTTGAGCTCTTGACCTTCTTCACGCTGCTACCGGCGACACTCGTCTCGCAGGCTTGGCAGGCCGAAGCGCTTGGCGTGCAGGCGAAGAGTTTGCCGATCGCGGTTCAGGTCCTGCTTATCATGATTGCCGCGGACGTGACCCAGTACTGGGTGCATCGAAGCTTCCACCGGATCCGCTGGGCCTGGCCGTTTCATGCGATCCACCATTCCTCGCGCAACATGGATTGGCTTGCCGGCTCCCGGCTGCATGTCGTCGATACCGTGATTACGCGCGGGCTGATCCTCGTACCACTCTTCGTCATCGGATTCGCCGAGCAGGCGCTTTACATCTGGCTCGGCATCGTGGCAGCACAAGCGACGTTCATTCACGTCAACATGAAATTCCGTTTCAGATGGCTGGAGCACTTGCTGGTGACGCCGCGCTTTCACCACTGGCACCACGCGGTGAGACCCATCGACAAGAATTTCGCGGTTCATTTTCCCTGGATCGACCGGTTATTCGGCACTTACTATCTACCCGCTGACGGCTCCTGGCCGCCGGAGGTCGGTATCCACGGCGATCCGGTGCCGGCCGAGTTTGGCGCCCAGCTTATTTGGCCGTTCAAGTAATGGAGCGGGCCGCACTACCAGGCGTAGCTGCCGGAAATTCTTCCAAACGCGGCGCGCACGGAATCGAATCCGATCACGACCTCATAGAGTTCGCGCAGCGTCTTTCCCTTTGAGAGGGATTTTGCCGCCTGTAGTTCTTCCGGCGAAGGCTCACGGCCGAACAGCCGGCTGAACACCGCAAGAATGTCGGCTTCGGTCGCGGGATGGGCGAGCGCCGCGGGGTTCAGTTCGGCCGTCAGCAATTCGACCATAAGATGCGGCGAGATGAGCGGCGCACGCGTTAGGAAGGCTTCCGCGAGAACGCCTGCGAGCTTGTGATCGGGATGCGAGGCGTCTTCGAGCGCCTTGCGGTATCGCGAAAGCTGCACCGCCTTGTCGAAGGGATTGACCGGCGCCTCGAAATGGACGGCAAGCGCGGCTTCCTCGTCCGCGAGGTAGTAGCGGTTCAGCCCGTCGAAGAAGACGAAACGATACTTTTGTGAAAGCAGGAACGGCTCCCAGCCACCCCAGTTCGGCTCGGGCGAGGCGGGCATGGTCGCCTCGATCACGACGACACGCGGCCGGTAGGTATTCCAGTCTGCGCCTGCGAGCACATCCTTCTCAGCACCTTCGACGTCGACCTTCAGGAAGTCGATCGCCTTCGGCGCATGCTTCCTGCAAAGCTCGGCAAGTGTGGTGACGGGAAGCGTAAGCTCGTTCGACCTCTTTCCGTAGTTCTCGGCGGCTGCGCGGGCGTTCTCTCCGATCATGGTGGAAAGGCCGTGAAAGTCGTCGACGAGAAAGAACTTCGCCTCGCCGGAAGCCGCGCCGACCAAAGTCTCAGCGCCGATGTCGCGCGGGCGCACGCTGCGGGAGAGCCTCGCGAGCGAAGGGTTGGGCTCGACCGTGATGCCGCGCCATCCTTTCAGGTAGAAAGCGAAAGAAACGTTGTCGATCACGGGATGACCCGCGCCGACATCGATATAAAAGCCGTCCCCGCGCTCGCGGAAACAGCGCATCAGATAGACGTCCTCGAAATGCTGGGCGTAGGAAAGCATCGTGGCTCCGGTTTTGCCTGCTTCTATGCCACAGAATTGGCCGGAGGAAGGCGGAAAGGGAGGGGCCGTTGACGAGCGGCGGGGTCCTCTTTAGCTGTCCCGCGCAAAGGAAAAATTGATGTCGATCATTGAGTCCGTTCGCAAGCAGATGGCGCCGGTTCATCCCGAGGGATACCTTTTTATCGGGGTATTCGCACTCGCCTCGCTGGTGCTGTTTATTGTCTGGAAGCCGCTCGGCTGGATCGGCGTCGTGCTCACGCTCTGGTGCGTCTATTTCTTTCGCGATCCGGTGCGAGTGACCCCCGTGCGGGACGGGCTGGTGATTGCCCCTGCCGACGGCAAGATTTCGTCCGTTTCGCTCGCTGTCCCGCCTATCGAACTCGGCCTCGGCTCGGAGTCACTACCTCGCGTTTCGATCTTCATGAGCGTCTTCGACGTTCACGTAAACCGCAGCCCGGTTTCCGGGGAGATCGAACGGATCGTCTACCGCCCCGGCAAGTTTCTGAACGCCGATCTCGACAAGGCGAGCGAGGATAACGAGCGCAACGGCCTCGTCGTGCGCACGCCCTCCGGCCGCTACGGTGTTGTGCAGATTGCGGGTCTGGTCGCGCGGCGCATCGTCTGTTTCGTGAAGGAAGGCCAGCTCGTTTCGGCGGGCGAGCGCATCGGGCTCATCCGCTTCGGCTCCCGCGTGGACGTGTACCTGCCGGCGGGCACGAAGCCGCTGGTATCCGTGGGCCAATACGCGCTCGGCGGCGAAACGGTGATCGCGGACCTTGCCGCGACGGCAGCGGGGCCTGCTTTCCGCGCGGCGTAACCAAACCGGCAAAGCGCACTTCTTTTACAGGCTTTTCGGGCGTATCCTGATGACTATGGACAGACTGTTTCCTTCCTTCGAGCCAGGCGACGAAAATCCGCGCAAGCGCTTCCGCAAGATTCCGATTCGGGCGCTGCTGCCGAACCTCGTTACGCTGCTCGCGCTTTGCCTCGGCCTGACCGCGATCAGAATGGCGATCGAGGGGCGTATGGATCTTGCGATCGCAGGCATCGTGCTCGCAGCGATACTGGACGGCGTCGACGGCCGTCTTGCGCGCTATCTGCAAGCGCAGTCGCGGTTCGGCGCGGAGCTGGATTCGCTAGCCGATTTCATGAACTTCGGCTGCGCGCCCGCGCTCATCCTGTTTTTCTGGGGCCTCGGCCCGCTCAAGACTTTGGGCTGGGTTATCATGCTGATCTTCGCGCTATGCGCCGCCCTTCGCCTCGCGCGCTTCAACGTGATGCTGGACGACCCGAACCGGCCGGCTTTCGCCGGAAACTTTTTCGTCGGGATGCCTGCGCCTGCCGCGGCTGTGGTGGTGCTGCTTCCGGTTTACATCGAGATGCTCGGAGTGCCGCGCTTTGCGGTGAGCCCGGTTCTCTATCTCGTGTTTGCCCTCGCAATCGCTCTTCTGATGGTCTCGAAGATTCCGACCTGGTCCGGCAAGAAGCTCAGCGCGCGTATTCCGCGCGAGTATGTGCTTCCGATCCTTGTCCTCGTAGTTCTGCTGGTCGCAATGCTGCTGAGTTATCCGTGGGAGTTGCTGACGCTCGTCGTGATTGCCTATCTCGGCACCATTCCTCTCGCGTTCATGCACTATCGCCGCCTTGAGAAGGCACATGTGCTTGCGAGCGGTGGCTTGATGAACGTGCCGGCGGACGAGGAGCAACGTCCGGGCCGCCTCAATTAGGCGAGGGCGGGAGCGGCGGTAAGCTACCGGCGGAGCTTGGAGAGCGCGTCCAATCGCTCGCTGAGGGTCGATTGCGGGAATCGGGTCCGCAGCAGCTTCAGCGCTTCCGCGTCCGAGCGAGGCCTTAGGGCCGAAAGCAGAATTTGCATCCGCTGAGACAGGGATGAAATCCCTTCCGGAGCGATTGCAGGAGCGCCTTCGACGAACTTCAGGTCGGAGAGTGTCGCCATGACTTGCCCAATCTCTGGACGCGAGCCTTGTTCGCACCTGCGAGAAATGCTGTGCCCGAAGCATTAACAAGCCGTTAAGGCAGAAGTTCCGAGTGGAATAAAAGATTGAAACGCCGGTACGAATGCTTTTGCGTGTCGAAATAGGGGTTTGCGGTCGTTGCCAATCTCTCGCCGCACGGGCTATCCGTCCCACACCGCTGCAACTTCAGGGGGAAGACTTGGCAGAGGGAATGGCGCCTCAGAGCGCCAGCAGAATATTGGTTCTTGCAGGGTAGAAATGCAGGAAAGAGTGAAGGGAAAGAGCCCCGGGCTACTGCACGGGGTGATGTACGGGTTGGCAGTCATCTTTGCCTACGCCGGTGGCGCGGTCGTGTCTGCGATCGGGCTGATGTCGGCCGCGCATACCATCGGGCTTTGGCTGTTCGAGTCCCCGATCCGGGGCGACTTCGAACTCGTGGAATTCGGCATCGCGATCGCGGGCACGATGTTCCTGCCATACTGTCAGATCACGCGCGGCCACATCGTCGTGGATTTCTTTACGCAGCGCGCAAGCCCAAGCACGGTGAAGCTGCTCGACTCTTTTGGCGCGTTCGTAATGGCAATCGTACTTCTGCTGATCGGGTGGCGCACGGCAATCGCAGTCGTAAGCATCTACCGCTCGGGTGAGACGACGACGCTGCGCGAACTGCCGATCTGGATCGCCTACGCATTGATGACTCCCGGACTGCTGCTTTCCGGATTCATCGCTTTGGCTCAGTCGATGGATCTAGTGCGGCCGGTCGCGCCGCCGGCAGGAAGCGATGCGACATGAGCAATATCGAATTTGCGCTCGCCACGCTCGGAGGCATGCTCGCGCTGATCGCCATCCGCGTGCCGATCGGCGGCGCGATGTTCATTGCAGGCGCGGTCGCCTACTGGTTCAAGGTCGGAGATATCGCCCTCCTGAACTACTTGAAAGGCCTGACTTGGGCGCGCTTCTCGACTTATGACCTTTCTGTGATCCCTCTGTTTCTGCTGATGGGGCAGTTCGCTGCGGTCGCGGGCCTTTCGCGAAAGCTCTTCCAGGCGGCGAGCACATTGATCGGACACCGCAAAGGCGGTGTCGCGCAGGCTTCCATTGTGGCCTGTGCAGCATTCGGTGCGATCTGCGGCTCGTCGGTCGCGACCGCCGCCACCATGAGCCAGGTCGCGTTGCCGGAAATGAAGCGGCTGAAGTACTCGGATCGCCTCGCGACCGGAACGCTCGCGGTCGGCGGCACGCTCGGGATCCTGATTCCGCCGTCAGTCGTTCTGATCATCTACGCGCTGCTGGCCGAGCAGAACATCGTGAAGCTGTTCGCGGCTGCATTCATACCCGGGCTCATCGCGGCAATCGGCTATATAATCGTTATTGCCGTCTATGTGCGCATGGTTCCCGGCCATGCAACCGAGCAAAAGAAAGCGACGCGTCAGCAACGGATACGCGCGATCATTGAGGCATCGCCGATCGCCCTGATTTTCAGCCTTTTGTTCATTGGCATCTATGGCGGGTTCTTTACCGCAACGCAGGGCGCTGCGATCGGTACCGCTGCCATGCTTTTGCTCGCGCTTGGCCTCAAGTTCATCGCCAACCGCACCAACCAGCCAAATCTGGGGGGTATGACTCTCGGCGAGGCGGTGAAGTGCTTCCTGCCCGCGGCGCAGGCAACCGCCATGATCTTCATGGTGCTGCTCGGCGCTGCCATGATGAACACCGCGCTTGCCGTCTCGCAGGTTCCGAACGCGCTGGCCGACTGGGTGTCCGGTTCAGGGATACCACCGCTCGTGATCGTTGCAGGGTTCCTTCTCATATTCATCATACTCGCAGCGGTGCTGGACGAGATCGCGTTGATGCTCCTCCTGCTTCCGATTCTTCTGCCGAGTATACTTGCGCTGGATCTGTTCGGGCTTACCAACGAATACAAAGCGATCTGGTTCGGCATTCTGATGCTGATGGTGATCGAGATCGGACTGATCGCGCCACCGATCGGATTGAACGTGTATGTCGTCGCAAATATCGCGCGCACCGTTCCGATCGGGGAAATCTATCGCGGTATCATGCCGTTTCTCATTTCCGACTTTCTGCGGGTGGTCTTGTTGCTTCTGATCCCGCAGATTACGCTCGCCGGAGTGTGGATCTACGAGTGGGCTGATGCTCTGCAAAGAGCCACTCGGTGATCGCTTCGGCGAATTACAAGAAGAAGCACGTCGTGTTCCGCCGTCCCCAAGCGGCGAAACAGGAAAACCTTGGAGGGAGAGAAATATGAAATTGCTATCCAGAATGCTCGCTGCGGCGTTCGTCGTCGCGGTTTTCGCCGCGTTCGGCGGGCAAACGGTGGCACAGCAGCAGGTGACGCTGCGGGTCCATCAGTTCCTGCCGGCAAAGGCGCCGGTGCCGAACAACTTCATCGCGCCGTGGGCGAAGAAAGTTGAAGAAGAGTCGAAGGGCCGTATCAAGGTCGAGCTCTATCCTTCGATGCAGCTTGGCGGCACGCCGCCGCAGCTCTTCGATCAGGTGAAGGACGGTGTCGTCGATATCGTCTGGACGCTGCCGGGCTATACCGCGGGCCGCTTCCCGAAGACGGAAGCGCTCGAATTGCCGTTCATCTCTGGCAACGCCGAACAGACCAGCCAGGCTGCCTGGGAATATTATGAGAAGCACCTGAAAGACGAGTTCAAGGACGTCAAGATCATCGCCGTGCACACGCACGGAGCCGGTCTGATCCATGCCAAGGGCAACGGCGTGCAGAAGCTCGAAGACATGAAGGGTCTTCGCGTTCGCGGGCCGTCGCGTGTCGTGAACCGTCTGATCGAAACCCTCGGCGCGACGCCGGTCGGCATGCCCGTTCCGGCGATGCCGGAAAACTTGTCGAAGGGCGTGATCGACGGCACGGTCGTTCCGTGGGAAGTCACGGCGCCGTTGCGTGTGTCCGAACTCGTAAACACGCACACGGGCTTCTCCGGCAACCGCTCGCTCTATGTCGCTGCGTTCATCTTCGCGATGAACAAGGCGAAGTACGACAGCCTGCCGGCAGACCTGAAGAAGGTCATCGACAACAACTCCGGCCTTGCCACTTCGAAGTGGGTTGGTCAGGTGATGGATGCCGGCGACGCGCCCGGCCTTGCTGCCGCGCAGAAGCGTAACAACAAGATCGTGACCCTCGACGCCAAGGAAACGCAGCGCTGGAAGGATGCCGCGAAGCCGGTCATCGCCGCGTGGATTGCGGAAATGAAGGGCAAGGGCATCGACGGCGAAGCGCTCGTCAAGGACGTCGAAGCCTTCGTCGCCAAGTACGCCGGCGCGCCGAAGTAAGCCGCCGCTATTGCAAAAACAGGAACCCGCCGCATGATCGCGGCGGGTTCTTCTTTTATGGAGCGTTCTCCGTGCGTATGCAGAATAAGATCGTCCTGATCACCGGTGCCGCTGGAACGATCGGCAATGCCGTGGCCGATATGATCGCCCGGGAGGGCGGCAAGCCGATCCGGACGGATTTGGCCTCGCACAAGGGACAGGACTACGCACTCGATGTCACTTCCGAAGAAAACTGGAAATCAATCGCCGAAGCGATCGCGAAAGATCACGGCCGTCTCGACGGGCTCGTGAACTCCGCCGGTATCGCCTCACTCGGCACCATCGAGAGCGAGCCGTACGAGACCTACCGCAAAACGATGGCCGTCAACGTTGACGGCACCTATCTCGGCTGCAAATATGCAATGCCGCTTCTGAAAATCCGCGGCGGCTCCATCGTCAATCTTTCCTCGGTCTCAGGCCTGGTCGCAGGGCACAATCTCGCATCCTACAACGCCTCCAAAGGCGCCGTGCGGCTGCTTTCGAAGTCCGTCGCGCTTTATGGGGCTCGCCTGAAGCCGCAGGTCCGCTCCAACTCCGTGCATCCCACCTTTGTCGAGGGTGCAATGGTCGAGGCGATGCTCGTGAACGTGAAATCGCGGGAGGCTGCCCGCGAGCGCATGACGGCGGATGTGCCGCTCGCCCGCTTTGCCCAGCCGGAAGAGGTAGCGAACCTCGCCGTATTTCTGCTAAGCGATGAAAGCGCCTTCATTACCGGAGCGGAAATCCCCATCGATGGCGGGCTGACCGCGCGCTGAACCGGCTACACGAACAGGCGGATACCAACCGCTGCTACCCGCAGGAGAGGAATTCATGGCTTCGCAGATGCTCGACCCCAAAACCCTGACCGTGCTCGTGACCGGCGCAACGTCCGGCTTCGGCGCCGCGACCGCGCGGCGCTTCGCGCAGGCCGGCGCGAAAGTGATCGGTACCGGCCGCCGTCAGGATCGGCTCGACGCGCTCAAGAAGGAGCTGGGGGCGAACTGCCACACGCTGAACTTCGACGTCACCGACAACAAGGCGACGATCAAGGCGCTGGAGTCGCTGCCCGCGGAATTCAAGAAGATTAACGTGGTCGTGGCCAATGCCGGCGGCGCCGTCGGCCTCGAGCCCGCACACGAAGCTAACATCGCGGACTGGGAACAGATGATCGCGATGAACGTGAACGGGCTCGTCTACACCGTTCGCAACACGCTTCCCGGCATGGTGGAGCGGGACGAGGGCCATGTCGTCGTCATCAGTTCGGTTGCCGCGAACTATTCCTATCCCGGCGGCAACGTCTACGGCGCCACCAAAGCTTTCGTCACGCGCTTTGCGTTGAATTTGCGCTGCGACCTTCTGGGCAAGAACGTGCGCGTGACCTCGGTCGAGCCTGGTCTCGCCGAAACCGAATTTTCGGTGGTGCGCTTCAAGGGCGACAAGGCGAAAGCGGACGCCGTTTACAAGGGCGTGAAGCCGATGGTTGCCGACGACATCGCCGAGCAGGTGTTCTTCGTCTGCACCATGCCGCGCCACGTGAACATCAACAGGATCGAAGCCATGGCCTCGATGCAGGCTTGGGCGCCGTTCGCAATCAAGCGCGACTGAAGTTGTTGGACGAGCCGGGACGTCCCGCAATTAAAGTTGTAGCGGATGTCCCGGCATTAGATCGTAGGGATGAGCCCAATTTGGGAGCGCCTTGATCCGCCCGAGCCATTCCCCGATTGCAGGATGATCCTTCGCAATATCGAAGCCGAACTCATCCGATGGATAATAGAGGTACGCGCACATCGAAATATCTGCGATCGTCGGGCGATCTCCGAGAAGAAACTTGCGTCCTTCGAGGCGTTTGTTCACGACTGCCAGATTGCCGTCGAGACGGCCCTTAAAGAAAGCGATGATGGCGGGGTCCGCACCCTTCGCCCAATTCTTCAGGAAGCGATAAGGACCAAGGTAGCCGTTGATCTTCTGATTATCGAAGATGATCCAGCGCAGCGCTTCCAGTTCTTCGTCCTCGCCCTGCGGCAGAAACTTGCCGCTCTTCTTCGCGAGATATTGCAAGATCACTCCCGACTGGGTGAGCGTCTTGTTGCCGTCTACCAAAACCGGCGCTTCACCCATTTCGTTGATCCGGGCACGGAATTCCGGGGTTCGTGTCTCTCCTTTGAAGAAATCGACGAATACCGGCTTCCAACTCGCGCCGATCAGATTGAGCATCAGCGCAGCCCGATAGGCGTTGCCTGACTGGGCGAAGCAATAAAGTTTGTATTCGGACATTTGTCTCACTTCATCGTTGGGATGGTGAACTCGGCACCGTCTTTGATGCCGGAGGGCCAGCGCGAAGTGACCGTCTTGGTCTTCGTATAGAAGCGCACCGAGTCCGGGCCGTGCTGGTTGAGATCGCCGAAGCCGGAGCGTTTCCAGCCGCCGAAGGTGTGATAGGCGAGCGGCACCGGAATCGCGAAGTTGATGCCGACCATGCCGACGTTGACCTTGCTCGCGAAGTCGCGCGCGGCATCGCCGTCGCGCGTGAAAATCGCGACGCCGTTGCCGTATTCGTGATCGTTCGCGAGTTTGAGGCCTTCATCGTAGTCTTTCGCGCGTACGACAGAGAGCACGGGCCCGAAGATCTCTTCCTTGTAGATGCGCATTTCAGGCTTCACCTCGTCGAACAGGCAGCCGCCCATGTAGAAGCCTTTTTCGTAGCCCTGCATCTTGAAGCCGCGGCCGTCGACTTTCAGCTTCGCGCCTTCCTTGATGCCGAGTTCGACGTAATTCTTTACCTTCTCGAGGTGGGCCTTCGTCACCAGCGGCGGAATGTCGGCATCCGCGGAGGTGGAGGGGCCGATCTTCAGGCTCTCGACCCGCGGGATGAGCTTTTCGACGAGCTTGTCAGCGGTTGCCTTGCCGACGGGCACGGCGACCGAGATCGCCATGCAGCGCTCGCCCGCTGAGCCGTAACCCGCGCCGATCAGCGCATCGACCGCCTGGTCCATGTCGGCGTCGGGCATCACGATCATGTGGTTCTTCGCGCCGCCGAAACATTGCACGCGTTTTCCGGTCGAAGTGCCGCGCGTGTAGATGTATTCCGCGATCGAAGTCGAGCCGACGAAGCCGATCGCGCGAACGTCCGGATCGTCGAGGATCGCGTCCACGGCCTCTTTGTCGCCGTTGACGACATTGAGAATGCCTGCGGGGAGTCCGGCTTCGAGCATGAGCTCGGCAAGCCGCATCGGCACACCCGGGTCGCGCTCCGACGGCTTGAGGATGAAAGCGTTGCCGCAGGCGATCGCCGGCGCGAATTTCCACATCGGGATCATCGCCGGGAAATTGAACGGTGTGATGCCGGCGACGACACCCAACGGCTGCCGCATGGAATAGAGGTCGATCCCCGGGCCTGCGCCTTCGGTGAAGTCGCCTTTGAGCAAATGGGGGATGCCGCAGGCGAATTCTACCACCTCGACACCGCGCTGGATGTCGCCCTTGGCGTCGGCGATCGTCTTGCCATGCTCGCGCGCGAGCATTTCGGCGAGACTGTCGGTTTCCTTCGCGATCAGTTCGAGAAATTTGAAGAGCACGCGGGCGCGGCGCTGCGGATTGGTCGCGGCCCAGGCCGGTTGTGCCGCCTTCGCATTCTCCACTGCACCGCGAAGCTCTGCTTTGGACGCGAGCGCGACCTTCGCGATGATGTCGCCGGTCATCGGCTGAAAAACGTCGCCAGTGCGGCCCGACGTCCCTTTGACGTGCTGCCCGCCGATGAAATGACCGATGTCGCGCATGATGAACCTCCCGAAACGCAGCGTTTGCCGCCGCTTGTAGCCGTTTTTAACGAACCGTTAGGATTGTCCTAGCGTAGCGAATTGCAAGGCGAAAGCCCGCAAGCGACAAGCGCTTATCTTGGGATTTCCGTGACTTAACCCCTTCTTAGGTGCGTCGCGATAACCATGGGTACCCAAGAGTAAAGCGGCCCAGGAACGGGCTCGCGCGTAAGACGGGAGAACCCTGATGGATCTGGCAACAGGCATAGGCCTTATTTTCGGGTCGATAATTGTCATCGCGCTGATCCTGATGGGCGGCGATCTCGGTACCTTTGTAGACTCTCACGCCGCCATCGTGATCTTTGGTGGCTCGGCCGCCGCGACCCTCATCCGCTTTCCGCTCTCGTCCATCATGCACGGCCTGCCGCTCGGTGCGAAGTACGCCTTCACGATGCGGCGCATGACGCAGCTCGAACTCGTCGATGAGATTGCGCGTCTTGCCGAAATTGCGCGCAAGGCCGGTCCTCTTGGCCTCGAAAAGGAAGAGGTCGAGGACCCGTTCCTCGGCAAAGGCATCCGCTATGTCGCGGACGGCTACGATTCCGCGTTCATCCGCGATGCGATGGAGCGCGAGCGTGAGACGTTTTTCATGCATCTCGACGAAGGCCAGAAAATCTATCGTGCGATCGGCGACTGCGCGCCCGCTTTCGGCATGGTCGGCACGCTGATCGGCATGGTGCAGATGTTCGCGAACATGTCTGACCCGTCGAAGCTCGGTCCCTACATGGCGATCGCACTGCTTGCGACACTCTATGGCGCGGTGCTTGCAAACCTCGTGTGTCTGCCGATAGCCGACAAGCTTCAGGTGAAGCTGCACGACGAGGAGACCAATCGCACGCTGATCATCGACGGCGTGATGATGATCCGCGAGGCGAAAAGCCCGGCGATCATTCGCGAAATGCTGGTCGCATACCTTCCTGAGCGGCATCACCATGCCGCCGAGGCGGTACCGGCCTGAGCCGGATAATCCTGGGAAGCGAGTAGGCGTATGGCGGTCAAACGCAGACACGGCGGCGGTCATGGCGGCGGTCATGGCTGGTTCGTGACCTTCGCCGATCTCATGGCGCTGATGATGGCGTTCTTCGTCATGATCGCGGCCTATTCGACCATGGACAAGGAGAAGATGAAGCTGATGACCGGCTCCATGCGCGATGCATTCGGCACGCAGCGTGACAACCGGTTTACCGGCATGGTCGAAGTCGACGGTCTGCCCGTGCGTCCCAAACTTCAGAACGCGCGCCGGGACCTCCGTCCCGAAGAGACCAGCGAAACGCCGGGCAAGGACGAGCAGGACAACGATCTCATTCAGGGTCTGAAGGCGATCAAGGATCGTCAGTTCGCGCTCGCAGCGGCAAGCCTTCGTCAGGCGTTGCAGGAATTGCCTGAGATCGCCGAACTCTCCAAGCACATCCTGTTCACGGAGACCAAGGAAGGCCTGAACCTCGAAATCGTCGATCAGGACGGCCGCTCGATGTTTCCGGAGGGCGCGAAGGAGCCTTACGAGCGCACCCGCAAGCTCATCGTAAAGATTGCGGAGTCGATCCGCGCCATGCCGAACCGGGTCGTTATCACGGGCCATACGGCCGCATTGCGGACGCCGCCGCGCGGCAACTACGGGGCCTTCGATCTATCGGCCGACCGTGCCAATGTTGTGCGCGGCATTCTCCAGTCGTCCGGCGTACGCGCGCAGCAGATTTCCATGGTTGCCGGGCGCGCGGATAGCGATCCGCTATTTCCCGAAGATCCCTACATGGCCGCGAACCGCCGCGTGACGATCACGCTCCTTCGCGAGGCTCCGGTCGCGCCGCCGAACATAAGGCCTTGATATGACTTGACCGGCAGGATGAGGCCACGCATTTAGGCGGCCTGAATTTCTGTGGGGCATCGGATGTCTGACCCGGCGGTCGAAGATCTTACAGTCGAACAGGTGAAAGCCGGCGTCGAAGAGGGCTCCATCCTGCTTGTCGACGTGCGCGAGCCGAATGAACTGGCCGCAGAACGTATTCCGGGCGCGATCGATTTCCCCCTGTCGGACTTCGACCCGTCCGCGCTGCCCGATCCGGAGGGAAGACGTCTTGTCTTCACATGCCGTTCCGGAAGGCGCTCTGTGACCGCTTCCAAGGCGGCACAGGCGGCAGGGCTGCCCCACGACGCCCATATGGCCGGTGGTATTCTGGCATGGAAGGCAGCAGGCTTCGATACGCAAACCGGTTGATCCATCTCTACTCGGCGGTTGAGAAGCAGGCGATTGCCGATTAACGTCCCAGCGATTTTCGTCGCCGGGAGACACCGATGCTGTTTCGCCTTCTGAAGCCTTTCGCAGTTCTGGCCGTGTTGTTTGCGGGCCATGCCGCCGCGCAGGAGCGCGTGGTCAATATTTACAACTGGTCGGATTACATCGACCCGAAGGTGCTGGAAGAATTCACGAAGGAAACCGGCATCAAGGTCCGTTACGACACCTTCGATTCGAATGAAATCGTCGAAGCGAAGCTGCTTGCGGGCAAGACCGGCTATGATGTGGTCGTACCGGGCTCGACGGTATTGCGCCGCCTGCTCGCGGTAGGCGTTTTTCAGAAGCTCGACAAATCCAAGCTGCCAAACCTGAAAAACACCTGGCCTGAAATCACGCAGCGCCTCGCGACCTACGATCCCGGCAACGAATATGCCGTCAACCACATGTGGGGCACGACCGGCATCGGTTACAACGTGACAAAGGTGAAGGAGCGTCTCGGCAACGTTCCGCTCGACAGCTGGGATCTCTTCTTCAAGCCGGAGAATCTGGAGAAGCTTCGCTCCTGCGGCGTACACGTGCTCGATGCGCCGGAAGAGGCGCTGCCCGCCGCGCTGAAGTATCTCGGTTTCGATCCGGATTCGAAGAACGCCGGTGAAATCGAGAAGGCTGGCGAGTTGCTCGTCAAGCTGCGTCCGAACATCCAGAAGTTCCATTCGTCGGAATACATCAACGCGCTTGCGAACGGAGATATCTGTCTGGTTCTGGGCTGGTCCGGCGACGTGTTTCAGGCAAAGGCGCGAGCGAAAGAAGCCGCGGAGAAAACCAAGAAGCCGGCCGTCGAAATCGAATATATCGTGCCGAAAGAAGGCGCGCAGGTCTTCTTCGACTCGTTCTCCATTCTCAAGGATGCGCCGAACCCCACGGAGGCTTATGCCTTCATCGACTTCATGCTGCGGCCGGAAATTGCCGCGCGCAATACGAACTACGTCTCCTATGCGAACGGAAATCTTCCTTCGCAGAAGATGATCGATAAGGAAATCATCAACAATCCGGCGATCTATCCGCCGGCGGATGTGATGAAACGGCTTTACACGGTCACGCCCTATCCGCCGCAGTTGCAGCGGACGGTGACGAGGGTCTGGACGCGGGTGAAGACCGGGCGCTAGCCTTTTTCGCGCCAGCGCCGGTGAAGCCAGAGCCATTGCTCAGGCGTTTCGCGGATCCAGCCCTCGAACACGTCCGAGATGGTCTGCGTTGCCGCGTCGATGTCGATCTTTCCTTCGGCGTCGCGCGGCAATTGCAATTCCTCGGTCAGGTCCATCCGGAAGCGGTTGCCCGGCAGCCGCACGGCGCGCACGGCATGGACGGGACAGTCGACGGCACGTGCCAGCCGCGCAGGAAGGGGGCTCGCTAGCGCCCGCCTGCCGAACATCGTGACCGGTACACCGCCGCTGAAGTGCTGATCGACGACAAGCCCGAGATGACGGCCAGCCTGCAGTACGTTGGTCATCGTGAAAACCGAATGGCGGCTCGAACTGATGAGTTCGGCCATTGCGCCGGTTCGGGTCTCGCGGACCAGCTCGGCGAAGCCGCGGTTGGTCGGCGCCTTGTAGACCACTGCGGTGTCGAGGCCATGGGCGAAGGCTGCAACGGCAGGCAGTTCCCAGTTCGCAAAATGCGCGGAAACGAATATCGCGGGCTTGCCGTCGTCGCGAAGCAGATTGTAAAGCTCGGCCGTGCGCGGCGTGAACTCGATCCGGCCGGTATTCGGCTTTGCAGGATCGTAGTCCCACATCTTGGGTAGATGGACGAATTCGCCGGCGACGCGGCCGAGATTCTCCCAAACGCCGCGAACGATTGCTTCGATTTCTTCCGCAGACTTCTCCGGGAAAGCCGCCTTGATGTTGTCGCGCGCGATCTTCGAGTTCGGCAGCCGTGGACCGATCCTGCGTGCGAAGGCGCCTGCCACATTCGAGGATCGGTCGGGTCCCAGTACGCGGAGCAAGGCGACAAAAGTGCGAACGATCAGCCAGACGAAGAAGTCGCGCACGCGCGCATAGGGCGTCACGACATAATGCCAGAAATAATTTCCAGCCCGGGTGTGCTTCACCCAGTAGTAGAATTTGACCTTGAAGGGCAGGCCCATCGTTAAAAGCGCACGACGATCTTGCCGAATACGCGGCGGCTTTCGAGGCGCTCCAACCCCTTTTCGAATTCCGCGAGCGGAAGTTCGGTGTCGATCACGGGCGAAATACCGCCCGCGATCTTGCCGAGCGCATCACGGACGTTCTTCATCGTGAAACCGAACGAACCGAAAATCTTGTACTGCTGCTGGAACAGCTGCATCAGGTTCATCTGCACCGTGGGACCTGAAGTCGAACCGCAGGTGACGAGACGGCCGCCCTTTTTCATCGAGAGCAGCGAACCGTTCCAGGTCTCGGCGCCGGTGTGCTCGAACACGACGTCCACGCCTTTTTTCTTGGTAAGCTTGCGCACCACGCCTTCGAAACGATCCTTGCGGTAGTTGATGACTTCGTCGGCGCCGAGCGCTTTTGCCTTTGCGGCTTTCTCGTCGTCGCCGACCGTGGCGTAGACCGTACAGCCGATCGCTTTCGCAAGCTTGATCGCCGCCGAGCCGATACCGGAGCCGCCCGCCTGCACCAGCACTACTTCGCCGCTCTCCAGTTTCGCGTTGTCGAAAAACATGTGTTCGACGGTCGCGAAGGTCAGCGGCGCGCAGGACGCGTCCGAAGGCGAGACGCCGTTCGGCACCTTGATCGTGAGGCGTGCGGGCCAGTTGTAGAGGTCCTGCGCATAGCCATCGACGTGGAAGCCGGCGAGGCCCTGCACATTTTCGCAGAGGTTATCGCGACCCTTTTGGCAGTTCTTGCAATGGCCGCAGGTGAGGGCGCCATAGGGCACGACCGGATCGCCAATCTTGAAGCCCGTAACACCATCGCCGATCGCTGCGATCTCGCCGGAGGCTTCCGCGCCGACGACCATCGGCATCTTGCGTTTGGCGAAGGCCATGCCGCGCCAGCCCCATACGTCGATGTGGTTCAGTGCTACCGCATGCGTCCTGATCTGCACTTCTCCGGGCCCCGGCGCCGCAGGTGCATCGACCTCGGAAATTTCGAGCTTGCGGTCACCAAGCAAACGCAACGCGCGCATGAGCGATTCCAGTCCGGATGGGTTGATTGAATTAACGCTGGACGCCTAGGCCAGCAGAGAGCCCGCCGTCAACCGGCAGCACCGCGCCGGTGATATAGGCGGCCGCCGGCGACATCAGGAAAGTGACGAGTCCCGCGACATCTGCGGGCTTGCCGAGGCGTCCTGCGGGAATGCCGCCTTCCAGTTTGTCGCGGTACTGCGCATAGGGCGCGAGCATCTCAGTATCGAGAAAGCCGGGCGCGATATAATTTACGGTGACGCCGCGCCGCGCCGTTTCGGTCGCCAGCGTGCGCGCGAAGGCGAAGAGCGCCGCTTTCGACGCGCCATAGGCACCATTGCCGACATTGGCATGAAGTGCTGCGAGCGAACCGATCACCACGATGCGGCCGTCGCGCGCCCTCGTCATCGGGCGGATCAGGGATTGCGATAGGCGCACGAACGACCAGAAGTTCACGCGCATGACCTTCTCGGCTTCAGAGACCTTCATCAGTGCGGCGAGAGCGTCGTAGCTCATGCCCGCATTGTGCACGAAGCCGGAGAGGGGAGCTTCGTTCTCGATCCAGCCGGCAAAATCCTCGACCGCCTTCTCGTCCGCGAGGTCGAGCGCCTTGGCCGACACTTTCTTGTCGGCGAGTTCTTTTAAGAGCGTGTCGGCTTCGGCGCTCGCGCTGCGATAGGTGAAGACGACCTCATGGCCCGCCCGCGCAAGTTCGCGCACGATCTCGGCACCGAGCCCGCGACCGCCGCCGGTGACCAGCACACGGCGCGATGCTGGTGCCTTGCTCAACCCGGTTCTCCCGCGAGCACGAGGCTGACGTTCTGCCCGCCGAAGCCGAAGGAGTTAGAAATCACCGTGCGCACCTTTGCGTCGCGTGCCTTGTTGCCGACGACATCGAGCGGGATCGCAGGATCCGGCGTATTGTAGTTGATCGTGGGCGGAATGCGCTGGTGCTGGATCGTCAGGAGCGAAACCACGGCTTCGATCGCGCCCGCCGCGGTCAGCGTGTGCCCGATCATGGACTTGTTCGACGTGATCGGAATCTGCTTCGCGCGCTCGCCGAATACGGCCATCACGCAATTCGTTTCCATCTTGTCGTTTTCCGGCGTCGAGGTGCCGTGCGCATTGATGTGGTCGATGTCCTCGGCCTGTTTGCCGGAGTCAGCGAGAGCGTGCTGCATGCAGGTAATCACCGGCTTGCCATCCGGGCTCGATCGCGTGCGATGGAAACTGTCCGCGACTTCGCCGCAGCCGGCCACAACGCCGAGAATTTTCGCGCCGCGCGAAACTGCATGCTCAAGGCTTTCGAGCACGAGCGCGCCAGCACCTTCGGCCATTACGAAACCGTCGCGGTTCTTGGAGAAAGGTTTCGAGGCCTGTTCCGGCGGATCATTCTGTATGGAAAGGGCGGAAAGAAGCGAGAAGCGGATCAGCGCTTCGGCATGCACCGAACCGTCGGTCGCGACCGCAAGGGCGGCATCGCAGTCGCCGCGGCGTATCGCCTCTAAGCCGAGCTGGATCGCGGTGCCGCCCGAGGCGCAGGCGGTCGACAACGAGATCGGAAGGCCCTTGGTGCCGAACCTGTCGGCGAGGTGATCGGCGACCGTGCCGTACAGGAAAAGTTCGTGCCACTCGGGATGCTTGCCGTGTGCCGACATCTCGAGCGCGGTCTCCGGCGTATAGGGTTTGGTGGGATCGGCTTCGGCCGCGAGCGCGCGGCGCTCAGGCCACTCCATCTCGACGGGAGCGACGGCGCAGTAAAGCGGGCCGGGGAAATTCCCTTTCGAACCGATACCGGATTGCGCGACCGCCTCTTCGACCGCGAGCGTGCCGAGGCGCTCCGAAAGTTCGGGCGCGCTGACCGGCTTGTCGAACAGGAAATCGACGGTGCCGGCGATCGTGGTCTTCAGGTGATCGAGCGGAAAGCGGTTGATGCGGTGGATGCCGGAGACGCCGGAAGCAAGTTTCTTCCAGTTGTCTTCCTTGCCCTGACCAAGCGAGCTGACGATGCCCATGCCGGTTACGACGACGATGGGACGGCCCGCCGAATCCTTGAATCCGTTATTCGCCATGACAGCCTCGCTAGATCGCTTCGACGATACCGGCGCCTTCGCCGCGCCAATGACCGACGGTGGAAACGATGATTGACTTTACGCCATCAGCGCCCGCGATTTCGAGGGGCACATCCGGCATCGGTGCCGCGAGCTTGCCGTTCGCAATTGCCAATGCGGCGAAAGCAATCCCGAAGGGAAACATCGACTCGAAAGTCTGGCCGATGCGGCTCACAACAGAACGAACGGGAAGGCCGGCTGCTTTCAGTGCCTCCGCCTCTTCGCTGGTCGCGGGTTCGGCGCCGGTCGCCGACGTATAGATCGCACTGGCGTTCGGCGCGTACTTCCTCGCCGCTTCGACAAGAGCGCTGACGGTGGCGCGTACGCCGCCTGCATCGCGTTTGCTGCGCGCGGACTCCACATGCGTGAGCTTCGCGATCGGCTTCGCGCCGCGTGCTTCGGCGTGTTTGCGGGATTCCAGAACGAGGAAGCAGCTGCCGGTGCCGGTCGCCATGCCGGGTTTGCGCCCCGGCGCGAACACCGGTTTGAACTCGTCGCGATAATGCAGGTGCGCGAATTCCCACAAGCCGAGCATGTCCGGGCGCGCCGCGTTATAGGCACCACCGACCAGTGCTAGATCGCTCTGTCCGGCCTTGATGCGCGCATGTGCCGTCTGCACCGCCTGGATGCCGGAGCCTTCCTCGCCCATGAACGTCCGCGACGACCCGACGACGCCGTGAACGATGGAAATGTTGCCGGCAAGCAGATTGGAAAGCTGTGCGAGAAACAGCGTCGGGCGCAGTTCGCTGAGCAGGCGTTGGTTCAGGCGCGCTTCCGGATTGTTGTGCGTCCTCAGTTCTTCGGCAATCGAAGCATCGACTTTTATGTCGCGCTCGCCGCCGGCGGCCGCGACGATCATGTCCATCCGCTTGAGAAGCTCTTGGTTGCCGGCCACGCCGGCATCCGTCAGCGCGAGACCGGCGGTGTAGGTGCCGATGCGCTGCCATAGCTCCATCTGGCGCTGATCGCCCTTCTTCGGAATCTGCTTGTCGAAGTCGACCGGCCCGAGCGGATGGAACAGAAACGTCGGATAGGTCTGGAAATCCGTTACCGGCACGTCGCCCGAATTCAGGCGTGCGACATGTGTGTCGATGCCTTCGCCAAGCGACGAGAGCAGGCCGATACCGGTGATCCAGGTTTCGCGGTTTTCCATTGCTTATGCCGGAATGGTGAAACCGACCTGCCGCGCGCGGGCGCGCATTGCGTCGGAAAATTCGGGTGAGGGGAACGGCATGATGCGCAGCGTGATGGTCGCGTCGGCGACCGGAGTGCCGTCTTCTTTCTTCACTTTGCAGTTCGTGATGCCGTAGCCCGAGCCTTCATGCTCGATGAGGGCTTCGGCGAGAAGCGTCGTGTTCGGGGTCACGAATGTGCGCATCTTCGCTTCCTTCACGGAGGCGAGGAACGCCATGCGCTCGAAATTGAGCTTGCCGAGCAGAAGCCAGCCCGAAGCCTGTGCCATGAATTCGACGAACAACACGCCGGGCACCAGCGGGTGGCCGGGAAAGTGACCCTCGAAAACGGGGCTCGCGGCAGGGACACTGCCTCGCACGAGAATGCGGCCGGTTACGAGATTCAGCTCTTCGATCTTGTCGACGAGCTCGAAATATTCGAGCCGCATGGGTCGCGCCTTACGCGCCCTTGGCGGCGACGAGTCCGTCGATGCGCTCGGCGAGATTCTTGAGAACGAAGTATTGCTCGGTCGTGGCCTTGCCGTCGTTCACTTCGGCCGTCCACTGCTCAAGCGGCAGCTTGATCCCGAAGGCCTTGTCGATCGCGAAAGCAATATCGAGGAAGTCGAGGCTGTCGATTCCGAGATCGTCGATAGCGTGACTTTCCGGCGTGATCTGCTCGCGCGGGATGTCGCAGGTTTCGGCGATAATGTTGGCGACCGTATCGAAGGTCGAGGAGGCCATGTTGCAGTGCTCCGCTCGGTGCCGGATCGGCGGTGGAAAGGGAAAAAGAGCCGCCGTCAAAGGCTTGCCGGCACTCTAATGTGTGGCGGTTCGTATAGCGAACGGGCCGGGGCCTTTCAATGCCGCGAAAGCGCCCCCGAACACGAAAAATCCAGCAGATCAGAGGGTTCTTGGGGCTAAAGCCGGCCTGGACGCTGCGTCCACAAGCGCCTCGCAGGGGGCGGCAAGGTCGTCTAAAGCTGGCTTATGCACATGCGCCGTCCGGTTCGCACTTTCCTCGCCCTGCTGGTCGCTTACGCGATCGTATTGGGTGGCCTCATCGGCCCGGTGCTCGGCCATGGGTTCGATCCCTCCCGGCAGCTATGCAGTCAGGGAGCCGACGGCAGCCCTGGCACCGATCCCGATTCCGGCGATCCGCGACCGCAGAACGGTCACGACTGCTGCCCCGCGCTTTGTGGCTTTGCGTCGATCCTGCCGCCGGTGGCGGATGCAGAAAGGGCGGCATTTCAAGCGGCCGTCGTCCACCCGCTCGTCGCCGTTGAAACCGCAAAATCGCAGGGCCGGCACAACCGCTCCGCGAGGGCTCCGCCACAGGGCTGACGGCCGCGAAGTTTCCCTGTCAGTCCATGTTCCGCGTTCCGTGCGGAACGCAATCTTGCGGAGTTATCCAGATGCGAATCCTTTCGCTCGCTTTCTTTCTGTTCATCGCTGCTTTCGCAGCTAATCCTGCTGCCGCTCACGACATCACCAAGGGCGATCTTGTGATCTCGGCACCGTGGTCGCGGGCAACGCCTGCCGGCGCTTCGGTCGCGGCCGGTTATCTCGCCGTTACCAACAAGGGCCTTTCGGCCGATCGTCTCTTGTCGTTCACGACCGATCTCGCGGGTCAGCCCGAGGTTCATGAGATGTCCAACGAGGGCGGCATCATGAAAATGCGCCCGCTCGCGAAGGGCCTCGCCATTCCGGCGGGCGCGACCGTTAAGCTCGAGCCCGGCGGCTATCACCTGATGCTGATGCAGTTGAAGAAGCCGCTCGCCGCGGGTCAGCGCTACAAGGCCGTACTCGTATTCGAGAGGGCGGGGTCCGTGGAAGTCGAGTTCGAAGTGCGCGCGATGGGCGACGGTCCGGCAAGGGGCCACGGCCACAACCACTAAAAATAGCCTCGAATCCCGCAGAAGGTTCGAGACGAACCGTTCGTCCTTTCACATAATGTGAAATCATCGACAGGGCCGGGTGGCGGCGAAACCGTTTCCCGGCCCTCAATCGGATTTATTTCGTTCTGCGCCAATGCTCGCGATTACATATGCCAATGCTCTTATTCTTGTCGGTGCGGCGCTGGCCGTGCTGGGCGTGTTCTCGAGCCTGGTCGCATCGCGCATCGGCGCTCCGCTCCTTCTGATCTTCCTGCTTGTTGGCCTGCTTGCAGGCGAGGAAGGTCCCGGCGGCATCAAGTTCAACGACTTTAATTCGACCTATCTCGTCGGTTCGGCGGCGCTCGCGATCGTGCTGTTCGACGGAGGATTGCGAACCCGTTTCGCGGCGTTCCGCGGTGCGCTCTATCCGGCGCTTTCGCTGTCGACCTTCGGCGTCGTCCTTACTGCGGCGCTTGCGGGTGCGCTGGCGTCCTTCCTGCTGAAGCTGAGTTTGCTGGAAGGCTTGCTGATCGGAGCGATCGTGGCCTCGACCGACGCGGCTGCGGTTTTCTTTCTACTGCGAGCGGGCGGACAGCAGCTGAAGCGGCGTGTCGCCGCGACCCTCGAAATGGAGTCGGGCACGAACGACCCCGTAGCGGTCTTTATGACCATACTTTTTGTGCAACTCATCCTGGCGGCGGGAAGCACGACAACGGAAACGATCCTGCTCTCCGTCGTGCGGGAAGTCGTGTTCGGGGCCGCAATCGGAATCGGCGGCGGTATTGCCATTTCTGCAGCGCTGAATCGCATTTCGCTGCCATCCGGACTGCATCCACTGCTGGTCGTGGCGAGCGCGCTATTCATCTACGCGCTTGCTGCGGTGATGAAGGGCTCTGGATTTCTTGCGGTCTATCTCGCGGGCATCGTGCTCGGCAACAGGCCGGTTCGCGCTTTTGCTTCGATCACGACCTTCCACGACACGCTGACCTGGCTCTGCCAGATCGCGATGTTCATCATGATGGGCTTGCTCGTCACGCCAACGCAGTTGCTCACGAATATCTGGACCGCGCTTGCGATCGCTGTTTTTCTCATTGTTGTCGCACGCCCGATCGCCGTGTGGCTTTGTCTTTCGCCGTTCGGTTTCCGGGCCAGCGAAAAAGCATTCATGTCATGGGTCGGCCTGCGCGGTGCAGTTTCGATCTTCCTGGCGGCGATCCCGACGCTATCCGGCGTTCCCAATGCCGAAATCTATTTCAATGTCGCCTTCGTGGTCGTTGTTGCGTCATTGATCGTGCAGGGCTGGTCGCTGACTTTTGTTGCGAGAAGGCTTGGCGTCGCGCTCGACGACCCAGCGCCTTCGGTGAAGCGCATCGAAATCGACCTGCCCGGACAGCTTGACGAGGAACTCGTCGGCTATCCGATCGTCGAAGGCAGCCCGGTGGTCGGCCATGGGACCTGGCCGTCCTGGGCAAGGCCCGTCCTGATCGTTCGCAACGAGGCGATCCTGTCGCCACAGGAGGCTGGCGCGCTCCGTGTCGGCGACTACGGCTATTTTCTCGCGCCGCCGCAGCGCGTGGAGCGCCTCGACCGTCTTTTCGCGCCGCACGAAGGATATATCGACGAGGAAAGCTCGGCGGCCTTTCCGTTCAAGGGCGACGTCCGCGTCGGTGCGGTCGCCGACATGTACGATCTGTCCGTGCAGCCAGCGGAGCGGACACTCACGATCGCAGAACTGTTCGACCAGCGCTTCGATGACAACCCGCGTCCCGGCAACAGGATCGATCTGGGGCACGCGCGGCTTGTCGTTCGCGAACTCGCAGACGACAAGGTGTCGGAGGCCAGGCTCGATTTCGTACAGGAGCCGCTCGGCGGCTTTGCGCCGATACGCTCGAAATCCGTCCGCAGGCTGCTAGGGTATCCAAAACGGCTTGCGCGGCGGGTCCTGCGGAAGCAAAAAGACTGACGAAACCGGCAGCGAGACAACAAGCAAGAAGGGAAGCCAAGATGAAAAGCTACGCCAGCGCCCATTGGGAAGGCTCGCCGAAAGACGGCACCGGCACGATTTCGACCAAAACCGGCGTTTTGAAAAATACGCCCTACAGTTCAAAGGCCCGCTTCGAGGGCGGGACTTCACAGACCACGCCGGAAGAACTGATCGGCGCGGCGCATGCCGGCTGCTACACGATGGCGCTCGGCTTCGCGCTGATGCGCGCAGGCATCAACCAGAAGTCGATCAGCACCGATGCCGAAGTTGAGGTAATCCTCGGCGAGAAGGGCGCAAATATCACCGGCATCAAGCTGAAAACCGTTGTCGAAGCGCCCGGTGCAGATGCCGCGAAGATCAAGGAAGCCGCTGAAGGCGCCAAGGTCGGTTGTCCGGTTTCCAAGGCGCTTTCGGCTGTGCCGATCAGCCTCGAAGTCGAAACCAAAGTCTGAGCTGTCTCGCGACCGCGTAGCTGCGTAACATCCCTCGATGCATCCCGTATTCGCCAACCTGCCGACCACGGTCTTCGAGGTGATGTCGCGGCTCGCGCGCGAGCACAACGCGATCAATCTGGGGCAGGGTTTTCCGGACGATCCCGGCCCCGAAGATGTGCGCCGGAAAGCGGCGGAAGCCGTTGTCGCCGGCTGGAACCAGTACCCGCCGATGATGGGCTTGCCCGAGTTGCGCGCGGCAGTGGCCAAACACTACGCGCATTGGCAGGGTGTTTCGCTCGATCCTGACTCGGAAATCATGATCACCTCGGGCGCGACCGAAGCGCTGACCGGCGCAATCCTCACGCTGATCGAGCCGGGCGACGAGGTGGTGCTGTTTCAGCCGCTCTATGATTCCTATCTGCCGATGGTGAAGCGGGCCGGCGGTATCCCGAAGCTCGTGAGGCTCGAGCCGCCGCACTGGCGCGTTACGGAAGACGCCCTGAGGAGGGTCTTCTCGAATAAGACCAAGGCCGTTCTCTTCAATAACCCTCACAATCCCGCGGGCATCGTCCATTCGATGGACGATCTGAAGCTGCTCGCGCGTTTCTGCGAGGAATTCGACGCTGTCGCGATCTGCGACGAAGTCTGGGAGCATGTCGTCTTTGACGGTCGCAAGCATATTTCCATGCTCAGCGTGCCGGGCATGCGCGAGCGCACCGTGAAGATCGGATCGGCGGGGAAGATCTTCTGCCTGACCGGCTGGAAGGTGGGGTTTGTCTGCGCTTCACCTGCGTTGATGCGGGGGCTCTCGAAGGCGCACCAGTTCATCACGTTTACGACGCCGCCGAACTTGCAGGTGGCAGTGGCCTATGGCCTCGGCAAGGCCGACGACTACTTTCTGGGGATGCGCTCGACGCTTGCACGGTCCCGCGACCGCTTTGCCGGCGGCCTCAAAAAGCTTGGGTTCGATCCGCTGGAGAGCCAGGGCACCTATTTCATGAACGTCGATCTCGCGGCGCTCGGGATCAACGAGCGGGACAACGATTTCTGCCAGCGGCTCGTCACCGAGAACAAGGTTGCGGCGATTCCTGTCTCGGCCTTTTACGCGGCAGATCCTGTAACGAGCGTCGTGCGCTTCTGCTTTGCCAAGCACGACGCGACCCTGGACGGCGCGATCGAGCGGATGGCAAATCTTCGCCGTTAGACGCTGCCTGCAATCGCGGCAGAAAATTTGCCTATTTTTTATACAGCGAGTTTCGTGCAGCCTAATAAATAATCACATGCTTAAAAGAGGCCCGGCCTTATTGGCGTATTCGCCCGTACGGCGGCTGGCATGTGCGTTGCAATACCTTTCCCCGGCGTAAGCGTCCGCCAATGTTCGCGCGCCTTCGATCCAATCCGGCTCGAACCTCATGGGGAGCTTTCATGTTCAATATCTTCAAGAAGCTTGGCGCCGCGGCGGGAGCCGCTGCACTGGCTGTTTCAATCTCGGCGGCACCCGCCGCCGCGCAGGACACCATCAAGGTCGGCGTCCTGCATTCGCTGTCGGGAACGATGGCGATCTCCGAGACCACGTTGAAAGACGTGATGCTCATGCTCATCGAAGAGCAGAACAAGAAGGGCGGCGTGCTCGGCAAGAAGCTCGAGGCCGTCGTCGTCGATCCCGCATCGAATTGGCCGCTGTTCGCCGAAAAAGCGCGTGAGCTGATCAACAAGGATAAAGTTTCGGTCGTGTTCGGCTGCTGGACCTCGGTGTCCCGCAAGTCGGTGCTGCCGGTGTTCAAGGAACTGAACTCGATCCTGTTCTATCCGGTGCAGTACGAAGGCGAAGAGTCCGAGCGCAACGTGTTCTACACGGGCGCCGCGCCGAACCAGCAGGCGATTCCGGCGGTCGACTATCTCGCCAAGGAATACAAGGTCGAGCGCTGGGTGCTCGCGGGTACCGACTACGTCTATCCGCGCACCACGAACAAAATCCTTGAAGCCTATCTGAAGTCGAAGGGCGTCAAGGACGAAGACATCATGATCAACTACACGCCGTTCGGTCACTCCGACTGGCAGACGATCGTAGCTTCGATCAAGAAGTTCGGCACCGCCGGCAAGAAGACCGCTGTGGTTTCCACCATCAACGGCGACGCGAATGTTCCGTTCTACAAGGAACTTTCGAACCAGGGCGTGTCCGCGAAGGACATCCCGGTCGTCGCGTTCTCGGTCGGCGAAGAAGAACTCGCCGGTATCGACACCGCGAACCTCGTCGGCCATCTCGCGGCCTGGAACTACTTCCAGTCGATTGAGAACGCTGACAACAAGGAATTCATCGCGAAGTGGAAGGCCTTCACGAAGAATCCGAAGCGCGTCACCAACGACCCGATGGAAGCCCATGTTGTCGGCTTCGCTATGTGGGTGAAGGCGGTCGAGAAGGCCAAGTCGTTCGATCCCGACAAGGTCATCGAGGCGCTGCCGGGCATCAAGGCGAAGAACCTCACGGGCGGCGAGTCGGAAATGCTCGCGAACCACCACATCACCAAGCCCGTCTTCATCGGCGAAATCCGCGCGGACGGCCAGTTCGACGTAGTGTGGAAGACCGACGGCCTCGTTCCGGGTGCTGCGTGGTCGCCGTATCTCGAAGGTTCGAAGGACCTCGTTGCCGACTGGGTCAAGCTCAAGTGCGGCAACTACAACACCAAGACCAAGAAGTGCGGTTCGTAACCCGCGCTTGATTTAGAGACGAACGGGCGGGAGCTATGCTCCCGCCCGGATCTCCCACCCAGGAAGGCCCGCAGTCATGATCTCAATACGTGCGATTGCTCGCAAGCTCGCGGCTGCCTCCGCTCTCCTCGTTGCGCTTTTGTGTGCGCATCCTGCGGCTGCCGGTCCGTTCGAAGACGCGTTGCCGAAGCTGGCTGCCGACTCCTTTGCCGATACCGCCGATGCAATCACGGCGATCGCTGCGAGCGGCCATGCCGACGCCGAGGCCGTGATCTCCGGAATTGCCGCGGGCCGCGTCTTGTTCGATCCCGCCACCAAGAACGTTTACCTGCGCGCCGCAGACGGCAGCGTAAAGAATCTCGCAACCGGCGCTTCCGAGTCCGTGCCCGCTTCGGCGCGCGCGGTGCGCCAGAACAATCGTATTCGCACCACGATCGATGCGACACTCGGCACGCTGCGGCTGATGTCGCCGGATCCGCAGAAGCGTCTCGCCGCCGCGGGCGCGGTCTTCAAGTCGCGCGACGCATCTTCGCTGAAGCTCCTCGATGAGGCCCTCGCGAAGGAAACCGATCCGCGCGTCAAGAAGGTGCTCGCCGAAGCGCGTGCGGCAATTTTGATCGTGGCTGCGAACGCCTCGGAGAAGGACCGGATCGCCGCGATCCAGATGATCGCGGCGAAAGGCGACAACGATGCGCTTTCGCTGCTACGTGCAGTTCCCGCGAACGCATCGTCAGACGTGAAGGCGGCGGCGGCTTCGGCGATTTCGGCCGTCGAGCGCTCGCTCGCGTTATGGGAAGTCAGCCAGAACGTCTGGTACGGTCTTTCGCTTGGTTCGGTATTGCTGCTTGCGGCGATCGGCCTTGCCATCACCTTCGGTGTGATGGGCGTCATCAACATGGCGCACGGCGAGATGGTGATGATCGGGGCCTATGTCACCTTCGTCGTGCAGGAAGTGATCCGCCAGAACTATCCCGGCCTGTTCGATTACTCGCTTGCGATCGCGCTGCCGCTTGCGTTTCTGATTGCGGGCTTCGTGGGCGTGCTGATCGAGCGCGGCATCATCCGTTTCCTCTATGGCCGTCCGCTAGAGACGCTGCTTGCCACCTGGGGCCTCTCGCTGATCCTGCAGCAGGCGATACGCACCGCGTTCGGCTCGTCGAACCGCGAAGTGGGCGCGCCGAGCTGGATGTCGGGTGCATTCGAACTCGGCGGCCTCTCGATCACTTACAATCGTCTCTGGATCATCGTTTTCTCGATGGCGGTTTTCGCGACGCTTCTTTTCGTCCTGCGCTTCACGCGCTTCGGGCTGGAAATGCGCGCGGTCACGCAGAACCGCCGCATGGCATCCTCGATGGGGATCAAGACCAGCTACGTCGATGCGCTGACCTTCGGTCTCGGTTCAGGCATTGCGGGCATCGCCGGTGTGGCGATCTCGCAGATCGACAACGTTTCGCCGAACCTCGGGCAGGGCTACATCATCGACAGCTTCCTCGTCGTCGTGTTCGGCGGCGTCGGAAACCTTTTCGGCACCCTGATCGCAGCACTCTCGCTCGGTATCGCCAACAAGTTCCTCGAACCCTTTGCCGGCGCGGTGCTCGGCAAGATATTGATCCTGGTGCTGATCATCGTCTTCATTCAGAAGAAGCCGCGCGGCCTGTTCGCGCTCAAGGGCAGGGCGGTGGAAGCGTGATACAACAACCGCTCATTCTTCGCCTGCTCGACGGCCGCGGGAAGATTTTCGTCGGCGTCGTGCTTGCCATGGCCATCGTCGTGCCGCTGCTCAACCTGCTGCCGCCGTCGAACCCGTTCCATATCCCGACCTATGTCATGGTGCTGCTCGGCAAGTATCTTTGCTACGCGCTCTTGGCGCTCTCGGTCGATCTCGTCTGGGGCTACGCAGGCATTCTCTCGCTCGGCCACGGGGCATTCTTCGCGCTCGGCGGCTACGCGATGGGCATGTACCTCATGCGTCAGATCGGCTCGCGCGGCGTCTACGCGCATCCAGTCCTGCCGGATTTCATGGTGTTCCTGAACTGGAAGGAGTTGCCGTGGTTCTGGTACGGCTTCGACTGGTTCATCTTCGCAGCCTTCATGGTCGTTGCGGTGCCGGGCGTGCTCGCTTTCGTGTTCGGCTGGTTCGCGTTCCGCTCGCGCGTGACCGGCGTCTATCTTTCGATCATCACGCAGGCGCTGACATTTGCGCTGCTACTCGCCTTCTTCCGCAACAACTTCGGTTTCGGCGGCAACAACGGCCTGACCGACTTCAAGGACATTCTCGGCTTCAACGTGCAGGCGCAGGGAACGCGGATCGTACTCTTCATGCTTTCCGCGATCTTTCTGGTGCTCGGCTATCTTCTGTGCCGCTGGATGGTGACCTCGAAGTTCGGCAAGGTGCTGATTGCGATACGCGATCAGGAGTCCCGCGCGCGCTTCATCGGCTATCGCGTCGAAAACTATAAACTTGTTGCCTTCGTCGTTTCCGCGTGCCTCGCGGGCATCGCCGGTGCGCTTTATGTCCCGCAGGTCGGCATCATCAATCCGGGCGAATTTTCTCCCGGAAATTCAATCGAGATTATCATCTGGGTTGCAGTCGGCGGGCGCGGCACGCTTGTCGGTGCGGCCCTCGGCGCCTTCGTCGTGAATTACACGAAGACGCTTTTCACGGGCGGGCTGATCGCGCCGTTCTGGCTGTTCGGGGCGGGCGTATTCGCGTTTGCCGCTTATCTCGTCTGGAAGTTCCGGATGCCTGCGCTGGCCGGTGTTGTCTTCGGCGCGGTACTTGCGCTTCTCGGGTCTTACATTCCGGGGACGATCGGTACCAATGCAGGTTTGATCGTCGCCGGGATTGGTTTGGCTACCCTGATCCTTTCAACGCGGCCTGAAGCGGCGGGAGTGACTGCCGGGGCATTGATGGCACTCTTTTTCACGACACCGTTTCAAGGCATTCCGCTCGCGCAGTACTGGCTCTTTGCGCTCGGCGCGCTGTTCGTTTTCGTGACGCTCCTGATGCCGAAGGGTATCGTCGGCACTTTCGGCGATCTCATCGATAAATATCTTCCGCGCAGGAAATCCAAGGACGCCGCCGTGAAGGGCGCCGCCACGCAGCCGAGTCCGGCGGAGTAGGCCATGAAAACAACGACTGCATTGCTCTATCTGGACGGCGTCTCGGTTGCCTTCGACGGCTTCAAGGCGCTGAACGCGCTATCACTCGTTATCGAACCGGGCGAAATGCGCGCGATCATCGGGCCTAACGGTGCCGGCAAGACCACGATGATGGACGTGATCACCGGCAAGACACGGCCGGACTCTGGAGACGTATTGTTCGAGCAGGGTCAGGTCGATCTCACGATGCTTGACGAAGCGGGCATCGCCACGCTCGGCATCGGCCGTAAGTTTCAGAAGCCGACCGTGTTCGAGCATCACACGGTTTATGACAACCTCGTGCTCGCGCTTGCGGGCCCGCGTGGTCCGGGTTCGAGCCTGATTTGGAGGGAAAGCACAGGCGAGACGAGACGCATCGAGGAACTGCTCGGCATCACTCGCCTAGGCGATCACCGCGAGCGTCTCGCGGGTGGGCTCTCGCACGGCCAGAAGCAATGGCTCGAAATCGGGATGTTACTCGCGCAGGAGCCCAAGCTCTTGCTCGTCGACGAGCCCGCCGCCGGCATGACCGACGCGGAAACCCATCAGACCGCGGAGCTCCTGAAAGAGATCAACAAGGAACGCTCGGTCGTCGTGGTCGAGCATGACATGGTGTTCGTGCGCGAGCTCGGTGTGAAGGTTACCTGTCTGCACGAAGGCTCGGTTCTCGCGGAAGGCACGATCGACGACGTATCCGAGAACGATCGCGTAATCGAAGTTTATCTGGGGCGCTGACGATGCTGGAAGTGAACAACATTGACCTCTTCTACGGCGCCGCACAGGCACTGCGCGGCGTCTCGCTGAAGGTCGAGCCCGGCAAGGTCGCCTGCGTGCTCGGCCGCAACGGCGTGGGCAAGACTTCGCTGCTTCGCGCGATTGTCGGCCAGCATCCGATTGCAAACGGCTCCATCACGTTCGAGGGAAAAAATATCAGTGCGACCGCGCCCGCGGATCGTGCGCGCATGGGCATCGGGTTCGTACCGCAGGGCCGCGAAATTTTCCCGCTCTTGACGGTCGAGGAAAATCTGGAGACCGGTTTTGCACCGCTGAAGCGCGCCGACCGCTCGATCCCGGAGGACGTCTATTCGCTCTTTCCCGTACTGAAGACGATGACCCGCCGCCGCGGCGGCGATCTTTCCGGCGGCCAGCAGCAGCAGCTTGCGATCGGACGTGCCCTCGTGATGCGGCCAAAACTGATCGTGTTCGACGAGCCGACCGAGGGCATCCAGCCTTCGATCATCAAGGACATCGGCAACGCCATTAAATACCTCCGCGACCGCGGCGACATCGCGATCCTGCTGGTGGAGCAGTATTTTGACTTTGCCGCCGAACTTGCGGACACTTTCGCGGTGATGGAGCGCGGCCAGTTCATTCTCTCCGGCGATCGCGCGATGATGCAGTCGACCGATGTCCGTCAACGTCTTTCCCTCTGAGGTAGCGAGCCCTGCTACGCTGCCGGCCTCGATCCGCGCCAGCGGCGCGCTGAAGCTTGTCACCGTGCATACGGACTCCGGAAGCGCTGCCGGGGATGTCGCCGAGAGCGGCCCGCTGCGCGTGCGTTTCCCGCGTGTCCGGGAAGAACGCCTCGAAGCGATCCTGATCAACACCGCGGGCGGTATCGTCGGCGGGGATAAACTGCAGTTCGAGATCGAAGCCCGCGAAGATGCTTCGCTCTCGATTACGAGTCAGGCCGCCGAGAAAATCTACCGGTCGAACGGCCTTACCTCGCGGATTTCGGTTTCCCTGAAAGCGGAAGCAGGCGCCGAGCTGTTCTGGCTGCCGCAGGAAACCATTCTGTTCGACCGGGCGCGTGTCGAGCGCGAGATCGACGCCGATGTTTCTCCCGAGGGGTCGCTCGCCATCTGCGAGGCGGTCGTCTTCGGCCGCGATGCTATGGGCGAGAAGGTCGAGCGCGGCCTCTTGCGAGACCGCTGGCGGGTGCGCCGGAACGGCAAGATGATCTTTGCCGACGCCCTCACGCTCGACGGCGACATCAAATCGACGCTCAACCGCCGCGCCGCGATGAGCCGGAAAATCGGAATGGCAACGATGGTTTGTGTCTCCAGCGGCGCTATGGACCGGCTGGATGCCGTTCGCGAGGCGCTTGAGGGCGAAGGGATCGAAGCCGGCGCCAGTGCCTTCGACGGTGTGCTGGTCGCGCGCATTCTTGCGGAAGATTCGATTTCGCTCCGCGCCGCAGTTCTTTCCGCGCTGGAAGCAGCGGGTACGCCCCCGCCACGCGCATACTCCTTATAGTCCGAGGCAAGCATGAACCTGACGCCCAGAGAAAAAGACAAGCTCCTCGTCGCCATGGCGGCGGAAGTCGCGCGTAAGCGCCTGAAGCGCGGCGTGAAGCTCAATCATCCTGAAGCGATCGCATTGATCACTGACTATGTCGTCGAAGGCGCGCGCGATGGGAGAACTGTGGCGCAGCTTATGCGCGACGGCGCGAAGGTGCTGAAGGCAAGCCAGGTGATGGATGGCGTCGCCGACATGATCCACGACGTGCAGGTCGAGGCTACATTCCCGGACGGAACCAAGCTCGTCACTGTGCATAATCCGATCCGCGCCGCTGCTTCCAAAAAGAAGGGCAAGACAAAGCCGAAGCCGGTGCCCGGCGAGATCATCACCGCCAAGGGCGACATCGAGCTGAACGCAGGCCGCGCAACGCTGAAGATTAAAGTCGCGAATACCGGCGACCGTCCGATCCAGGTCGGCTCGCACTATCATTTCTTCGAAACGAACCCCGCGCTCAAATTCGATCGCGAGAAAACGCGCGGCATGCGGCTCGCGATTGCTTCAGGCACCGCCGTCCGCTTCGAACCGGGGCAAAGCCGCGAAGTGACACTCGTGGCAATGGCCGGCAAGCGCGAGGTCTATGGCTTCCGGCAGGATGTGATGGGGAAGCTGTGATTAACCGCTCGTTAACCATAAGCGCTCAGGCTCCTTACTTTCTCCTTACTGGAAGAAGGAAGCCGGACCATGCCGCACAAGCTGAATTACCGCGCACGCGCGACGCTCACCTCGAAGGGGCAGGTCACGCTGCCCGTCGTTCTTCGCCGCCTCTGGGATCTCGATGCCGGAGACGAAATCGACTTCACCTTGCAGGACGACGGTCGCGTCGTGCTGCGCAAACACATGAAACTGCTGCCGCAGACCAGCGACAGCTAAATGCGAGAGCCGCATCATGAGTAAAATGTCGCGCGCCGCTTATGCGGACATGTTCGGACCCACGACCGGCGACAAGGTGCGGCTCGCAGATACCGAACTCTACATCGAGATCGAGAAGGACTTCACGACCTACGGTGAAGAAGTGAAGTTCGGCGGCGGCAAGGTGATCCGCGACGGCATGGGTCAGTCGCAGGTGACGCGCGCGCAAGGCGCGGTCGATACCGTCATCACCAACGCCGTGATCCTCGATCACTGGGGGATCGTCAAAGCCGACATCGGGATTAAAGACGGCAGGATCGTCGCGATCGGCAAAGCCGGCAACCCGGACATTCAGCCGGGCGTCGACATCATTATCGGACCCGGTACCGAAGCAATCGCGGGCGAGGGCAAGATCATCACCGCCGGCGGTTTCGACAGCCACATTCATTTCATCTGCCCGCAGCAGATCGACGATGCACTGATGTCGGGTATCACTACGCTTCTCGGCGGCGGCACCGGGCCCGCGCACGGCACACTCGCGACCACCTGCACGCCGGGTCCGTGGCATATCGGACGGATGATTCAGGCGATGGACGAGGTGCCGATCAACATCGGCATTTCCGGTAAGGGGAACGCTTCGCTTCCGGGCGCGCTCGAAGAGATGGTGCTCGGCGGCGCCTGCGCGCTGAAGCTGCACGAAGACTGGGGCACGACGCCGGCAGCGATCGACTGCTGCCTCACCGTCGCCGACCAGATGGACGTGCAGGTCATGCTGCACTCTGACACGTTGAACGAATCCGGATTCGTCGAAGACACGATCAAGGCTTTCAAGGGCCGCACGATCCACGCCTTCCACACCGAGGGTGCGGGCGGCGGTCACGCGCCGGACATCATGAAGGTCGCGGGCCTTCCGAACGTGCTGCCGTCTTCGACCAATCCGACGCGGCCGTTCACCGTGAACACGCTGGACGAGCATCTCGATATGCTCATGGTCTGCCATCATCTCGATCCGGGTATCGCGGAAGATCTGGCATTCGCAGAAAGCCGCATTCGCCGCGAGACGATTGCGGCTGAAGACATTCTCCACGACATCGGCGCGCTTTCGATGATGTCGTCGGACAGTCAGGCCATGGGCCGCATCGGCGAAGTCGCGACGCGCACATGGCAAACTGCCGACAAGATGAAGAAGCAGCGCGGCTCCCTTAAAGGTGAGAAGGACAACGACAACATCCGCGCGAAGCGCTACATCGCGAAGTACACGATCAACCCCGCGATCGCGCACGGCGTTTCGAAACACATTGGTTCGGTCGAGAATGGCAAGCTCGCTGATCTCGTGATCTGGTCGCCGGCTTTCTTCGGCACCAAGCCCGACATGATCCTGAAGGGCGGCTCGATTGTCGCGGCGCAAATGGGTGATCCGAACGCCTCGATCCCCACGCCGCAGCCGGTGCATTACCGCCCAATGTGGGGCGCCATGGGCAAATCCCGCACGGCGTCTTCTGTGGTATTCGTCTCGAAGGCGGCGGTCGATAGCGGCTTAAAGCAGAAGCTCGGCGTCGAGAAGGAACTCGTCGCCGTCGAGAATACCCGCAGCGGTATCTCGAAGAAGAGCATGATCCACAACGATGCGACCCCGAACATCGAGATCGACGCGGAGACCTACGAAGTGCGCGCGGACGGCGAACTGCTGGTCTGCGAACCCGCGAAGGTGCTTCCGATGGCGCAGCGGTACTTTCTGTTCTAATTTCGTCATGCCCGGCCTTGTGCCGGGCATCCGCGACTTTACAGCGCTTAAATGAGTAAGGCGTGGATGGGGGGG